>Ga0208645_1000142_pt1 | contig 109405 bp, 104 predicted proteins | sample VirMetDEL_Sep_01_FD_184519 | JGI IMG/M metagenome (GOLD analysis project Ga0208645, IMG submission 184519) | Aqueous microbial communities from the Delaware River and Bay under freshwater to marine salinity gradient to study organic matter... | ecosystem: Environmental > Aquatic > Marine >... | reverse complement strand
GTCGATTGCCTGGGCGGGGGGGGCGCGGTTACAGTGCCGCTCCTTCTGCGTCACAGGTGCCCTCCATGAGTCAGTCCATCAATGTTGCCCTGATCGGCGCTACCGGTAGCGTCGGTGAATCGCTGGTCGAACTGCTAGAAGAGCGCGAGTTTCCACTCAAGGACCTGCACCTGCTTGCGAGCAGCGAGTCGGCAGGTCAGAGCCTGTCGTTTCGGGGGCGCCAGGTACGGGTCCGCTCGCTGGATGCCTTCGATTTTGCCCAGGTGCAATTGGCGTTTTTCGCCGCAGGGGCCGACGTCACGCGCTCTTACCGTGAGCGGGCGCTTGCTGCAGGGTGCTGCCTTGTCGATCTGAGCGGCGCTCTGTCACTGGATCAGGCGCCTAGTGTGTTGCCCGAGCTTGGTGTCGAAGGGCTGCCGGCATTGACTAAGCCCTGGTGCGTCAGTGCACCTACGCCTTCGGCGGTTGCCTGCGCGTTGGTGTTGGCGACACTGAAGCCTGCACTGCGGCCGCAGCAATTGCAGGTAACCGCCATGCTGTCGATCTCCACCCTGGGGCGCAGTGGTGTGCAGGAATTGGCGCGGCAGACTGCAGAGCTGCTCAATGCTCGCCCGCTGGAGCCGAAAACGGTAGATCGGCAGATTGCCTTCAACCTGCTGGCGCAGGTCGGTGAGGTTGACGATCAGGGGCATGCCCAACTGGAGAGGCGTCTGGCGGCCGAGTTACAGCAATTGTTGGGTTTGCCTGAGCTTTCGGTGGCGGCAACCTGCGCATTGGTGCCGGTGTTCTTCGGTGACAGCCTGGCAGTTGCCGTACAGGGCGATGCGGATATCGATTTGCTCGCGGTACGCAAGTTGCTCGAAGCGGAGCAGGGCATCGAGCTGGTCGAGACGGGTGACTACCCGACGGCAGTTGGCGATGCAGTGGGTCAGGATCAGGTCTATGTCGGGCGTGTTCGTCGTGGCGTGAGCGATTCAAAGCAACTCAATTTGTGGATTGCGTCTGATAATGTAAGAAAAGGCGCTGCCTTGAATGCTGTGCAAATAGCGGAGTTATTGATAAAACACTATCTGTAAAAGATACTTACCTAGAAATTTGAAGAATCTTTCTAGCTTGGCAATACTGGCTGAGTTGATTGCTGAATGGGGAGCCGCTCTCGGAGCGGAGGCAGGCAGCAGTTCTCAAGACCCTCTCGCATGCCGAGAAAAAAGATAAAACAAGGGATAACGCTATGGTTCGGGTTCGCAAACTGGTGCTGGCAATCGCAGCCGCTTCCGCGCTGTCTTCCGGTATGGCGCATGCGTTGGGGTTGGGTGAAGTTACCCTGCAATCCTCTTTGAATCAGCCGTTGGTAGCGGAAATCGAATTGCTGGAGGTGCGCGATCTGGCCTCTAACGAGGTGATTCCGACTCTTGCGTCCCCTGAGGAATTCGTCAAAGCGGGTGTCGACCGCCAGTACTTCCTGACCGACCTCAAATTCACTCCCGTATTGAAGCCCAACGGCAAGAGCGTGATTCGCGTCACCTCGAGCAAGGCAGTACGCGAACCCTACCTCAACTTCCTGGTAGAAGTGCTCTGGCCGAATGGTCGGTTGCTGCGTGAATACACCCTGCTGCTCGATCCGCCGCTTTACTCTCCACAAACTACCGTAGCCGCTGCGCCGCAGTTGCCCATCGCCGCGCCGGCACCGCGTCCGTCTGTGGCGCCTGCGCCTGCGCCTGCGCCTGCGCCGCGCAGCGCTGCCCCCGCGCCAGCTCCGCGTCCTGCCGCACCGGCACCGGCACCGGCGTCGCGCGCCATTTCCGGTAACGAATACAAAACTACTGCCAACGACACGCTGTGGGAAATCGCTCAGCGCGTCGGTGGTGGTTCTTCGGTCAACCAGACCATGCTGGCCATTCAGGACCTGAACCCTGATGCCTTCATTGGCGGCAATATCAACCGCATGAAGAGTGGCCAGGTGCTGCGTCTGCCGGACGAACAGCAGATTCGTAGCCGCAGCAATACCGAGGCGGTCGCTCAGGTTGCCGAACAGAATGCCGCCTGGCGCGAAGGTCGTGCGGTCGCTTCGCGTCAGCTGGATGCTACTCGCCGTACCACGGCGGGCGCCGCGCCGGCGATTGCAGAGGCGGGTGATAGCCTGAAGCTGGTCGCTGCTGAAGCAGGCCAATCCACTCGCGGTAGCGATACCGGGTCGGCCAACAGCAAAGCGCTGGCCGACAAGCTTGCCGTGACTCAGGAAAGCCTGGACTCGACTCGTCGCGAGAATGCTGAACTGCAGAGCCGTGTAGGTGATTTGCAAAGCCAGCTGGACAAGCTGCAGCGTCTGATGGAGCTGAAGGATAGTCAGTTGGCCAAGTTGCAGGCCAACCTCTCCGCAGAACCCGCAGCTCCTGCTCCCGCTACAACGCAAGAGCCGGCTACGGAAACCCCAGCGGAAACCCCGACAGCGGAAACCCCAGTAGCGGCGCCTGAGGCCGCGCCGCCTGCTACGGAGGCGGCAACACCGCCTGCTACGCCGCCTGAGGAGGCGGCGCCTGACTACAACTACTCCGAGGAGCCGGCTGCGCCTGTCGAGGACAGTGCCGCCGCCACCGAACAGCCGGCCAGTGAGCCGGCTGCTGTCGTTGAGCCTGCTGCTCCGGCTCCGACCAAACCGGTCGAAGCCGCCAAACCTGCTGCGCCCGCACCGGCTCCAGCACCGCAGAGCTTCATCGATGATCTGATGGCCAACCCGATGACCCTGGGGCTGGCGGGTGGTGGTGCGCTGCTGCTGCTGTTGGTGGGCCTGATGGCGCTGTCGCGTCGCAACGCCATGAAGGAAGCCGAGCTGCAAGAGGAGCTGGCCGACGATCTGTCTCAGGGCCAGGCCTTTGCATCCGATCTGGACATGCCGGAAGACAGTTTCGCAGGTCTCGACGACGAGCCTGTGCAGTCCGCACAAGCTGCGGGTGAAGAGCGTGTTATCGCGCAGACGGGTGATGCGCTGGGTGAGGCCGATATCTACATCGCCTACGGTCGTTTCAACCAAGCGGCGGAGCTGCTGCAGAACGCGATCAACGACGAGCCGCATCGTACTGATCTGCGCCTGAAACTGATGGAAGTTTATGCCGAGCTGGGTGACCGCGAAGGCTTTGCCCGTCAGGACAATGAGTTGCGCGAGATCGGTGGCGTGAATGCCGAGGCCGAGCAACTGAAGTCCAAGTACCCGGCTATCGCCGCCTTTACAGGTGGTGCCGGTGTGGTGGCTGCCGCTGCGGCTGCTGATGACGACATGAGCGAATTCAGCCTGGATGACCTCAGCCTGGACGAGCCAGCCGCCGAAGCACCTGCGTCCAACGCTGGTGATCTGGATGATGCTTTCGACCTCAGTCTGGACGACCTCGAGGCCGATCTGGAAAATGATCTGCAATCCGCCAAGGCTGAGGACGCTCCTCTGTCGCTGGATGATGACCTGGACTTCGGTCTGGTTGACGAGCCCGCTACGCCGGCCGCTTCCACCGAAGATGATCTGGACTTCGACCTGGCGCTGGATGACGACAAGGTCGAGCTGTCGCAACCGGCCGATGATCTGTCCGCGTTCAGCCTGGATCTGGATGAGCCGGCACCAGCTACCAGCGATGACGCCGATGACTTTCTGCTGAGCCTCGACGATGATGCGCCGCTGAGCCAGCCTGCCAATGACCTGTCCGACTTGAGCCTCGATCTGTCGGAAGAAACCCCGGCTGTCGATCTCGACCTGCCGGCTGACTTCGACCTGTCGCTCGAAGACGAAGCGCCGGCTCAGCCGGTTGTCGAACCTGACAGCTTCGCTGCGCAGCTGGATGAAGTGACCGCCGAGCTGGATCAGCTGTCGACTGATTTCGAAGAACCGCAGGGTACTCCGCTAGCACCGATCGATAGTCTGTCCAGTGATCTGGATGGCGACGATGACTTCGACTTCCTCTCCGGCACCGACGAGACAGCAACCAAGCTGGATCTGGCGCGTGCCTACATCGACATGGGCGACACCGAGGGTGCTCGCGATATTCTCGATGAGGTGATGGCCGAGGGGAACGATGTACAGCAGCAGGAAGCTCGCGAGATGATTTCCAAGATGGTTTGATCTATTCCATGTCTGACGCAGTACCTGTAGCGGCCGCCGAAATGGCGGCCGCTGGCTTTTTCAGAATCGCACTGGGCCTTGAGTACAAAGGCGCACGGTATCGTGGTTTTCAGCGCCAGGGGCCGAATGTGCCGTCTATCCAGGGACATCTGGAGGCTGCTCTGTCCAAGGTCTCTGGTGGTGCGCCGGTGAGTATCCTCTGTGCGGGGCGTACCGACGCCTCGGTGCATTCCAGTGGTCAGGTGGTGCATTTCGATACCACTGTCGAGCGTTCGCTGCATGCCTGGATCATGGGTGCCAACATGAATTTGCCAGGTGATATCAGTGTGACCTGGGCAAAGGTGATGCCGGCTCACTTCCATGCGCGCTTTTCTGCCATGGCACGGCGTTATCGGTACGTGATCTACAACGATCCGATTCGCCCAGCGCATATGGCCGAAGAGGTGACCTGGAATCATCGGCCGCTTGACGTGGCGCGCATGCGGGAAGCAGCCCTGGCGCTGGTCGGGACGCATGACTTCAGTGCATTTCGGGCGACGCGCTGCCAGGCCAAATCACCGGTCAAGACCGTGCATCATCTGCAGTTGATCGAGCATGGCCGCTTCATTGTTCTGGATATACGTGCAAACGCCTTCCTGCATCATATGGTGCGAAACATCGCCGGTGTGTTGATGACGATTGGGGCTGGTGAACGCTCGCCTGAGTGGGCGCGGGAAGTGCTCGAGCGCGGAGATCGGCATAGTGGGGGAGTGACTGCACATCCCTATGGCCTGTATCTGATACAGGTCGATTACCCGGAGGAGTTCGAATTGCCACAGCGCTATCTCGGGCCGCATTTTCTCTCCGGTCTGCCGGACGTGCGGCAGCCATAACCCTTTGTTACCATCCGAGTCCGCATGGCAAGAGGTGTCAACGTGACGCTCGTACGCAGCAAGATTTGTGGGATCACTCGCCTCGAGGATGCATTGGCGGCGGTGGAGGCGGGAGCTGACGCCATTGGCCTAGTGTTCTATGCGAAAAGCCCGCGGGCAGTCAGTATCGAGCAGGCCGCCGCGGTCTTGCGGGCGTTGCCACCGTTCGTGACCACTGTCGGGCTGTTCGTCGATATGCCGCGCGATGAATTGCAGCACTTGTTGCAGCGCCTGCCGTTGGATCTGCTGCAGTTTCACGGTGATGAGTCGCCGGCGGACTGCGAGGGTTACGGTCGCCCTTATATCAAGGCATTGCGTGTTCGCCCCGGCGAGGATGTGTCAGCAGCGATGGCGCCCTACGAAGGTGCGTGCGGCATCCTGCTGGATACCTTTGTCGACGGCGTGCCGGGAGGCACAGGCGCTTCATTCGACTGGTCACTGGTACCCGAAGATGCTGGCAAGCCAGTCATTCTGGCCGGTGGCCTCGACGCAGGCAACGTAGCGGCGGCGATTCGCCAGGTGCGCCCCTACGCGGTGGATGTCAGCGGTGGGGTAGAGGCCAGTAAAGGCATAAAGGATGCAGGCAAGATTCGCGCGTTCATTCAGGCCGTGCAGGGCGTGCGATGTGACGGCGACTCGAGCGAGGCCGTCAATTAGCCTGTCACACCGCCAGCAGGCAGCCCTGGGCTGACCTGCCAATGCGGCGAAAAAGAATTGCTGGAGGTGGGCGTCCATCGTGAGTCGCTCGCCCGAACCAACGGTTATGGAGAAATGACAGCATGAGCAACTGGTTGGTAGACAAACTCATTCCCTCGATCATGCGTTCCGAGGTGAAGAAAAGCTCGGTGCCTGAAGGCTTGTGGCACAAGTGCCCGTCCTGTGAGGCTGTGCTTTATCGTCCCGAGCTGGAAAAGACGCTCGATGTCTGCCCCAAGTGCAACCATCACATGCGTATCGGCGCGCGCGCGCGTATCGATCTGTTCCTCGATGCCGACGGCCGCGAGGAGATCGGTGCCGACCTAGAGCCGGTCGACCGCCTGAAATTCCGTGACAGCAAGAAGTACAAGGATCGCCTGGTTGCCGCGCAGAAGCAGACGGGCGAGAAAGATGCGTTGATTTCCATGAGCGGTACCCTCGAGGGGATGCCGATCGCGGTCTGTGCGTTCGAGTTCTCCTTCATGGGCGGCTCTATGGGCGCCGTTGTCGGTGAACGTTTCGTCCAGGCGGCCAATGTTGCGCTGGAAAAGCGTTGCCCTCTGGTGTGCTTCTCCGCTTCCGGCGGTGCACGCATGCAGGAAGCGCTGATCTCGCTGATGCAGATGGCCAAGACATCCGCTGCTCTGGCGCGCCTGCGTGAAGAAGGCCTGCCGTTCATTTCCGTGCTGACCGATCCTGTCTACGGTGGGGTTTCCGCCAGTCTGGCGATGCTCGGTGACGTTATCGTTGCCGAACCGAAGGCGCTGATCGGTTTCGCTGGCCCGCGCGTAATCGAGCAGACCGTGCGCGAGAAACTGCCAGAAGGCTTCCAGCGCAGCGAGTTCCTGCTGGAGCACGGTGCTATCGACATGATCATCCCGCGTAACGAACTGCGTCCACGCCTGGCGCGTCTGCTCGCGCAGCTAATGAACCGTCCTTCTCCGGTTTCCCTGCCGGCCACTGCATGACCGAACGTAGCCTGGGCGAGTGGCTCGCCTATCTCGAGCAGTTGCATCCCTCGGCCATCGATATGGGCCTGGAGCGCTCGCGCGAGGTGGCGCGCCGCCTCGGCCTGGGCAAGCTCGCGCCGCTGGTGATCACGGTCACCGGCACCAACGGCAAGGGTTCTACCTGCGCTTTTCTCGCCAGCTTGATTGCTGCCCAGGGGCAGCGTGTCGGCGTATACAGCTCGCCTCATCTGCTGCGCTATAACGAGCGCGTGCTCGTGCAGGGGGTCGAAGCAAGCGACCAAGAGCTGTGCCAGGCTTTCGCTGCGGTCGAGGCCGCGCGTGGCGATATTTCCCTGACCTATTTCGAGATGGGAACGCTGGCTGCCTTCTGGCTGTTCGAGCGCGCTCAGCTCGATGCGGTGGTGCTTGAGGTTGGCCTCGGTGGGCGTCTGGATGCGGTGAACCTGGTCGATGCCGATCTGGCGTTGATCACCAGCATTGGTCTGGATCACGCTGACTGGCTGGGCGATACCCGTGAGTCAGTGGCCTTCGAAAAGGCTGGGATCATGCGTGCCGGCAAGCCGGCATTGTGCGGTGACCTCGACCCGCCGCAGCCATTGCTGGAGCAAGTGGCCGTTTTGGACACGCCGCTGTTCCTGCGGGGACGCGATTATGATCTGAGCGTGCAGGAGCAGGATTGGTCCTGGTATGGGCTCGACGAGCAGGGCTGCGTGCTGCGACTGGAGCAACTGCCGCTTCTCGATCTGCCGATGGAAAACGCCGCGCTGGCATTGCAGGCCTATGCGCTTTTGCCGTTGCCCTGGAATCATCAGCAGATCGTTCAGGCCTTGCTCGAAACGCGGGTGACAGGGCGTCTGGATCGCCGCGCGCTGGATTGGCGAGGTAAGTCGCTCACACTGTTGCTCGATGTTGGGCATAATCCCCATGCAGCTGACTATCTGGCACAGCGCTTGGAGAGTCGTCCGCTGAATGGCAAGCGTTGGGCGGTATTCGGTCTGTTGGCCGACAAGGATTTGCCTGGTGTGGTAGCACCGCTGCTGAGTCAGATCTCTGACTGGGCTGTGGCGCCGCTCGATACGCCGCGCTCACGTGGTGCCGCGGAACTGGCCGAGCACCTGCAGGGGCAGGGCGCGAAGGTGGTGCAGTACGCGGATGTCCGTGCCGCGCTCGAGGCGCAGTGCGAGCACGCTGCCGAGGGTGATGAAATACTGTTGTTCGGATCGTTTTTCTGCGTGGCCGAGGCCCTGGATTGGCTGGCCCGCCCGGCTTGATAAGGGGATTGGGGGATGGCAATGCTGGACAAGGTGCTCAAGCAGCGCATGGTCGGTGCTCTGGTACTGGTCGCACTGGCGGTGATTTTCCTGCCGATGCTGCTGTCGCGCGAGGACGAGATGCGGCGCGTGGTGGTGGATGCTCCGGCCATGCCGCAAGCGCCGGCCGCTGCCGAAATCATCGTCGAGCCTGCAGAAGTGGTCGAGCCCGAAGCATTGCCGCAGGAGCCTGTGCCGGTCGAAGAGGTAGAGCCTCAGGTCGTCGAAGTCCCTGAGCAGCCCAAGCCAACGCCGCCGCCTGCTGTCCAGTCGAGCAAGCCCGAGTCGGCCAAGACCGAGCAAGCGGCCAGTGCGACGCCGGCCAAGCCTGACGCACGTTTGGATGCCAACAGCCTGCCGATCAGTTGGTCGGTGCAACTGGCCAGCCTGTCCAGTCGTGGTGGCGCCGAGAACCTGCAGAAAACCCTGCGCAGTCAGGGCTATAACGCCTACATCCGTACCTTCGACGGGATGAATCGCGTGTTCGTCGGCCCTTTGATCGAGCGCGCCGAGGCCGAACGTCTGCGTGACCAGCTCAATCGCCAGCACAAGCTGAGTGGTTTCGTGGTGCGTTTCCAGCCTGAGGCGGGCTGAGTCCATCGTTGACATGCAAAGCCCGGTTACCCGATTCGCCGGGCTCTGCTAAAATGCTCCGCCTTTCCCGCTGGTAGGCCGCACCGTGGTATTCACCTGGGTCGATTGGGCGATCATCGCCGTCATCGCCATTTCTAGTCTGATCAGTCTCAAGCGCGGCTTCGTCAAGGAAGCGCTGTCGCTGCTGACCTGGATCATCGCAGGTGTGGTCGCCTGGATGTTCGGTGGCGCACTGGCCCAGCACCTCGTTGAATTTATCGAAACGCCTTCTGCACGGGTAATAGCGGCCTGTGCCATTCTCTTCATCGCCACCTTGCTGGTGGGGGCTCTGGTCAATTTTCTCATTGGTGAGCTGATCCGTGTGACAGGCCTGTCCGGCACCGACCGTTTTCTCGGCATGGTATTCGGCGCCGCGCGCGGTGGTTTGCTAGTCGTGCTGCTGGTTGGGCTGATCAGCCTGGCACCGGTGGAGCAGGATACGTGGTGGCAACAGTCGCAACTGGTGCCGCATTTTCTGATGGTCGCCGACTGGTCGAAAAACCTCATCCTGGGGTGGTCCGGTCAGTGGTTTAGCAGCGGGTCGGCTCACCCAGCCGATCTGCTTTAAAAGAGTGGCCGCTGCGGATTAACCGCTGCATCGGTCGCTGAATTAGCCTGAATTATCTAGCAGGGGTCGTGGCACATGTGTGGCATCGTCGGTATCGTCGGTAAATCGAACGTCAATCAGGCGCTGTATGACGGGCTGACCGTCCTCCAGCACCGCGGCCAGGATGCTGCCGGTATTGTCACCAGCCATGATGGCCGCCTGTTCCTGCGCAAGGACAATGGCCTGGTGCGTGATGTCTTTCAGCAGCGCCACATGCAGCGTCTGGTCGGCCACATGGGCATCGGTCACGTGCGCTATCCGACTGCTGGCAGTTCCAGCTCGGCCGAGGCGCAGCCGTTCTACGTCAACTCGCCCTATGGCATCACCCTGGCGCACAACGGCAACCTGACCAACGTCGAACAGTTGGCCAAGGAAATCTACGAGTCCGACCTGCGCCACGTGAACACCAATTCCGATTCGGAAGTGCTGCTCAACGTGTTCGCCCACGAACTGGCTCAGCGCGGCAAACTGCAGCCGACTGAGGAAGACGTGTTCGCCGCCGTCACTCACGTGCATGAGCGCTGCCTGGGCGGCTACGCCGTGGTGGCGATGATCACTGGCTACGGCATCGTCGGCTTCCGCGACCCCAACGGTATCCGCCCGATCGTCTTTGGCCAGCGTCACACCGACGAGGGCGTGGAGTACATGATCGCTTCCGAGAGCGTGTCGCTGGACGTGCTCGGCTTCACCCTGATCCGCGACCTGGCGCCGGGCGAGGCGGTGTACATCACCGAAGAAGGCAAGCTGTTTACCCGTCAGTGCGCGGCCAATCCGCAGTACGCACCGTGCATCTTCGAGCACGTTTACCTGGCGCGTCCGGATTCGATCATGGACGGCATTTCGGTGTACAAGGCGCGTCTGCGCATGGGCGAAAAGCTGGCCGACAAGATTCTCCGCGAGCGTCCGGAGCATGACATCGACGTGGTCATCCCGATTCCTGATACCAGCCGCACCGCGGCGCTGGAGCTGGCCAACCACCTGGGCGTGAAGTTTCGCGAAGGCTTCGTCAAGAACCGCTACATCGGGCGTACCTTCATCATGCCTGGCCAGGCGGCGCGCAAGAAATCCGTGCGGCAGAAGCTCAACGCCATCGAGCTGGAGTTTCGCGGCAAGAACGTGATGCTGGTGGACGACTCCATCGTCCGTGGCACCACCTGCAAGCAGATTATCCAGATGGCCCGTGAAGCCGGTGCGAAGAACGTCTACTTCTGCTCGGCAGCCCCGGCGGTGCGCTACCCGAACGTCTACGGCATCGACATGCCTAGCGCCCATGAGCTGATCGCGCACGGCCGCACCACTGAAGAGGTCTGCGAGCTGATTGGTGCCGACTGGCTGGTTTATCAGGACCTGCCGGATCTGATCGAGGCGGTCAGTGGCAGCAAGAAGATCAAGATCGACAACTTCGACTGTGCCGTGTTCGATGGCAAGTACGTGACCGGTGACGTCGACGAAGCCTATCTGGACAAGATCGAGCAGGCGCGCAACGACGCCAGCAAGGTCAAATCGCAGGCCGTCAGCGCGATCATCGATCTGTATAACAACTGATGCGAGCGGGCAGGGCATCGTTCCTGCCCGTTTCGAGGGTGCGCCTGGTGCGCCCTAAAGTCCGTAGCCCGGATGCAATCCGGGGGAATATCACATTGAATTTCCCGGATTGCATCCGGGCTGCTTTTCGTGAGGTAGCGATATGACCCAGGAATGGGAAGCCGGCAGGCTCGATAGCGACCTGGATGGCGTAGGCTTCGACACTTTGGCGGTGCGTGCTGGTCAGCATCGTTCGCCCGAGGGTGAGCATGGTGAGGCGTTGTATCTGACGTCCAGTTACGTATTCCGTACTGCGGCTGACGCTGCCGCGCGCTTCGCCGGTGAAGTGCCGGGTAACGTCTACTCGCGTTACACCAACCCCACCGTGCGCACCTTCGAGGAGCGCATCGCCGCGCTGGAAGGCGCTGAGCAGGCCGTAGCCACTGCCTCCGGTATGTCGGCGATCCTGGCCATCGTCATGAGCCTGTGCAGTGGTGGCGACCATGTGCTGGTATCGCGCAGCGTATTCGGCTCCACCATCAGCCTGTTCGAGAAGTACCTCAAGCGCTTCGGTATCGCGGTGGATTACGTGCCGTTGGCCGATTTGAACGCATGGGAAGCGGCGTTCAAAGCCAATACCAAGCTGCTGTTCGTCGAGTCACCCTCCAATCCACTGGCTGAGCTAGTGGATATCGCGGCATTGGCTGAAATCGCTCATGCTCGCGGCGCGCTACTGGCGGTGGACAACTGCTTCTGCACGCCCGCGCTGCAGCAGCCACTGAAGCTTGGCGCCGACATCGTCATGCATTCGGCGACTAAATACATCGATGGCCAGGGTCGTGGTCTGGGCGGTGTGGTGGCCGGTCGCAGTGAGCAGATGAAGGAAGTGGTGGGTTTCCTGCGTACCGCCGGGCCGACCCTGAGCCCGTTCAACGCCTGGATGTTCGTCAAGGGCCTGGAGACGCTGCGCATTCGTATGCGTGCGCAGAGCGAGAGCGCCCTGCAGTTGGCGCTGTGGCTGGAACAGCAGCCGCAGGTCGAGCGCGTGTATTACGCGGGGCTACCTAGCCATCCGCAGCATGAGTTGGCGAAAAAGCAGCAGAGCGCCTTTGGCGCGGTGGTCAGTTTCGAGGTCAAGGGCGGGCGTGAGGCCGCCTGGAAGGTGATCGATGGCACCCGTGTCATCTCGATCACCACCAATCTCGGCGATACCAAGACCACCATCGCCCACCCGGCAACCACCTCGCATGGCCGGCTGACGCCGCAGGAGCGTGCCAACGCTGGTATCAGCGACAGTCTGATTCGCGTTGCCGTGGGCCTGGAAGAGCTGGAAGACCTCAAGGCGGATCTGGCGCGCGGCCTGGCTGCACTCTGAGCATGTTGGAGTGGGGCGCGAATGACACGTCCAGCAACGGGCGTGTCGCGCTGGTCACCGGTGCCGCGCGCGGTATCGGTCTGGGCATCAGTGCCTGGTTGATCACCGAGGGCTGGCAGGTGGTGCTGGCTGACGTCGATCGTGAGCGCGGCTCCAGAGTGGCGCGGGCATTGGGCGACAACGCCTGGTTCGTCGTCATGGACGTGGCCAAGGAAGATCAGGTGAATCTCGCTGTCGCCGAGGTGCTCGGCCAGTTCGGTCGCCTCGATGCGTTGGTGTGCAATGCGGCTATCTCCGATCCCTACACGCCGCCGCTGGAGTCGCTCGATCTCAAGCGTTGGAATCGCATGCTGGCCGTTAACCTGACTGGCGCGATGCTGCTGGCCAAGCATTGCGCGCCTTACCTGCGTGGTCATCGTGGCGCCATCGTCAATATCGCCTCGACCCGTGCCAGCCAGTCCGAGGCCGACTGCGAGGCTTATGCGGCGAGCAAGGGTGGCCTCGTTGCCCTTACGCATGCGCTGTCGGTCAGCCTGGGGCCTGAGGTTCGGGTCAACTGCGTCAGCCCTGGCTGGATCGATGCCCGTGATCCGTCGCAGCAGCGCCTGGAGCCGTTATCGGTATTCGATCATGCGCAGCATCCGGTCGGTCGTGTTGGTACGGTGGAGGATGTCGCGGCGCAGGTCGCCTGGCTGCTGTCCGATGCGGCCGCTTTCGTCACTGGGCAGGAATTCGTCATCGACGGCGGCATGAGCCGCAAGATGATCTACCAGGACTGAGTGCGGTAGGGCGGGTGCAACCCGCCGGCAGGCTATGGCGGGTTACACCCGCCCTACAACTGTTGCAGATTTGGCAAAAACGAAAAAGGCTCCCTAGGGAGCCTTTTTCATGTGTGGCGCGAATTACATGTTGGGGTAGTTCGGCCCGCCGGTGCCTTCTGGAGCGATCCAGGTGATGTTCTGCGCCGGATCCTTGATGTCACAGGTTTTGCAGTGCACGCAGTTCTGCGCGTTGATCTGGAACTTCTTCTCGCCGTCTTCCTGCGTCACCACCTCGTACACACCGGCCGGGCAGTAGCGCTGTGCCGGTTCGTCGTACAGCGGCAGGTTCTTCGCCAGCGGAATGCTCGGATCGGTGAGCTTCAGGTGGCAAGGCTGCTCTTCTTCGTGGTTGGTGTTGGAGAGGAACACCGAGCTCAGTTTGTCGAAGCTGAGTTTGCCGTCCGGTTTCGGATAGGCGATCTTCGCGCACTCTGCAGCCGGCTTCAGGCAGGCGTAGTCCGGCTTGTTGTCGTGCAGGGTGAAGGGGGCCTTGCCGCCGAAGATGTTCTGGTCCAGCCAGTTGATGCCGCCGCCGACGATGGCGCCGTATTTGTGGATGGCTGCGCCGAAGTTGCGGCTGCGGAACAGTTCGTCGTACAGCCAGCTGGCCTTGAAACCATCGACGTAGTTGTTCAGCTCGTCACCGCCTTCGCGGCCGGCCGCCAGGGCCTCGGTGATGGCGTCAGCGGCGAGCATGCCGGACTTCATCGCGGTGTGGCTGCCCTTGATCTTGGCGAAGTTCAGGGTGCCGAGGTCACAGCCGATCAGGGCGCCGCCGGGGAAGACCATTTTCGGCAGTGAATTCAGACCGCCCTTGGCGATGGCGCGTGCGCCATAGGCGACGCGCTTGCCGCCTTCCAGGTACTGGGCAATCACCGGATGGTGCTTGTAGCGCTGGAATTCGTCGAACGGCGACAGGTGCGGGTTGGCGTAGGACAGGTCGATGATCAGGCCGACCACTACCTGGTTGTTCTCCAGGTGATAGAGGAAGGAGCCGCCGGTGTTTTCGGTGCCCATGATATCCATCGGCCAGCCGGCGGTGTGTACCACCAGGCCCTGGTCGTGCTTGGCCGGATCGATGTCCCAGATTTCTTTGATGCCGATGCCGTAGTGCTGGGCGTCGGCTTCGCTGTCGAGGTTGTACTTCTTGATCAGCTGCTTGCCGATATGGCCACGGCAGCCTTCGGCGAACAGGGTGTACTTGGCGCGCAGCTCCATGCCTGGGGTGTAGTAGCCTTCCTTCGGATTACCCTCACGGTCGACGCCCAGGTCGCCGGTGACGATGCCACGCACCACGCCGTTTTCGTCGATCAGCGCTTCTTGAGCGGCGAAGCCGGGATAGATCTCAACGCCCAGGTTCTCGGCCTGCTGAGCCAGCCAGCGGCACAGATTACCCAGGGAAATGATGTAATTGCCTTCGTTGTGCATGGTTTTCGGCACAAAGAAGTCTGGAATTCGGGTAGCCTTGTCAGCGTCGCGCAGCAGATAGATGTCATCGCGCTTGACCGGGGTGTTCAGCGGGGCGCCGAGTTCTTTCCAGTCGGGGAAGAGTTCGTTCAGGGCGCGCGGTTCGAACACTGCACCAGAGAGGATGTGAGCGCCAACTTCGGAGCCTTTCTCGACCACGCAGACGCTGATCTCCTGGCCCGCTTCAGCGGCTTTCTGCTTCAGTCGGCAGGCGGCGGACAGTCCGGACGGGCCGGCGCCGACGATGACGACGTCGAACTCCATAAATTCGCGTTCCACAGGCTATCTCCTACTCAAGGCTCTTCGATATTTTATGTTGGAGGGCGCAGCTCGCTCCCTAAGCACGGCGCGGGCATTATATCTACACCCTCTCAGCGGGCCAATACAAACGTTTGTTTGAATTTTCTGTAGGCCTGTTAGAATCGTACTACATCGCGGATGACCGGCCAGTTCGCTGTATTGACCGGGCCATGTCGCGGGGTCAAGATACGGGCGGTTTTGCGCTCGCCGTCTGGGCTGAAAGGTTGGCTCCTGCCAATTTTGTATCGCTGACCAGGCTCGCCTTGGCGAGATTCTTATTCACCGGAGAGTAACGAGGAATCCATGAAGGTTCTTGTAGCTGTCAAACGAGTGGTTGACTACAACGTCAAGGTTCGCGTCAAGGCGGACAACAGCGGCGTCGACCTCGCCAACGTCAAGATGTCCATGAACCCCTTCTGCGAAATCGCCGTGGAAGAAGCCGTGCGCCTGAAGGAGAAAGGCGTGGCGAGCGAAATCGTCGTCGTCTCCATCGGCCCGGCCACTGCCCAGGAGCAACTGCGCACCGCGCTGGCCCTCGGCGCCGACCGTGCCATTCTGGTTGAATCCAATGACGAGCTGAACTCCCTGGCCGTGGCCAAGCTGCTCAAGGCAGTGGTCGACAAGGAGCAGCCGCAGCTGGTCATCATGGGCAAGCAAGCCATCGACAGCGACAACAACCAGACCGGCCAGATGCTCGGCGCCCTGACTGGCTTCGGCCAAGGCACCTTCGCCTCCAAGGTCGAAGTGGCTGGTGACAAGGTCAACGTCACCCGTGAGATCGATGGCGGTCTGCAGACCGTTGCGCTGAACCTGCCGGCGATCGTCACCACCGACCTGCGCCTGAACGAGCCTCGCTACGCGTCGCTGCCGAACATCATGAAGGCCAAGAAGAAGCCGCTGGAAACCGTTACCCCGGACGCTCTGGGCGTTTCCACCGCTTCCACCGTCAAGACCCTGAAAGTCGAAGCGCCGGCTGCTCGCAGCGCCGGTATCAAGGTCAAGTCCGTGGCTGAACTGGTCGAGAAACTGAAGAACGAGGCGAAGGTAATCTAAATGACTATCCTGGTTATCGCTGAACACACCAATGCCGCTCTGGCTCCTGCCACGCTGAACACCGTTGCCGCTGCGCAGAAGATCGGTGGCGACATCCACGTGCTGGTAGCCGGTGCCAACGCTGGCGCTGTTGCCGAAGCCGCTGCCAAGATCGCTGGCGTGGCCAAGGTTCTGGTTGCCGACAACGCTGCCTATGCCAACCAACTGCCGGAGAACGTCGCTCCGCTGGTAGCCGAGCTGGGCAAGAGCTACAGCCACATCCTGGCTGCCGCTACCAGCAACGGCAAGAACATCCTGCCGCGCGTTGCCGCTGCGCTGGATGTCGATCAGATCTCCGAGATCATCGCCGTTGAGAGCGCCGACACCTTCAAGCGTCCAATCTACGCCGGTAACGCCATCGCGACCGTGCAGTCCTCGGCTGCCATCAAGGTGATCACCGTACGTAGCACTGGTTTCGATGCCGCTGCTGCCGAAGGTGGTTCCGCTGCCGTTGAAGCCGTTTCCGGCCCGGCCGATGCCGGCAAGTCCGCCTTCGTTGGCGAAGAGCTGGCCAAGTCCGATCGTCCGGAACTGACCGCTGCCAAAATCGTCGTATCAGGCGGCCGTGGCATGGGCAATGGCGACAACTTCAAGCACCTGTACGCCCTGGCCGACAAGCTGGGCGCTGCCGTCGGCGCTTCCCGCGCTGCGGTCGACGCTGGTTTCGTACCGAACGACATGCAGGTCGGTCAGACCGGCAAGATCGTCGCGCCGCAGCTGTACATCGCCGTCGGTATCTCCGGCGCGATCCAGCACCTGGCCGGTATGAAGGACTCCAAAGTGATCGTTGCGATCAACAAGGACGAAGAGGCGCCAATCTTCCAGGTTGCCGACTACGGTCTGGTTGCCGACCTGTTCGAAGCCGTACCGGAGCTGGAGAAGTCGGTCTAAGCCGCTTTTCCTGCAACGAAAAACCCGCTCTGTTGAGCGGGTTTTTTATTGCCTGCGTGTTGCTCGGTGTTATTTCAGACCTTCTAGAAATTTCCGGTAGAGCAGGGCGCTTTCCTCAGGGCGTTCAAGCATAGGGGCGTGGCCGACGTTATCCATGATCACCACACTGGGTTTGCTCAGCAGCGGTTGCATGACCTCAATGCTTGAGACATCCAGCACACGGTCCTGTCTGCCCCAGAGCAACAGGGTCGGCGCCTGGATCTTGGCCAGCTCGGGTGCCAGGGGCACGGGGCGCTCCACCAACTGCTTGAAGACCAGGTCGTAATGCGCGGCCTTGGCCATGGAACGCTCGCCCAGATAGCGTTTGAGCGATTCCGGCAGATAGGGTGGTTCGACGAAGATAAAGTTCAGCAGCTTGTCGAAATCCTGCGGTTGCTTGACCACCAGAGGGTTGGGCGCGCCACTCATCAGCAAACGATGCAGTTCGCTCTTGTGCGGGCTGTCGATGCCGGCATTGGCGAACAACGCCAGCGAGCGGACGCGATCCGGGTAACGCGCGGCGAAGAGGGCGGCAATATGTCCGCCCATCGAATTGCCCAGCACATGCGCCTGCTGGATGCCCATCGCGTCGAGAATGTCCGCCAGGCGCTCGGTCTGGGTGCCGACGTCGTAGCTGCCCGGTGGTAGATCGCTGTCGCCGAAGCCCGGCAGGTCCAGTGCGATGACGCGATAGTCCTGGGTCAGGTGGCGAGAAAAGCGCAGCCAGTTATCCTTGTCTGCAGCGAACCCATGGAGCAGCACCAGGGTTTCGCCGCTCGACGGCCCTCCCTGGTAATAATGGATGTTAAGATTGTGGACGGATAGCTGCTCGTGACTGAGCCCGGCGCGGTACTGTTCTATCAGGCGCAGGCTGGCCAGTTGAGTTGCTGGAACGAAGTACAGCGTGGCTGCGCTGCCTGACAGCAGGAGCAGCAATGCGAACAGCAGTTTTTTCATGGCGCGTCCTTATCGCGAATTATTATTTCGGCGCCATTAAGCTAGCATGAACACCGAGGATTCCGGGTGGCGTAGCCCATCCCGCCGATCAACGCATAAACCGAGAGTAGCCAATGCCCGAGCGTTGTCTGTTTAAGTCGCTGTTGCTGTGGTGCGCCCTGGCCCTGATGCCAGCCGCTGCCCTGGCTGCCGGTAAATGCGAGCGCCTGGTGGCGACCGGCAACCCGGAGTATCCGCCTTATCTCTGGCGCGATCCGCAGAATCCGCAGCAACTGATCGGCGCCAATGCCGACCTGCTCAAGCACCTGGCCAAGGAGTTGGGTGTGGTGGTCGACGTGATCTACACCGGGCCTTGGTCGCGCGCGCAGGACGAAGTGCGTACCGGCCGTGTCGACTTGCTGGCCGGGGCGTTTCTGACGCTGCCACGTCTGGAGAGTATGGATTACGTGCACCCGGCCTTCTTTTTCACGCCAAGCGTGGTGTGGGTGCGCAAGGGCGAGGCCTTTCCCTACGGCAGTTGGATCGACCTGCAAGGGCATACCGGCGACACCCTGGTGGGCAATAGCTTTGGTCAGCAGTTCGATGCCTTCGCCAAGCAGAACCTGAAGCTCGAGGGCGTCTCCAGCTTGACGCAGGCGTTCCAGAAGCTGCTGCTCGGACGCACCGACTACGTGCTCTATGAACGCTACCCCGGCTTGGCACTCGCCGAGACGCTGGGCATGGACGATGATCTGGAGGTGCTGGACCCGCCAATTTCCAGCGAAGGCCTCTACCTTACCCTGTCGCACAATTCGGCGTGCAACGACCCCTGGCTGCGTGGCCAGCTGGCGCGGAAAATGACAGAAATGGTCTCCGCCGGCCTGCCTGAGCAGTTCCTGCAAAGCAATCTCGAGCTTTGGAAGGCACAGCAGATGCAGCCCGATCCGGTTGGCGACGTCACTCAGTAGGAAATTTTCGTGATCAATCGAACCCTTCCCTTGCTGCTGGCGCTGGGCCTGACGGCCTGCGCCAGCGATCCTGCGCCTACCGAGCAGCTAAGGCTGACCGAACAGGCGTTGGCGCAGACCAAATCCCTTGGTGTGGTCAGCGAGCAATCCGAGTCACTGCGCCAGGCTGAGGACAAGTTCGCCCAGGCCCAGGCCGCCGTGCAGGACGATGAGAACAAGCAGGCGCGCCAGCTCGCCGAACAGGCTGAGCTGGACGCGCGTCTGGCCGAGGCCGAGCACCTCAACGGCAAAGGGCGGGAACAACTGAACGAACTCAATCAGCGCATCGGCCGTCTGCGCCAGCAACTGGGGGCCATGTGATGAAGGTGTTTGGTTACCTGGGCGGCTTGGCGTTGGTCGGTACGTTGCTCAGTGGTTGCGCGGCCAATCAGGTGGCGAGTGAGCAGGCGCTGGAAGAGGCGCGTCTCAGCTTCCAGTCGGTCAAGGAAGATCCCAGCGTGCTGCGTGCTGCGCCCAAGGACGTGATTCGCGCAGGCGAATCGCTGGCCCGCGCCGAGCGCTTGTCCAGCTACTGGGGCAGCGGCGATGACGTGCGCCATTACGCTTACCTCAGTCAGCGCTATGCCGCGATCGCCCGCCAGCACAGCGATATCAGCCTCAATCAGGAACGTGCGGCCAAGCTCGAGCTGGAGCGCCAGCGCCTGCAACTGACGTTGCGCGAGGCCAAGCTGATGAGCGTGCAGCAGCACAATGGCTGGTTGGAAGAGCAAATGGTCAGCCTCGCTACCAGCGAGACCGAGCGTGGCCTGGTGATGACCCTCGGCGACATGCTGTTCGACGCTGGTCGCGCCGATCTGCAGCCGGCAGCCAACCGTACGGTACTTAAACTCGTGCAATTCTTGCAGATCAACCCGCAGCGCCGCGTGCGCATCGAGGGCTACACCGACAACACCGGCGATGCTGCCGAGAATCTCGAGCTGTCCCGCGCGCGAGCGCAGGCCGTGGCCGATCTGCTGGTCGACCTGGGCGTGGATGCCAAGCGGATTCAGGTCGCCGGTTACGGTGTCGACTTCCCCGTCGCGGAAAATGCCTCTGCCCGTGGTCGGGCCCAGAATCGGCGGGTGGAGATCGTCTTCTCCGACGAGCGAGGGCAGCTTGGCGCCGAGCGCTGAGTGTCAGCAGCCAAGAAGCCCCGGCATCGTCCGGGGTTTTTTTATTCCCGAAAAGACGGTTGATCGGGGCATTTTGATTGCACAGCCAGTCGGTACAGTGCTGATGGCGAAAAGTGTTTTCATCTGTGCCGGTACAATTGTGTAGCAATAGGTTACTGTTATGGTCCAGTGAATCCGAGGGCCTCGCCATGACCAATCTGTTGCTCTACCAACGCATCGCCCAACAGTTGGCCGAGGATATTCGTCGTGGCGTCTACCAGCCGGGGGAGCGCGTACCGTCGGTGCGCAAGATGAGTGCGCAGCTCAACGTCAGTCACGCCACGGTGTTGCAAGCTTATGCCAATCTCGAAGACCAGGGCCTGATCCGCGCGCGTCCACAGTCCGGTTTCTACGTGCACCAGACGCCGGCACTGACTGCGCCAACGCCGGATATCGCCCGTGTCGAGCGGCCAGGCCTGGTTACCCGCGCCAGCATCATCAATCAGGTGCTCACCGAGTCGCGCCGCGAGGGTGTTTTCCCGCTGGGCGCTGCAGTGCCGCATGTCGACTACTTGCCGGTGCGTGCGCTGCACCAGCAACTGGCCAAGGTCACGCGCTTTCACAGTCCGCGCGCCTTCAGCTACATGTTCAGTCCCGGTTTCGAGCCGCTGCGCCGCCAGGTGGCGATCCGCATGCGCGATGCCGGCGTGGTGGTCGACCCGTCCGAGGTGGTGATCACCCACGGCTGCGTCGATGCGCTGCAGATGAGTCTGCGCGTGCTGACCAAGCCGGGCGATCTGATCGCAGTGGAGTCGCCGACCTACTACGGCCTGCTGCAATTGGCGGATCTACTGGGGCTCAAGGTCATCGAGATTCCCTGCGACCCCACCACCGGCATCAGCCTTGAAGCGCTGCAACTGGCGGCCAACCAGTGGCCGATCAAGGCACTGGTGCTGACTGCGCGGCTGTCCAACCCACTCGGTGGCACCATTCCGGAGGAGCGCCAGCGTCAGTTGCTGCGTCTGGCCGGCGATTACGATTTCCAGATCGTCGAGGATGATATCTACGGCGAGCTGATGTTCGAGCAAGGGCCGACCAAGGCGCTGAAGTCCCATGATCGCGACAGCCGGGTGATCTATTGCTCGAGTTTCTCCAAGACGCTTTCGCCCGGTGTGCGCATCGGTTGGATCGTCGCCGGCAAGTATCAGGACGAGATCCAGCGCTTGCAGACCTTCTCCACCCATTCGGCGTGCAGCGTCACCCAGATGGCGGTAGCGGCCTACCTGGAGAATGGCGGGTACGACCGCCACCTGCGGCATATCCGCCAGGAATACCGCAAGAACCTCAGCGCCTTCCAGCTGGCGGTACAGCAGTATTTCCCGGTCGGTACGCAGATGACCCGGCCCAAGGGTGGTTTCATCCTTTGGGTCAGCCTGCCAGCGCGGGTCAACACCAAGGACTTGCACCTGCGCGCGCTGCAGCAGGGCATTTCCATCGCACCGGGGCTGATCTTCAGTAACACCGAGCAGTTCAACCATTGCGTGCGCCTTAACTGCGGCATCCCATGGAACCGCGAGGCGGAGAGAGCGCTGATGACCCTGGGCATGCTGGCTACGCAGCTGTGCCAGGAGGCGGGCGGTTCGTGGGAAGGTTGAGAAAGCGCGCCGTGGCTTAACCCGTTTTGCCGGAGGGCTGCGTCTACCTGAGCGAAGGTCTCGTGCCATTGCTCAGGAGCTGCACCATGTCCGCTTATTGCTCGTTGCTCGTTCGCCCATTCACCGTCGGTTTTTCGGCGGGCACTTTGTTGTTACTCGCCGCGTGCAGTGCCTCTGGCCCGGAACCGGAAGCCCAGGCCAAACCGGAGCCGGCGGCGACACTCGTTCGCGAACGTCTGGCTGCGCCTGTAGCTGCCGAGATGGCTGCCGCAGCCAGCCAGAAGCGAATGTCGACGCTGGCTTACGCGCCGTCGCCTATCGCCGATGTTCTGCCGCCGGGCTACCGTGACGAGTCGCGCGAGCAGTACCAGGCGTATGCCGACAATCCGGTGTTCGCCGTCGCCGAGACGCCGGTGTCCACCTTCAGTATCGACGTCGATACTGGCAGCTACGCCAATGTGCGGCGCTTCCTCAATGGTGGGCAACTGCCACCGAAGGATGCTGTGCGTCTGGAGGAGCTGGTCAACTATTTTCCCTATGCCTATCCGTTGCCGCAGGGTGATGTGCCTTTTGGCGTCAGCACCGAGCTGGCGGTGACACCGTGGAACCCGCAGACGCGCCTGCTGCGGATCGCGATCAAGGCGTCAGACCGCAGCGTGGATGAGCTACCGCCGGCCAACCTGGTGTTCCTGGTCGATGTCTCCGGCTCGATGCACCGCCGCGAAGGCCTGCCAATGGTGCAGGGCACGCTGAAGTTGCTGGTCGACCAGCTGCGCCCGCAGGATCGCGTCTCGCTGGTTACCTATGCCGGTGACAGCCAGGTGGTGCTGGATTCCGCGCCCGGCAGCGACAAGACGAAGATCCGTGCGGCCATCGATCAACTCAGCGCTGGCGGTTCGACGGCTGGGGAATCTGGCATCCAGTTGGCCTATCAGCAGGCGAGCAAGCATATGATCGACGGCGGCATCAATCGCATCTTGCTGGCCACCGATGGCGACTTCAACGTCGGTATCAGCGACTTCGACAGCCTCAAGCAACTGGCGGCCGACAAGCGCAAGAGCGGCGTCTCGCTGACCACTCTGGGTTTCGGCGTGGACAACTACAACGAGCGCCTGATGGAGCAACTGGCCGACGCCGGCAACTGTAATTACGTCTATATCGACAACCTGCGCGAGGCGCGCAAGGTGCTGGTGGATCAGCTCGGCTCGACCCTGGCCACGGTGGCCAGCGACGTGAAGCTGCAGCTGGAATTCAACCCGAGCGAAGTCAGCGAGTACCGCCTGCTGGGCTACGAGAACCGGGCGCTCAAGCGCGAGGACTTCAGCAATGATAAGGTCGATGCCGGCGATATTGGCGCAGGGCACACGGTCACTGCGCTGTACGAGATCGTACCGGCAGGTGGCAAGGGCTGGCTGGATCCGCTGCGCTATCAGGCCAGTGCCCAGCCGGCGAGCGAGAGCGGCGAGCTGGCCTGGCTGCGGATTCGCTACAAGGCCCCAGGTGAGGCAGCCAGTCGTCTGCTGGAACGGCCTATCGCACGTGCCGAAGCCAAGCCGGCTGCGGCCGCCAGCGAAGACCTGCGTTTCGCCGCTGCGGTCGCGGCCTTCGCCCAGCAGCTCAAGGGCGGGCGCTACACCGGCGACTTCGATCTGGCGCAGAGCATCGCACTGGCGCGCTCGGCCAAGGGCGAGGACCGCTTCGGCCTGCGCAGTGAGTTCATTCAACTGGCCGAAATCGCCCAGAGCTTGCAAACTGCCGCATCCCCCTCTGCAAGAGTCCAGCAGTGAACGCACCTCTCACGGATGACGACGCCGCTTTGTTGCGGCGTTACCGACGCGGCGATGCCGCGGCCTTCAACGCGCTGTACCAGCGCCATCGGCTGGGCCTGTTCCGCTTTCTACTTGGCCTGTGTGGCGATCACGCCCTGGCCGAGGAAGTGTTCCAGGAAACCTGGATGAGCCTGATCCGCAGTCAGAGCGAGCAGCGCGAGGCTGTACTGTTCAAGACCTGGCTGTACCAGATCGCGCGTAACCGCCTGATCGACCATTGGCGCAAGACGGGTCGTCATCAGAGCGGGCATGACGAATACGACGAAGGCCAGCATGCCCAGGCCGACCCGCAGCCCGGCCCAGAGCAGCAGTGGAGCCTGAGCCGCGACAGTGAGCGGTTGCAGGCAGCGCTGGCCGACTTGCCGGAAGATCAGCGCGAGGTGTTCCTGCTGCGCGCCCATGGCGACCTGGAACTGAACGAGATTGCCGAGTTGACCCGTACGCCGGCCGAGACGGTCAAGAGCCGTTTGCGCTATGCCCTGCAGAAACTGCGCCGGCTGCTGGCCACCGAGGAGTTGTCCGCATGACCCATGAACGAGAACCTCTGGAGCACGAGCAGGCGCTGCTGGCGCATTTCCGTGCCCATGGCAGTGGCGAGCCCTCGGCCGAACTGGATGCACGCATCCTGACAGCGGCCAGTGCGGCGGCCCGCGAAACGCAGCAGGCCGACAAGGCTGAATCTGGTTGGGCGCAGCGCCTGCATCAATGGCTGTTCGGTAGCGGCCGCCAGCGCTGGTCGGTGGCTGTGGCCGGGCTGGCCTGTGTCGGAATTGGCGTCAGCCTGACCTGGCGCACGCTGGAGCAGACGCCGGATGCCTTCGATACCGTGCCGCCCAGCGTGGCCATGAGTCCTGCGTCGCCAGCCCCCGCACCGATGGCGGCCAAGCGTGCGGCCGAAAACGAATCGGTGGCGCGCATGGCTGTCCCTCAGGAGCGGATGAAAGCCGAGGCCATGGCTCGCTCAGTGCCACCGGACGCGATGGCGGATGCGCCGATGGCCAGTTCAGCGGCTATCGCACCCATGGCCGAGCTGGTGATCCAGAGTGAACCGCGTGAGGCCTTGCTGCAGTTGCTGGCGCTGCGCAGGGCGGGTGAGCAGAAACAGGCGCAGCAGCTGCTGGAGCAGCTCAGGGCCGATTATCCGCAACTGGATATCGAGGCTGAACTTGCGCACCTGGCCGCTCAGCCGTCGGGTGAGTGAGGTGCCGAGGTAAAAGTCATGTAAGTCAGCTTGTCAGGCGCGCCCAGGCGGAGGAGCATGGGCGCGTTACTGATCGAGTTACCTTTGTCCGATGATACGTAAGTCCATTCTCCTATTGCTGTGCCTGGGTTGTCTGAGCGCTTGTGAGCGTGAGCCGGAGCCTGTTGCGCAGCAGCCCAAGCCAAAGCCCGCAGCGGTTGCAGCACCTGCGCCCGTTGTCGAGGTTGCCAAGCCCGAGGCTGTCGAACCAGTTCCGCCTGCCAAGGTGGTCGAAAGCAAGCCCGTGACACCCGCCAAACCGCCTGTCGCTGCCAAGCCCAAGCCTGCTGCAGCGCCGCAGCCCAAACCGGCAGAGCCTGCATCGAAACTGGCGTTGGACTTGAGCGTGCCGCAGGAACTGTTCGAGCAGGCGCTGGAAAGCGAAACCCGCGAGGATCTGTCGCCGATGCTGCCGCCGCTGTTTGGCGAAAAACCCGACGTCCAGAGCCCATTCCAGATCAGCGGTCGGCTGATCAGCAACGAGCGCGTGGATGACTACTGGGACTCCATCGAAGGCGCTGAGCTGCAGTTCGAGTTCAAGCAGTAGCCGGTGCGGCGCGCCCTGGCGATGGCACGGCTGTAGGCTATTTAGAAACGGTAGTGTTGTTGCTCGATGGCTGCATGGGTTTCGCGACTCAGCGGTTGGAAGCTGTCCGAGCCGGGTAGGCGCACGTAGAGCGGATCATCGACCAGGTTCGGGTCATAGCCGGCCTGTTTAAGATCGGTCTTCTTGTACTTGAAGGTGCCGGTGGTCTCGACTTCGCCGAGCAGGCGCACGAACAGTGGCGCGGCATAGGCCGGCAGTTCCGTGTCGAGGTGTGCGGCCAGCGCCGCGCCATCCAGCGCCGCGCCATCCAGCGCATAAGCGGAGGCCAGGCGCAGCGCAGCCATGCCGCAGCGACCATTGGTGCCGGCAATCTCCACGCCGTAGACCACCGCATCCTCCACGCCGGGGAAGGCGCCGAGCACGTTTTCCACCTCGGTCGTTGATACGTTTTCGCCCTTCCAGCGGAAGGTATCGCCAAGGCGGTCGACGAACTGCGCGTGCTTGCAGCCGATGTCACGCATCAGGTCGCCGGTGTTGAACCAGGCATCGCCTTGCTTGAACACGTCGCGCAGGATCACCGACTCGCTCTTGGCTGGGTCGGTATAGCCGTCGAACGGCCACTTGGCGCTGATCTCGCTGATCAGCAGGCCCGCTTCGCCCTTATTGGCCTTCTGCAGGAAACCGTTACTGGCGCGCACGGGGCAGTCGTTCTCCAGGTCGTAGCGGACAATGGCATAGGTGGCCGGGGTGTAGCCGACCGTGTTGTCGAAGTTGAAGACGTTGGTGAAGCCGATGTTGCCTTCGCTGGAGGCATAGAACTCGGTGATCTGCTCGATGCCGAAACGCTGCTTGAACTCGGACCAGATCGAGGGGCGCAGGCCATTGCCGATCATGCAGCGCAGGCTGTTGCCCTGTTCCGCCGGGTGCACGGGCTGGTTGAGCAGGTAGCGGCACAATTCGCCGATATAGCCGAAGCAGGTGGCGTTGTAGCGCGCTACGTCACTCCAGAAGGCGCTGGCGGAGAACCGGCGGCGCAGGGCGATGGCCGCGCCACCGGCCAGCACCGCGCTCCAGCACACGGTGACGGCGTTGTTGTGGTAGCAGGGCAGGGTGAGATAGAGCACGTCGCGCTCGCTCAGGGTCAGGCCGGAGTGGCCGAAACCGCCATAGGCCTTGATCCACTTGCCGTGGCTCATGATCGAGGCCTTGGGCAGGCCGGTGGTGCCGGAGGTATAGATCAGAAAGCAGGCGTCCTTCATGCGTACGCGCAGGCTGTCTGGCGGGTTGTCTTCGGCCTGGCCGGTGGCTAGCTGCATCAGGTTCGTCCAGCCATCCGGCGTCTGGCCTGCACCCTGCAGGCAGTCCTGATCGGCGATCCAGTAACGGCGGGCCTGCTGGTCGTGCAGTTGTCCGTCGACCTCGTCGAAGGCACTGAGCAGTTCGTCGCCGATCACCAGGAAGCCAGGTTTGACCAGGTTGAAGCTGTGCGCCAGCACCTTGCCGCGCTGGGTGGTGTTGATCAGTGCACCGACCGCGCCGAGCTTGCTCAGGGCGGCGAGGATCGTCAGCAGTTCCAGGCGGTTCTCCAGCATCACCGCGACCACGTCGCCATGGCCGACACCTTCGGCCTTGAATGCCCAGGCCAGGCGGTTGGCCCAGGCGTTGAAGGCACGATAATTGAGGTGGCGGTTTTCATCCATCAGCGCCGGGCGCTCGGGGTAGCGTTCAGCGGCGCGCTGCAGGGCCCAGGCCAGTGACAGGTTCTTCTCGCGGTTGCGAATGCCGGCGTAGTACAGGCCACGCAGCATGCGCGGTACACGCGGCAGATGCTGGGGCAGGTGGGCCAGGAAGCGGAAGGGCGAAATCAGATCGGCTTGGCTCATGGGGCTCGCACTTGGGCTGTTATGAATTGGAGGCGAGTCATGACTCTAGTCAGCATGGCGCACACCAGCCATGGCTCTGGTGCGCTCAGCGACGGGCAGTTCGGCAAATAGCTTTGCCGTTCGTAGGGTGTGCTATGCGCACCGGGACAGGCGCAAATCCCAAGATTGTCTCGGTGCGCGCGGCGCACCCTACGAAGCCAACGCATCCGAAGTCTCAATCGACGAACAGATCGGGTACCAGGCTGCCGCCCGCGGGGTCGAAGCGGTACTGCTCGAAGTCGCTGACGCCCTGTTCGCGCAGGATGTCCTCGTCGATCAGCAGGCGCCCGGTGATGCTGCGGCCTTCGCTGGCGAGAATGGCATAGGCGGCGTCGGCCATGATGGCCGGGGTGCGCGCACGCTTGAAAGCATCGCGGCTACCCAGCTCGAACTCGATGGCGGCGGTGGCAATCATGGTCTTCGGCCACAGCGAATTGACGCTGATACCGTACTTCTTGAATTCCTCGCTCATGCCCAGGGTGAGCATGCTCATGCCGTACTTGGTGACGGTATAAGGGCCGTGCTGGGCGAACCACTTGGCGTCGAGGTTGAGCGGCGGGGAAAGGTTGAGAATGTGCCCGCCGGCGCTCTTCTTAAGATAGGGAAGTGCGGCCTGGCTGCAGACCATCACCGCGCGGGTGTTGATCTGGTACATCAGGTCGAAGCGCTTGGGTTCGAGTCTCTCCACGCCCACCAGTTTGATCGCCCCGGCGTTGTTGACCAGCGCATCGATGCCGCCGAAATGCTCGGCCGCGCGTGCCATGGTGGTCGCCACGGCCTGTTCGTCGCGCACGTCCAGTTGCAGCGCCAGCGCCTTGCCGCCAGCGGCTTCAACCTCGGCGGCGACGCTGAAAATGGTGCCTTCGAGTTTCGGGTGCGGCTCGGCGCTCTTGGCCGCGATGACGATGTTGGCGCCATCTGCGGCGGCCTTGAGGGCAATCTCGCGGCCGATGCCACGGCTGGCGCCGGTGATGAACAGGGTCTTGCCGGAAAGTGTCATGGGCGTGCTCCTTCTTGTTGTTATGGGGCTGTGGTCAAACCTCGGCGGCTTCGATTTCCACCAGCAACTGGCGATTCTTCACCTGGTCGCCCTGGCTTACGCCGACGCGGCGAACGATGCCGTCGACGCCAGCCTTGAGCGGGTGCTCCATCTTCATCGCTTCCAGCACCACCAGCAGTTGCCCCTTGCTCACGCTGGCGCCCTCGGCGATCAGTACGTCGACGATGGCGCCATCCATCGGTGCCTTCACCGCGCCGCTGCTGGCGGCGTTCTGCCCACCGGCGGGTTCGTGGGTGACATCAACCAGTTCCAGGTTGCCCTGCTCACCATACAGCCACAGGTGCTCGCCTTCGATGTGGTAGGCCTGGCGGCGGCGTACGCCGTCGAGTTCCAGGGTCAGCCAGCGACCGTCGCTGGCCAGCAGGCGCAGAGAAAGCTGTTCTTCACCCCGGCGCACGCAAAGGTGCGCTTGCGTGCCGCTGGCGAGCACGTCCAGCTCCACGGCGTGCTTGTGCTCGCCCTGCTTGAGGACGAAACGCCAAGGCGCACTGCCGGCGCTGCGCCAGCCGGACAGGCCGGGCTGGTGCGCACGGGAGTCGGCCGAAGCCTGGTAGAGCAGGGCAGCGGCCATGGCCAGCTCGGCCAGGCTGGCCGTGTGCGGGTGCAGGCTGGGGTCATCAGCGAAATGCTCGGCGATGAATGCGGTGGTGGCCTTGCCGGCGGCGAACTCCGGATTCTTGAGCAGGTTGGCGAGGAAGCGTTGGTTGCCATTCACGCCGAGCAGTATGCACTGCTCGACCGCGCGCACCAGCTTGCGCCGTGCCTCGTCGCGGGTTTCTCCGTAGGCGATGACCTTGGCCAGCATCGGGTCGTAGAAAGGGGTGACGGCCTGGCCTTCGACCAGGCCGTGGTCGATGCGCACGCCGGCCAGCAGTTCGGGCTCCCAGCGCAGCACCTGGCCGGTTTGCGGCAGGAAGCCGGCGGCCGAGTCCTCGGCGTACAGGCGCACTTCCATGGCGTGGCCGGTGAGGCGAATGTCGTCCTGCTGCAGCGGCAGAGGCTGGCCTTCGGCGACGCGAATCTGCCAGGCCACCAGATCCTGCCCGGTGATCAGCTCGGTGACCGGATGCTCGACCTGCAGGCGGGTGTTCATTTCCAGGAAGAAGAACTCGCCGCTGGCGTCGAGCAGAAATTCCACGGTGCCGGCGCCGACGTAGTTGACCGAGGCTGCAGCCTTGACCGCCGCTTCACCCATAGCCTTGCGCAGCTCCGGCGTCATCACCGGGCAGGGCGCTTCCTCGACCACCTTCTGGTGGCGACGCTGCACCGAGCAGTCGCGCTCGCCGAGATAGACGATATTGCCGTGCTGATCGCCGAAGACCTGGATCTCCACATGGCGTGGGCGGATCACCGCGCGTTCGAGAATCAGCTCGCCGGAGCCGAAGGCGTTCTGCGCCTCGGAGCGAGCGGTGCGGATCTGCCCCAGCAGTTCGGCGGATTCCTGCACCAGGCGCATGCCGCGGCCACCGCCACCGGCGCTGGCCTTGATCATCAGCGGGTAGCCGATGCGTTCGGCTTCGCTGGCCAGGGTCTCGTCATCCTGGGCGGCGCCTTCGTAGCCGGGAATGCAGGGCACGCCGGCTTCGAGCATGGCGATCTTGGACAGGCGCTTGCTGCCCATCAGGTGGATGGCTTCCACGGTCGGGCCGATAAAGACGATGCCGGCTGCTTCACAGGCGCGGGCGAAATCGGCGTTCTCGGAGAGGAAGCCATAGCCGGGGTGGATGGCGTCGGCGCCGGTCTTGCGCGCGGCCTCGATGATGGCGTCGATGCGCAGGTAGGACTGATTGACCTGGGCCGGGCCGATGCATACGGCTTCGTCGGCGATCTGCACGTGGCGGGCGTCGGCATCGGCCTCGGAGTACACCGCCACGGTGCGGTAGCCGAGTTCGATGGCGGTGCGCATCACCCGACAGGCGATCTCGCCACGGTTGGCGATCAGGATCTTGTTGAATGCGGGCATCTTTGTGCTCCTGTGGGGCGGTCCCCGGATGGCTCCGGGCTACGGTCTATTTGTTCCCTCTCCCTTTGGGGAGAGGGGAGCTACTACTGGGCCCACTTCGGCTTGCGCTTCTGCACGAAAGCCATGGTGCCCTCGACGCCCTCGGCGCTGGTGACGGCAGCGGCGAACTGTTCGGCAGCGCGGTCGAGCAGCGGGCCAAGGTCTTCACGTTCGCTGGCCAGCAGCAGGGTCTTGGTCTGGGCGTTGGCCTGGGGCGCGCATTGGCGAATTTGCTCCAGGGTCTCGTCCAAGCGCTGTTGCAGGGCAGCTTCATCTTCCTCGCAGTAGTGCACCAGGCCCAGGCGCAGGGCCTCGGCACCGTCGAAGCGGGCAGCGGTCAGGGCCAGGCGGCGGGCCTGGGTCAGGCCGATGCGGTGCACGACGAAGGGAGCGATCTGCGCCGGGAGGATGCCCAGCGTGGTTTCCGGCAGGCCGAACTTGGCGCCGCTGGCGGCGATGGCCACGTCGGATACGCAGGCCAGGCCGAAGCCGCCGCCGAGCACGGCACCTTCCAGCACGGCCACCAGCACCTGCGGCGCGGTCTGGGCCTCTTCCAGCAGCGCACCGAAGGCGCGGTTCAATTCGCGGTAGGCGTCGCCTCCCTTGGCGCGGGCGCCGGCCATGTCCTTGATATCGCCGCCAGCGCAGAAATGGCCAGCGGCACCGCGCAGAATGATGGCGCGCACATTCGGGGCATGGCGCACGGCTTCGAGGGTGGCGCGCAGTTCGCCGACCATGGCCAGGCTCATGGCATTGCGGCTGTCCGGACGGTTCAGGGTGACGTGCAGCAGGCCTCCGTCGAGATTCAGCAGCAGGGTTTCGCAGTGGGGCAGGTTGCTCATGGGGGCACCTTTAGATCGTTCCCACGCTCCGCGTGGAAATGCATTTGGCGACGCTCTGCGTCGCTGGAACGCGGAGCGTCCCGTTATGGGTTCCCACGCGGACGGTTCGACACCTCGACGTGGGAACCATCAGCTCGCAGAATCGTTCCCGACTATTTCTTCTTCCCTGGCAGGATGCCCATCAGCTTGCAGATGATGCCGAGCATGATTTCGTCGGCGCCGCCGCCGATGCTGACCAGGCGCACGTCGCGGTAAGCGCGCGACACCGGGTTGTCCCACATGAAGCCCATGCCGCCCCAGTACTGCAGGCAGGCGTCGGACACTTCGCGGCCCAGGCGGCCGGCCTTGAGCTTGGCCATCGACGCCAGCTTGGTCACGTCGCGGCCTTTCACGTACTGCTCGGTGGCCTGGTAGACCAGTGCGCGCAGGCACTCGATCTCGGTCTGCAGCTCGGCCAGGCGGAAGTGGATGACCTGGTTGTCAATCAGCGGTTGGCCGAAGGTGTGGCGCTGCTTGCAGTAGTCGATGGTGGTGTCGACGCAGTGCTCCAGGCCCTTGATCATGTTGGCTGCGCCGAACAGCCGCTCTTCCTGGAACTGCAGCATCTGCATCATGAAACCGGCGCCTTCGTGGCCGATGCGATAGCGCTGTGGCACGCGCACATTGTCGAAGAACACCTGGGCAGTTTCCGAACTGCGCATGCCGAGCTTGTCCAGGTGTGGGCTCACCGTGATGCCCGGCGTTTTCATCGGCACCACGATCAGCGATTTGTTGACGTGTGGCTTGTCGTCGCTGGTGTTGGCCAGCAGGCAGATGAAGTCGGCCGACGGCGAGTTGGTGATCCACATCTTGCTGCCGTTGATCACGTAGTCGTCGCCGTCCTTGCGTGCGGTGGTCTTCAGGCCTGCCACGTCGGAGCCTGCGCCGACTTCGGAGACGCCGATGCAGCCGACCATCTCGCCGGTGATGGCCGGGCGCAGGAACTCCTCACGCAGCTCATCGGAGCCAAAACGGGCCAGTGCCGGGGTGCACATGTCGGTCTGCACGCCGATGGACATGGGGATGCCGCCGCAATGTATGGTGCCGAACTCTTCGGCAGCGACGATGGAGTAGCTGTAGTCCAGGCCCATGCCACCGAACTTCTCCGGCTTGGAGATGCCCAGCAGGCCCAGCTCGCCGGCTTTCTTGAAGATGTCGTGGATGGGGAAGCGGCCTGCCTTTTCCCACTCATCGACGTGCGGGTTGATTTCCTTGTCGACGAAGTTGCGGACGGTGCGGCGGAGTTCTTCGTGTTCCTGGGTGAAGATCATTGTTGTTCTCCTTGTGGGGTGCGCTGTGCGCACCGCGATCTTGGTTGGTGCGCACGGCGCACCCTACGGTCAGAATCTCGCGACGCCGAAGCTGCTCTTCTTCAACGGCCGCAGGTTGGCTTCGGCACAGATATCCAGCAAAAAGCCCAGCAGCTTGCGCGTATCGCGCGGGTCGATCAGGCCGTCGTCCCACAGGCTGGCGGTGCCGTAGAGAGCGGTGGACTGGCTGTCGAGCTTCTGCGCGGTCACGGTTTCCAGCATGTCGAGCATCTTCGGGTCAGGCTCCTTGCCCTCCTTGGCATGCTTGTCCTCGGTGACGATACGCAGCACCTTGCCGGCCTGGGCGCCGCCCATAACGGCGGTCTTGCTGTTGGGCCAGGCGAAGATGAAGCGTGGGTCGAGGCCGCGGCCGCACATGGCGTAGTTGCCGGCGCCGTAGGAGCCGCCGACGACAACGGTGAGCTTGGGCACCGTGGCGTTGGCCACGGCCTGGATCATCTTCGAGCCGTGCTTGATCACGCCGTTTTGTTCCGATTCCGTTCCGACCATAAAGCCAGTGGTGTTGTGGAAGAACAGGATCGGTGTGTTGCTCTGCTCGCACAGTTGGATGAACTGCGCTGCCTTGGCCGCGCCTTGCGGGGTGATCGGGCCGTTGTTGCCGATAAAGCCGCAGGCCTGGCCTTCGATCTGCAGGTGGCCGCAGACGGTCTGGTTGTCGAACTCGTTCTTGAAGTCGAGAAACGCCGAGCCATCGGCGATGCGCGCGATGATCTCGCGCACGTCGTAGGGTTTCTTGGCGTCGGCCGGCACCAGGCCGAGCAGTTCCTCGGCCGGGTACAGCGGTTCGCGCCAGGTTTTCACCGGACGTGCCGGCAACTGCTGGTTCCACGGCAGCATGGCGATTATCTCGCGTGCCAGGCGAACGCCGTCGGCGTCATTCTCAGCCAGGTACTCGGCGGTGCCGGCGACCTGGGCGTGCATCTCGGCGCCGCCGAGTTGCTCGTCGGTGGCGATCTCGCCAGTGGCTGCCTTGAGTAATGGCGGCCCTGCGAGGAACATCTTGGCTTTACCGCGCACCACCACCACGTAGTCCGACAAGCCCGGCTGGTAGGCCCCGCCAGCGGTGCTGGAGCCATGCACCACGGTGATCTGCGGCAAGCCCATGGCGGACATGCGCGCCTGGTTGGCGAAGCCGCGCGCACCCTCGACGAAGATGTCGGCGGCGTAGTTGAGGTTGGCGCCGCCGCTCTCGGCCAGGGTCACCACCGGCAGCTTGTTCTCGAAGGCGATCTGTTGCAGGCGCAGCGACTTCTTCAGGCCGGTGGGGGAGATGGTGCCGCCCTTGATTGCGCTGTTGTTGGCGATCACCAGGCAACGTACGCCAGCGATGTAGCCGATACCGGCAATCAGGCCGCCGCCGGCCTGGCTGCCATCCTTGTCATCGTGCAGCTTGTAGCCGGCCAGCGAGGACAGTTCGAGGAAGGGCGCGCCAGCATCGAGCAGCAGGTTGATGCGTTCACGCGGCAGCAACTGACCGCGCTTGTCGAACTTGGCCTTGGCTTCCTGGGCCTTGTCGAGCACCTTCTGCTCGACGTCGCGGAAGGTCGCGATGGCTGCCAGCATGGCTTCGCGATTCTGCGCGAAGGCTTCGCCATGCACATCGATTTCCGATTGGATCACGGGCATCGCCTTACTCCTGATCTTTCAGTACGTCGGGCACGTAGGCCCGGTGGAAACCGTTGTAGGACTCGCTGTTTTTCGCCTTGCCCAGTGTCCAGGCGCGGGTGCCCTGGCTCGCTGCGCCATCGATGCGGATGGTGTTGCCGCTGATGAAGTTGGCGCCGGGGCTGAGCAGGAAGACGATGGCCGCGGCCACCTCGGATTCGCTGCCGATGCGCTGCAGCGGCACGTGATCCTTGAGGTTGCGGATCATGTTCTTCATCGACTCGGGGTAGGTGTCCATGCCGCTGGAGGCGATCCAACCTGGCGCCACGGCGTTGACCCGCACGCCGGCGTGGCCCCACTCGTAGGCGGCGGTCTTGGTGAAGTTTTCCATACCGGCCCGCGCTGCCCCCGAATGGCCCATGCCGGGCATGCCGCCCCACATGTCGGCGAGCATGTTGACGATGCTGCCGCCGTGCTTGCTCATGCTCTGCAGGAAGACTTCCTTGGCCACCAGAAAGCCGCCCACCAGGTTGGTGCGCACCACGGTCTCGAAGCCTTTCTGGTTGATGCCGATCAGCGGCGCGGGGAACTGGCCGCCGGCGTTGTTGACCAGCTGATGGATGCGCCCGCGTTCCTTGATCACCGCGCCGACCATGGCCTTCACGGCTTCTTCGTCGCGGATGTCGCAGGCCTGGAAGCTGGCGCTACCGCCGTCTTCGGCGATCTCGGCGCAGGTCTTCTCCAGCTTTTCCTGCTTGCGCCCGACCAGCACCACATGGGCGCCGAGGTGGGCCAGCTCGTGGGCCACGCAGCGACCGATGCCGCTGCCACCACCGGTGACCAGAATGGTCTGCTCATTGAACAGGCCAGGTTTGAATACGGAGTCGTAGTTCATTGTTCTTGTTGTCCTTCTCGGTTCCGTTGGAGCGGCTTTAGCCGCGATGCTTTTGCCTAAGCCCAATCGCGGCTGAAGCCGCTCCTACAACATGTAGGGTGGAAAACCGCGAAGCGTTTTCCACCAGAAGCCGGTGGATGGATGAAGCGTCATCCACCCTACGATTAGCACCTACAGCGCTTCAGCCAGCGCTCTTGGCACCGGCACCGGGAACTCCAGCAGTTGCTGGGCGAACGCCTTGCCCTGCGGGTCGATGCGCAGGCTGGCGACGCCACCACCGCCCAGCGCGTTCTCCAGCAGGAAGTTGAGGCTGTGGCTGCCCGGCAGGTACCAGCGGCTGACGCGGCCCTGTTCGGCGTCCAGGGTATGCGCCATCCAGTTGGCCACGGCTTCGGGCGTCAGCGCAGCAGCGATCCATGCCAGGTATTCGGGCTTTCTGGCCATCACGCCAATGTTGCTGTGGTTGCCCTTGTCCCCGGAGCGGGCCACGGCCAGGCGGATCAGCGGCACGGCAGCGTCGGCTTCACCCATCGGTACGGGCAGAGCGACTGGCGCACGGAGCTGGGCTGGGGCGAAGGCATCGATCTGGGGCAGGGCGACCGGCTGGCGCTCGCCGTCGATCTCGACGCTCAGGGCGCAGGCACTCTTGTCCACCAGGAAGCTGAACAGGCGGATCACCGGGTAGACGGTGGGGCGGCCGCCGACGATGCCGGTCAGGCCCGGCGCCATGCCTGTGGCAGCCTGGGCGATCTCGCGGGAGAAGAGGATCAGCGCCTCCTTCTTGGCATGCCGTGCGGCGATCTTCACCACCACTTCGCGGCTGTATTTGCGGTGAGCATGGACGCCATAAGTGGCTTCGCTGCCGAGCAGCTCGACGCTGACTTCCTGGTAGCGGCCCCAGCCGCGCTCGGCGAACAGCTCTTCGGTCTTCTTGATGATCGCCTCGCTGACCCGTTCGGCCTTGGCCACGGCATCGATGCCGGCCAGCAGGAAGCTGGCGGTGCAGCGGAAACCGTCCGGGTGCGTGGCGCTGACTTTGTACTGATCGGTGGGCGGCAGACCGCGTGCGCCCTGCAACTGCACGCGGTTGTCGCCGACCTGGCTCAGCTCGACCTGGGTGAAGTCGCAGATAACATCCGGCAGCAGATAGGCGCGGGGATCGCCGATCTCGTAGAGCATCTGCTCGCCAACGGTAAAAGGCGTGACCAAGCCGCCGGAACCATCCGGCTTGGTCACGACGAAACGGCCATCGTCTTCGACTTCGACGATGGGGAAGCCGATGTGCTCGTAGTCCGGCACGTCGCGCCAGTCGGTGAAGTTGCCACCGGTGCACTGCGCGCCGCATTCGATGATATGTCCGGCCAGCGCGGCCTGGGCCAGCTTGTCGTAGTCGCTCCAGCCCCAGCCGAACTCGTGCACCAGAGCGGCGCTGACCACCGCGCTGTCGACCACGCGGCCAGTGATGACGATATCGGCGCCCTGTTCCAGTGCGGCGGCGATGCCCGGCGCGCCCAGGTACGCGTTGACCGAAACGCAGAAGGGCGGTAGCGCGGCGCCGCTGAACATCTCGCGGGTGCCGGCCTTGACCAGTTCGCCGAGCTTGGGTTGCAGGTTGTCACCGTGCAGCACGGCTATCTTGAGCTGTACGCCTGCCTGCTCGCAGGCAGCGCTCAGGGCTGCGGCGCAGGCCATCGGGTTGACCCCGCCGGCGTTGCTGATGACGCGGATCTTCTTCGCCGCCAGCTCGCCCAGCAGCGGCGTGAGCACCTCGACGAAATCACGGGCGTAGCCGTCATCCGGCTTCTTCATGCGGGCGCCGGCCATGATCGACATGGTGATCTCGGCCAGGTAGTCGAACACCAGATAATTCAGTTCGGCGCCGCGAACCAGTTGAGCGGCAGCGGTGGAGGTGTCGCCCCAGAACGCTGAGGCGCAGCCGATGCGTACGGTTTTGGTCATTGGAATTGGCCCGTCACACATTGAGAAGGTGAGATCACACTACCAAGCAAGCGCTTGGTTGAAAAGTGGCAAAAGACGACAAACTGGCCAAAAGTGCGGCCAAGCGCTTGCTTGGTCAGCTGTCGCCGCATACATTTCATCAAGCAAGACAAGCACTTGCCGGCAGCATGAAGAATTCATCAGAACAATCGCCGAGCAGGGCAACCAGGGGAGAAGTCAGCGTGGACGAACACAGAGCCCAGGCCGTGATGCAGGAACTGGTCGATAGCGGCCAGGTGACCGATCCGGAGAGCGCCCGCGGCAAGCTGTTGCAGATGGCCGCCCACCTGTTCCGCAGCAAGGGTTACGAGCGCACCACGGTGCGTGATCTGGCCGCCGCTATTGGCATTCAGTCGGGCAGCATTTTTCACCACTTCAAGAGCAAGGACGAGATTCTGCGCTCGGTGATGGAAGAGACCATCGTCTACAACACCGCATTGATGCGTGCTGCCCTGGCCTCGGCGCAGGGTACTCGCGAGCGGTTGCTGGCGCTGATCCGTTGCGAGCTGCAGTCGATCATGGGCGGCACCGGCGAGGCCATGGCGGTGTTGGTCTATGAATGGCGTTCATTGTCGGAAGACGGCCAGGCTCAGGTGCTGGCGCTGCGGGACACTTATGAGCAGATCTGGCTGACGGTGCTCGGCGAGGCGCGTGATGCCGGTTACTTCAAGGGTGATCCGTTCATTCAGCGGCGTTTCCTCACCGGGGCGCTGAGTTGGACCAATACCTGGTTCCGGCCGCAGGGGCCGATGAGCCTGGATCAACTGGCTGAGGAAGCGCTGTCGCTGGTGTGCAAGAACGCCTGAGCCCTGGCTGGCGGCGACGGCTATTGTGCAACCTGACCAGCGGGAGAGATTAACTGGCGTGCAGCTTCATCTCTTGCCCTGCGATCATGTGAATTGGCTCTGCCAACATCAGTTGCTGGTGCTTCCAGAGCCTGGATTACTGGGCCAGTTGCAAGTCTGTGCTAATTATCCAGGCTAGTTGGGCGCTATCGTCTGACAATGGGCAACAAAGTGTTTGTGCAATGAAAAACCATCTGGTCGGTCAGGAGAGACTGGAGTAGTCTGCACTACACTAGAAGAAGGAATTTTTGGGGATTCGACATGCGGCATTCGCGGCGCTGGATTCATGGATGTTGGCTTGCCCTGGGTCTGTTGTTCGCTGGTTCTCTCTGCGCTGCCGAATTGGTCAAGGTCGGCGGTGCGCACTTCCCTCCCTACGTGATCAAGTCCAGCCTGCAGGAGTCGAGCGGCCTGTTGCCGCAACTGCTCGAAGCGCTCAATCGAGAACAGAGCGACTATTACTTCACCATGCTGCCCACGGCGATCGTGCGTCGCTTCAGCGACCTGCAGCGCGGGCGTATCGACATGGCGATTTTCGAGAACCCGCAGTGGGGCTGGCAGGACATTGATGCCGTGGCAGTCGACATGGGCCTGGAGGACGCCGAGCTGTTTGTGGCCAAGGAAGAGGAGCGGCGTGGCCAGGACTATTTCGAGCAACTCGAAGGCAAGCGCCTGGCGCTTTATCGCGGTTATCACTACGGTTTTGCCCAGTTCAACAGCGACCCGGATTTCCTCATCCGTACCTTCAACGCCAACCTCGGGCATTCCCACGACAGCAACCTGCTGATGGTGGTGCGCGGCCGTGCCGATGTCGCACTGGTGACGCGCTCCAATCTGTACGACTTCATCAAGCGCAATCGCGAGCATGCACGTCAGTTGCTGATTTCCGAGCGTGTCGATCAGGTCTACCGCCATCACGCGATGATCCGTGCCGGCGCGCCTATCAGTCCCGAGCACTTCGCGGCATTGCTCGAGCGACTGCGCGCCAAGGGCGAGTTACAACGTATCTTCTCGCCCTACCGTATCGACGTCACACCAGTCGTAGCGGATAGCTCAACAGCAGCAGATGCAGAAGATTGACCGCACTGTGCAACGCGACCGCAACGCTCAGGCGGCCGCTGTAATGGAAGGCCATGCCATAACCCAGGCCTGCGATGGCTGCTAGCAGGGCGAACAACGGGCTGAAGGGCAGGTGAACGGCACCGAACAATGCCGCTGTCAGTAGCAGCCCCGGCCAGGCGCCCAGGCGCCGTATCAGCGCAGGTTGCAGCAAGCCGCGAAACAGCAGCTCCTCGGCCAGTACGGCCACCCCCAGGTTCACCAGCAACCACAGCAGCAGGCCCTCCGGCCATTTCGGCTGCCAGGCCACCAAGCCGACCAGCACTGCCAGCCCAGGCACCGCCAGTAGCGTGAGCAGACAGACCAGCATTGCATGTGGCAGGGAACGGGCAGGTGAGGAGGGCTGTCCCAGCCACCAGGCCAGCAGGGCTGTACCGAGTAGCAGCTTGTCCCAGGACAGGCGCAGCGCATAGGGCGGGGCGTCAGGGCTGATCTGTCGCGGCTGCCACAGTGTCCAGGGGGAGAAACCCGGCAACAGATGCGCTGCCAGGGCGATACCGGTGAGCAGTACCAGAACTCGCCAGGCCCCGCCTGGCAGGCGCCGTTCACCGAACAGGATCAGCGCGCTGGCGGCGGTACCGAGTACCAGGCCGATGGGGTCGATGAAGCCCAGCGCATGGCCCAGCGCCAGAGTAAAGGCAGGTAGTAGCAGCCGCAGATGCAGGGGCATGGCGCCTCCTCGGGGAAGGAGGCGCAGTCTAGCAGGCCGTATGGGGAGGATGAATGGCGAAGGCCGCTCAGCCTTCGCGGCGATCCTTGGCGTCCTGTTCGACGTTGCGCTCGTGGATACGCTTGAGCTGTTCCTCGGTCAACGGCAGTTTCTTGGCCGTGTCGCGCAGCATCAGCAGGCTGCCGAGGATGGAGCCCAAGGCCAGGATCAGGATGAGCCAGGCGTACCAGGGCATGATCGATTCCTCTTGCGGGTAGGGACTTCTACCATACCCGCTCGCAGCCAGCTTGTCAGGCAGACTGCTGTTGTACCGCCTGCATGCCGCTGTCGTCCTTGAGCTTCACGCCACTCAGTTGCAGGCGCAACGCCTGGCGTGCCAGGTAGTCGAGCTTGTGTGCAGCCAGCTCGTAGGGCAGGCCTTCTGGGCGCACATTGGAGATGCAGTTGCGGGCACTGTCCAGGCAGCCCACGCGCGGTGTGTAGGTCAGGTACAGGCCGAGGCTGTCCGGCGAGGTCAGCCCCGGCCGCTCGCCGATCATGACGATCACCAGGCGCGCGCGCAGGGCTTCACCGATGCCATCGCCAATCGCCACACGGCCCTGTTCGGCCAGCACTACTGGTGTGTTGGCCCAGTCGCTGTCGAAGCGTTCGCGAAAGATCTGCAACAGCGGCAGGGCATGGCGCTGAACCGCTACGGCCGATAAACCATCGGCCAGCACGATGGCGATCTCAGGCGCGGGCAGTTCGTGCTGCAGTTGCACCTGGCAGTCGCTGTGCAGATGACGGCCGTGATCCGGGCGCAGCAGGTAGGTTTGCCGGTCTTCGGCGTTGCTGCGTACTTTCAAGGTGCGAAAGCCCGCCGCATGCAGCTGATGCTTGAGTTCGCTGAAATCCAGCGGACGATGCACCGCATCGCGCGCTTGGGCATGGGCCAGGCCGAACTTCAGCACTTCGCTGGTGGGCAGGCTGCAGCCGACGCGGCCGAGCGCGATACGCGCCGAGGTATGCGCGCGCAACTCATCCCAGGGGTTGTGCTGGATCAGGTCGATGTCTTTCATCAGGCCGCTCCGGAAATCTGTGGCAACTGCTTGAGCAGGTGATGGCCGCTACCGATCTCACGCAGCCGGCCGCCGGGTTCAGTAATGGCCATGCGCGCCAGCCAGGCATCGAATTCCGGCGCACGCTTCAGGCCCAGTACGTTGCGCAGGTACAGCGCATCGTGGAACGAGGTGCTCTGGTAGTTGAGCATGATGTCGTCGGCGCCCGGGATGCCCATGATGAAGTTGATACCGGCCGCGCCGAGCAGGGTGAGCAGGTTGTCCATATCGTCCTGATCGGCTTCGGCGTGGTTGGTGTAGCAGACATCGCAGCCCATCGGCAGGCCTAGCAGCTTGGCGCAGAAGTGGTCTTCCAGGCCGGCGCGAATGATCTGCTTGCCGTCGTAGAGGTATTCCGGGCCGATGAAGCCGACCACGGTATTGACCAGCAGCGGGCGAAATTCGCGAGCCACGGCATAGGCGCGAGCCTCGCAGGTCTGCTGGTCGACGCCATGGTGGCCGCCGGCCGATAGCGCACTGCCCTGGCCGGTTTCGAAGTACATGACGTTGTCACCGAGCGTGCCGCGACCAAGCGATAAGGCCGCCTCGTGGGCTTCGCGCAGAATGGCCAGGGATACGCCGAAACCGGCGTTGGTCGCCTCGGTGCCGGCGATGGACTGGAACACCAGGTCGATCGGCGCACCGGCCTCGATGGCCTGGATCTGCGTGGTGACGTGGGTCAGCACGCAGCTCTGCATCGGTATTTCGAAGTGCTGGCGCACCTCGTCCATCATCTGCCACAGGCGCATCAGGGTCGGCAGCGAATCACTGGCTGGATTGATACCCACCGTGGCGTCGCCGGAGCCATAGAGCAGGCCGTCGAGCATGCTGGCGGCGATGCCGCGTACATCGTCGGTGGGATGGTTGGGCTGCAGACGTACGGCGAGATGACCGGGCAGGCCCAGGGTATTGCGAAAGCGCGTGACCACCTGGCATTTGCGTGCTACCAGAATCAGGTCCTGATTGCGCATCAGCTTGCTCACCGCTGCGACCATCTCCGGCGTCAGGCCAGCGGCCACGGCAGCCAGACGTGTGCTGTCGGTCTTCTCCAGTAGCAGCCAGTCACGCAGATCAGCCACGGTTAGATGGCTGATCGGGGCAAAGGCTGCGGCCTCATGGCGGTCGATGATCAGGCGGGTGACTTCGTCGTTTTCGTAGGGAATCAGCGCCTCGTCGAGGAAGCGCTTGAGCGGCACCTCGGCCAGCGCCAGCTTGGCGGCCATACGCTCTTCGTAGGTAGCGGCAGCGAGCCCGGCCAGGTAGTCGCCGGAGCGTGCCGGGCTAGCCTTGGCCATCAGTGTCTTGAGATCGGCAAAGCGGTAGACCAGGTTGCCGATGGTGGTTTGGTAGGGCATGGCTGCAACCCGTAGCAAAGAGGGTGTGCTTGCCGTGCAGTGCTCGTGCCAGAGGCCCAACTGCTATTCAGCTGTGGCCTGCGCAAGGGGCCAGCGGCGATTTGGCGAATGAAAAAGGTGCAAGGGCAGGGTAAGCGCACCTGCCTGGCGCACAGTTGCGAGATGCCTGTCACATGATGGCAATCTGGTGCTGTTTGAATGTCGGCTTTCCGATAGCAGGGGGAGGCCGTTCGTGACCCATGCCAGAGCGTTGCAGTCGCTGCTGCGAGCCGTGAAGCCGCTCGCCGCGTCGATGAGTATCAACGAGGTCGCCGACTTGTTTCTGGCGGCTGAACACCGCGCCTTTCTCTCCTTGCCGGTGGTGGACGAGAACAACCGGCCGCTCGGCCTGGTCAGCCGCGCCACGCTGCAGGACATCTTCATGCAGCGCTTCGGGCGCGACCTGCGAGGCCGCCATCCGGTTGGCGAGGTGATGAACGACGCGCCGCTCATTGTCAGCCTGGAGGCCAGCCTGGAAGAGGCTTCCAAGCAGGTCACCGCCCAGCTGCAATACCCGATCACCGAGGACTTCGTCCTGATCGATGCCCAGGGCAAATACTGCGGCTTGGGTACGGTGCTGGATCTGCTCAAGGCCATGGAAGCGCGCGTCGCCCAGCGCAACCGCGTACTGCGCCAGGCGCTGGTGGACCTCAAGGAGTCCCAGGCGCAACTGCTGCAATCGGAGAAGATGGCCTCGCTCGGGCAGATGGTCGCCGGCGTCGCCCACGAGCTGAACACGCCGCTGGGCTATGTGAAGAACAACGTGCAGCTGCTGCGTGAATTGAGTGAGCCACTGTTCGAATTGGCCGCCGCGCAGGCGCGCCTGGGCCACTGCCTGAACGACCCCGATTGCGACGAGGCGAGCCTCGCTCAGGCGCTGCAGGTTGCCGAGGAGGCCCGCCAGCACGCGGCGCCGGAGTTGCTGGCCGAGGATTTGCAGCAACTCTACGGCGACACCCTGTACGGCCTGGAGCAGATCGCCGAGCTGGTGGTGGGCCTCAAGGATTTCGCCCGTCTCGACCGCGCCATGAGCGAGGAGATCGACCTCAACGACTGCATTCGCAGCGCACTGCTGATCGCTCGTAACCACATCAAGGACAAGGTCGAGGTGGTGCAGCAGCTCGGCGAGCTGCCGCGCATCGCCTGTGCGCCCTCGCAGATCAACCAGGTGCTACTCAACCTGCTGACCAACGCCGCCCAGGCCATTGATGGCCTGGGGCGCATCCAGATTCGCAGTTGGGCCGATACCCAGGGTGTGCATGTCTCGCTGCAGGACAACGGGCGTGGCATGCCGCCCGAGGTCATGGCGAAGATCTTCGATCCCTTCTTCACCACCAAGCCGGTCGGTCAAGGCACCGGCCTCGGTTTGTCCATCAGCTACAAGATCGTCCAGGACCACGGCGGGCAGATTCGCGTTGCCTCCGAACCGGGACGTGGCACGCGCTTTCTCATCAGCCTGCCGTTGCCCGCTACCGTCGCCATGAAAAGGAGCGCCTGATGTCTGCACCCGTTCGCATTCTCTTCGTCGACGACGAGGAGCGTATTCTGCGCAGTCTCGCGATGCAGTTTCGTCGCCACTACGAGGTCCTGACCGAGAGCGATCCGCTGCGTGCATTGCAGCGCCTGCGTGAGGAACACATCCACGTGTTGGTCAGCGATCAGCGCATGCCGCAGATGAGCGGGGCACAGTTGCTGGCGGAAGCGCGCGAGATCGCGCCGAACACCCTGCGCATTCTGCTGACCGGTTATTCCGATCTGGATGCGGCGGTGGACGCTTTGAACAATGGCGGTATCTTTCGCTACCTGACCAAACCCTGGGACCCGCAGGAGATGGCCTTCACTCTGCGCCAGGCCGCCGAACTGGCCGTGCGTCAGGTGCAGTCGCTGCAATCCGTCACCAGCGAAAAATTCAGTGCACCGCTCTCGGTACTGCTGCTGGACGATGAGCCGGACACGCTTGGCGTGGTCGGCGAGTTCTGCGTCGCGGGCGGGCATCGCCTGCTACGCGCGCGCAACCTGGCCGAGGCCATGCTGCAACTCAATAACGAGAGCGTGGACATTCTGGTCAGCGACCTCAAACTGGCGGGTGACGATACCGCGCCGTTGCTCAAGACGCTGGCGCAGGCTCATCCGCGGCTACTGAGCCTGGTGGTCACGCCGTTTCAGGACACTCAGGCGTTGCTGCGACTGGTCAACGAGGCGCAGATATTCCGCTACCTGCCCAAGCCAGTCCGTCGTGGTCTGTTCGAGAAGGGGCTCAAGGCCGCTGCCGAGCAGGCGCTGATCTGGCGCGCGCAACCGGTGGTCAGTCGCCTGGCCGAGGTGCCTCGTGACGAGCGTGAACAGGAGAAGGTCGGCAGCCTGCTGGGCATGCTCGGGCGCCTGCGTGAGCGCCTGATCGCCTGATCGTTGGCTGCCCTGAAGCTTTCGCGGCTGAAGCCGCTCCTACGAGGCAGTGGGTATCTGTAGGAGCGGCTGGGCGGCATTCCGTTTCAGCCGCGATGCCTTGGTGCCGAAGCCAAGGCCCCGGATGGCATCCGGGCTACAGATCAGTCTGAGAGTCGGGCTTCAGTCGCGACCAGCGTCGAGATGCTTTGCGCTACAATGCGCGGCGTTTTTCACCTGCTCGAGACCTGCTCATGTCCGCCTGCCAAACCCCGATCATCGTCGCCCTCGACTTTCCTAGCCGTGATGCCGCTCTGGCGCTGGCCGATCAGCTCGATCCGGCGCTGTGCCGGGTCAAGGTCGGCAAGGAATTGTTCACTCGCAGTGGTCCGCAAGTGGTCGAGGCGTTGCAGGCCAAGGGTTTCGAACTGTTCCTCGATCTGAAATTCCACGATATCCCCAACACCACGGCGATGGCGGTCAAGGCCGCGGCGGAGCTGGGCGTGTGGATGGTCAACGTGCACTGTTCCGGCGGCCTGCGCATGATGGCGGCCTGCCGTAACGAACTGGACAAACTCACCGGCACCAAGCCGCTGTTGATCGGTGTGACGGTGCTGACCAGCATGGAGCAGCAGGACCTGGCCGGTATCGGCCTGGACGTGCCGCCGCAGGAGCAGGTGCTGCGTCTGGCCGGCCTGGCTGCCGATGCCGGGCTCGATGGCCTGGTCTGCTCGGCGCAGGAAGCGCAGGCGCTGAAGGTCGCGCAGCCGCGCCTGCAACTGGTGACGCCGGGCATTCGTCCCGCCGGCAGCAGCGCAGACGACCAGAAACGCATCCTCACCCCGCGTCAGGCGCTGGAGGCCGGCTCCGATTATCTGGTGATCGGCCGCCCGATCAGCCAGGCCGCCGATCCGGCACAGGCGCTGGCTGCCGTGGTTGCCGAACTGCAAGGCTGAGCCCTGTAGCCCGGATGAAATCCGGGCTACCCGCTGATCGCGGCACCGCGCTGGTGGAGTCCTCATCAGCGCTTTGCATGACCTGTCACTCCAGAGCCTGATAGTGCTGCTCTGCGCGCGGCCGCCTGGCTAGACTCCTCGCCAACTCAACAAGAATCGCTGCGAGGAAGCACAGATGAGCATGACGTTCTCCGGCCAGGTCGCCCTGGTCACCGGCGCTGCGGCCGGTATTGGCCGTGCCACCGCCCAGGCCTTCGCTGGCGAAGGGCTCAAGGTGGTGGTTTCCGATGTCGACGTGGCCGGTGGTGAAGGCACCGTCGAGCTGATTCGCGCAGCTGGCGGCGAAGCTTGCTTCGTGCGTTGCGACGTGACCCGCGATGCCGAGGTCAAGGCGCTGATGGACGCCACCGTGGCGCAATACGGTCGCCTGGACTATGCCTTCAACAACGCCGGTATCGAGATCGAACAGGGCAAGCTGGCCGACGGCAACGAAGCTGAGTTCGACGCCATCATGGGCGTCAACGTCAAAGGCGTGTGGTTGTGCATGAAGCACCAGATTCCGTTGCTGCTGGCCCAGGGCGGCGGTGCCATCGTCAACACTGCCTCGGTCGCCGGCCTGGGGGCCGCGCCGAAGATGAGCATCTACGCCGCCTCCAAGCATGCGGTGATTGGCCTGACCAAATCCGCTGCGATCGAGTACGCCAAGAAGAAGGTACGGGTGAACGCGGTCTGCCCGGCGGTGATCGATACCGACATGTTCCGCCGCGCCTATGAAGCCGACCCGAAGAAGGCCGAGTTCGCCGCCGCCATGCACCCGGTCGGGCGCATCGGCAGGGTCGAGGAGATTGCTGCTGCCGTGCTCTATCTGTGCAGCGACCACGCCGCGTTCACCACCGGCCAGGCGTTGGCCGTCGACGGTGGCGCCACTGCGATATAACGGCTCTAGCCCGGCCGTCTGCACGTCGGCTAAGGTTGGCTCGCAGGGCCACTGCCAGCAGTGGCCCTGACTCAGCACAATCCTGCCAGGTTCAACTGGAGCGATAACAATAATGACCGCCGATCCCTTGCTGACGTTTTTCCTTCCCGCTGCGCTGGGCATCATCATGCTCGGGCTTGGTCTGTCACTGAGCCTGGACGACTTCGCCCGTGTGGCTAAATTCCCCAAACCCGTGCTGATCGGGCTGGCCTGCCAACTGCTGTTGTTGCCGCTGGCGTGCTTCTTCCTGGCCAAGGCCTTCGGCCTGGCACCGGCGCTGGCCGTCGGCCTGATGCTGTTGGCCGCCTCGCCGGGTGGCACCACCGCCAACCTCTACAGCCACCTGGCCCACGGCGACGTGGCATTGAACATCACCCTCACCGCGGTCAACTCGGTGATCGCGATTCTGACCATGCCGCTGATCGTCAACCTGTCGCTGGCCTACTTCATGTCCGCCGATCAGGCCATCCCGCTGCAGTTCGCCAAGGTGGTGCAGGTGTTCGCCATCGTCCTCGGCCCGGTGGCCATCGGCATGTGGCTGCGCAGCCGTTTCCCGGGGTTCGCCGAGCGCATGCAGAAACCGGTGAAGATCATCTCGGCGCTGTTCCTGCTGCTGATCATCCTGCTGGCGGTGGCCAAGGATTGGCGCACCTTCGTCGATTACGCGCCTGCGGTGGGCGGCGCTGCGCTGGCCTTCAACCTGCTGAGCATGGCGGTGGGCTACTGCGTGCCACGTTTGCTCAAGCTCAATCTGCGTCAGGCCATCGCCATCGCCATGGAAATCGGCATCCACAACGGCACTCTGGCCATCGCCCTGGCGCTGAGCCCGGCGCTGCTGAACAACCCGACCATGGCGATTCCGGCGGCCATCTACAGCCTGATCATGTTCGTTACCGCGGCGCTGTTCGGGCTGTGGGTCAACCGTATGCACGGCGCCGAACTGGCTCACGAAACGGTGGCTGAACAGTAGGGTGCGCCGTGCGCACCGCTTATCCAGTGGTGCGCACGGCGCACCCTACCGCTCGTAGCCCCGATTGCATCGGAGTTAGCGCTTGCCCCAGTTGAGCACGGCCAGGGTCAAGAGGCCGGCTACGATGCCCCAGAATGCTGAGCCGACGCCGGCCAGGGTCATGCCGGAGGCAGTGACCAGGAAGGTGATCAGCGCCGCTTCGCGTTCGTTGGGCTCGCTCATCGCCTGGGTCAAGCCGCCGATGATCGAAGCGAACAGTGCCAGTGCCGCGATGGACAGGATCAACGCCGCCGGCAGTGCTGCGAACAGCGAGGCCAGGGTGGCGCCGAAGATGCCGGCGATGGCGTAGAACACCCCGCACCAGACCGCCGCGGTATAGCGCTTGCGGGGATCCTCATGGGCCTCCGGGCCGGCGCAGATGGCGGCGCTGATGGCGGCCATATGAATGCCGTGGCTGCCGAACGGCGCCATCAGGATCGATACCAGGCCGGTGCTGGTGAGCAGCGGTGACGCCGGCACGTCATAACCATTGGCGCGCAGCACCGCCATGCCCGGCAGATTTTGCGAGGCCATGGCGACGATGAACAACGGAATGCCGATGCTGATCGCAGCAGCCAGGGAGAAGCTCGGTGTCGTCCATTCAGGTTTGGCCAACTGCAGCTGGAAGCCTGTGAAATCCAGCAAACCGAAGGCTCCGGCCAGCACGCTACCGACGATCAGCGCAGAGAGCACCGAGTAACGCGGCCACAGGCGCTTGCCGAGCAGGTAGGCGAGCAGCATGGCAATCACCAGAATGGGTTGCTGCTCGGCCGCCACGCAGATTTCCAGGCCGATCTTGAACAGCACGCCAGCCAGCAGGGCGGCGGCGATGGAGGCCGGGATGCGGCGCATCAGGCGGTCGAAGGTGCCGGTCAGGCCGATCAGCACGATCAGCCCCGAGGCCAGGATGTAGGCGCCGATGGCCTCACCGTAGGACACCTGCGGCAGGCTGGTGATCAGCAGCGCGGCGCCAGGGGTGGACCAGGCGATCATCACCGGCGCGCGGTAACGCAGCGAGAGCACGATGCAGCACAGCGCCATGCCGATCGACAGCGCCCAGATCCATGAGGAAATCTGCCCAGCGGTGAGGCCGGCCGCCTGGCCGGCCTGGAACATCAGCACCAGGGAGCTGGTATAGCCGGTGAGCATGGCGATAAAGCCAGCGACCACGGCCGAAGTGGAGGTGTCCGCCAGTGGGCGCAGGCGAGTAGGGGCGGCGTCTTGCATCAGAACATTCCAGTGTCGACGATGATGGGATACAGCGAGGCGACCAGCAGCAACGCCATGCCGATGTTGAAGGCGCGTAGCGCGCGTGGGTTGTCCAGCCACTTGCGCAGCATACTGCCGGCGACGGTCCACAGTCCCACGCTGGGGCAGTTGACCAGCGCGAACAGGGCGGCGATCAGCAGCACGTTGCTGAAGAAACCATCCTGCGGGGTATAGGTGGTGATGGCGCCGATGGCCATGATCCAGGCCTTGGGGTTGACCCACTGAAAGGCCGCCGCCTGAATGAAGGTGAACGGCTTGGCTTCAGGGTTGCCACGGCTTTGCGGCGCGTCGGAGTGGGCGATCTTCCAGGCCAGATAAAGCAGGTACGCGGCGCCGACATAGCGCAGCACGTCGTGCAGCACGGGCAAGCGCTGGAACACCTGGCCAAGGCCCAGGCCCACGGCGGCCACCAGCAGCATGAAGCCCAGGCTGATGCCGAGCATGTGCGGGATGCTGCGGCGCACGCCGAAGTTCACCCCGGAGGCGAGCAGCATCATGTTGTTCGGCCCCGGCGTGACCGAGGTAACGAAGGCAAAGGCGATGAAGGCGAGCAGCAGTTCGGTGGACATGGTCGTTCTCCGGTGACTGGCAAAGCCTATTGCGCGGCTGCGATGGCGTCGCGGTACAGCCACGACTGGGTTGGGCCGTACAGTCTGGCTGGGCAAGCGGCTGATCTCTGGTTAGCCTTGGCCTTTTGCAGACAAGGAAGCCCTATGCAGCCGGATAACCCCTACAGTGCCCCGCAGGTCGAACTGATTGATGAGCTGCCGGTGCGGCAGCTCCCAGGCTGGAGTGTGCGTCAGTTGCAGGTGCTTGGTTGGTTGGCGCTGATGTCTGCGCTGGGCAGTGCGCTGATGCTGGGCGCTATTTTCGCCAGCACTTGGCTGGGCCAGGCAGAACTGGAGCAGGTCGAGCGCTATACCCGCTGGCTGGGACTGTTGCTGATACTGTTGGGCAACTATCTGCTGATCCGGCTCAAGAGCTTCATCGAGCAGCGTTTTGCTGCACAAGGGGTGAGCTGGCCGGTCTGGATCATTGTTGTGCTGGCCCTGGTCAGCGGGGTGATGGACTTCATGGTTGGGGATCAGCTGTTCAAGGCACTCAGCGTGCTGACCATCGCCTACTTGGGCTTGATGGTGCTTATGGGGCTCGGCATTACCTGGTTCGGTGTTCGTCTGCTCAGGTTGAGGCTGACCTACGCTTCTCTGCGGATCATGGCCTGGCTGTCTATCGCGAGTGGTTTGATGTTCGCCAGTGTGCTGTTGCTGCCGCTGGCTATATTACCGGCACTGGCGGTTTGCGTGACACAGGGGCTGGTGTTCTTCAGAGGGGCTGCCGAGTTGCAGAAGACTGCGAGCTGACTGTGGTGTACATGACAGGAGCCGCCCAGCGTGCGGCTCCTGTTTGTCAGCCGTTTACCACTTGTAGTCGAGGCTGGCCGTGACCCGGCGTGGGTCGCCGGCGTAGCAGTAGAAGCCGTCGCAGGTGGCCAGATATTCCTTGTCGAACAGGTTGTTGGCGTTGAGCGACACGCTGGCGCCACGCAGGCTGCCATCGAGCTGGCCGAGGTCGTAGCGTACGGCGGCGTCGTAGACGGTGTAGGCGCTGCTGTGGCCGTCGGACGGATCACGCGCGAAGCCCATGCTGCCGACGGAAATGTTGTCGGTGGAGCCGACGAAGCGGGCGCCAAAACCGATGCCGAAGCCCGCCAGCACACCCTGGTTCCAGTCATAGTCGGCCCAGATCGACGCCTGATGCTCGGGGATCAGCGGCAGGGCGCGATTCTCGTCGCGCGGGTCGCCGACCTTGGTCATCTTGCTGTTGGTGTAGCTGTACGACGCCGTCAGGCTCAGGTTCTCGGTGACATTACCGGTGGCTTCCAGCTCCAGGCCGCGGACTTCCACCTCGCTCACCGGCTCGGTGGCACCGGCGATGTTGGTGGTCACGATGTTCTGCCGCGTGAGGTCATAGACGGCGGCAGTGAACAGCATGTCGCTGCCCGGCGGTTGATACTTGAGGCCCAGCTCGTACTGCTTGCCGGTGCTGGGTTTGAACGCCGCGCCGCCGTTGCCGCCCGCTTCGGCCTGGAAGGATTCGGCATAGGACACATAGGGCGTGAAGCCGGAGTCGAACACGTAGCTCAGCGCGGCGTTGCCGCTGAATTGACTGTCGCGACGGCTGTCCTTGGCATTGTTTGCGTTGTGGAACACCGAGTCGGTATCCAGCCGGTCCCAGCGCCCGCCCAGGGTCAGGCGCCAGGCGTCGAGGGCCAGCTGATCCTGCAGATAAAGGCCGGTATTGCGGCGTTTCTGGTTGTAGTCCTGGAAGGCGGTGTAGCTGACGCCACTGAAGTCCTGGCCATAAATCGGGCGGATAATGTTGCTACTCGGCGCAGTGCCATACAGCCAGCGGTAATCGGTCTCGACGCGCAGGTAGTCGAGGCCCAGCAGCAGGGTGTGGCCGATGGCGCCGGTGTTGAAGTCCGCCTGGAAATTATTGTCCACGGCGAAGTGGCTGATATTCTCGTCGTAGACGTTGGCACCGCGTTGAACGGTACCGTCAGGGCTGACTGCTTCATGGGGACCGTTAGGCCAGTGCATACCACCAGCCGTGATGATCTGGTTATCCAGTTCGAGCTTGCTGTAGCGCAGGTTCTGCTTGAACTGCCAGGTATCGTTGAGGCGGTGCTCGAAGGCATAGCCCAGTGCATAGAAGGTCTTGTCGTAGAACTCCCAGTCCAGGTCGCCAAGGTTCTTGTGATAGTCGACCTTGCCAGCCGGGGTGCTCAGTTTGGTGCCCTGCAGTGGCAGGAACTGGCTGGTGCCGCCGGTATCGTCACGGTTGAACTGGCCGAGCAAGGTGAATGTGGTGTCGTCGGCGATGTTCCAGGTCAGGCTGGGCGCGAGGTTGAAGCGCTGGTCGTCGATATGTTCGACGGTGGTGCCGCTGTCACGGCCGGTACCGCTGAGGCGGTAGAGGAAGCGACCGTCGTCATCGATCTTGCCGGTGCTGTCGAAGCTGATCTGCTTGTGGTTGTAGTTGCCAACCTGGACCTGTACTTCATGGCTGCTTTCCGCCTGCGGGCGGCGGCTGACGGCGTCCACCAGGCCGCCGGGCGGGGTCTGGCCATACACCGCTGAGGCCGGGCCGCGCAGCACGGCGACGCGCTCCAGGTTCCAGGTCTCCAGCTTGGGCATGCTGTAGCTGCCCTTGGGCAGCGGCAGGCCGTCGAGCATCTGGATCGGCTCGAAGCCGCGGATTTTCATCCAGTCAGCGCGGCTGTCGCTGCCGTAGCTGCTGGCGATGACACCCGGCATGTAGCGCACGGCGTCATCGAGGTTCTGCACCTTGCGGTCTTGCATCTGCGCGCGGGTGGCGACGGAGATCGAACGTGGGGTTTCCAGCAGCGGGGTGTCGGTCTTGGTGCCGGTGGCGGTGCGGTTGGCCAGGTAGCCGCGAGTAGGGCCCCAGGCAGTTTCACCAACCTGTTCGCTGGCGGTGACGGTCACATCTGGCAGCGCCATGGCCGCGTCTGCTGCGGGGGCCAGGCTGTAGGCGCCGCCGCTACCACCTTGCAGTTGCAGGCCGCTGCCACGCAGCGCCTGGTTGAGGGCCTCGATGGCTGGGTAGTCGCCGCTGACCGGTGCCGAGGTTTTACCCTCGGTCAGGGCCGGATCGATGCTCAGGGTCACACCGGCCTGGCTGGCGATCTGGTTGAGCGTCGCCGCCAGAGGGCCGGCGGGTAGCTGGTAGGCCTCGGCGTGAGCCAGCCCGGCGTGGCCGGCGAAGACGATGGTCAGGGCCAGCAGGGTGTGGCAGAACGGGGCAGGGCGGAAGGACATTGCGAACCTCTCCTAAGAGTTAATGTATCTCAATGCCTTTTTGCCGAAGCAGGAAATAAAACTGACAGGGGCGGCGGAAATTATTTTTCCGCCGGCACCACGCGGGTCCACCAGGGGCCCAGTTGCTCGGTGCGCACGGGCAGGCTCAGAGCCACGGCTGCCAGCGCCTTGTCGCTGTCGTGCAGCGGGAAGCTGCCGCTGATGCGTAGCCCGGCCAGGCTCGGATCGAGGCTCAGATAGCCGCTGCGGTATTCGCCAAGCTGGTCGATCAGGCGCTGCAAAGGCAGGTTGTCCGCCACCAGCATGCCGCGGCTCCAGGCATCGACGCCGATGGCGGCAGGACGACTGTCGCTGAGGTGCTGACTGTCCATGCGCACCTGTTCGCCACTGTGGATGATGCGTTCCTGCGAGCCTGCGATTGGCCTGGCAGCGACGGCCGACTGCAACACGATCAGTTCGGTTGCGGCGCCTTCACGCCGTACCAGAAAGCGCGTGCCCAACGCGCGCAGCCGGCCTTGCGCCGTCTCGACGATGAACGGGCGGGTATCGCCCTTGGCGGTCTGAACCAGAATTTCGCCGCTGCGCAGGTGCAGGCGTCGTTCGTTGTCGTCGAATTCGATATCCAGCGCACTGCGGCTGTTGAGGCGTACCTGGCTGCGATCGGCGAGCAGCAGGTCGCGCTGTTCGCCGCTGGCGGTGTGGTAGTCGGCGAGGTAATCACCCAGCGGACGCTGGTGGGCGAGCAGGACTAGCGTCACGCCAGCGGCCAGTAACAGGCTCAGGGTACTACCGCCGAGACGGCGTAGGCTGCGGCGACGGCTGACGCTGCTCTGCAACAGCGCGCGGCGCGCCAGCGGCGTGCCGGCGGCAGCAAGCTGCTGGTCGATACCGCCGAGGCGTCGCCAGACCAGGTCATGCTCCGGGTGCGCGGCCAGCCAGTCGGCGAAGTCATGGCGTTGCTGCTCGCTGGCTTCGCCCGAGTCCAGACACAGCTGCCAGGCGATGGCTTCATCGAGCACGCGAGCCGATACCTGGCTCATTGCGGCGCTCCGTACAGTGCGATGTAGCACTGGCGCAGGCCCTGAGCGAGGTATTGACGCACGCGCGACGGGGACACGCCAAGGCGCTCGGCGATCTCGGCATGGCCGAGGCCATCCAGACGGTTATAGAGGAAAGCTGCGCGTGCCTTGCTCGACAGCTGACCGAGCAGGCGATCAATCTCGGCCAGTTGCTCCAGGGCCAGGGCCTGTTCTTCCGGGCTCGGTTGCACGGCTTCAGGAGCCAGCGCGAGTTCTTCCAGATAGGCACGTTCCAGCGCATGGCGGCGAAACTGGTCGACCAGCAGCCCCTTGGCGATGGTGGTGAGCAGGGCCCTGGGTTCGCGTGGGCTGTGCAGGTCAGCGCGGCCGAGCAGGCGGACGAAGGTGTCCTGACTCAGGTCTTCGGCGCGCTGCGCGCAGTTCAGGCTTTTACGCAGCCAGCCGAACAGCCAGTCACGGTGGTCGCGGTAAAGCAGGCCGACCAACTGCTGATTGCTGGAATCCTGAACCGACACGCGCACCTCGCGAGATCTAAGTTAAGGTGATAATGATTCGCATATGATTGCAGAGGTCGGGTCAGGGTGCAATCAGGCTTTGTCCTGGCATGACCGGTGGTGCAGGGGAACGGAAAGGCAGGCTGAATCGGTAGGAGCGAGCTCTGCTCGCGAACAAGAGGGTTCGCGAGCAGGGCTGGCTCCTACGGGTGGCGTGTGACGACGAGGCTCAGGTGCGTTCCTGGTGGCTACGCGCCAGGGCATGATTGACGGCCAACCAGCCCTGCACGGCCTCTTCGCCCATCTCGCCGAACACGCGTTGCAACAGGTGCGCCTGTTCGCGGCGCAGGGCCTGTTCCAGTTTGGCGCCCTCGGGAGTGAAACCCAGCACACGCTTGCGCTTGTCGTCCGCGGCTGCTTCGCTCTGCACCAGGTTCATTTCGATCAGTTGCCGCAGTGGCATGTTCAGCGCCTGTTTACTCACGCCCAGGTAACCCAGCAGCTCGGTCATGTTCAGGCCCGGGTACTTGGCGATGAAGAACAGGATGCGGTGATGCACGCGTGACAGCCCGCGCTTGGCCAGCATTTCGTCCGGCTTCGCGGTGAAGGCCCGATAGCCGAAGAAGAAGGCTTCCATAGCAGCCTGTTGAGCCGCGCCGTTCTTGATGACCTGCGCGCCGTCACGGCCGGCCTGCGCGCCCTCGGCGGGCGACGTTAAAAATTTCTCGGAGAAATTTTTTAGGTCAGTCATATTGACGTATCTCTGGTTGGCGGCGTAGTTTCGGTCAAGCAGTTTGACTTAATTCCAATGACTTTTGCACCCCAGGACATCCCATGGCCTTCTCCGAACGCATCGCCCGCCTGAAAAGCTCCCTGATCCGTGAAATTCTTGCCGCGGCGCAGCGTCCGGAAGTGATGTCGTTCGCCGGCGGTCTGCCGGCCGAACCAATGCTGCCGAAGGTGGATTGGGCCGATATGCCGGCGAGCATGGGCCAATACGGCATGAGCGAAGGTGAGCCGGCGCTGCGTGAAGCCATCGCCGCCGAGGCGCGTGCGTTGGGCGTGCCCTGCGATGCCAGCCAGGTGCTGATCGTCAGCGGCTCGCAGCAGACCCTGGACCTGGCCTCCAAGCTGTTCATCGACCCGGGCACCGAAGTACTGCTCGAGGCGCCGACCTACCTGGCCGCGTTGCAGGCCTTCCAGCTGTTCGGTGCCGATTGCATCAGCGTGCCGCAGGAGGCCGATGGCCCCGAGCTGGCGGCGCTGCGCCAGCGTCTGGAAAACCACAAGCCGGCCTTCGCCTACCTGATTCCGACTTTCCAGAATCCGTCCGCCACCCGTTACAGCGAAGCCAAGCGTGAAGCCGTGGCGGCGCTGCTCGACGAGTTCGGCGTGACCCTGATCGAGGACGAGCCGTACCGCGAGCTGGTGTTCGATGAAGGCCAAGCCACGCCCATCGTCAGCCGCCTGAAGCAGGCCAGCTGGATCTACACCGGTACCGTGTCCAAGACGCTGCTGCCGGGCTTGCGCGTCGGCTATCTGATCGCCACCAAGGACCTGTATCCGCATCTGCTGCGTCTGAAACAGTCGGCCGACCTGCACACCAACCGCATCGGTCAGTGGCAGGCGCTGCAGTGGCTGGGCAGTGAGCAGTACCGCGGCCACCTGGCCGAGTTGCGCAGCTTCTACCGCATTCGCCGTGACGCCATGCAGGCGGCGCTGCTGGAGCACTTCGGCGACCTGGCCGAGTGGGAGATTCCGCAGGGTGGGCTGTTCTTCTGGCTGACTCTGAAGCAGCCGCTCGATACCCGCACGCTGCTCGACGCGGCGCTGGCGCAGAACGTCGCCTTCATGCCGGGCGAGCCGTTCTTCATCGATCCGGACGCCAATCCCGGCCACCTGCGACTGAACTTCAGTCACGTGGCGCCGGAGCGCCTGAGCGAAGGGCTGCGCCGGTTGGCGGCGGTGATTCGCGATGCGCAGAACCTGTGATTAAGTTTTACCCCTGTAGGAGCGGCTGGGCGGCATTGCGCTTCAGCCGCGATTTTCGCGGATAAATCCGCTCCTACAACAGCAGGGGTGATTGGCGGCGAGCGTGCCGCGAGGATAGATAGGGAGGGCAACGCGATGTTCAAGGTTTACGGTGATTACCGCTCGGGCAACTGCTACAAGGTCAAGCTGATGCTGCATCTGCTGGGCAAGGAGTACCAGTGGATTGCCATCGATATCCTCAAGGGCGAGACACAGAGCGAAGCCTTCCTGGCCAAGAACCCCAACGGCAAGATTCCGGTACTGGAGCTGGAAGACGGCACCTGCCTGTGGGAGTCCAACGCCATTCTCAATTTCCTCGCCGATGGCAGCGAATTCCTCCCCAGTGAGCCGCGCCTGCGCACCCAGGTGCTGCAGTGGCAGTTCTTCGAGCAGTACAGCCACGAGCCTTACGTCGCGGTGGCGCGTTTCATCCAGCTGTACCTGGGGATGCCCGAGGAACGCAGCGAGGAGCACGCGCGCTGCCTGAAGCTCGGCTACAAGGCCCTGAAGGTGATGGAGAAGCAACTCGAGCGCACGCCTTACCTGGTCGGTGAGCAGTATTCCATCGCCGATATCGCCCTTTACGCCTACACCCATGTAGCCGACGAGGGTGGCTTCAGCCTGGAAGCCTTCCCCGCGGTTCGCGCCTGGCTCGACCGCATCGCCAGTCATCCACGCCACGTGACCATGCTCGGCTGATCAGGACTCGGCGGCGGCCTGCGTCTTCGTGGTGCAGCGCTGGCGCCACATCAACGGGCTCAGCCCGGTCTCGCGGCGAAAGGTGCGGGTGAAATGCGACTGATCGCAGAAACCGTGGGCATGGGCGATCTGCGTCAGTGGCTGGTCCGTGGCCAGCATCATCTCCCTGGCTGCTTCGATGCGCTTGCGCGCCACATAGGCCAGCGGCGTGATGCCGAACGTCTGCTTGAACACATGCGAGAAATGACTACTGCTGAGGTTGAGCTGAGCGGCCAGGTCGCAGGTGCGAATGGCGGCAGCCAGGTGCTGGCTGATGTAGTGATCCAGGCGCCGCGTCTGCCAATGGGTCAGCCCGCTGCCAGCGTGGCGTGCACCGTAGTCGCGGTAGGCGTTCGCCTGGCGTAGCAGTTCCATGGCTTGCTCAAGACAGGCGTAGGCGTTGTGAGTGTCGTCCTGCAGCGCCATTTCGGCTTCACCGAGCAAGGCGGCGATGCGTGCCAGCAGCTGCGGGTCATGCCCGACGGGGTGCAGGCAGGGCACTGCTGCACGAAATTCTCTCAGTGAGCCCATCGCGAAGCCTCCTTGTCTGACTGATTGCACAGCATGCGCGGCGCTCTCGGCGACGCACAGCTCACAAGGAGGGGGCGGGCAGCAACACTAAAGTGGGGGGCCGATTTCCAGCACGCCGCGTTGCACGGCGATGGCCACGGCGTGGGTGCGATTGTTGGCGCCCAGCTTGTCCATGATCAGGCGCATGTGGCCCTTCACCGTGTCTTCGGTGATGCGCAGTTGCAGGGCGATATCGCGGTTGGAATAACCCAAGGCTGCCGCCTGCAGGACTTCCACTTCGCGAGGGCTGAGGCACTGTTGGCCGATGTGCTGGGCCAGGTCCGCGGCGATTTCCGCTGGAATGTGGCGTTTGCCGGCAGCCAGGGCGCGGATGGTTTCCAGCAGTTCCTTGCGCAGGCTGCTTTTCAGCAGATAGGCCTGCGCGCCCGCCTGGATGGCGTGCAGCGCGCGCACGTCGCCGCGGTAGGTGGTGAGAATGGCGATGCGGGCATTCGGGTCTTCACCGCGAATCGCCAGGATGCTGTCGATGCCGTTCATGCGCGGCATCTGCAGGTCCATCAGGGTGACGTCCGGGCGCAGCTGGAGAAAGCATTCCAGGGCCTCGCGGCCGTCGCTGGCTTCGCCGACCAGGTCGATATCCGTCTGCCCGGCCAGCACCGCAGCGATGCCCTCGCGCAGCAGCGGGTGGTCGTCGGCGACCAGCACTCGGATGGGATTGGCAGCTGTCATGACCGCGAGCTCCTGATCAGTCGTTTCCAGTGTAGCCAGCGCCGCGTGCGCGGTGGCGGCTGGCGATAGGCCAAGGGGCCGGCCAGCGTCAGCTGGACCTGGCAGCCCTGGCCGGGGGTGCTGTCGATATTGAGTGTGCCACCGATCTTGGCTGCACGTTCGTACATGCCTTTGAGGCCCCAGTGATCGACTGGCGCCGCGCCCAGCAGGTACTCGGCCAGCAGGCCGCGGCCATCGTCATTGACGCGCAGCGAGAACTGCCGGGGGTGGTAGTCCAGTTGCACACGCACATGCTGCGCCGCGGCATGACGGAAGGCATTGCTGACGGCTTCGCGGGCGAGCTGGCTGAGTTCGTCATGCACCACCGGGTGCAGGGCGCAGGGCGTGCCGGCGATCTCCACCAGATAGTCGGTGCCGGGGTGTTCATGCAGTTGATCGAATTCGCGCAACGTCTGCGTCAGGTCACTGGAGGCGTCCTCGGCATGCCGCAGGTTGCGCACCCGCTCGCGGCCTTCGGCGATCACCTGGTCGGCACGATCCAGTGCGTTCTCCAGTTTGTCTCGTATGGGTTGCTCGGCGGGCAGACTGTTCGCTGCAGCCTGCACGTGGAGAATCAGCCCTTGCACGCCCTGCAGCAAGGTGTCGTGCAACTCGCGGGCGATGCGCTCGCGTTCGTCGTGGCGCTCCTCCAGGCGTGTGCGCAGCCTTTCCGCCGCGCGCTGCATGTTACTGCGATAGAGCAGGTGCAGGATCACTAGCAACAGCAGCGCCACGGCCAGGATGAACAGCGGATGGCGGTAGAACACCTGGTCGATACTGAAGCTGAGTTCGGCATCCTGCTCGCTGGCCACGCCGTTCTGATTGAACGCGCGGACGCGAAAGCGATAGTCGCCGGCGTGTAGCCCGGTGTAGGTCGCCTCACGTTGACGTCCGGCGGCGTGCCATTCGTTATCGAAACCGTCGAGGCGATAGAGAAAGTGCAGCCCCTCGGGGGCGGACAGGCTCAGGGCGCCGTAGTGGATGACCAGACGCTTGCTGTCTGCCGGAAGCTTAGGCGGCGTTTGCACTGAAAGGGTCGCGCCATCGACGAGCAGCGAATCGATACGCACCTTGGGCGGCGCGTTGCCGTGCATCTGCTGATCCGGTTTCAAACCCGCCACGCCTTTGCGGGTCACGAACCACAGGCGACCATCGGCCCCTTGCACGGCAGTCGGCAAAGCCAGCACCTGTTGCGGATCGTTGGCCAGCCCGCCCTGCAGGTCATAGGTGCGGTAATGGATGTGGTGCTTGGGGTCCTTCAGCGCCTTTTCGATCTCCTCGGCTGGCAGCTGGAAAACGCCGCCCTTGCCTTGCAGCCAGAGGTCTTCGCCGCGAGGGCCGCTGACCGGGATGATGGCGTAGAGGTTGTCGAACAGGCCGTTATCGCTGAGTGGCAACTGCTGGAAACGCTCGCCATCGAAGCGCGCCAGACCGTGTTGACCGCCGAACCAACTGTGGTCTTGTAGGTGGGCCATGGCCGTCACGTGGCCGACGTCCAGCCCTTGCGCGTTGCCCCAGTGACGCTCCCCTTGATCGTCATGGCTGACGATCAGGTTGTTGCGGTAGCCGAACCAGCGCTTGCCGTCAGGCCCAAGGGCAGAACTTACCGGCATCAGCTGCGCCGGATCGTCGCTGGGGGCGGCAAGCTGTTGCCAACTGCCGTCACGCAGCACATAGAGGCCCTGGCGGTTGAGCGACAGCCAGATCGCGCCCTGGTCATCGATCAGCAGGGTGCGCACCGAGGAATCCAGATTGCGATCGACCGGTAGGGGCGCGACTTTCTCCAGCTGGCTACCGTTGCTGCGCCAGAGACCCTGGGAACCGGCCAGCCAGATCGCACCGTGAGTGTCCTTGCTGATGGCGCTGATCGGCGTGCGCAGTGGCAGCTCGTGCACAAGACCCTGTTCATCCAGGCGCATGAGCGGTAGGTTGCTGCTGGCGGCCCAGAGGTTGCCGGCGTCATCGGCGGCAATCGCCAGGTTATGCGCCTGGGGCGCAAAGCCAGCAGGGCGCATGGGACGTTCGCGCAGCCGGTCCAGACCGTTCTGTGTGCCGATCCACAGGCTGCCTTCGCTGTCTTCGTGCAGCGGCCAGGCGAAGTCGGAGCTTAAACCGTCACGCGAGGAGAATCGCTCGCTATGCTCGAAGCTGTCGGCGCCATGTTCGTTGGGTTTGGCCACGTGCAGCAGGCCACCGCCTGCGGTGCTCAGCCACAGGCAGCCATGTTGGTCGAAGAGCATGGCGTTGGCTTCTTCGTCGATGGCAATGTGGGTCGCCTGCAGTTGCGGCTGGTCGATCTTTACTCGCAGCAGGCTCTCGCGCTCACGTTCGATCAACCACAGGGAACCGTCGGCGGATTGCGCTATCTGCCGCGTGCGTTGGCTGCGAACGCCGGTGTCCTGCAGCTTCTGGGCGCCTGGCGGCAGCACGTAGAGGCGTTGTTCGTCGGCGACCCAGAGACGGTCATCACGGTCGACGAAAACGCTGTAGGCATTTTGCCCAAGAAAGCCCTGCGCACGACCCAGTTGCTGCCAGCGCTTGCCGTCGAAGCGCATCAGACCGTCGTTGGCGGCGGCCCAGATGCTGCCGTCTGCGCTTTGCGCCAAGGCGTAGATCACCCCGCGAGCCAGGTCGAAGCTGTCGGGGCGTGCCTCCAGCGACCTGATCAGGTGCACGCCGCCGTTGCGCAGGCCGACCCAGAGGCCGGCATCACTGGCCAGCAGGCTGGAGACGATGCCCAGGTCATTGCCGTCGGGCGTTCGGTAGCTGGTGAAGTCGAAACCGTCGAAACGGTAGAGGGAGTCGTGAGTGCCCAGCCACAGGTAGCCGTCGCGGGTTTCGGCCAGTGCGCCGATCTGGCTCGGGCTGTTGTCGTTGAGCGTCCAGCGCCGATGCTCCAGTTGTTGGTCCAGGGCGCTTCGGTCAGCGCGGGCCAGGGTGCTGAACAACACCAGGCAAAGCAGGCCTGTCAGAACGCCGAAGCGAGCTTGCGGGGTGCGGGGTTTAAAAGCGTCCAACGTGGTTCTGTGCCCATTCGATGCTGTAGTCGGCAATTCTCTCCCAACCAGGCTCGGCGATCAGCCAGTGGCTGTAGCCGGGGAATTGCTTGAAGCGGGTGATGGCTGACGAGCGTCGATGGCGGCGATAGAGGGCGGCCACCACGCTGGCGCGAACGGCGCGTGCATTGCCCCCCGCCAGCAGCAGCAGGGGCGCGCGCTCGCCATTGGCGAAGTCGACGGCGTTAGCGATGCCCAGCGCAGTCTCCACGAACACGCGCCAGGGCGCCGGTACGATATGGCGTGCATAGGCGATGTTCTGCTGGGTGGGCGTCAGGGTTTGCGCCATATTGCGCGCGAAATAGTGCGGTGTCATGTGCAGCAGGTCGCGCCAGCCGATCCAAGGCAGTAGCCAGCGCCAGGTGCTGTACAAACCCAACAGACCGGCACGTGGCGGCAACGGATCGAGGGCGATACCTGCCTGGCCCAGGCCGCGGTCGAGCAGCATTTGCACCAGCAGACCGCCGAGGTCGTGGCCGATCAGTAGCGGCGGCTGGTCGAGGCTGCGAATGTGCGCCTCGTAGTGGGCGAGTATCGCCGCGATGCCCGGTTGCCGGCTGCCTTGGGCAGGTGGCCAAGGCGGCGCGGCGCAGCTATAGCCACAGGCACAGAAGCGGCGCTGGAAGGGCTCCCAGATCGTTGGCGTGAGCCAGTTGCCGTGGATGAACAGGGCGTGACGAGGCATGTGGCACTCAGCCTGTCACGCCCTGGCTCGGGCTGCTGCCTTCGTCAGGAGGGGGCATGGGCGGCGTCCTTGGCCGGCATCAGGAAATGCTCGATGTGCACCGGCACATCCGGGGTTTGGAAATGCCGGGCGGCAGCCTCGATGCGTTGCTCGGCGCGGGTGACCCGGCCGTGGTGGCGCAGGTGTTCGAGCCAGGATTCGTCGAAGAAGAACTCCTGCCAGTGCCGCGGATTTTCGCTGTTCTGTACCAGCCCCCAAGAGAACGCGCCGTTACGTCTGCGCATGCGGGCGACTTCGTTCATGGCCTGGCGGAAGGCCGCTGCATGCTCGACGGCGATGTCGTACTGCAGGGTGATCATCACCGGGCCGCGTTCACGATCAGCCTCGTCGGCGAGGATCGGTGCCGGCCAGTGCAGCGAGGGCGCCAGGTCTTCGCTTTCGGTCACTGGCAGGGCGAAGCGCGGCGTCAGCAGCAGGCCGAGCACCAGGCAGCCGGAAGCAGCAAGCAGGGCGACGGGAATCGACGCATGGCTGGCGACATAACCCCAGAGTGCGCCGCCGGCGGCCATGCTGCCGAAGAACACCAGGATGTACACCGACAGCGCCCGCGCCCGCACCCAGTCCGGCACCGACGTCTGTGCGCTGACCTGCAGGTTGGACAGCACCGCGATCCACGCCGCGCCGCTGAGCAGCATCACCGGCAGCAGCACGGCGAAGTCGCGCACCCAGGCCAGGGCCAGCAGCACCAGGGCGTAGAGCACGCTGGCCATGGCCACCAGATGGTTGGCGCTGATGCGCTCGCGCAGCTTGGGCAGCAGCATGGCGCCGAGCACCGCGCCGATACCGACGCTGCCGAGCAGCAGGCCGAAGTCACTGGCGCTGCCTTTCAGCTCGCTGCGTACGATCAGCGGTAGCAATGAGGTGCCGGCACTGGCACCAACGAAGAAGGCCGCTGCGCGCACCAGCACCGACTGCAGCGGGCGTGAGGCACGGCTGTAACGCCAGCCGGCACGCATGGCGCCGAGCAGGCGTTCGGCCGGGAAGGCGGCGACCTGGCGCTCGCGTTTCCAGGTCAGCAGCACCGCCATCACCGCGAAGAACGACAGGGCATTGAGGGCGAAGGTCGCCCATGGCCCGCTGAGGCTGACCAGCACGCCGGCGATGGCCGGGCCGAGCGCGCGGGCGACGTTGATGCCAAGGCTCGACAGGGCGATGGCCGAGGGCAGGTCGCGCTTGCTCACCAGTTCCGGCGTCAGCGCTGACCAGGCCGGCATCATCAGCGCGGTACCGACACCCATGGCCAGGGTCAGGCTGAGCAACAGCCAGACCGTGGTCAGCCCGAGCAGCGTCAGGGTTGCCAGCAGTGTCGCCACGGCGGCCATCCATACCTGCACGATCAGCAGGTAGCGACGCTTGTCGATGATGTCGGCCATGGCCCCGGCCGGCAGCGCCAGCAGGAACATCGGCGCGCTGCCGGCTACCTGCACCAGTGCCACGTGCATGGGATTGCTCGACAGGCTGGTCATCAGCCAGCCGGCACCGACCTCGTGCATCCAGGTGCCGATGTTCGAGGCGATGCTGGCCAGCCACAGCCAGCGGAAGGTGCTGTGCTTGAGTGCGCCCCAGGGCGAGGCTTTTTCGTTGGCCATGTCAGAAGGCAAAGCACGAGCAGCCAAAGGCGCCCCAGAAACCCTGGTGATCGCTGACCGGGATGCTGCTGCTACGGGCGCGGTCGTGCTGGTGAGCATGCACCGCGCAGGAACCAATGCACTGGTGGATGCTAGCGGCCATGGGCGCCGCTGCTGGCTTCCAGTGCCCAGGCACCATGGCCACCGGTGACCAGTCCGGCAGCACCGGCAGCGTTGGCGGGGCGAGTTTGTCGAACTCGCCGGTGCCATGCACCACCTTGCCGCCGACCACGGTCAGTACCGATTCCAGCCACTTGATCTGCTCTTCCTCGATGCTGAAGAAGTCCGCGCTCAAGGCCACCAGATCAGCCAGTTGGCCGACCTTGATCTGCCCCTTCTTGCCCTGTTCGCTGGAGAACCAGGCACTGCCGTGGGTGAATAGCTGCAACGCGGTGGCGCGCGACAGGCCTTGCGGGGTGAGCGTGGTGCCGCCGACGGTTTTGCCGCTGACCAGCCAATACAGTGCCGTCCACGGGTTGTAGCTGGCCACGCGGGTGGCGTCGGTGCCGCCGCCAACCGGAATGCCCTCGGCCAGCATGCGCTGGATCGGCGGGGTGGCTTCGGCGGCCTTGGCGCCGTAGCGGTCGATGAAGTATTCGCCCTGAAAGGCCATGCGGTGCTGGATGGCGATGCCGCCGCCGAGTGCGCGAACTCGTTCGATGTTACGCGGGCTGATGGTCTCGGCGTGATCGAACAGCCAGGGCAGGCCGTTGAACGGCATGTCGCGGTCGACCTTCTCGAACACATCGAGCATGCGCGAGATGGATTCGTCGTAGGTGGCATGCAGACGGAATGGCCAGCGCTGCTCGACCAGATGCCGCACCACCGGCTCCAGGTCGGCCTCCATGCTCGGCGCCAGATCCGGGCGCGGCTCGACAAAGTCCTCGAAGTCGGCAGCGGAGAACACCAGCATTTCACCGGCGCCGTTATGGCGGAGGAAATCATCGCCCTGGCGCAGCTTGACGCTGCTGGTCCAGTTCTTGAAGTCGGTCAGCTCTTCCTTGGGCTTCTGGGTGAACAGGTTGTAGGCGATGCGCACAGTGAGCTGATCCTTGTCGGCCAGCTCCTGGATCACCTGATAGTCGTCCGGGTAGTTCTGGTAGCCGCCGCCGGCGTCGATGGCGCTGGTCACGCCCAGGCGGTTGAGCTCGCGCATGAACTGGCGGGTGGAATTGACCTGATACTCCAACGGCAGCTTCGGCCCCTTGGCCAGGGTGGCGTAGAGGATCAACGCATTGGGCCGGGCGATCAGCATGCCGGTGGGCTCGCCGCTGGCATCATGCTGGATTTCGCCACCGGGCGGGTTCGGCGTGTTCTTGTCGTAGCCCACGGCGCGCAGGGCCGCGCGGTTGAGCAGGGCGCGGTCATAGAGGTGGAGGACGAACACCGGCGTATCCGGCGCCGCCTTGTTCAACTCATCCAGGGTCGGCAGGCGTTTCTCGGCGAACTGGAATTCGGTCCAGCCGCCGACCACGCGCACCCATTGCGGTGTCGGCGTACGGTCGGCCTGGTCCTTGAGCATGCGCAGGGCATCGGCCAGTGACGGCACGCCTTCCCAGCGCAACTCCAGGTTGTAGTTGAGGCCGCCACGAATCAGGTGCAGGTGCGAGTCGTTGAGGCCGGGGATCACCGTGCGCTTTTGCAGGTCGATCACGCGGGTGGCATCACCACGCAGGGCCATGGCCTCGGCATCGCTGCCGACGGCGACGAAGCGCCCGTCCTTGATGGCAACGGCGCTGGCTTGGGGCTTTTCGCGGTCGACCGTGTGCAGGCGACCGTTGTACAGAATGAGATCGGCGCTCATGTTGCCTCCTGATGAACTGACGGATGAGTCGGTGGCCATGGCCGCGAAGGGCAGGGCAGACCACAATGCCCCGGCCGCGCCGAGAACACTGCTGGTGGCGAGAAAGTGACGGCGTTTCGGGTCGGAGGGGTCCTGGCTCATGGTAGGTCCTCATCGGTGGCTGGGCTCAGCCAGGCGGCGAACAGACGCGTGGCCATGGGCATGAACAGGTACACCACGAGCAGGACGATGCTCAGGGTGATCAATACGTTGCTCGGCAGATAACCGCCGAACCAGGGAATGCGCTGAAATAGCGGCTGCCAGAGCAGTGGCACGAGCAGGCTAAGCGGCAGGATCACGAGAAAGGTCACGCAGCTCTGTTTCCAGCGGGGCGGCGGCGCTTGCGCACTGTCCGGCACGAACCAGAACGCCTTGTCCTGGGCGATTTCCAACTGGTCACCGGCACGCAGCAGGGGTTCGGCTTCGGCGATCAGCTGCTGACGTTGTTCGGAGTCGAGCCAGTTCTGCAACTGCTGCAGCCTGGCGAAACGCAGCACGCAGGTGAACTGCGCCACACCGGGTTGGCGGCTGCGCACCACGTCCACGCCTAGATGGCCGGGACACTGGCTGGCCGTGGCGATGATGCGCCGCAGCCAGGCCTCGTAACGCGGCACATGGTTCGAACGAACCTGATGGCGCACCACCAGGGTAACGGTTTCCGCTTGCGTCTCGCTCATGCTGGAGACCCTGCTCGAGGCCTTGGTCTGGTCGATCCAGCGGCGCGCACTGATGCGCGCTACTGGTCGTGTCGAGGGCGTTTCCGCCGTCATAAGGTCAGATGGGCGCTGCGACAGGCGCCAGGGTCGGACCATGCTCAACGCGCTCCGGCGCCTTGTGCACCATGGTGTAGGCGTAATCCACGCCCATGCCATAGGCGCCGGAATGCTCCTTGACCAGCCCCATGACGGCGTCGTAGGTGTCGCGGTTCTTCCAGTCGCGTTGCCATTCCAACAGCACTTGTTGCCAGGTCACTGGTACTACGCCGGCCTGGATCATGCGCTGCATGGAGTAGTCATGAGCGGCTTGCGAGGTACCGCCGGAGGCGTCGGCGACCATGTAGATCTCGTAGCCGGCGTCATGCATGGCGGAGAGGGCGAAGGTGGTGTTGCACACCTCGGTCCACAGACCGGAGACGATGATCTTGTTGCGGCCGTTCTTCTTCAGCGCGTCGCGGACTTTCTGGTCGTCCCAGGAGTTCATCGAGGTGCGCTCGAGCAGCGGCGCATCGGGGAACACGGCGAGCAGCTCGGGGTAGGTGTGGCCGGAAAAACTCTCGGTCTCGACCGTGGTGATGATGGTCGGCACGTTGAAGATCTTGGCCGCCTTGGCCAGGCCCACGGTGTTGTTCTTCAGGACTTGCCGGTCGATGCTCTGTACGCCAAAGGCCATCTGCGGCTGCTGGTCGATGAAGATCAGCTGGCTGTTGTGCGGGGTCAGAACCTCGGTTTTTGGATTGCTCATAACGGTTACCTGTTGTTGGGGCGGTGGTCGTTGCACGCATCCCGTCGGTCATTGCCGCCGGGTAGGCGAAGCACTATTGCAGAGCGGCCGGCGCCTGAATTGGATGGAACTGCGGTTCTGGTATCGGGCTGCGGCGCTCAAGCCAGGTGTTCGCGCAGGGCAGCGCCAGCCTGTTGCATGGCGCTGCGCACGGCAGGGACTTCGGTGATCACGTTGAGCAGGCCGTAGTCATGGATCATGCCGTTGTAGCGCACGGCGCTGACCGCTACGCCAGCTGCACCCAAACGCCGTGCGTAGGCTTCGCCTTCGTCGCGCAGCACGTCCATCTCGGCGGTCTGCACCAGTGCCGGCGGCAGGCCTTTCAACTGCTCCAGGCTGGCGCGCAGCGGCGATGCATGGATCTCGTTACGTTGCTTGGGGTCGGTGGTGTAGTTGTCCCAAAACCACTCCATCATCGCGCGCGTCAGGAAGTGGCCCTCGGCGAACTGGTTGTAGGACGCGTTGTTGAAACTGGCGTCGGTCACCGGCCAAAGCAGCAACTGGAAGCGCAGCGTCGGCGTTCCGGCTTCCTTGGCCTTGATGGCGACCACAGCGGCCATGTTGCCGCCGACGCTGTTACCGGCTACGGCCAGGCGAGCCCCGTCGATACCGATCTGGCTGCCGTTGTCGGCCACCCATTGGGTGGCGGCGTAGGCCTGGTTGATCGCGGTCGGGTACTTGGCCTCCGGCGACGGCGTGTAGTCGACGTAGATCGCGGCGGTGCCGGAGCCCACCACCAGATCGCGGATCAGGCGTTCGTGGGTCGGGTAGTCGCCTAGCACCCAACCGCCACCGTGGAAGAACATGAAACCCGGCAGGTTGCCTTGACTGCCCGTAGGGCGCACCACCACCAGCTTGAGCGTCTGCCCGGCGATTTCAATGCGCTGCTCGCGAGTCTCCACGCCTGACAGGTCGACGCTTACCGAGGCTTGAGCGCCGGTGAGCACCCCACGAGCCTCCCCGGGTGGGAGTTGTTCGAGCGGTGTACCGCCACCGGCGGCCAGGGCTTCGAGAAAGGACTGGGTGGTGGATTCGACGCCGGGACTACCGGCGCCCAGGTTGGCGATGGGCTGCATGGCGGATGACCTCGTGGTGGCTGAAGATGATGTCGCGCGACTGCGTCGATCATCTTCGGCTCGGGTGCTGAGCCGCGCTTGGATCGGTCTGCCGTTTTGGCATCAGGCTGCTATCGGGCTGCTATCGGGCTGCTAGAGTGAGGGCGAAGGCTCAAGCGCGAGGTGCTCATGGCAGAGGAAAGTCGCAAGCTGGGCGTGGGCTCGCTTACGGCATTGGTGGTGGGTTCGATGGTGGGCGGTGGCATCTTCTCGCTGCCGCAGAATATCGCCGCCCGGGCCGATGTCGGGGCCGTGCTGATCGGCTGGGGCATCACCGCGGTGGGCATGCTGGCGCTGGCCTTCGTGTTCCAGAGCCTGGCCAACCGCAAGCCGGAATTGGACGGTGGTGTGTACGTCTATGCCAAGGCGGGTCTTGGCGACTACATGGGCTTCTCGTCGGCCTGGGGCTATTGGATCAGCGCCTGGCTGGGCAACGTCGGCTATTTCGTCCTGCTGTTCTCGACCCTGGGGTATTTCTTTCCGGCATTCGGTGAGGGCAATACGCCGCTGGCCATTGGCTGCGCCTCGGTGCTGCTGTGGTGCGTGCATGCCCTGGTGCTGCGCGGGATCAAGGAGGCAGCGCTGATCAACCTGATCACCACCGTGGCCAAGCTGGTGCCGATCCTGCTGTTCATCGTCATCGTCGGCCTGGCCTTCGACCGCGAGATTTTCACCCGTGATATCTGGGGGCGCAGCAACCCGCAGTTCGGTAGCGTGCTGGAGCAGGTGCGCAACATGATGCTGGTCACCGTGTTCGTGTTCATCGGCATCGAGGGCGCCAGCGTCTATTCCTCACGCGCCGAACGGCGCAGTGATGTGGGCAAGGCCACGGTGATCGGTTTCCTTGGTGTGCTGGCGCTGCTGATGCTGGTCAACCTGCTGTCGTTGGGAGTGATGAGCCAGCCTGAGCTGGCGGCGTTGCAGAACCCGTCCATGGCCGGGGTGCTGGAGCATGTGGTGGGGCGCTGGGGGGCGATCTTCATCAGTATCGGCCTGGCAATTTCGCTGCTGGGTGCGTTGCTGTCCTGGGCGCTGCTGTGCGCGGAGATTCTCTTCGTCTCGGCCAAGGACGGCACCATGCCGGCCTTCCTGCGTCGGGAAAATGTCAACCAGGTGCCGGCCAATGCGCTGTGGCTGACCAATACGATGATCCAGCTGTTCCTCCTGATTATCCTGTTCGCTCAGGGCACCTATCTGTCGCTGATCTACCTGGCGTCGTCGATGATCCTGGTGCCGTACCTGTGGTCGTCGGTCTATGCCTTGCTGCTGGTGCTGCGCGGCGAAACCTACGAGGCGCAGGTCGGCGTGCGCCGCAAGGACCTGCTGGTCGGTCTACTGGCGACGCTCTATGCCATCTGGCTGCTGTATGCCGGCGGGGTGAAGTACCTGCTGCTCTCGGCGCTACTCTACGCCCCTGGCGTGCTGCTGTTTCACAAGGCCAAGAGGGAGTTGGGGCATGTGCTGTTCAGACGTTATGAGTGGCTGATCTTCATTGCCGTGTTGCTGACCGCGCTGCTGGCAGGCTATGGGCTGTACAGCGGGCATCTGAGCCTTTGAACGGGCTTGGAGGTTGCGTGCTGGAGGTGGATAATCGGCGTCTGCATTTTCCTTCTGGCTCTTGTCCTTCCATGTGCAAATGGCTACGTACCGCTCTTGTCTGCCTCTTGATACTGGCCTTGCCGATTCAGGCAATGGCTGCGTTCGGCATGCAGCTTTGCCAGCAAGTGCATGGCAGCAGCGCGTTGCATGGGATGCTCGATCACGGCGCTGAGCATGCCGTGATGATGGATGCCCAGAACTCGAAGCCCGCCCATCACCCGACCAACGCCGCCTCCTGCAGCCTCTGCGCGTTCTGCGTCAGTGCGGTGGTGATCGACCAACCCTTGGTTTACGCCGGGCAGATACACCGTTCAGAGCCGCCTCGGACATTGAGCGAACGCCTGGTTTCCATCGTGCCGGGCACACCCGAGCGTCCACCCCGTCCGTCTTTCTTCTGACCGAACACCTTTCACTGCGGTACGAGCCTGGCTGTAGCAGCCGGTTTGCCGTGTGCGCCTCGCTGCGCGCAAACGATACGAATGATGGGAGATGGATAGATGAAACGACGTGCTTACACCCTGACCGCTCTGGCACTTGTTGCGCTGCTGACCGCGCTGCACACCCAGGCGCATGAAGACAGTCACGCTGGGCATGGCGCCATGAACATGATGGATCACGGGCCAGAGCAAAAGCCTTGGGGCATTGCCGGGCAGGTCGACCAGGTCGATCGCACCGTGGAGATTCGCATGGGTGACAACATGCGCTTCAGCCCCGAGAGATTGCAGGTCAGGCAGGGTGAGACCATCCGCTTCGTCCATCACAACGATGGCAAGTTGCTGCACGAGTTCGTGCTGGGAACGCGGCAGACGCTGGATGAGCATGCCGCCGAGATGCTCAAGGCTCCGGGCATGGCGCATGGAGAGGCGTATATGGCGCATGTCGCGCCAAAGGCGCAGGGCGAGATGATCTGGACGTTCAACCGAGCCGGCGAATTCGAGTTCGCCTGCCTGATCGCCGGGCATTACCAGGCCGGTATGCGCGGCAGCATCGAGGTGCTGGCTGACTAAGGCGGGGTAGGGGAAGGCCGCGACCCAGGTGGGGTCGCGGCCAGACTCTGAATCAGTTCAGCGCGTCGGTCAGGGCCTTGGCAGGCACCAGCTTGACCACTTTCTTGGCCGCGATCTCGATGCTCTTGCCGGTCTGCGGGTTGCGGCCGGTACGGGCAGGGCGCTCGCTCACTTTCAGTTTGCCGACGCCCGGCAGGGTGATCTCACCGTCGTTTTCCAGTGCGTCGCCGACAATTTCGCCCAGCTGATCGATCAGGGTGCGGACAGTGGCTTTGGGCAGGGAAACGGCCTCGGCCAGGTCGCTGATCAGTTGGTCTTTGGTGATTGCCATGATGTAACTCCGTTTGCAGGTGAGAGGTTCGGCGCGGCAGACACGAGGCTGCACAGCCGAAAACGTGGGAAAGCTAGCACAAAAGGGATGGCTCGGCAGCGCCTGATGGGCTTTACCGATAGGGCTTAGTGTCGCATCAGTCCTGGTGGTTCCAGCGTGCGACCAAAAAACGCAGTCGGCCGCTGATGCCGGGCTCACTGGCGCTGTCAAACGGCACTTCGATCTCCAAGCTTCCATCTTGCTGAATGTTGCCATCGAGTTTGCGGTCTGCGCTGTGCACGCCCTGGTTCTGCCAGGCGTGGCTCACTTGCCAGCCACTGTCGGCGTTGGGTGGGGTTATTTCCAGCACCAGGCTGTTGCGGAACAGATAGCTGCCCTCGAAATGCTGGTTGACCCATAGTTTGCGCTCCACCTCGTAGTCCGGCACCCGAACGTTGAAGGTCAGGGTATAGGCCAGTCCCTTGCGCCTGCTGTTCACGCGCGCCCGTTCGGCAAGAAACAGGCTGCCGAGGTACAGCTTGCCGTTCTCCTGCGGTGCCTTGAGCCAGTGCTGGTGGGCGAGACAGGCCACCGAATCCTCCTCGGCGGTGCGCCGGCTCAGGTACCAGAGCTTGCCTCGCGGGGCGGCGAGTACTTCGAACTGGTACAAGGCGTTAACCGCCTGCCCCTGGCTTTCAGATTTGCGCAGCTCCTTGGGCAGGGTGATGGCGTCGACTTCGGCCCAGATGTCTACACGCACATCGCCGAACAGAAATCGCGTGAGATTCTGGTAAGCCTCCTCACTGTTGACGATGCCGAAGTAGCCGGAATGCGCTCGATAGGCGAACGCCTTGGCGCAGGGCGCTGCCGCTTTGTTGCCAGCGTCCAGGCCGCAGAGGGTCGCGTTGTCGATGCGCACCAGGCCGTCGCTGCCGTGGCCTGCGAAGGTACGCGAGAGGCCGAGGCCGGCTTCGTAGTCCATGCGGTTGGTGCCAACCATGCAGAAGAAACGCTTCGACGGGAAGCGCGCCTCGGGTAGCCAGTCGACGCGCTCGGTGAGCTTGTAAGCGGCTTCCAGATCGAGAAACGTCGCCAGGCGCTGGCGGTTGAAGTTGCTGATGTCGCTTAGGTTCAGCCAACTTGGCGGGTTGATGCCGAGCAGGTCGATACCATTGTGTGGCGTGGCGTAGGTAAACACCTTGTCCACCAGTTTGGCCGCACCACCCGGATCCAGCTTGGCGTTTTGCAGCAGGCCTCGGCAAACCAGGCCACCCATCGAATGGGCCACCAGGTAGCAACGGAAGTCGCTCTTGGTGATGGCGTTCTTCGGGTTGGCGCACACCAGCTCGCGCACCTTGAGAATCAGCTCGCCAAGCTTGTTGGCGAACACCTCCAGGCTCGGTGTGCTGCCGATACCCAGCAGCCGTGAGGCCTCGTCGTAGTAGCGATAGATGATGATCGAGCGGCTTCCCAGCCGGTTATCCGGGTTGGCCGCCCATTCCGGGTCGAGAATGTCGTAGCCGTCTTCGTACACGTCCTGATAGTCGAACTCCGAGGCCAGGCGGATCACCGGCGACTCGAAGACGAACTTGCGTGGCTGGCGGGTCTTTTCCGCTACTGCGCGGTAGACGGTAGAGCCGAGGTTGAAGCCGCAGAAGGGGTCGGCACTGGTCTGGTCGATCTCTCCCGGGGTCATGGCGTAGCCACGTACGTAGATGATCGGATGGAAGGGGCTATGCGAATTGGCCATGGTTGCTCCTGAGGTGGCGTGCGCGTGCCTCGGGAATGCTCATCATGGCCGAACTGCGGGATGCGACGAGTGGCGCGGGTGGTCTTGCAGAAGGTTAGCTCAGCGCTGGAGGTTTTCCGGATTTTTGCGCGCGCAGACGGCGACTTGGCAGGGCTCGACTAAGCTACTGAGACCTGCCTAATACTGGAGTGCCACCATGCTGCGCGCATTCACCGATCTGGGGTTTCGTTGGAAGATAGCCGTACCCATTCTGTTGCTCGCCGCGCTGCTGGTGGCCATGGGGACGCTGGGTATGCGCGGCATTACCCAGGTCGCCGAATCCAGCACCACCCTGACCAATCGTCATTTGCCTGCCATCAGTCTGCTGCTCAATGCTGATCGCGACCTTTATCAGGCGTTTGTCGCCGAGCGTAGCCTGCTCGATGAGGATTCCGGTTCCCACGCTGCCGAGTTGCGCGCCTCGCATGCCGAGAACCTGCAGCAGGCCTATGACCGCGTGCACAAGTTCGCTGCGATGCAGCCAGGCAGTGAGGCGCTGGCGCTGGTGGCGGAGTTCGACCGCGGCTTCGAACGCTGGAAGGCAACCTCGCAACGCGTATTGGAAATGGCCAGCAGCGACCCCAATGCCGCCAGCCGACTGAGTTTCGCAGACAGCGAGGCGCAGTTCGAAGAGGCGCGCAGCGCCATCGACAAGCTCGGTGAGCTGGAAGACAACGCGGCCAATGCCGTTGGCACCGCAGCCATCGCCCGCGGCGAGGCGCTGGCCTGGCAGCAGGGGCTGATCATCGCCATCGGCCTGCTGGTGTGCCTGGTGCTGGTGGTGGGTTTCCCGCTGCTGGTTACGCGGCCGTTGCACAACCTGCTTTACCGTATCGAACAGATTGCTGATGGCGATGGCGATCTGCGCGTGCGTCTGGATGTCATGTCCAAGGATGAACTGGGTAAGCTCAGCCATGCCTTCAACCGCTTTCTCGACAAGTTGCAGCCGTTGATCAAGGAGGTTGGCCGCGTGACCGGAGAGGTGGCGGATTCGGCCAAGAGCCTGGCCGGCATGGCGGCCGCCAATGATCGGCTTATCAGCAGCGAGCATGCCGCGGTCGACCAGGTCAGCACGGCCGCTACCGAGATGAGCGTGGCGGTGCATGAGGTGGCGCGCAACGCGCAGAATGCCGCCGACGCCGCGCGCCATGCCGAGACGCAGTCGCGTGAAGGCGCCCAGGTGGTGGGGGCGACCATCCATTCGATTCGCCAGTTGGCCCAGGAAGTGGAAAGCGCCTCCGACACTATTCAGACCCTGGAGCAGGAAACCGCCAACATTGGCGCGGTGCTGGCGGTGATCAAGGGCATTGCCGAGCAGACCAACCTGCTGGCACTCAACGCCGCCATCGAAGCGGCGCGGGCAGGTGAGCAGGGCCGTGGTTTCGCCGTGGTGGCCGACGAGGTACGGGCACTGGCGGCGCGTACCCAGGAGTCGACCAAGGACATCCAGCAGATGATCGAGCGCCTACAGGCCGGCGTGCAGAACGCAGTCAAGGCCACGCATTCGGGCAGTGCCCGCGCGCGGCAGAGCGTGGAGCAGGCCGCTGGTGTGGATCAGGCGCTGAGCGTCACCGGTGATTCGGTGCAGCGCATCAACGACATGGCTGCACAGATCGCTACCGCCTGCGAGGAGCAGAGCAGCGTTACCGAAGAGATCGCGCGCAACATCAGCGATATTCGCGACCTGTCCAACGAAGCGGCGCTGACCTCAGAGCAGAGTACGCGGGCCAGTCAGCATCTGTCCGAACTGTCCCATGGGTTGGCCCAGCTGGTTGGCCGTTTCCGTGTCTAAGAACCTGTTCACGATCTGCTGCGCGTCGGCGCTACTCGTTAAAAACAAGCTCGGAATGCTTATTTACCACTCGTAAAGTCGGATGCGACTCCAACCGTTCCTCGCTTGTTTTTGCCTTGTATCGCTCTAGCTCGCTAGATCGTGAATAGGCTCTAAGTGGTTGAAGCAGTTGTAAGTTTGCGTTTAGTCGTTACAATGGCGCGGCTTGTCGCAATGGCGGGCAGCGTTATGGTGGCCCTGCCGGTCCCCTCGCAATGATTACCCGTTAACCTGGTCAGGCCCGGAAGGGAGCAGCCACAGCGGGAACATCGTGTGCCGGGGTGTGGCTGGTGGGGTCCACCTCCAGTTTTCCAGGCCTCCCTCTATCTCAGTATCCCCAGCGCCTATCTGGCGTTTTTTTGCTGTGCGCAATAAAAAGCCCGCGTTTTGGGCGCGGGCTTTTGGCTGTTTGCAGGTTCAGGCGATGCGGTAGTTCAGCACGCTGTCTTGTTCCTTGAGCGTCTTGCGCAGGTCGGCAGGGATGTTGCCTGCGCGTACGGCCAGCTCCAGGCGGATTTCTTCCAGGCTCTGGGCGAAGGCATTCTGGTCGGCGATTTGTGGCTTGGCCAGGACGCGGCTATAGACAGTGCTGTCGCTCTCGTCGAGCAGGGCGAGGATGATGCTGCCGTCCGGGCGAGGCGAGCTGAAGCTGGCGCGCAACGGATTGAACAGGTGATCGACGAGCTGTTGGTTGGTGAGTTCCATGTCCTACTCCATCCTGAGGTTGGTCACCTTTGACCTCAGGATGGCCGATTGGTTCAGGCGACGAGCGACTGGCGGGTGCGTTCGATCACCTGTTGCAGCGAGTCGTCGCTGTACTGGCCAGGGTAGAGTCGCTGGCTGTACTGGGCGATACCCGTCTTGTCGACCAGGGTAAAGCTGAAGCTGCCCTTGCGTGCGGCCTGGATACGGCAGTCGAACGGAGCGAAGGCGTGAGTCAGGGTACTGATGGCTTTCTGAATTTGATGTTGAGTGTTCATTTTTCTAGGTATTTCCTTAAAGCATGTGCGCTTCGTTGCGCGTGGTGTAGCTCCATGTGGTTGGCCGAAAAGCGGCCATAGCATGTCAACCGATCGGAGCTTGATTAGCACGATAAAGTTCCATTGTTACGGTTCTTCGGCGTGGTCGGTACGTCGGAGGCAGGCAGAGGAACTGCACCGATAAACGGCGAGTTGGCCTGATCAGTCAGCAGATGGGATCGGGGAGGGCGGCAGTGCGCAGATGCGCTAGACGTTGAACCGGGAAACCAGCGAGGGGGCGCAAAGGCCTTTTTGACTTACAGCGTGGTACGAACGGGGCGAATCATACGCGGTTGTTCAAGAATTGACCAGTGCTATTTATAGAGTCCGTATGCGACGTCTACAGGGTTCGGTTGGCGGATGCAATTTGCTGGTTGCTCCGCTAGGATTAGCCCACTTTTGCTTTCCTCACATGACGGTTTTCCATGAGTTATCAGGTTCTTGCACGTAAATGGCGTCCGCGCTCGTTCCGCGAAATGGTCGGCCAGACGCATGTGCTCAGAGCCCTGATCAATGCCCTGGACAGCCAGCGCCTGCACCACGCCTACCTGTTTACCGGTACGCGCGGCGTGGGCAAGACCACTATCGCGCGGATCATCGCCAAGTGCCTGAACTGCGAAACCGGCATCAGCTCCACCCCCTGCGGCACCTGTTCGGTGTGCCGGGAGATCGACGAGGGGCGCTTCGTCGACCTGATCGAAGTGGACGCCGCCAGCCGCACCAAGGTCGAAGATACCCGTGAGCTGCTCGACAACGTGCAGTATTCGCCGAGCCGTGGCCGCTTCAAGGTCTACCTGATCGACGAAGTGCACATGCTCTCCACCAGTTCCTTCAACGCCCTGTTGAAGACGCTGGAAGAGCCGCCGCCCCACGTCAAATTCCTCCTCGCCACCACCGACCCGCAGAAGCTGCCGGTCACCGTGCTGTCGCGCTGCCTGCAGTTCTCCCTGAAGAACATGCCGCCGGAGCGTGTGGTCGAGCACCTGACTCACGTACTGACCGCCGAGAACGTGCCGTTCGAGGACGACGCCCTGTGGCTGCTCGGCCGCGCTGCCGATGGTTCGATGCGCGACGCCATGAGCCTGACCGACCAGGCCATTGCCTTCGGTGAAGGCAAGGTGCTGGCGGCCGATGTGCGCGCCATGCTCGGTACGCTCGATCACGGTCAGGTCTATGGCGTGCTGCATGCGTTGATCGAAGGCGATGCGCGGGCGCTGATCGAGGCGGTGCGTCACCTCGCCGAGCAGGGGCCGGACTGGAGTGGCGTGCTGGCGGAAATGCTCAACGTTCTGCACCGCGTCGCCATCGCCCAGGCGCTACCCGATGCCGTCGACAATGGCCAGGGCGATCGCGAGCGTGTGCTGCAGTTGGCTCAGGCTCTGCCGGCCGAAGACGTGCAGTTCTACTATCAGATGGGCTTGATCGGTCGTCGTGATCTACCTCTGGCACCCGAGCCGCGTGGTGGCTTCGAGATGGCGCTGTTGCGGATGTTGGCCTTCCGTCCGGCAGGAGCCGACGATGCGCCCAGGGTCACGCTAAAGCCCTTGGGGATCAGCCAGGCCACTGCTGATTCCCAACAGAGTCCAGTGGCCGGCACCGCTATGCCGGCTCCTGCACCTGTGCTTTCTTCGCCAGCGCCGGTGGTCGCGCCGGCAGCTGCTGCGCCTGCCCTGGTGGAGGTGGTTTCGGCCTCGCCAGCGCCTGTCGTTGAACCTGCCGTGAGTGAGCCGGAAGCGCAGGTTGAGCCTCCAGTTGCAGCGACCGCTATCGTTGCCCCTGAGCCTGAGCCCGCAGCGCCTGTCGTTGTCGATGTGCCTTGGGCAACGGCCACACCTGCGGAGCCTGTGGCCGAGCCTGCTCAATCCGTCGCTCCGGCTGTGCCTGAGGTGAAGGCCGCAGAGCCTGAAGCCTTGGTAGCGACTGCGCTTGCCACGCCGAGCGAGCCTGTGCCGCCTGTGGTGGAAGCCGAGGGCGGTGACGATGAGCCGCCGCCCGGCGACTACGACTATGTCGAGATGGACGCCGAAACGCTCGATTACGATTTCGGTCACGCCGAAGCCGAGACGCCTGCGGTCGAAGAACCATTGCCGGCCGCCAAGCCGGCTACCGGTCTGGCGGCCGAGTGGCTGTCACTGTTCCCGCAGCTTGGCCTGGGCGGCATGACCGGTAGCATCGCTGCCAACTGCACCCTGATCGAGGCCAATGGCGACGACTGGCTGCTGCACCTTGACCCGGCGCACAGCGCGCTGTTCAACCCGACTCAGCAGCGTCGTCTGAATGATGCGCTGAACCAGCAGCAGGGGCGCAGCATCAAATTACGCATCGAGCTGTGCAAGCCCGAGCAGGAGACCCCGGCGCAGGCCGCCGCCCGCCGCCGCGCCGACCGCCAGCGCAGCGCCGAGGCGTCGATCCATGCCGATCCGCTGGTGCAGCACATGATTCAGCAGTTCGCCGCGAAGATACGCGACGACAGCATCGAACCTATTGATACTCCCAGTTAATTCAGAACACCGAGGATAGCGACATGATGAAAGGTGGCATGGCAGGCCTGATGAAGCAGGCTCAGCAGATGCAGGAAAAAATGCAGAAGATGCAGGAAGAACTGGCCAATGCCGAAGTCACCGGTCAGTCCGGTGCCGGTCTGGTCAGCGTGGTGATGACTGGTCGTCACGACGTCAAGCGCATCACTCTGGATGACAGCCTGATGCAGGAAGACAAGGAAGTGCTTGAAGACCTGATCGCCGCTGCCGTCAACGACGCCGTGCGCAAGGTCGAGCAGAACAGCCAGGACAAGATGTCCGGTATGACTGCAGGTATGCAGCTCCCCCCTGGCTTCAAAATGCCTTTCTGACAGGCTTCGTGTCGTCCAGTCGACGCACATGGCGGCGTTGCCGGCGAACTCGGAATCCTCATGTGCTCCAGCACACTGCGGTTCCTCGTCCGCCGGCGCCTTGCCCTGCACGCCGCCTGATCGCCACTCTTACTTGTGTTGATCGCATGTTCAGTTCGTAGGGTGGGCTTTAGCCCACCAGATCATTGCTCGCCAACTTTTGCAGGACTTCCATGAGCTTCAGCCCCCTGATTCGCCAGTTGATCGACTCCCTGCGCATCCTGCCTGGCGTAGGGCAGAAGACCGCGCAACGCATGGCGCTGCAGCTGCTCGAACGTGATCGCAGCGGCGGTCAGCGTTTGGCGCAGGCGCTGAATGCGGCGATGGAGGGCGTAGGGCACTGCAAGCGTTGCCGCAGCCTGAGCGAAGACGAGATCTGCCAGTTGTGCCTGGACGAGCGCCGCGACGACAGTCTGCTGTGCGTGGTCGAAGGACCGATGGATGTGCACGCTGTCGAGCAGACCGGTTTTCGCGGTCGTTACTTCGTGCTCAAGGGGCACCTGTCGCCGCTCGATGGCCTGGGGCCAGAGGCGATTGGTATTCCTGCGCTGCTGGAGCGCATCGAGGCCGGTGCGTTCAGCGAAGTGATCCTGGCGACCAATCCGACGGTAGAGGGCGAGGCTACAGCGCACTACATTGCGCAGATTCTTGCTGGCAAAGGTCTGGTTGCCTCGCGTATTGCCCACGGCATGCCGCTCGGTGGTGAGCTGGAGCTGGTTGATGGCGGCACCTTGGCGCATGCACTGGCCGGTCGGCGCCCGATCAGCTTGTAATTCATCAAGCCGCCGCACTCGGAGTGCCTGTGATTAACGACACTCTGCGCCGTATTGCTCTGTTGTTTCTGCTCGCCGCGCCTCTGGTTGCACAGGCTGCTCAATGCCCGACTGGGCAGATCCAGGTTTGCCTGGGGGCTTCCTGTCTGTGTGTGCCGGACCCAGTGCGGGTGCGCGAAGACGGTGTGAACCTGGCTGCGGCCCGTCTCGAAGCCTGGTTGTTGCAGTCGCACCAGGCAGCGCTGCGCGCTGGCACCGAGCCCATTCCTCTGATGATTCGCGCACAGCTCGCGCCGTTTTACGACGATGCGCTGCTCGATGAAGTGCGCTATCGCGTGGGTATCACCGACGAGATGGACGCCGCCACCGTCATGTTGCAGAACCCTGATGTACAGGCCGTGACGCTGGTCGATGTAGTGGTGTTCCGCAGCGCCGCTGCCGCAGCGCAGGATGCGGCGCTGTGGGCGCATGAGCTCTGGCATGTGCAGCAGTACCGCGAGTGGGGTACCGATGGCTTTGCCCAGCGCTACACGCGCAATTTCCAGTCGGTGGAAGGGCCAGCCTACGAGATGGGCGAGCGGGTGAGAAAGGCGTTGCGCGAGCAGAAATGAAACGCTCGCTTGAAAACCAAGCAAGCGCTAGGTTAGGGTGGCTAAAACAATAACGGGAGTACCCGCATGGCCGCCTCACTGTCGTATTTCGATGAATCCCACCAACTGATTCGTGATTCCGTTCGACGCTTCGTCGAGCGCGAGATCCTGCCGCATATCGACGAGTGGGAGGAGGCCGAGGAATTCCCTCGTGAGCTGTACCTCAAGGCTGGCGCCGCGGGCATTCTCGGTATCGGTTACCCAGAACAGTACGGTGGCAGCTACGAGGGCGACGTGTTCGCCAAGGTGGCGGCCAGCGAGGAGCTGATGCGCAGTGGCTCGGGCGGTTTGGTGGCCGGGCTCGGCTCGCTGGACATAGGTTTGCCGCCCATCGTCAAGTGGGCCAAGCCTACGGTACGTGAGCGCGTGGCGCCGCAGGTGCTGGCCGGCGAGAAGATCATGGCGCTGGCGGTGACCGAGCCTTCCGGTGGTTCCGATGTGGCCAATCTCAAGACCCGCGCCGTGCGCGACGGCGATCACTATCGCATCAGCGGCAGCAAGACCTTCATCACCAGTGGCGTGCGTGCCGATTACTACACGGTGGCGGTGCGCACCGGTAGCGAAGGATTTGGTGGTGTGAGTCTGTTACTGGTGGAGAAGGGCACGCCGGGCTTTAGCGTCGGGCGCAAGCTGAAGAAGATGGGCTGGTGGGCGTCGGATACCGCCGAGCTGTTCTTCGACGACTGCCGGGTGCCGGTGGAGAACCTGATCGGCGTGGAGAACGCCGGCTTTGCCTGCATCATGGCCAACTTCCAGAGCGAGCGTCTGAGCTTGGCGATCATGGCCAACATGACCGCGCAACTGGCGTTGGAAGAGTCCATGAAATGGGCGCGCGAGCGCCAGGCATTTGGCAAGCCGGTGGGCAAGTTCCAGGTGCTCAAGCACCGCCTGGCCGAGATGGCCACGCAACTGGAGGTTTCCCGTGAATTCACCTACCGCCAGGCCGCGCAAATGGCGGCCGGCAGGAGCGTGATCAAGGAGATTTCCATGGCCAAGAACTTCGCCACCGATATTGCCGACCGCCTGACCTACGATGCCGTGCAGATCATGGGTGGGATGGGATATATGCGCGAGTCTCTCGTCGAGCGCCTGTACCGCGACAACCGCATCCTCTCCATCGGCGGTGGCACGCGCGAGATCATGAGCGAGATCATCGCCAAGCAGATGGGGCTCTAGATATCAGGCTCGGGAGAATCCGTAGGAGCGGCCTCAGCCGCGATTAGAGATGGCGCTGAGTCGAGGCGCCTCTCTTTGTCAGGACGCGACTTGATTCTGTGCCGCCTGACGCAAACGGGCGATGTCGCGTTGCGGCGGATCGCCGAACAAGCGGCTGTATTCGCGGCTGAACTGCGACGGGCTTTCGTAGCCCACACGGTAACTGGCCGCCGCTGCTTCGAGGTTGTCGCACAGCATCAGCCGGCGCGCCTCCTGCAGGCGCAACTGCTTCTGGTACTGCAGCGGGCTGAACGCGGTAACGGCCTTGAAACGGTGGTGCAGGGTCGAGGGGCTCAGGTTCACCTCGCGGGCCAGTTCCTCGATGCGCAGCGGCTGGTCGAAGTTCTTGCGCAGCCACTCGATGGCGCGGGAGATGCGCTGGCTCTGGCTGTCGGCGATGACGATCTCATGCAGGCGATGGCCCTGCGGGCTGAGCAGCATGCGATAGAAAATCTCGCGTAAGGCCAATGGCGCGAGCATGGCGATGTCACGCGGGGTTTCCAGCAGGCGTAGCAGGCGAATCACCGCATCGAGCAGGCGTGGGTCGAGGCGATCGAGAAACAGCGCGCGTTGTGACGCGGCATCCGGTGCTGGAATGGGCGGCATTTCGGTGAGCAGGCTGCTGATCAATGCCGGGTCGATCTCCAGTGCCAGGCTCAGGTATGGCGCTTCCGGGCTGGCCTCGATCACCCGGCCGGTGACCGGCAGCACCACCGATGCCACCAGGTAATTCAACGGGTCGTAGACGTAGAGCTCATCGCCGAGGCGGATCTCCTTGCGGCCCTGGGCGATGATACACAGGCAGGGGTCGTAGACCGTCTGCATGGGTAGGCTCGGCGTGGTGGCGCGCGCCAGTTTCAGGCCGGGAACGGCGGTCAGGTGCAGGCCGTCTTCGGGGACGAAGCGTTCGACCAGGCGTGCCATTTCATGGCTCAGTTCGGCAAGGGGAGTCTCGAGATTAGTGGCGGTGTGAATGGGTGACTGCATGGCGCGCCTCCGGAAAGTCAGCGAAGCCTAGCCAGGTTTTTCAGGCAAGTCATGAGGGGCGGCAGGATTAGGCAAATATTTGCCAGTAATGGGCAAATGACCAGTGATACAGAGTATTTCAAGGAATCTTGCGCAGCAGCACACCTACCTGGTGCACATTCAGCTGGTGCAGTTTTAGGCAAGATTTTGCCAGTAATCGACTAACGCCCTGATGACTTCCTGGCTGATCTTTGCAGCCATCGCGCCGTGCCGATGCGTCGGCCCGAGCGCCTGCAGTAGCACTTCACCCGCTGAGCGGTGCCCCATACGTCAATCAAGGAGCAGGCCATGTCCAGCAGATGGCTAATCGCACCGTTGGCCCTGTTGTTGCTCGCCACGGCCTGGCTTGACTCCAGGAGCGTCGACGAAGCGGCTTTGGCAGAGCCGCACGCAGCACCCCATGTTTTGCAGCGAAACGCTGCCGGTATGTACTGATCCATCTCCAGGAGGTTGCCATGAGCATCATTCACCGTATGACCGTTTGTGCCCGCCCCGGCCGTTCGATCCGGTTGGGGCAGTGCCTGGCGCGTTTGCACGAGGTTGGCCGAGATATGCCGGGTTGCGAACGCCTGCGCGTATTCCCGTTGCGCAATGATCCGCTGACCTGGCAGGTAGAAGGGCATTGGTACTCGGCAGCGGCACGCGACACCTTCCTCGGCAGCGAAGGCCTGCGTCGGGTCGTGGCCCAGGCGATAGACGAGGGGCTGTTCACCCATCTCGAATGCGGCATGGAGTTGCAGCAGCAGGTCGCCTGAGGTCACCCAGGCTTGCCTTTGTGAAATTATCTCTATAGATTTTCATGAAATTAATTATTTTAAATTTCATGAGTCGTCTATGTTTCGCCATGCCAGTGAGCACGTCGACAGCTATTACGCCCATAGCTGCAAGGATCGACTGAGGCACCATCCAGTGCTGCAAGGTGATCGGTACTGCGATGTGCTGGTGATCGGCGCCGGTTTCAGTGGCCTGCACACCGCCTTGCGCCTGGCCGAAGCGGGCAAGCGGGTGATCCTGCTGGAAGCCAGTCGCGTGGCCTGGGCCGCGTCCGGTCGCAACGGCGGGCAGGCGATTCTGGGCTGGTCCTGCGATATGCCTCTGCTGGAAAAGGCGCTGGGCCTCGAGCGTACGCGGCGTCTGTGGGACGGCATGGCCTGGGCAGCCCGTGAGCTGCGTGAACTGCCTCAGCGTCACGGCTTCGACTGCGATTATCGTCACGGCCACCTGTGGACGACGGTGCTACCGCGCCGCGTAGCGCTGCTGCATGAGTGGCAGGAGCAGGCCGCCTACAAATGGGGGCACCGGGCGCTGCAGTTCGTCTCCCGTGAGCAGATGCCGCAGTGGGTTGCCAGCGAGCGCTATCAGGCCGGGCTTTACGATCCTGAGGCAGGGCATCTCAACCCACTCAAGTTGGCACTCGGGCTGGCCGCGGCCTTCGTTCGCGCCGGTGGGCAGATCTTCGAGCAGAGTCGTGCGCTGAGCCAGGACGCGCATGCTGCTGGCTATCGCGTGCGCACCGAGCAGGGCAACGTGCAGGCCGACACCCTGGTGCTGGCGTGCAACACCTATGTCGACAGCCTGGCGCCACGTCTGGCCCGGCGCATCCTGCCGGTCGGCACCTACCAGATCGCCACCGAGCCGCTGGGCGCCGAGCGCGCCGAGGCGTTGTTGCCGCGCAATGCCTGTGTGACCGACAACCAGTTCGTTCTCGATTACTTCCGCCGCACCCCGGATCACCGCCTGCTGTTCGGTGGCGGCTGCACCTACCTTGGCGGCTTGCCAAAGGATATAGCGGCGGCCACCCGGCCTTTCCTCGAGCGCGTCTTTCCACAACTGGCAGGCGTAGCCATCGACTTCGCTTGGGGCGGGCATATCGATATCACCCGTGCGCGCACCCCGGATGTCGGTGGCGAGAATGGCCGTTACTGGCTGCAGGGCTTTTCCGGCCATGGTGTGCTGCCGACGCTGGCGGCGGCTCGGGCAGTCAGCGACGCGATCCTCGGCAATGATGACGAGCTGGCGTTGTATCAGCAATTGCGTAATCCCGAATTTCCATTCGGCGAGCGCCTGGCGGCGCCGCTCGAGGCCATTGGCAAGGCCTGGTACCGATTAAGAGACAGCTTCTGAAATGGACAGCCCAGAGATGGACAAGAATCTGGAAATGGCAGCGCTGGCCGTGCTCATCCACGACCTGCGCAAGCACAAGAAGGTCACCCTCAACGAACTGGCCGAGCGCATTGGCCGCTCGGTGGGCTTTCTCTCGCAGGTCGAGCGCGGTCTGTCGCGCCCGACGGTGGAGGATCTGACCGCCATCAGTGAGGCGCTCGATGTGCCCACCACCTATTTCTACAGCCTGCCCAAACCCAAGGCGCTGGACTGGGTTACTCGCCCGGACGAGCGCCGCACCCTGTACCTGGCCGGTGGCATCACCGACATCATGGCCTCACCGACGCTGCAGGGCGCCTTCATGGTCGTCGACAGTCTGCTCGAGCCCGGTGCCAGCAGTGGCGAACGGCAGATGAGCGACCGCTCCGAGCAGGCCGGCTATGTGCTCGAAGGCCAGTTGACGCTGTGGTTGGGCGAGGATGAAGAGAGCGCCACGCTGTATCCCGGTGATGCCTTCCAGGTCCCGAGTTACGCGCGTTTGCGCTATGCCAACCAGGGCGACACGCCAGCGCGCGTGTTGTGGATCTACACCTAACTTTCCCGCGAACCGGACATGACTCCAATGAACGCCACCCGAGTCGAGCTGCTCGACGAAGTCCATCAATTTCGCCAGGCCCACCCCGAGGTGCGCTTCGTCGACCTGATCTGCTTGGACATTCCCGGGCATTTCTATGGCAAGCGCTACCCCATCGAGATGCTGGAGAAGGTCGCTGCCGGCAGTGCCCTGAAACTGCCGCAGAACTGCGTGCTGCTCGGCGCTCAGGGCGGGCTCTACGAGATCGGCGACTACTGCTTCCACGATGGCGACCCGGACGCGCCACGGCGCCTGATCCCCGGCACGCTCAAGCTGGTGAACTGGGAGCGTCAGCCGCTGGGGCAGATGCTGATCAGCTCCGATGGCACCGAAGCGCCCATCGAGTTCGAACCGCGCGAGGTGCTGGCGCGCGTGGTGCAACGCCTGGCCGCGCGTGGCATTCGTCCGGTGGTGGCCTTCGAACTGGAGTTCTACCTGTTCGACAAGGCGCTCAAGGATGGCTTGCCGCAGTACCCGCGCGATGACCTGAGCGGCGATGCCGACGACCAACCGAACATGCACATCGAGCGGCTGTCACGCTTCGCCGAGGTGCTCGACGACATCACCGAGACCGCGCGCCTGCAGGGCATCGACACCACGGTGATCACTGCCGAGATCGGCCCAGGGCAGTTCGAGATCAACTTCAGCCATAACGCCGACCCGCTGCAGGCGGCCGACTGGTCGGCGCTGTTCTGCCGGGTGACCCGTGGCGTGGCGCTCAAATACGGCCACCGCGCCAGCTTCATGGCCAAGCCATACCTGCAATATCCGGGCAGCGGCATGCACATCCACGTCAGCCTGTACGACGAGGCTGGCGACAACCTGCTGGCCCGTGACGAGCAGCGCCCGCTGCGGCATGCCGTGGCCGGGTGCCTGGAACTGCTGCCGGAGCTGATGCCGCTCTACGCGCCGAACCACAACAGTTACCGCCGCTTCGGCGCCCAGGTGAACTCAGCGAGCAAGGCCAGTTGGGGCTTCGAGGATCGCGACGCCTGTGTGCGCATCCCCGAGTCGGACGCGCGCAACCTGCGCCTGGAGTTCCGCCTGCCGGGCGCCGATGCCAACCCTTACCTGGTGCTGGCGGCGCTGCTGACCAGCATCGAGCAAGGCCTCGACGCTAAGGCCGAGCCCATCGCACCACTGAATGACGACCGCGAAAGCGGCGTCGACTTTCCCACGGACATGCTCGACGCCGTGCGCCGCATGCAGGCCAGCGAGCGCGTCGCCGGCCTCGGTAGCGAGTTCGTGATGGTTTATTGCGAGAACAAACGCCAGGATCACCTGGCCTTCATGCACGACATCAGCCCGCGCGAATACCGCTGGTACCTGTGATGTCACGGATAGAAGGAGGCGCCATGAACAACGCCGTAAACAACCCCAACACCGCACACTGGCAGGCCCTGAGCAAGGCCCACCACTTGGCGCCGTTCAGTGATTACAAGCAGTTGGCCGAGAAGGGCCCGCGCATCATCACCGATGCCAAGGGCGTGCATCTGTGGGACAGCGAGGGCAACAAGATCCTCGATGGCATGGCCGGCTTGTGGTGCGTGGCCGTCGGCTATGGCCGCGAGGAGCTGGTTGCAGCTGCCGCCAAGCAGATGCTGCAGCTGCCGTTCTACAACACCTTCTTCCAGACTGCCCACCCGCCAGTGCTGGAGTTGGCCCACGCCATTTCCCAGCTGGCGCCAGCCGGCATGAACCACGTGTTCTTCACCGGTTCGGGCTCCGAAGGCAATGACACCATGCTGCGCCTGGTGCGCCACTACTGGGCGTGCAAGGGCCAGCCGAACAAGAAGATCATCATCGGTCGTGACAACGGCTACCACGGCTCCACCGTGGCCGGCGCCAGCCTCGGCGGCATGAAGTTCATGCACGAGCAGGGCGACCTGCCGATTCCGGGTATTGCGCATATCCCGCAGCCGTACTGGTTCGGCGAAGGCGGTGATATGACCCCGGACGCCTTCGGCATCTGGGCTGCCGACCAACTGGAGAAGAAGATTCTCGAACTGGGTGTGGACAATGTGGCGGCCTTTATCGCCGAGCCGATCCAGGGCGCCGGTGGCGTGATCATTCCGCCGGAAACCTACTGGCCGCGCATCAAGGAAATCCTTGGCAAATACGACATCTTGTTTGTGGCCGATGAAGTGATCTGCGGCTTTGGCCGTACCGGCGAATGGTTCGGCAGCCAGTATTACGACCTCAAGCCTGATCTGATGACCATCGCCAAGGGCCTCACCAGCGGCTACGTGCCGATGGGCGGGCTGATCGTCAGCGACAAGGTATTCGAGGTGATCGAGGCGCACGGCGACTTCAACCACGGCTTCACCTATTCCGGGCATCCGGTGGCGGCAGCGGTGGGCCTGGAGAACCTGCGTATTCTCAAGGAAGAAGGCATCGTCGAGCGGGTCAAGGCAGAAACCTCGCCCTACCTGCAAAAGCGTCTGCGTGAGCTGGCGGATCACCCGCTAGTGGGCGAAGTGCGTGGTGTCGGCATGCTCGGTGCCATCGAGTTGGTACAGGACAAGGCCACGCGCAAGCGCTTCGCGGGTGATGTGGGCGTGGGCATGATCTGCCGTGGGCACTGCTTCAACAACGGCCTGATCATGCGCGCCGTGGGTGACACCATGATCATTGCGCCGCCCCTGGTGATCAGCCAGGCGGAGGTTGATGAGCTGGTCGAGAAAGCGCGCAAGTGCCTGGATCTGACCTGGGAGCAGGTGCGTAGCCTGGCATAAGCTCACGGTCCGCTGGGAGGGGCTTTAGCCGCGACAGGAACAACCCGCAGCTAAAGTGCAATGCCGCCCAGCCGCTCCTACAGGTGTAGCTTTTGCGTAGGAGCGGCTTCAGCCGCGAAGGACGATGAGCAAAAGAAAACCCCGCAACCGTTACCGGTGGCGGGGTTTCGTTTTTCAGCCGCTTACTTGAGGCTGTTCTTCAGCGTCTGCGCGGCCTGATCCATGGCGGAGCGCACCGCCGGGACTTCGGTCACCACGTTGAGCAGGCCGTAGTCGTGGATCATGCCGTTGTAGCGCACGGCGGTTACCGGCACGCCAGCCGCGTTCAGGCGGCGGGCGTAGGCTTCGCCTTCATCGCGCAGCACGTCCATCTCGGCGGTCTGCACCAATGCCGGCGGCAAGCCTTTCAACTGTTCCAGGCTGGCGCGCAGCGGCGATGCATAGATCTCGTTACGTTGCTTGGGGTCGGTGGTGTAGTTGTCCCAGAACCATTCCATCATGCCGCGAGTTAGGAAGTGGCCTTCGGCAAACTGGTTATAGGACGCATTGTTGAAGTTGGCGTCGGTCACCGGCCACAGCAGCACCTGGGCGCGCAGTTTCGGGGTGCCGGCTTCCTTGGCCTTGATGGCCACCACAGCGGCCATATTGCCGCCAACGCTGTTACCGGCCACGGCCAGGCGCGAGCCATCGACACCGATCTGGCTGCCGTTGTCAGCGACCCATTTGGTTGCGGCGTAGGCCTGGTTGATCGCGGTCGGGTACTTGGCTTCCGGCGACGGCGTGTAATCGACGTAGATCGCTGCAGCGCCAGAGCCCACCACCAGATCACGGATCAGTCGTTCGTGGGTCGGGTAGTCACCCAGCACCCAGCCACCGCCGTGAAAGAACATGAAGCCCGGCAGAATGCCGCGAGCAGCTTCGGGGCGAACCACCTTGAGGGTGATCGACTGGCCTTCGACCTGAATCACCTTGGTGTCCACGACGATGCCGGACAAATCCACTTTGACGCTGGCCTGAGCCCCCACCAGCACGGCACGGGCATCTTTCGGCGAGAGGGTTTCCAGCGGCTGACCGCCACCGGCTGCCAGGGCATCGAGGAAGCCTTGGGTGTTGCGCTCCACGCCGGGGCTGCCGGCGGCGAAGCTGCTGTTGATGGCCAGGGCGAGCAGGCCGGCAGTCAGGGTACGAGAAATGTTCATGGTCAAACTCCTGTCGATCGGTTGGGCTGCCGGTTGTCAGTTCTGGTTGGCGCAAGCGCTGGAAAGCTGTTCGTAGCCGAGAACTTCCACGTCACCCGCGCTGTTGCGGTAGGTCATCTTCGCCGTGACCACTTCGCACTGCGGTCTATTGGGCACGTCGATGGAAATCACCTTGGCGATATCCAGGTTCTGGCCGTAGCGGTAGGGCGTGGCCTCGGCACTGTGGGCGAGGGTGGTGAGCGATGCGCTGAGCGAAAGAACGGCCAGGGCGGTGGCGAACAGGGTGCGGGTTTTCATGGGGTTCTCCTCTTGGGGCCGCGCTCGGGCTATGGCCGCGAGCGCGGGCTGCTAGCTGTCAGACGATGGTCAAAGTGACGTCGATGTTGCCGCGAGTGGCGTTGGAGTACGGGCAGACGATGTGCGCGCGATCCACCAGGGTTTGTGCGGCTTCAGGGGCCAGGCCGGGCAGGCTGATGCGCAGTTCCACTTCGATGCCGAAGCCGGTGGGGATGGCGCCGATGCCGACGGTGCCTTCGATGAAGGTGTCAGCCGGGATGCTCAGCTTGTCGCGGGCGGCGACGAATTTCAGGGCGCCGAGGAAGCAGGCGGAATAACCAGCAGCGAACAGCTGCTCCGGGTTGGTGCCATTACCGCCGGCACCGCCGAGTTCTTTCGGGGTGGTCAGGGCAATGTCGAGGATGCCGTCGGAGGAAACGGCGCGGCCTTCACGGCCACCAAAAGCTTCGGCGGTTGCACGGTAGAGAACGTTTTCGATAGTCATGGCATTGATCCTTGTAGGTGGGGTAGTGATGGACTGGTTCGCTAATGTTTTGTGCGCTAACCGCTTCCATGGGGCGAACTATATTGCGCAAAACGTTAGCGCGCAATATAAATCCATGGAAGATTTTGTTATGGATTTTTATTTTTCAGGAATAAGTAGGCGCGGCAGGGGTTGTGGCCATGCTTAGCAGTAGATGTTGTGGTGATTTGCCAGGTTTCCAGCGAATCGAGGTTCAGGATGAGTCAGTGAAACGGGGGCGTGGAAGGGGCGTGAGAGCGTTGGGAGCTGCGTGCAGGGGCGCGCTCGGAGGGGGAACGTCTACGGCTTGGCGGGAGCAGGCGATGGCTGGCATCGCCAGGGATCAGAGGGCGTCTTGCAGATGGCTACGCAGTTCGATCAGGTCATCACGCAGCTTGCCTAGCTGTTCCATGTTCAACGCAGAAGCCTTGAGGATGCAGGCAGGCAGTGCTTTGGCCTGTTCGTGCAGGGCGCGACCTTTGTCGGTCAGGTACAGCTGCACCACGCGTTCGTCCTGGCTGCTGCGCTGGCGTTGCAGCAGGCCTTCGCTTTCCAGGCGCTTGAGCAGAGGCGTCAACGAGCCAGGGTCGGTCAGCATGCGTGCGCTGATCTCGCTGACGGTAATGCCCTCGTTTTCCCACAGCACCAGCATGGCCAGATATTGCGGATAGGTGAGACCAAGCGCCTGCAGCAACGGCTTGTAGGTCTTGGTCATCATCAGCGAGGTGGAATAGAGGGCAAAGCACAGCTGGTTATCCAGCATCAGCTCGGCGCAGGGTTCCACTTGGGATGTCATGGCATTGGCCTGTGCAAAGGGATGGGCGTTGACGGCAAGTGGTGCGGGGCAACCCGCACCCCGATGGCATCAGCCGCAGGATACGCGGGTGATCACTCGCTGATCGTCAACGTTGAGGTTAAGGCGCTGACCATTGTATTCCAAGGTCACCACGCTGTTCGGCGTGAGAATGCGGGCGGTGCTGGCGCCGGCTTGCTGACGTGCTTGCTCGAGCAGCTCGGGCGTTGCGGTCTGGCCTTTGAGGCGCTCGACAGCGGATGAGGTACAGCTGTCCGGAGCAGGGCCGCTCGGTGCGGCTGCGGAGGATGGTTTCTCAGCGGTGCTGCTGCAACCGGCAGCGAGCAGGGTGGCGCCGAGGATGAGGCAGAGACGGGTTTTGAAATTCAATGCATGAGCTCCTTGGGTTACTGCACGCCTTCCAGGCGCGCCAGGCGTTCTTCGAGGGCGGCGATGCGCGCTTCCAGTTCGACCAGTCGATCTTCGTTAGGTGCCGCAGCTTCTGCGCGAGCAGCTGGGCGGTTGGCCAGGAGGCTTTCCAGGTCGGCAGACTCACCCAGCAGGTGCATGTAGCGATCCTCGCGTTGACCGCTTTGGCGCGGTAGCAGCATGGCCATCCCACGACCGATCAGACGCTCCAGTTGATGCTGGACCTCCGCGACATCATCGAAATCGTGCATGCGATTGCTACGCGTGAGCAGCTCATTGAGCGTCTGTGGGCCGCGCAACAGAAGCAGGCCGAGCAGTACCGTCTGCGGTTTCACCAGCTCTAGCTGCTTGTCGCAACGCTGCTCCCAGCGGTCTGCACGGCTGCCCATCACCAGGTGCACCAGCTTGCGACCTTCCAGGCTGCGCAGGTAGCGCCCGACTTCGCCGGTTTCCAGGTTCATCAACGGCTCGCGGCTGGTCTTCTGGTTGCAGGCCAGTTGCACCGCATTGAGCGTCAGCGGGTAGGTTTCCGGGGTGGTCAGTTGCTTTTCGATCAGGCAGCCGAGGATGCGCACCTCGACGGCGTGCAATGGGGTTTCACCAACCAGCGGGGAAGGAGTGTGCGACATGGGGCGATCCTGGCAGAGATAACCTGTCTAGGTTAACGGCATCCGCGCTCAGCTGACAGGCTTCAATGTATGTTCGAGCATGTCCAGGCTGGCGCCGAGTACCTGCTGGCGCGACTCTTGGCTGGCCATCATGCGGGCCAGCAGCAGGCTGCCGAGGCATTGCGCGAGAATCGTCCAGGCCAGTTGCGGGTCACCAATGATCTCGGCCCAGGTGCTCTGCAGCTGCAGGATCTGCTGTTCGGTACGCAGCCTGACACGTTCGTCGGCGCGGGCGATTTCCGCGCCCAGGGTTGGCAGCACGCAGCCCTTGTCCGGCTGCTCGACATGCGCCAGGCTGAGATAGGCCGTCAGGCAGCGTTGCAGCTTTTCGCGCCCGGCGTCACCCGCTTCGCCGCCCAGTCGGCTCAGGCTGTTGCGCAGCTCGCGTTCGATCAGCTCGGCGAACAAGTCGTCCTTGCTCGGGAAATGGCTGTAGAAGGCTGCGCCGGTCAGGCCGATGTTCTTCATCAGCGCGTCCACGCCGGTCACGGCAAAACCTTGCTGCTTGGCAATCGCGCCGCTGCTGGCGAGCAGGCGCTCGCGGGTTTCGGCCTTGTGTTCGGCGGAATAACGCATGGCTGACTCCCTTCTATGCTGGGTTGACCTGCCCGAGAGCATAGCATAACGTTCGTTCAGCTAACGACCGTTAGTTAATGGAGAAAGCCATGAACGAAAACAAGAAGGTCGCGTTGATCATTGGCGCGGGTGATGCCACCGGCGGCGCCATCGCCCGGCGTTTTGCCCGTGAGGGTTATGTCGCCTGCGTCACCCGCCGTAGCCTGGACAAGCTGCAACCGTTGCTGGAGGACATTCGCGGCGAAGGCGGCGAGGCGCACGGTTTCGCTTCCGATGCGCGGCGTGAGGAGCAGGTGGCTGAACTGGTCGAGAGCATCGAGCGTGACATCGGACCGATCGAGGTGATGGTATTCAATATCGGCGCCAACGTGCCCTGCAGCATCCTCGAGGAAACCGCGCGCAAGTACTTCAAGATCTGGGAGATGGCCTGCTTCTCCGGCTTCCTCACCAGTCAGGCGGTGGCCAAACGCATGGTCGCCCGTGGCCGTGGCACCATCCTCTTCACCGGCGCAACTGCCGGCTTGCGCGGCGCTGCCGGGTTCGCCGCGTTCGCCGGTGCCAAGCACGGCATTCGTGCGCTGGCGCAGAGCATGGCGCGCGAGTTGGGGCCGTTGAACGTGCATGTCGCCCATGTGGTGGTGGATGGCGCCATCGACACGGCGTTCATCCGTGACAGCTTTCCCGAGCTCTACGCCAAGAAGGATCAGGATGGCATCCTCGATCCCGAGCACATCGCCGACAGCTACTGGTTCCTGCACGCACAGCCGCGTGATGCCTGGACGTTCGAGCTGGACCTGCGGCCGTGGATGGAGCGCTGGTAATCTGCGCTGAGCCCATAATCACAATAACGAGCGAGTGAAACTGATGAGCAAGACGGTGGAGTTCTTCTTCGATCTGGGCAGCCCGGCATCCTACCTGGCCCATACCCAACTGCCCGATCTGTGCCGCGAGGCCGGCGCCCAACTGGTGTATCGGCCGATGCTGCTCGGCGGCGTGTTCCAGGCGACGGGCAATGCCTCGCCAGCGATGATTCCGGTCAAGGGCCGCTACATGATTCGCGACCTGGCGCGCTTTGCCGAGCGCTATGGCGTACCGATGCGCTTCAACCCGCATTTCCCGATCAATACCCTGACGCTGATGCGCTTGCTGGTAGCCGTTCAGCTGCATCAACCGGAACGCTTCGACGATGCCTTGCAGGCACTGTTCCGGGCGATCTGGGTCGACGGGGTAAACATGGGCGATCCGGCCAAGGTGGCGGGTGTGTTGGTGGCGGCCGGTTTCGATGCGGCGCAGTTGCAGGCACAGATCGCCGAGCCGGCGGTCAAGGATGTGCTCAAGGCCACCACCGAGGAGGCGGTCAAGCGCGGTGTGTTCGGTGCACCGACCTGCTTCGTTGGCGACGAGATGTTCTTCGGCCAGGATCGTCTGGATTTCATCCGTGAAGCTCTTGGCTCCTAGGCACTTTTCGCGCCGCGCCTGATGCCTGGCACAATGGCCGGGTTGATTTCTGACCATACGAGTAACCGATGAACCCCGAAGCACTGAAACTCCTGGTGACCCGCCGCATGCCTTACGGCAAGTACAAGGATCGACTGATTGCCGATCTGCCGGGGCACTACCTCAACTGGTTCGCCCGCGAAGGCTTTCCCAAGGGGGAGCTGGGTCAGTTGTTGGCGCTGATGCAGGAGATCGACCACAACGGCCTCAAACCGCTGCTCGATCCGCTGCGCAAGAATGCGTAAGTCGTAGGGTGCGCCATGCGCACCGGCATGCGAGTGCAGGAATTGCGGTGCGCACAGCCTGGGCGTCCCCGCGACACCCTACGGTAATGCCGTCATCTCAATGCCAGCTGCGCCCGTGATCCAGCTTCTGGTCCACCAGCCATTTGCCGTGGGCGATGGAAGCGTGCTGGGCTTTGTTCAGGTCATCCATGAAGGCGTAATCCACCGGCAAGGTCTGGCGTTTGCTGGTATGGCCGTTGGGCTCGGTGATCTGGCAACCGCCGGCCCAGGGTGTCGGCAGGCCCGGATGTTCCATGACGCTGGCATGGATGGTGTGGTCGCGGTGGGTACAGGTAAGCGCGCTCATGAGGCCACCTCGTAGCTCAAGGCGCCGCCCTCGGCATCGACGCTACACCGAGGTTCCAGCCGGGAGCCGGTAGCGGCGCCGCGTGGATGAATGATGCGTCTGTTCCCATACCTTAGCCCAGCTACCGCCGCGGTGAGCACTGCCCGACAAACGCACAGGGCCGGCAATGGCCGGCCCTGTGTGGCGCATGCCGCGAGGTTACTCGGTCGCCTCGCGCACCTTGTCCGCGTTGCGTGGCTTGGGCGCAAAGCGGGCGGCTAGGCGCATCGAGACGGTCACCAGGCGTTGATACAGCGCCGGCATGCTGCGCTGCATCCAGTCCAGCACGTGGGCATCGGCGCCGATGAGGATGCGCCGCTTGTTGGCCAATACGCCGCTCACTATGACCCTGGCCGCCTGCTCCGGTGTGGTCCGTAGCAACTGGTCGTTGAATTGCTGGCGCGCCTGCTCGGCTGCCTGGCCGGTGACCTTGGCCAGGCTGTCGTTCATCCGCGCGGTCTTGGCGATGTTGGTGCGGATGCCGCCCGGGTGCACGCAGCTGGCGGAAACGCCGCAAGCGGCCATGTCCAGTTCCTGGCGCAGCGACTCGGTAAAGCCGCGCACGGCGAACTTGCTGGCGTTGTAGGCGCTCATGCCGGGTTGGGAGAACAGACCGAAGACGCTGGAGACGTTGACCACATGGCCCTGGCCAGCGGCCTTGAGGTAGGGCAGGAAGGCCTTGGTGCCGTTGACCACGCCCCAGAAGTTGATGTTCATGATCCACTCGTAGTCGGCGTAGTCGTTGCCTTCCACGGTGCCGCCCTGAGCCACGCCGGCATTGTTGAAGATGGCATTGACCCGGCCGAACTCGTTGACGATCTGCTCGGCCCAAGCCTCGACGGCGGCGCGGTCGGCCACATCGACACGCTGCTGGCTGACGGTAACGCCGAGCTTGCGCGCCTGTTCGGCGGTTTCCTTGAGACCTTCGACATTGACGTCGGACAGCGCCAGGTGGCAACCCTGGCGAGCCAGGTGGTAGGCGAGGGCGCGGCCGATACCGGAGCCGGCGCCGGTGATGGCGGCTACTTTGTTTTCGAAGGATTTCATGCGGTGACCTCCTGCACATCGAGGGCGATGGCGTTGCTCTGCGCCGGATGAACGGCCTGTTTGCGGCTGAAGTGATAGGCATGCGGGTCGAAGTTGCGCGTGAGCATGCGGTAGCGCCAGGTGAAGCCCGGCCACACCGTGCAGTTGCGGCCGCTGACCGGGTGCAGGTACCAGCTCATGCAGCCTCCGGCGTTCCATACGGTGTTGCCGAGGGTGCCCTGGATCTTCTTGTTGAAAGCGTCCTGCGCCTCGCGCTTGGGCTCCAGGCTCTGCAGGCGGCCGTCCTCGATCTGGCGCAGGGCGCCGAGTACGTAGGTGATCTGCGATTCGATCATGTAGACCATGGAATTATGGCCGAGGCCGGTGTTTGGCCCCATGAGAAAGAACAGATTGGGGAAGCCGGCGGTCATGGTGCCCTTGTAGGCCTCCGGCCCCATCGGCCAGGTGTCGAGCAGGTCGACGCCGCCACGGCCGAAGACCGTGCCGCGCGGCAGTGGGTCACTGGGGGTGAAGCCGGTGCCGAAGATGATCGCGTCGACCTCGCGCTCCTGATCGTCGCTGGTGCGCACGCCGTGTGGCAGGATCTCGGCGATGCCATCGGTGATCACGTCGACATTGGCCTGGTTCAGTGCCGGGTAGTAATCGTTGGAGATCAGCACGCGTTTGCAGCCCATGGTGTAGTCCGGGGTCACCTTGGCGCGCAGCACCGGGTCCTTGATCTCCTTCTTGATATAGAGTTTGGCGATGCCCTGGGCCATACGCAGCAGGCGTGGGGCGAAAGCGAAGGCAATAACCCGGCTTTCGAGGATGCCGTAGAGGGCGCCGCGCCAGAGTTTCTGCGCCAGCGGAAAACGCTTGAAGCGGGTGCGCTCGCCGTCGCGGATGGCGCGGTCCGGCTTGGGCATGATCCACGGCGCGGTGCGCTGGTAAAGATCGAGGTGCTGCACCTGCTTCTGGATCTGCGGGACGAACTGGATGGCCGAGGCGCCGGTGCCGATCACCGCCACGCGTTTGCCGCTCAGATCAAAGTCGTGATTCCACTGCTGTGAGTGGAATACCGCGCCGGTGAAATTCTCTAAACCCTTGAGCGTGGGAATCGACGGTGTAGACAAGGCACCCATGCCCGAGACCACGAACTGCGCGCTGTACTGATTGCCGGCACGATCCTGCAGGTGCCACAGCTCGGCATGTTCATCCCAGCGGATCTGCACGACCTCGGTGCCCAGCAGGGTCTTGTCCTGCAGGCGGTACTTCTCCCAGCAACCTTCCAGATAGGCCTTGATCTCCGGTTGTTTGGCGAACATCCGCGTCCAGTTCGGGTTCGGCTCGAAGGAGAAGGAGTACAGGTGCGATTGCACGTCGCAGCCGCAGCCTGGGTAGTTGTTCACCCGCCAGGTGCCGCCAACGCCGGCCTCTTTTTCGAACAGCAGAAAGTCCTGCTCGCCTTGTTGCTTGAGACGAATGGCCATGCCGAGGCCGGAGAAGCCGCTGCCGAGGATGGCGATCTTGCAATGGCGGGCAGTGGTAGGGGGTGACACGGGCGCATTCATGGCCGAACTCCTGCTTGTCGTTCTTGTTGGTGTCTACATCTGTCTACCAAGGTAGACATGTGTATACTCCTCGGCAAGCCAGCGGATCAACAAGCCAACTTTAGGTAGGGGTAAGGATGCACAACGACGACGCGCAGGTACGCGACAAGGCCAGCGCAGCGCCTGGCAAGCGACTACTGATGGACGCAGCGTTACGCCTCACCTCAACCAGTCGCAGCCTCAGTAGCCTGGGGTTGCGGGAATTGGCGCGCGAGGCTGGGCTGAACCCCAACACCTTCTACCGGCACTTTCGTGATGTCGATGATCTTGGCCTGACCGTGATCGGCGAGATCACCACCTTGCTGCGCCAGCCGTTGCGTGACCTGCGCCGTGAGGCTGCACAGCGTGCGGTCAAGGACGAGGGGGCGATGCTGCCCAAATTGCTCGGTATCGACCTGGGGCGTGGGCGGCGCGTCTGCCACGAGACGGTGCAGCTGTTCTTCGACTTTGTCGCCGAGCACCCCGAGGCCTTCATCATCGGCGTGCGCGAACTGCATGGCGCCTCGCCGGTGCTACGCGAGGCGCTGCGCCAGGTGATGGACGACTTCGCCGACGACATGGCCGAAGACATCATCGAGTTCAAGCTGTTGCCGGGTATCGTCAGTGCGGCGGCGGTGCGCCAGGTTTCAGGGCTGATCAGCCGCAACCTGTTCGAGCAGTCGCTGGACTGCATCGGCCAGCCACAGCGGCGCGAGGCGATCTGTGCACTGGCCGAGGAACAGATCGTCATGCTCTTCACCGGCGCCAGCGTGCTGCAGAGCCTGGGGCAGCTTCGCCTGGGCTGAGATGATTGCGTAGGAGCGAGCTCTGCTCGCGAAGCCTATTCGCGAGCAGAGCTCGCTCCTACAGGTAGGTTGGCAAGGCAATGAAAAAGGGCGACCTAGGCCGCCCGAAGGGACATCAGTTGCTGAAGCCGAGACGCTCGCGCCAGCGGGTTTCCAGCTTCTCGGTATCGTGATCCTTGGGATGGAAGCCCGGGCGGTAGTAATCCAGATAAGGACCGATCAGCTTGGTGAAGAAGCCATTGCGCGGGCCGAACAGCTTCTTCAGGCCGAAGCCCCAGCTGCGCCAGTTGAACAGCTGGCCGTCCTTGCGCAGCAGATGAATCTGGAACCAACCGATCACGCCGAGGAACACCACGGTAGTCAGCAGCATGATCAGCGTGCGGGTGAAGTAGCCGCCATAGACCTTCTGGTACACGTCATAGCAGACGGCCTTGTGCTCGTTCTCTTCGATGGCGTGCCACATCCACAGCTGATACAGCTTGGGGTCGTTCATCTGCGTGGTCAGGTCTTCGCGCTTGAGCAGTTGCTCGGCCATGGTCGCGGTGAAGTGTTCCAGGGCGCAGGTGGCCGCCAGCCGCTGCTTCTTGGTGCTGAAGCGTGTCGTCCATTCCAGCAGCACCTTGATGCGCAGCTCCAGGCGTTCCAGGTCGATGTCATGCGCGTTGGCGTAGTCGTTGTACGCCGCGTGTTCCTTGGAATGCATGGCCTCCTGACCAATGAAGGCACTGATGTCCTTCTTCAGTTGCGGCTCGGTGACCTGATCGCGCACGGCTCGTACGCTGTCGACGAAGAACTTCTCGCCATACGGGAACAGCGACGACAGGTTGTTCATGAACTGGCTCATGAACGGGTCGTCGTAGAACCAGTATTTGGGCGTTTCGGTGAAGCTGAAGTCCATGCGGCGAACCGGGAAGCTGGATTTCGGCTGGGGCAGGGTGGCGCTGGCGCTCATCGTTCGAGTCCTCTTCTGGGGAGTTGGTGCTCCCGATTGTTGTGCGGCTCTGGCTGACAGCACTCGGGGTCGCAGGTGGTTAATCTCGACAGACCAACTGTGTCATTGAACGATGTAACTATCGGATGTGTCGGCGCTGCGCGCCGCCAACTTAAGGCGGGTGTGCGATGGTGAAGGCGCGCAACCCGCTGTGCCAGAGGCTGCGGGTTACGCCAAAGGAGGGCTTATTGCGCGCTGCGGCGTAATTCGGCCACTTCGCTGCGCAGTGCACGCAGCTCTTCGAGAATCGCCTGTTCACGTGCTGCCGAGGCCTGTTCCTCGGCATTGGGCTCGTGGGTACTCTGCATCGCGTTGACGATGACCGCGATGAACAGATTGAGCATCATGAAGGTGGCGACGAGGATGTAGGGCAAGAAGAACAACCAGGCCAGCGGGTGCTGCTCCATCACCGGGCGCACGATGCCCATCGACCAGCTCTCCAGCGTCATCACCTGGAACAGGGTGTACAGGCTGGCACCGATGTTACCGAACCACTCGGGAAAGCTTTCACCGAACAGCTGGGTAGCCATCACCGCGGCAACGTAGAACACCAACCCCATCAGCATGACGATGCTGCCCATGCCAGGGAGCGAGGCGAGCAGTGCCTGTACCACCTTGCGCATGCTCGGGTTGATCGAAACCAGGCGCAGGACACGTAGCACGCGCAGGGCGCGCAGTACGGCGAATGGGCCGCTGGCCGGTACCAGGGCGATACCGACCACCAGGCAGTCGAATACGGCCCAGGGGTCACGCAGCAAGCCGAGGCCACGAGCGGTGAAGCGCAATGCCAGCTCGATGACGAAGCAGGCGAGGATCAGACTATCCAGAACCAGCAGGGGCTTGCCCCAGTCGCTCATGATCGCTGGCGAGGTCTGCAGCCCCAGAATAGCGGCGTTGATGATGATCAGCAGGGTGATCAGGCGTTGTACGGAGGTGCCGTCCATGACAGCGGCCAGGCGCTGACGCCAATCGCTGGATGGGTTCAGTTCGAGTTCTTGCATGGGATCTGATTATGGCTGTCGGTGATGCCGGGCTCGCCCGGCAGAATCAGGAACCCGCCAACCGTGATCGGTCTGCGGGCGTGTCTGTTCAGCGATCGTCAAGCGCGAAGGCGGTCAGGGTGAAGGTGGGGATATTGGCATCCTGCAGCTTCTGCGAGCCGCCCAGTTCTGGGAGGTCAATGATCGCAGCGGCCTCGAAGACGGTCGCGCGCATGCGGCGCACCAGGTTGGCCGCGGCGATCAGGGTGCCGCCAGTGGCGATCAGGTCATCGAAGATCAGCACCGAGTCGCCTTCGCAGAGGCTGTCGCTGTGCACTTCGAGGAAGGCTTCGCCGTACTCGGTCTGATAGCCCTCGCTGAGAACGTCCGCCGGCAGCTTGCCCTGCTTGCGGAACAGCACCAGCGGCTTGTTCAGTTCATAGGCGATGATCGAACCAATCAGAAAGCCGCGCGCATCCATGGCGCCGATGTGACTGAACTCGGCCTCCACGTAACGCTGGATGAAGCTGTCGGCGACCATGCGCAGGGCGCGCGGCGACTGAAACAGTGGGGTGATGTCGCGAAAGATGACGCCCGGTTTGGGGAAGTCCGCTACCGGGCGGATCAGGGTCTTGATGCTGAATTCGTCAAAGATCATCGTGGGGTCCTAATGCGTTGAGCCCGCGAACGTCGTGCGAACTCAAACGTCGAGATTACCGCCGGCCAGGGCACACAGCTCGATCGGGTCGAGAATGTGCACTTCCTTGCCTTCGGCTTCGAGCAGCTTGTTCTGTTGGAAGCGGGTAAATACGCGAGACACCGTCTCTACCGCAAGGCCCAAATAGTTACCAATTTCGTTGCGCGACATCGACAAGCGGAACTGGTTGGCCGAGAAGCCGCGTGCGCGGAAACGGGCAGAGAGGTTGACCAGGAAGGTGGCGATGCGTTCGTCGGCGGTTTTCTTCGACAGCAACAGCATCATCTGCTGATCGTCGCGGATCTCGCGGCTCATGATGCGCATCAGCTGGCGACGCAGCTGCGGCAGCTGCAAGGCCAGGTCGTCGAGGCGTTCGAAGGGAATCTCGCAGACCGAGGTGGTTTCCAGCGCCTGCGCGGAAACCGGGTAGCGCTCGCCGTCGACGCCAGACAGGCCGACCAGCTCGCTGGGCAGGTGGAAACCGGTGATCTGCTCCTCACCGCCATCGCTCAGGCTGAAAGTCTTCAGCGCACCGGAGCGCACGGCGAACACGGAGCCGAAGGTGTCGCCCTGGCGGAACAGGAATTCGCCCTTTTTCAGCGGGCGGCCGCGTTTGACGATGTCGTCGAGCGCGTCCATGTCCTCCATGTTCAGGGAAATGGGCAGGCACAGGGCAGCCAGGCTGCAATCCTTGCAATGGGCTTGATGCTGCTTATGCAGCTTGATGCTCTCGGACATCGTTGGGCTTCCCGGATATACACGCAATGTTCGTAAGGGTACCGCAGGGCTTGAGTGGCGGCCAGCCATATCAAGACTGACCGAGTGCTCAAGTTTGGCCTCTGGGTGCCGATGCAGACTGTAGAACCATAGTCCAAAGCAGGGAGCAACGCGATGCGCATACCATCCACGGGGCCATTGAATAATCTGGTCCAGGGCGTTCAGCGACAATTTACCGCAGGCGAGCGGAGCCCTGAGGAAGTGCGCGAGGGGCTGCGCGTGAGCCTGTCCGAACTGGGCAAGAGCATGTCGGCCAAGTCTGAAAAGAACGAGGACATCGACAAAAGCGACCTGCCTCAGGCGATCAAGGATCTGCTCAAGATGATCCGCGAGCTGCGCGCACAGATTGTCGAGAAGCAAGCGCAGATCGAGGCGATCATGAGTGATCAGAGTCTCGATGCGGAAGCCAAGCGCCAGCAGCTGGAAGGTCTACAGACCGAACTGGCGTCGCTCAACAGCGCATTGACGGCGGCCAATGCCAATCTGATCAAGCTGATGCGCGAGAACGGCCTGTCGAGTGAGCAGATGCAGACCGCCGCTACGCTGGCGATGGGCTGATAGGGCAGCCAGTGTTGGACTCACTGGCTGCCATGATGGTCTTCAGATCACCCGAGAGAAGCGCTGGCGCACCTGATCGTTGAGATAACGGTCGAATAGCATGCACAGCGAACGCACCAGCAGACGTCCGGCCGGACGCACCTGGATGCCCTGTTCGTCGAGCACGATCAGGCCGTCACCCGCGAGTTGCTCCAGTTCGGGCCAGAGAGCGGCGAAGTAATCGCGAAACACCACGCCATGCGCGCGCTCGATGTCGGCGAAGCGCAGTTCGAAATGACAGATCAACTGCTGGATCACGGCGCGGCGTAGGCGGTCATCGGCATTGCAGTGCAAGCCGCGACGTGTTGCCAGCTGGCCGTTGCCCAGGGTCTGCTGATAGCTGGCGATGTCGCTGTCGTTCTGGCTGTACAGATCGCCGATCTGGCTGATGGCGGAGACGCCGAGGCCGATCAGGTCGCAATGGCCGTGGGTGGTGTAGCCCTGGAAGTTGCGTTGCAGCGTGCCTTCTTCCTGGGCGATAGCCAGTTCGTCATCGGGAAGGGCGAAGTGATCCATGCCGATATAACGGTACCCGGCGCGCGTCAGCTGCTCGATGCTGTTCTGCAACATGGCCAGCTTGTCTGCCGGGCTCGGCAGATCATCAGCGCTGATGCGGCGTTGCGGCATGAAGCGTTCCGGCAGGTGTGCGTAGTTGAACAGCGACAGGCGATCCGGTTGCAGGGCGATGACTTCGGCCACGGTGCGTGCGAAGCGCTCCGGGGTCTGCTTGGGCAGACCGTAGATCAGGTCGATGTTCACCGAGCGGAACTGCAGGGTGCGTGCTGCCTCGACGATGGCGCGGGTTTCTTCCAGGGTCTGCAGGCGATTGACCGCGCGCTGTACCTCGGGGTCGAGGTCCTGCACACCGAGGCTGACGCGATTGAAACCCAGCTCGCGCAGCAGGCCCATGGTCGACCAGTCGGCCTCGCGCGGGTCGATCTCGATGCTGTAGTCACCTGAGTCGTCATCCAGCAGGTTGAAGTGCTGGCGTAGGTGCTGCATCAGCCGGCGCAGTTCATCGTGGCTGAGGAAGGTTGGTGTGCCGCCACCGAAGTGCAGCTGTTCGATTGGCTGGTTACGGTCGATGTAGCGGCTGATGATCTCGATTTCCCGCTCGAGCTTTTCCAGATAGGGCAGGGCGCGGCCGCGGTCCTTGGTGATGACCTTGTTGCAGGCGCAGTAGTAGCAGATGTGGGCACAGAACGGCACGTGCACATACAGCGACAGCGAGCGCTTGGCTTTGCGGCTGTCACGCAGCGCGTGCAGCAGATCGAACGGGCCGATGTCGTCGTGAAACTGCACTGCGGTCGGGTAGGAGGTGTAGCGCGGGCCGGCGAGATCGTAGCGGCGGATCAGGTCGGCATCCCACTGGATGGTGTCGAGCATGGGAAATAATCCTGGACAGGCTGTGTGGCCAGTCTAGGGATGCGCGTAGGGGGCGGCCTTGACCTGAATCAAGGGCGCGTTGAGCACCTGATGCGTTGTCGCTGCGTAGCCCGGATGAAATCCGGGCTACGTGTCAGTGCCCCATCAGCCAGTGTTGGTGAGGGCCGGGCAGGGTCCAGATGCCGAACAGGATGACCAGCAGGCCGCCAGCCATGCGAATGCCGCGCTTGCGTAGCAGCGCAGTGAGGCGTTCGGCAGCCAGGCCGGTGGCCAGCAGCACCGGCCAGGTACCCAGGCCGAAGGCCAGCATCAGCAGGGCGCTGTTCACTGCGTTGCCCTGGCTGGAGGCCCATAGCAGGGTGCTGTAGACCAGCCCGCACGGCAGCCAGCCCCACAATCCACCCAGTATCAGAGCGCGCGGCAGGCTGCTCACGGGCATGAAGCGCCGGGTGAGTGGCTGTATATAGCGCCACAGGCCTCGGCCCAGCCCTTCGATACGCGTCAGGCCGCTCCACCAGCCCGCCAGATAAAGCCCCATGGCAATCAGCAGCAAGGCAGCCAGGGTGCGCATGACCACCTCGGCTTTACTGCCGGCAACGGCCCAGCCGGCAAAGCCCAGGAGCAAGCCCGCAAGGCTATAGCTGAGAATGCGCCCAAGGTTGTAAGCCAGCAGCAACTGCAGGCGCCTGCCGCGTTGCTCCGGTGGAATCGCCAGGGTCAGGGCGCCCATCAGGCCGCCACACATGCCCAGGCAATGGCCGCCGCCGAGCAGGCCGAGAATCAGCGCGGACACCAGCAGCGGTGCCAGCTCAAGCATCAGGTTTGTCCTGCTTGCTGGATTCCTGGGCTTGTTCGACGCCGGCCTTGTGCAGCGGATCTTCGTCGTCGAACAGGATGCTGTGGGCCGGTCCGTCCAGGTCGTCGTACTGGCCACTGTCCACCGCCCAGAAGAACAGCCAGATGGCGAAGCCGACCAGTCCGATGGCGACGGGGATCAGGATATAGAGGGCGGACATGCGGTCTCCGTGGTGGCATCTGAATAGGAGTGAGCGCTGCCCGAGAACCGCTGTCTCGTGAGCAGAACTCGCTCCTATGTGTTCGGGGTACTGCTCAGGCGCAGCGCGTTGAGCACCACCAGCAGCGAGCTGAGGGACATGCCCACGGCCGCCCAGATCGGTGTGATCCAGCCCAGGGCGGCGAAGGGCAGCACCAGGCCATTGTACAGCGTCGCCCAAGCAAGGTTTTCGATGATGATGCGACGCGTGCGTTTGGCCAGTTTCAAGCCGTCGACCAGGCTGCCCAGTCGGTTCGACAGCAGCACGGCGTCGGCACTGGTTTTCGCCAGGTCGGAGGCCGAGCCCATGGCCACGCTGATATCGGCAGCGGCCAGCACCGGTACGTCGTTGACGCCATCGCCGAGCATCAGCACGCGACGTCCTTCGCTGTGCAGCTGCTTGAGCACTGCCAGCTTGGCATCCGGGGTCAGGCCGCCACGGGCATCTTCGATGCCCAACTGCTGGGCGACTTCGCCCACCATCGGTGAGCTGTCGCCGGAGAGCAGGTGAATATGCCAGCCGCGGGCACGGGCTGCAGCAATCAGGGCCGGGGCATCTTCGCGCAGGCGGTCGTCGAGGACGAACCAGGCCAGTGGTCCCTGTTCATCGCCCAGCAGCAGCCATTGGCCGTGCTCGCCGGCAATAGAGGGCACGGCCTGGCCGCTCAGGGCACAGACGAAGCTGGCTTCGCCAATGCGCAGCAGACGGCCGTCGACCCGGCCTTGCAGACCTTGCCCTGGATGACTGTCGACCGACTCCGCTGCGCGAGGTGCCTGACTGAATGCGCGGGCGATGGGGTGTTCCGAGCGGTTCTCCAGCGCGGCGGCCAGCGCTAGGCACGCACCCTCGTCCAGCTCGCGCAGCGGGCGAATGGCCTTGAGCGTCAGGCGTCCCTCGGTCAGCGTGCCGGTCTTGTCCAGGACCAGGGTGTCGATCTGGTTGAGGCCTTCGAGCACATGGCCACGGGTCAGCAGCATGCCCAGTTTATGCAGGGTACCGGTGGCGGTGGTCAGGGCAGTCGGGGTGGCCAGGGCCAGGGCGCAGGGGCAGGTGGCCACGAGCAGGGCGAGCACGACCCAGAAGGCGCGGCTGGAGTCGATTTCCCACCAGGCGAAGCCGACCACGGCGGCGGCCACCAGGATGAACAGCAGGAACCATTGCGACACGCGGTCGGCGATTTCCGCCAGGCGCGGTTTCTCGCTCTGCGCACGCTCCAGCAGACGCACAATGGCCGACAGGCGCGTGGCATCGCCGAGTGCCTGCACTGCGACGGTCAGCGGGCCTTCGACGTTCAGCGTGCCGGCGGTGACACTGTCGCCGATGCCGCGCGGCAGCGGCAGGTACTCGCCGGTCAGCAGCGACTCGTCGACGCTGGACTGACCGGCAAGGATGCGGCCGTCGGCGGGAATCAGCGAGCCGGGTTGTACCAGCACCAGTTCGCCTTCACGCAATTCGCTGAGCAGGATGCGCTGGCTCTGGCCGCTGTCGTCCAGACGCAGGCAGGAGGCTGGCAGCAGCTTGACCAGCTGCGCGGTCGCGGCGGCAGTGCGTTCTCGCGCCCGGCGTTCCAGGTGGCGTCCGGCGAGCAAAAACAGCGCGAACATGCCCACGGCGTCGAAATACAGTTCGCCCTGGCCGGTGATGGTCGACCAGATGCCGGCCACGTAGGCACCGCCGATGGCCAGTGACACCGATACGTCCATGGTCAGGTGACGGGTGCGCAGGTCGCGCAGGGCACCACGGAAGAACTGACCGCAGCAGTAGAAAACGATCGGCGTGGTGAGAAACAGACTGGTCCAGCGCAGGATCTTGTCCAGCTCCGGCGACAGGTCGATGTTGAATTCCGGCCAGGTAGCCATGGTCGCCATCATCACCTGCATCCACAGCAGCCCGGCCACGCCCAGCTCGCGCATGCGCCGGCGGTTTTCCGCAGCCAGGCGTTCGGCAGCCTCGTCGGCCCGCCAGGGATGCGCGGCGTAGCCGATGCGGCGCAATTCGGCGAGCAGCTTGCTCAGGGGGATCTGGCTGTCCTGCCAGCGCACCTGCAGGCGGTGGTTGGACAGGTTCAGGTGTGCTTCGGCCACGCCCGGCACGCCGCGTAGGTGCTTCTCGATCAGCCAGCCGCAGGCGGCGCAACTGATACCCTCGATCAGCAACTGGGTTTCACTCAGCTCGCCTTCGTGCTGGACGAAGGGCTGCTGCACGTCGCTGCGGTCGTACAGCGCCAACTCGTCAGGCAGTGCTGCGGGTAATGCCTGCGGGTTGGCGGCGTTCTCGCTGCGATGGCTGTAGTAGTGCTCCAGGCCGCCGGCGACGATGGCTTCGGCCACGGCCTGGCAGCCGGGGCAGCACATCTCGCGAGTCTGGCCGAGCACGTCGGCACGGAACTGGCTGCCGGCAGGAACCGGCAGGCCACAGTGGTAGCAAGGAGTCGGGGCGGGCATTGGCGGGATCAGTAGGAGGGGTTGTCACCGATCATGATGGTCTGGCCACCGGTGATGTTTTCTTCCTCGAACAGGCGCCAGTTCTGGCTGCCTTCCTGGCCGAGCAGCTCGACGAAGCGACGACCGCTGACCTCGTCGACCATCTGTCCACGGTACTGACCGTCAGCAGCCGGTTGCAGGATCACGCGGCGGTCACGCTCTGGCTGGGTTGGCGAAATCAGATTGAGGACAATCTGCTGCGGTCGGCTGTTGCCTTCCAATGTCAGGCTGGCGACACCGGTGGCGTTGTCCAGTACCAGTTTGCCATGCAACTGCAGACGCTCGGCCAGCTTCTCGCGCTCGAGCGACTGGTTGATGCCTTTGCCGACGTCGTAATAGTCATCGGAAATCAGGCCCGGTGGATTCTTGGTGGCGATGGTGAGCAGGGTCAGGCCCTGCACTACCGAATAGCCCAACAGGAACAGGATGAACCAAGGCCAGAACTGCTTGTACCAGGGTTTGACGGGCGATGAGGTTTGCTCGGTCATGCGTTTTCCGTTGTCAGCGGACGCTTGGGCCGATGAAACGGCTGTCGGCGTCATTCTTGATACTGGGGTCATCCGCGGATTGTACGTGGAAGACGATGTTGTTGGCGCTTGACGGCAGCTTCTCCGGTGCCATGGACAGCTCGACCGGGAAGGAATAGACCTCACCCGCCAGAGCGCGCACTTCGCGCTTGCCTTCGTAGACCAGGCCGTCGAGGCCGTCGGCGCTGATCACGTAAGTCATGTCGCGCTGCGCCTTGTTCATGATCTTCAGGGTGTAGACGTTCTCGATGTGGCCGCGCTCGTTCTCGCGGAACAGCACGCGATCTTTCAGTACGTCCAGCTCCACCAGCGGCCGATTGGCCACGGCCCAGGCGAACAGACCCATCATCGCTGCCAGCGCGACAGCGTACCCGATCAGGCGCGGGCGCAGCAGGTGGGTCTGGCGGCCAGACAGGTTGTGTTCAGTGGTGTAGCTGATCAGCCCTTTGGGGTAGTTCATCTTGTCCATGATGTCGTCGCAGGCGTCGATGCACGCGGCGCAGCCGATGCATTCGATCTGCAGACCATCACGGATGTCGATGCCGGTGGGGCAGACCTGCACACACATCTTGCAGTCGATGCAGTCGCCGAGGCCCTGTGCCTTGTAGTCGGCGTCTTTCTTGCGCGGCCCGCGCGATTCACCGCGACGCGGGTCGTAGGAGACGATCAGGGTGTCCTGGTCGAACATCACGCTCTGGAAGCGTGCGTAGGGACACATGTAGATGCACACCTGCTCGCGCAGGTAGCCGGCGTTGCCGTAGGTGGCGAGGGTGAAGAAACCGATCCAGAAATAGGCCCAGCCGCTGGCCTCCAGGGTGAAGATCTCGATCACCAGATCACGAATCGGCGTGAAGTAGCCAACGAAGGTGATCGCGGTCAACAGCGACACGCCCACCCAGATGCCATGCTTGGCCAGCTTGCGCCCCAGTTTCTTGCCGCTCATGGGTTGCTTGTCCAGCTTCATGCGCTGGTTGCGGTCACCCTCGGTGACTTTCTCCGCCCACATGAATACCCAGGTGAACACGCTCTGCGGGCAGGTGTAACCACACCAGACACGGCCGGCGAACACGGTGATGAAGAACAGGCCGAAGGCGCAGATGATCAGCAGCCAGGACAGCAGCATGAAGTCCTGCGGCCAGTAGGTGGCGCTGAAGATGTGGAATTTACGTTCGGGGAGGTTCCACCAGACCGCCTGACGGCCGTTCCAGCTCAGCCACACCGTGCCGAAGAAGAGAATGAAGAGGAGGGCGCCGCCAGCGACGCGCAGGTTGCGAAACAGGCCGGTGAACGCGCGGGTATAGATCTTCTCGCGGCTGGCGTAGAGATCAACGCTGGCATTCTTGGCAGAAGGAGGGGTGACGTCCTGGACGGGAATCTGTTCGCTCATCAATGCATACCACGGCGGTTGGTTGGCAGCCCGGGCCGATACATGCCGGTCAGGGTCAGTTCACGATCACTATATGGTACGCCTGAAAGACAACGCCCGGGTGCGACCAGCAGTCGCGACCCGGGCGTTCATTGACCCTTGTCAAAAGAGTCGTCTGTGCTTACTGCTCTTGTGCCTTGTGCGACAGGCTGTAGACGTAGGCAGCCAGCAGGTGCACCTTGTCGTTGCCGAGGAATGCTTCCTGGGCCGGCATCTTGCCGTGACGACCGTAGCGGATGCTCTGCTGCAGTTGTGCGTAGCTGCTGCCGTAGATGAACGCTGCCGGATTGGTCAGGTTCGGTGCGCCCATGGCTGGGGTGCCCTTGCCGTCGGCGCCGTGGCAGGCGAAGCAGGTACCGGCGAAGACCTTCTGGCCTGCCTCGATATCAGCTTCCACGCCTTCCGGCAGTTGACGACCGCCCAGTTGGGTCAGGACATAGGCGGCGACGTTGCGCACGCCATCTTCGCCGATGGCCGGGCCTTGGGCCGGCATGGCGCCTTCGCGACCCTTGAGGATGGTGGTCTTGATGGTTTCCGGCTCGCCGCCCCAGCGCCACTCGTTGTCGGTCAGGTTGGGGAAGCCGTAGCTACCCTTGGCGTCGGAACCGTGGCACACGGAGCAGTTGGAGGCGAACAGGCGGCCACCCATTTTCAGGGCTTGCTCGTCCTTGGCCACTTCCTCGATCGGCATGGCGGCGTACTTGGCGAACAGCGGGCCGTATTGCTCATCGGCGCGCGCCATTTCCTTTTCCCACTGGTGCACGCCGGTCCAGCCAGCGTGACGCATGGAGCCGTCAGCGATCTGTACACCAGCAGCGAAAGGCGTTTCTTTTTCGCTGTCGACGTAGTCGTAGCCCGGCAACAGGCCTTTCCAGTTACCCAGGCCTGGGTACAGGGCGAGGTAGCCGAGGGCGAAGATGATGGTCGCGACGAACAGCATGAACCACCACTTCGGCAGCGGGTTGTCATACTCCTCGATGCCGTCGAAGCTGTGGCCGACGGTTTCTTCGGTGGTTTCCTGGCGCTGGCCCTTGCGGGTGCCGAAGATCAGCCAGGTCAGGGCGAAGATGGTGCCCAGAG
>Ga0208645_1000139_pt1 | contig 110088 bp, 115 predicted proteins | sample VirMetDEL_Sep_01_FD_184519 | JGI IMG/M metagenome (GOLD analysis project Ga0208645, IMG submission 184519) | Aqueous microbial communities from the Delaware River and Bay under freshwater to marine salinity gradient to study organic matter... | ecosystem: Environmental > Aquatic > Marine >... | reverse complement strand
CAAAATCACCGGTATTCAGGCTTAATTTCAGCCTAATTCCTCACTAGGAGAATTGACTCATGGCACACAAAAAAGCTGGTGGTAGTACCCGTAACGGTCGCGACTCAGAAGCCAAACGCCTTGGCGTGAAGATGTATGGCGGCCAGGTTATCATTCCGGGCAACATCATCGTGCGTCAGCGCGGCACCCAATTCCACGCCGGTTACGGTGTTGGCATGGGTAAAGATCACACTCTGTTCGCTAAAATCGACGGCGTGATCAAGTTCGAAGTAAAAGGCGCCTTCGGTCGCCGTTACGTGAGCATCGTCCCGAAGACTGACGTCGTCGCGGCATAATTACGTAGTTGCTGGAAAAGCCCTGTCTCGCGACGGGGCTTTTTCGTTTGTGGAGTGAGTCTCTTGCAAAGCTGTTTGTAATGAGCTCAAGCGCTGGATTCGCGGTCGTTGATTGAGGTCGCTGCGCTCATTTTTGCAAGAGTCTTATGTCTTGGTTTCTTAAGCTCGTCCGTGCGGCGAGAGGCGTTTTGTTATGAAGTTCGTTGATGAAGTTTCCATCCGAGTAAAAGCAGGCGACGGCGGTAACGGTTGCATGAGTTTCCGTCGCGAAAAATTCATCGAAAACGGTGGCCCCAACGGCGGTGACGGCGGTGACGGCGGTTCCATCTACATGATGGCCGACGAAAACCTCAACACCCTGGTGGACTACCGTTACACCCGGCACTTCGATGCCGAGCGTGGTTCCAACGGCGGCAGCACCGATTGCACCGGTAAAAAAGGTGAAGACATGGTGCTGCGCGTACCGGTCGGCACCACGATCATCGACTCCGCGACCCAGGAAGTGATCGGCGACCTGACCAAGGCCGGCCAGAAGCTGATGGTTGTGCAGGGCGGCTGGCACGGTCTGGGTAACACCCGTTTCAAGTCCAGTACCAACCGTGCGCCACGCCAGACCACGCCAGGCAAGCCGGGCGAGCAGCGTGACCTCAAGCTGGAAATGAAAGTACTGGCCGACGTGGGCCTGTTGGGCCTGCCGAACGCCGGCAAAAGTACCTTCATCCGCTCGGTCTCGGCCGCCAAGCCGAAAGTCGCCGACTACCCGTTCACCACCCTGGTGCCAAACCTGGGCGTGGTCAGCGTCGACCGTTGGAAAAGCTTCGTGATCGCCGACATTCCCGGCCTGATCGAAGGGGCTTCCGAAGGTGCGGGCCTGGGTATCCGTTTCCTCAAGCACTTGTCGCGTACCCGTTTGCTGCTGCACCTCGTCGACATGGCGCCGCTGGATGACACCAGCGCACCGGACGCCGCCGAAGTGATCGTCAACGAACTGACCAAGTTCAGCCCGTCCCTGGCTGAGCGTGATCGCTGGCTGGTGCTGAACAAGTGCGACCAGATCCTCGAGGAAGAGCACGAGGAGCGCGTCAAGGAAATCGTCGATCGCCTGGAGTGGACCGGTCCGGTCTACGTGATCTCGGCTATCGCCAAAGAAGGCACCGAACGCCTGACCCGCGACATCATGCGTTACCTGGAAGACCGCGCCGACCGCCTGGCGGCCGACCCGGTGTTCAAGGCCGAACTCGCCGAGCTCGACCAGCGCATCGAAGACGAAGCCCGCGCCCAGCTGCAAGCCCTGGACGACCAGCGTGCCTTGCGCCGCAGCGGCGTGAAGTCGGTCCATGACATCGGCGACGATGATTGGGACGAAGAAGACGTGGATGATGAAGACGGTCCGGAAATCATTTACGTGCGCGACTGATTCGTTGCAGTAAACTTAAGCGCCGCTCACTCGAGCGGCGTTTTGGTATCTGGGGATACCTGCAGTCACGAATGTAGTCACGAATAACGTTATGGGCGGCGCTGGGTCGCGTCCCGCCCTCTAACTAAGGTTGAAGATGATGCGGAGCAAAGTGACAGGTGCGCAGCGCTGGGTCGTAAAGATCGGAAGTGCGTTGCTGACGGCGGATGGCAAAGGGCTGGATCGCGCAGCCATGAGCGTGTGGGTCGAGCAGATGGTGGCCTTGCATGAGGCCGGCGTCGAGTTGGTGCTGGTCTCGTCCGGAGCGGTTGCCGCCGGGATGAGCCGCCTCGGCTGGACCGCGCGACCCAGCGCGATGCACGAACTGCAAGCCGCTGCCGCCATTGGTCAGATGGGCCTGGTGCAAGCCTGGGAATCCAGCTTCGCCGAGCACGGCCTTCACACCGCGCAGATCCTGCTGACCCACGACGACCTGTCCGACCGCAAGCGCTACCTCAACGCCCGCAGTACGTTGCGCGCGCTGGTGGAGCTCAAGGCGATCCCGGTGATCAACGAAAACGACACGGTGGTCACCGACGAAATCCGTTTCGGCGACAACGACACCCTGGCCGCCCTGGTGGCCAACCTGGTGGAAGCCGATCTGTTGGTGATCCTCACCGACCGTGACGGCATGTTCGACGCCGACCCGCGCACCAACCCCGACGCCAAATTGATCTACGAAGCCCGCGCCGATGACCCGGCGCTGGACGCCGTGGCCGGCAGCGTCGGCGGCGCGCTGGGCCGTGGCGGCATGCAGACCAAGCTGCGTGCGGCGCGCCTGGCGGCGCGTTCGGGAGCCCACACGATCATCGTCGGCGGGCGCCTGGAGCGCGTGCTCGACCGCCTCAAGGCCGGTGAGCGCATCGGTACGCTGCTGTCGCCGGAACGCGGCATGCTGGCCGCGCGCAAGCAGTGGCTGGCCGGGCATTTACAGACCCGCGGCACCCTGGTACTCGACGATGGTGCCGTGGCGGCGTTGTCCCTGGGTCACAAGAGCCTGCTGCCGGTGGGCGTCAAGTTGGTGCAGGGCAGCTTCCGCCGTGGCGAGATGGTGGTGTGCGTGGCGCCGGACGGTCGTGAGATCGCCCGCGGCCTGGCCAACTATAGCGCGCTGGAAGCGCAGAAAATCATCGGGCAGTCGTCTGAGGCGATTGTCGGTCTGTTGGGTTACATGGCGGAACCGGAACTGGTCCACCGCGACAACCTGATTCTGGTTTAAACGAAAGGAATACACGATGCGTGTGATGAAGGGATTGCTCGGCCTGCTGTTGGCCATGCCGTTGCTGGCGTCGGCCGAAGAGATCGGCCAGGTGTCGACGGTGTTCAAGTTTGTCGGCCCCAACGACCGGATCGTGGTCGAAGCCTTCGATGACCCCAAGGTCGATGGCGTGACCTGCTACCTGTCCCGCGCCAAGACCGGCGGCGTCAAAGGCGGCCTGGGCCTGGCCGAAGACCGCTCCGAGGCGTCGATTGCCTGCCGCCAGGTCGGGCCGATCCGCTTCAAGGGAGAACTCAAGGATGGCGACGAAGTGTTCAAGGAACGCACGTCGCTGGTGTTCAAGACCATGCAGGTGGTGCGCTTCCTCGACAAGAAGCGCAATACCCTGGTGTACCTGGTCTACAGCGACCGCCTGATCGAAGGCAGCCCGCAGAACGCCGTTACCGCGATTCCGATTTTGCCGTGGCCGACCGCGCAGTGATCCGCAGGCGAGTTTTGTAATCGGCGTCTATGATTGCAGGCTTGCGGGTTGTAATCTCGAAGAGCCGCAATGCAAAGAACATGGGATATCTGGAGTTCGTCATGAGTGCTTTCCACGACCTGAAACTCAAAGCGTTGGACGGACAAGAGCTGCCACTGGCGCCCTTCAAGGGCAAAGTTGTGCTGGTGGTCAACGTGGCCTCCAAATGTGGCTTGACCCCGCAATACGCGGCGTTGGAAAACCTCTATCAGCAGTACAAGGACCAGGGGTTTACCGTACTCGGCCTGCCCTGCAACCAGTTTGCGGGCCAGGAACCGGGGACCGAGAAAGACATCCAGGAATTCTGCAGCCTCAATTACGGGGTGAGCTTTCCGCTGGGCAGCAAACTCGATGTGAACGGCCCTGAGCGTCACCAGTTGTACCGCTTGTTGGCGGGCGAGGGCGCCGAGTTTCCTGGGGACATCACCTGGAACTTCGAGAAATTCCTGCTGGGCAAAGACGGGCGGGTGCTTGCGCGTTTCTCGCCGCGAACGGCACCGGATGATCCGGCCGTCGTCCAGGCCATCGAAAAAGCCCTGAGCTGATCCCCTGACCTGTAGGCGTGAGCGTGCTCGCGAAAAATCCAGGCGCACCGCGTTGATCCAGTATGAACGCGTTATCGTTGACGATTTTCGCGAGCCAGCTCGCTCCTACAGGTGTCCGGCATTTCTAAGCCTTAATCACCCTGATCAATAGTGCTACTCAGCACGCTGCACGCGCCATATTATCGGCATCATAAAAACCGTCTTTCGTGGAGTGTTGCCATGCCTGTCCAAGCCTTGTTCAAACCGTTCCACCTTGGAACGCTGCAACTGTCGAGTCGTGTGGTAATGGCGCCGATGACCCGTTCGTTTTCCCCGGGCGGTGTCCCCAATTCCAAAGTCATCGAGTACTACCGCCGCCGCGCCGCGGCGGGTGTGGGCCTGATCATCACCGAAGGCACCGTGGTCGATCACCCGGCGTCCAACGGCTATCCCAATGTCCCGCACTTCTATGGTGAAGCGGCGCTGGCGGGCTGGAAGAAAGTGGTCGATGCCGTGCATGCCGAAGGCGGCAAGATCGTCCCGCAGTTGTGGCATGTGGGCAGCGTGCGCCGCATCGGTACCGAGCCGGATGCCAGCGTACCGGCCTACGGACCGATGGAAAAACTCAGGGATGGCAACGTGGTTGTCCACGGCATGACCCATCAGGACATCAAGGACGTGATTGCCGCCTTCGCCCAGGCGGCCAGGGACGCCCAGCGCATCGGCATGGACGGCGTGGAGATCCACGGCGCCCATGGTTACCTGGTGGACCAGTTCTTCTGGGAAGGCAGCAACCAGCGCAGCGACGAATACGGCGGCAGCCTGGCCAACCGTTCGCGCTTTGCCATCGAACTGATCCAGGCCATCCGTGCCGCCGTCGGCCCGGATTTTCCGATCATCCTGCGTTTTTCCCAGTGGAAGCAGCAGGACTACACCGCGCGCCTGGTGCAAACCCCCGAGGCTTTGGGCGAGTTTCTCAAGCCGCTGTCCGACGCCGGCGTGGATATTTTCCACTGCTCCACCCGGCGCTTCTGGGAGCCGGAGTTCGAAGGTTCCAACCTCAACCTGGCCGGCTGGACCCGCCAGCTCACCGGCAAGCCGACCATCACTGTCGGCAGCGTCGGCCTGGATGGCGAGTTCCTGCAGTTTATGGTCAACACTGACAAGGTTGCGCAACCGGCCAGCCTGGAGAAGCTGCTGGAGCGTTTGAACAACGATGAGTTTGACCTGGTCGCCGTCGGCCGTGCCCTGCTGGTGGACCCGGATTGGGCGGTGAAGGTCCGCGAACACCGCGAGGGCGACATCCTGCCGTTCAGTCGAGAGGCGTTGACGACCCTGGTGTAACGGGCCGGGCTCCCGGTGGTTGCCACCGGGAGCTGTTCAGTTGGAGCGGTCAATACTCTACTGACTTGCGCAGCTCCTGGCGGTGATCGGTCTTGTGCCCGTCTTGGCGCGCAGCCTGGTCATAAGTGGGCGGTGCTGCTCGAGACTGATCCAGCCATTGTTGCTGACGCGTCCACTCTGCGGTTGGCATGTTGATGCCATTGCGCACTCCCATTCCGTAAATTGCCATATCTCAGGGTCTCCATTGATCTAAGGGACCTGCGTTAGCAGCAGGTATCAATGATTGGTCATCCACCGTTCGCCGTTCCAGGGGGAAATATCGAGTAAACCTTGCGCAACCTATGGCAATCGGTGTGCAACACGGTCCGCTAGCTCGGGCGGGAGGCCGGGTAGACAGCGCCCGGCCTCCCGCCGGTTTTCAGCGCGTTGGGTTTTTCAAGGCCTATTGTCTTGTTGTTGGCCTATCCGGATTAACCGTAGTAGGCATCTTCCGCCCGTTCGGAATGGACCGCTGCATATTGCGTGGTGGCGTAGGATGCTTGACCGTCATGCGTTGACGGGCGGTCAGTGAACTGTGGGCGATAGCCGCCGCCGTTGTGCGGACGTTCCCATTGATTCTGCGGCGGCTGCCAGTTGTTTTCCGGGCGTGTGGGTTGCGGGCGATAGCCGTCGTTGTGCGGCGGACGCTGCCAGTCATTCTGCGGCGGCTGCCAGTTGTTTCCAGGGTGTGTGGGTTGCGGGCGATAGCCGCCGTTCTGTGGCGGGCGCTGCCAGTCGTTCTGTGGCGGCTGCCAATCGTTTCCAGGGCGCGACGGTTGCGGGCGTTGCCACTGGTTGCCCGGACGTGCCGGCTGCGGGCGGTTCCAGCCGTGGTTCGCGTTATAGGGTTGTGGGTGTGACGGTCGTCCGTGATCGTTCTGGGCGCTGTTGGATGGGCAGGTGTCTGTCGGCCCTTGAGTGGGCGTGTTGAACGGTTGGAATCGCAGCGCCATTGATCCATTTATCAGTGTCGACATAGTGCTCTCTAATTAATGTGTCATCATGAATGACCTGCCTTTTTTGAGTGCGTCCAGAGACAGACACCTCTTCCTTGGCAGGTGTCATGTAGGTGGCGATAAATCGCGCGACGTTCCGGAAATATCCTGTTGTGGCGCGCCGACTCCGATGGCTTCAGGTAAAAAATCCTAATGTTGAAGCCGTTATTCAGGGGGAAGTCTGGAGGGAAGGCGAACTAACTGACGTTATTCGCAGATCGTTCAACGAACATAAGGCTGCGTTGGAGCGGCCAACGGTTCTGCGCACACATCGCGTAACTGGTTCTCGAACTGCTCGATGATCGCCGGCCAGCCCTGGTGACTGGCATGATGGCGCGCATTGAGGCGGGCCCTGCGCAAATGCTCGCGATCTTCCAGCAGCCAATTGGCCGCGTCGCAGAACGCTTCCTCATCGCCGGGCATCGCCAGCACGCCGTTGTAACCGTGGCGGATATGCTGGGTCGCGGCCGCCTGGTCATATGCCACCACCGCGAGCCCGGAGGCCATGGCTTCCAACACCACGTTGCCGAAGGTTTCGGTCAGGCTGGGAAACAGGAACAGGTCTCCCGAGGCGTAGTGTCGCGCCAGTTCTTCGCCGCGCTGGGTGCCGCAGAATATGGCGTGCGGCAGGTCGTGCTCGAGCAACGCGCGTTGCGGTCCGTCGCCGACCACGATCAGTTGCAGGCGACGCTGTGGATAAGTACTGCGCAAGGCATCGAAGCAGCGCTTGAGCATGCCCAGGTTCTTTTCCTGCGCCAGGCGCCCGACGTGCAGCACTGCAATATCGTCATTGCCCAGGCCCCAGCTTTCGCGCAAGGCGTTATCGCGCTTGGCCGGGTGGAACAACTGGCTGTCGACCCCGCGCGACAACATCCCCAGGCGTTCGAAGTGGCGGCGCTCCAGCTCCAGGCGTTGGCTGGCGCTGGGTACCAGGGTCAAGGTCGAGCGGTTATGAAACCAGCGCAGGTAGTGCGTGACCACGCGGCTCAACATGCTCAGGCCGTACTGGTTCGAGTACTGCTGGAAATTGGTGTGAAAACCGCTGACCACGCTGATCCCCAAGCGACGCGCTGCACGTAGTGCCGACAACCCGAGCGGTCCTTCTGTGGCGATGTACAGCACATCCGGGCGTTGGCGTGTCCAGCGGCGCAGCAGCTTGTGCATCGACGACTGGCCCCATTGCAGGCCTGGATAGCCGGGCAACGGCCAACCGCGGCACAGCAGCAATTCGTTGTCGCTGGGGCGGCTTTGGTCAATGCCTTGGCGCGGGCGCACCAGTTCGACCTGATGGCCGCGCGCGCGCAAACCCTCGCACAGGCGACCCAATGTATTGGCCACCCCGTTGATCTCTGGCGGGAAGGTTTCGGTAATCAGAGTGATGTGAAGCGAAGCTGTCGTCATGACCCACAGTGTCGCTGTGGGCTGTGTCGCCGATGTGTCATACAGATGATGGATTTATGACGGGCATTGGCGGCAGGCGGCAATGCGCCAATCCTTTAAGCACAGAGCCCTTCGGCTCTGTGCAGATCGCTGGCCTGGGGGGCTCAGAAGGTGATTTTAGACGGCGTGACATAGCTCGTATCTTGCACACCGAGCACTTTATTTTGCGGGCCGAATTCACGGTCGCCAGGGTTCAGAGTCCCGTTCGCGTTTGGGGGCACGCTGATCGAGCTACTGTCTGTTGGTTTTGTATTCTGGTCCCTGGATGGATAGTCGGGAAGCAGTGGCCCGGACCAGGGTCCTGGTTTTGATGGCGGGACGCTGGGTGGGGTGCGGGGTGGCCCGCTGGGAGGCGCGTCGGGCCTGGGTGCTGGGTTTCTTGACGGGGGGCGGGATGGCTGCCATTTGTGACGCTGGCCGGGCCTGGGTGCTGGGTTTGTTGGCGGGGTGGGGGATGGCCCGATGGGAGGCGGGTCGATCCTGAGTCCTATGTTTGTTGGCAGGTTGGAAAGCGTGCTGATCATTGTGAGGCTCCTGTTGTCACGGGTTTGGTTGCCGACCTCGGTTGCCCCAAGGTCGGCTCAGGTTGTGTGGCCTCAAAAAACAATCAGTTCCGGCACCGGTCGACCGGCCAGCGTACCGTTATCGCGGTGTGTTCAACGCCGTCTCGGCACCTTGCTCGCGCACCCAGAACAACGTCGCCCCGGCCACCGCCGCCGGCATCATCAACAGGTTGACCACCGGCACCAGCAGCACCAGGTAGACGCTGCCGCCGAAGCTCATGCTCTGCCAGCGTTTCTGGCGCAGCCAGGCGAGCATTTCGTTCCAGCCCAGCTTGTGGTTGTCGGCCGGGTAGTCGATGTATTGGATCGCCATCATCCACACGCCGAACAGCAGCCACAACGGCGCGGCGATCAGGTTGACCACCGGAATGAACGACAGGATAAACAGGCCGATGGCCCGCGGCAGGAAGTAGCCCAGCTTGCGCATCTCCCGCGCCAGGGTGCGCGGGACCATCGCCACCAGCTCGGCCCAACTGAACGGCGGGAAATCGTCGGTGCCACGCACCACCACCTCAACTTTCTCCGCGAGAAAACCGTTGAACGGCGCAGCGATGACATTGGCGAGCATGGTGAAGGTGAAAAACACCATCAACACCACCAGCACCACGAACAGCGGCCACAGGATATAGCTGAGGAAACTCAGCCAGCCGGGCAGCGTCGGCATCAACGCGTCGACCCACAGGCTGAACTGATGGCCGGCGAAATAGATCAGGCCGACGAACAGCACCAGGTTGATCGCCAGCGGCAGCAGCACAAACAGGCGCAGGCCGGGGCTCAACACCAGTTTGAGGCCTTCACGCAGGTATTGCGGACCGGAAAGAACAGGGGCGGGCATGGAGAACTCCGAGCAAAATGACGAACGCGCCGACCTTACCGGCTTTGCCTTCAGGACGAAAGCATGCGCAATGCCAGGACATCAGCAGAAACAAACGCGTCGATCAACTGGGCCTGCTGCATAGATACTGCCTATGAGCTGGATTGTTATTCCGTATTTCCTTAATCTTGCCCCCCTCTATACGCTGCACCCATTATTTTCAGGATCTGCGAGTTCAAGCCTTCCCCAAGTGCTTCGCGGTCCTTTTTTATTCCAGCCGCCTTGTTGTCCGGGCGGTCGACAGGAGCGAGTCATGTCTGATACCCGTCATTCGCGAGTGATTATTCTCGGTTCCGGCCCTGCCGGTTACAGCGCTGCCGTCTACGCTGCCCGAGCCAACCTCAAGCCACTGCTGATCACCGGCATGCAGGCGGGCGGTCAGTTGACCACCACCACTGAAGTCGACAACTGGCCGGGCGACGTCCACGGTCTGACCGGCCCGGTGCTGATGGAGCGTATGAAAGAGCACGCCGAGCGCTTCGAAACCGAGATCGTGTTTGACCACATCAACCAGGTCGACTTCTCGAAAAAGCCTTACAGCCTGACCGGCGACAGCGGCGTCTACACCTGTGACGCGCTGATCATCGCGACCGGCGCCAGCGCCCGTTACCTGGGCCTGCCGTCGGAAGAAGCGTTCATGGGCAAGGGCGTGTCCGCCTGCGCGACGTGCGACGGTTTCTTCTACCGCAACAAGCCGGTCGCTGTGGTCGGCGGTGGCAACACGGCCGTGGAAGAGGCGCTGTACCTGGCCAACATCGCCAGCACCGTGACCCTGATTCACCGTCGCGAAACCTTCCGCGCCGAGAAGATCCTGATCGACAAGCTGCACGCGCGTGTCGCTGAAGGCAAGATCATCCTCAAGCTCAACGCCACCCTGGATGAAGTCCTCGGCGACAACATGGGCGTGACCGGTGCGCGCCTGAAAAACAACGACGGCAGCTTCGACGAGCTGACAGTCGACGGCGTGTTCATCGCCATCGGCCACACGCCGAACACTTCGCTGTTCGAAGGTGTGCTGGACGCCAAAGACGGTTACCTGGTGGTGCAGGGCGGTCGCGAAGGCAATGCCACGGCGACCAACATCGAAGGCATCTTCGCCGCCGGTGACGTGGCTGACCACGTGTACCGCCAGGCCATCACCTCGGCCGGCGCCGGTTGCATGGCGGCCCTGGATGCCGAGCGTTACCTCGACGGTTTGCAGAACGCTTAGGTCTGAACCCGCTGAAATGAAAAAACCGGCGAAAGCCGGTTTTTTTTGCGCGGGATCTGATGATCCATCGCTATCTCAATTTGGTAATCCAATCACTGTGGGAGCTGGCTTGCCTGCGATAGCGGTGTGTCAGCCAACGTCTATGCAGGATTTACCGCCGCCATCGCAGGTAAGCCAGCTCCCACATTAAATCGGGTTTGCACGTTGGATCAGCGGCGAGTCAGAGGTTGCTGGTCAAACTTCACACCCGCCAACCCATGCGCGATCAACGCCCGAATATTGCCATGGTCGCTGCCCTCAGGCGTGGCGACCACCGAACGGTAATGCTCGCCAAACGCCAACAAGGCGTGCTGGTCGCTCAACCCTTCCAGCAAGGCCAGGCCCAGGGTCTTGCACGAACCTTCGTTCTGCCCGGCGGCGTTTTCCACGGTGCCGTTGGTGAAGGCTTGCGGCTGGTAGTCGTAACCGGCGGCAACGAAGGCCAAGGTGTCGGCGAAGAGATGTTCGCCGCTGTCGAGGCTGGCGCGCAGGGTGTTCAGGTCAGTCATGGGGTTTTCCTTTGGCGAACGCCGCCTGTTGTTCGGCGCTGGCTTCTTGCTGGTATTGGGCTTTCCACTCGGCATACGGCATGCCGTACACCACTTCACGCGCGTCATCGAGGCTCAGCGCGATCTGGCGCTCGTCGGCCTCGGCCTTGTACCACTTGGACAGGCAGTTGCGGCAGAAGCCGGCGAGGTTCATCAGGTCGATATTCTGCACATCCTTGCGGCTGTCCAGGTGTGCGACCAGCCGCCGAAAGGCGGCGGCTTCGAGTTCGAGGCGTTGTTGATCGGTCATAGGGCTCACGTAAATCCAGGGGTTAGCGGCTGGCCGCCAGGGTAATCGACACCGACTCGGCAAAGCGCAGCGCGTGGGGCTTGTCCACTTCGACTTCGGCGTACAGCACCGACTCGTTGCTCATCACCAGGTCCAGCAGTTCCTGGGTCAGGCGCTCCAGCAGGGCGAAGCGGTTGCCTTCGACGTGGGCAATGATCGCCTTGGTGATAGTGCGGTAATTCAACGCGTGGTCGATATCGTTGTCGCGCACGGCGTCCTGGGCGGCATACAGGATGGTCAGGTTGATCAGCACATCCTGCTTGTTGAGGATTTCATCCTCGTTGATGCCGATATAGGTGCGCAGGCACAGGTCCTTGACCCGGATGCGCGCCATGCCTGGTTGAAGTTGTGGCATTGCTACTTGCTCCGTCCAATCAGTTGCAGGAACTCCATGCGCGTGGTGTTCGACTCGCGGAACGCGCCGAGCATCACCGAGGTGTTCATGGTTGAATTCTGTTTTTCCACGCCGCGCATCATCATGCACATGTGCTTGGCTTCGATCACCACCGCCACGCCGGAGGCCTGGGTCACGTCCTGGATGGCGTCGGCGATTTGCCGCGTGAGGTTTTCCTGGATCTGCAGGCGCCGCGCGAACATGTCGACGATGCGCGCCAGCTTCGACAGGCCCAGCACTCTGCCGGTCGGAATATAGGCCACATGGGCCTTGCCGATAAAGGGCAGCAGGTGGTGCTCGCACAGCGAGTACAGTTCGATGTCCTTGAGGATCACCATCTCGTCATTGTCGGAGGCGAACAGCGCACCGTTGACGATCTCTTCGAGGTTTTGCTCGTAGCCATGACACAGGTATTGCATGGCTTTGGCGGCACGCTTGGGGGTGTCGAGCAGGCCTTCGCGTTCCGGGTCTTCACCCAGGCCTTTAAGGATCTCGCGATAGTGGTGGGGCAGGGATAAGGTCATACAACATCCTCACAAACGGCTTACTTGATATGCCGCCCACCGTTGACGGTCAGGGTGGTACCGGTGACGTAGGGGTTGTCCAGCAGGTAACGCACGCTCTGGTAAATCACCTCGGGCCCGGGCTCGATGCCCAGTGCCGACTTGGCCAGTACCTGGGCACGGTAGGCCGCGTCGTCGCCTTCGTTGAACATCACCATCGCCGGGGCGATGCCGTTGACTTTGATCAGCGGCGCAAACTGCGCGGCAAACGACAGCGTGAGGCTGTCGAGCCCGGCCTTGGTGGCGCAGTAGGCGATGTGCTGGCGGCTGCCCTTGCGCACCACATCATCGCTGATATGCACGATGTCGGCGGGTGAAGAGCGATGCAGCAAGGGTGAACAATGCAGGTTGATCAGGTACGGCGCAAGCATGTGTACGCTGAACATGTCGGTAAAGGCACGGCTTTCGTCGCCTGGGGTTTCCGCGATCCAGGCCGAAGCGTTGTGGATGATCGCGCGCAGGCTTTGGGTATGACGCTTCAACTCGGCGATAAACGCAAGAATCCCGGCTTCGCTGGAGAAGTCGGCAAACACGCCGATCGCGCCACGCTCGCGTAGCGCCTGCACGCCGGGGCGTTCGCTGCGGTAGCTGAAAAGCACCGAGTGGCCCTCGTCGAGCAGGCGTTCGGCACAATGCAGGCCGACGCGCTGGCCGGCGCCGGTGATCAGGATCGGGGCGTTCGTTGCAGTCATGGGAGGCTCAAGTCGCTGGCAGGGTCAAATCATACCAGTGACGAGCCCCCCTGTACTCACGCCGCGGCTTCGCTGGCCTTGGCGCGTGGCGGCGAAGGGTGCAACCAGTTGGCCAGCAGGTGGGTCGAGAGTGGAATGAACAAGTAGACCATCAGCGGAGTGAGCGCCAAGGTGCTGACCAGCACGCGGCTGAACAGGTCCAGCCCGCCGAGCAATGGCCCCAGGCCGAAGTTGAACAGCAACGACACCGGGAAAAACGCCAGCCAGATCGCCACCGCCTGTTTCCAGCGCGGCGGCCGTGTACCCGCAGCCCCGAACCAGCCATCGATGCCACGCACGCGATGCTCGGACGGGTCGGCAAACAGCTCGCTGCCCCGGCTCAGCCACGCGCTGCGTGAGGCGGAAAATTCCCAGGCATGCAGGGTTTTTTCGTCGGCGAAGCGGAAAATAATCTGAAATTCATCATCAAGGGGCGGTGGTGCGAGGACGCCGGAGCCCAGGTAGCCGGGGAAGTCAGTGGCCAGTCGCTCGCCTTCGCGCAGCCAGGCCATCAACTCTTCGTAGCGGCCCTTGGCCACGCGGCGCGCAACCATCAGGGTGACGGGTGAGGTAGACATTGTGTATCTCCAAATAGAACGGGTGCGCTGAACCGGGTAGGTGGCACACAGACGACGCTGCGGGGGTGTTGCAGCGACGCTTTATCGGTAAGCAAGGATTATTCCTGTTTTGCAGAAATACACCAGCAGCATTGGTCCGATAGGTACACACCTTGATATACATCGCGGTAAAGGCGTTAAATGGGACTCACTTTCAAACGGACGTTCATGACCTCTGATGCCCGAAATCATTGCTCCTATTCGCGAATCCATCGCCCCCAGCCCTGCCGATTCCGATGAGTTGTTTCCGATTCGTGACGTGTCGAGATTGACGGGCATCAACCCGGTCACCCTGCGTGCCTGGGAGCGGCGTTACGGCCTGATTCAACCCACGCGCACCGAAAGCGGGCATCGTCTGTACTCCAGGGCCGATATTCAAACGGTTCATCGCATTGTCGATTGGATCGAGCGTGGCGTGACCGTGAGCAAAGTGGGCAAGATCCTTGCGCGTGACGATCAGCAGGCCGCCGCCGTGCGTGTCGAGCACGACACGGTCGAGCTAGGCGAATGGCCGCAATGGCAGGCGCGCCTGGTGCTGGCCGTGGGCGCGTTCGATGATCGTCAACTGGAGCAACTGTACAACCAGGTGATCGCCACCTACCCGCTCAACGTCGCGTTCCAAGACATCCTGATGCCTCTTTGGAACGACCTGTTGCGTCATCAGGGGCGCTTCGGCCAAGCCAGTGAATGGCTGTTCTTCGACAACTTCCTGCGGGTGCGGGTGTTGCAGCGTTTGCAACTGGCGTGTGCGTCAGCGGCGCCACGGGTGTTGCTCGCGGCCATTCCCGGCGAGTGCCGTAAATTGGAATTGCTGGTGGCGGGGCTGTTGATCGGTCGAGACGATCTGGCCGTGAAGGTGCTGGGGATGGGGCAGCCTTTCGATGAATTGACGCTGGTGTGTGAAAAGACGCAACCCGAGGCGCTGGTCCTCTTCTCCAATTACTCACACACCCAAGCGTTGGCCGGGCGTTTGAACCGCCTGGCGTTGACCCTCGATTGCCCGCTGTTTCTTGCCGGTGCCGCGTCGGACTTGGCCCAGGCCGATCTGACGGGCTCCGCCGTTGGCTGCCTGGGCAATGAAGGACGCTTGATGCAACGGCGCTTGCAGCAATTTCTCAGCGGTAACCTGGATACCTGAAGATCAGGCGTGCATCTGCGGATGTACCAGGCGGTGCTGGTGCAGGATGAATTGGCGCAGGCGCTCGGTCTCATCCGGGTTGTTCTGGCCCAGGCGATAGGCAAACAGTCCCCGTGCGGTTTCCCGCTCCAGCGTGCCGCGCAGTGCAATGCGTTCATAGCCGGAAGGGCTGAACCACAGGGCAAAGGTCTTCGGCGTCTTGATCCGGCCACGGATCTCCACCAGCACACCCTTGAACGAAACCTCATGCACCCACAGCGCACTCGGGTTGCCCCTGACATTTTCCAGCGCCACCGGCGTTTCAAGAGCCAGGCGCCACGGACGAATCATCGGCCCGTCTTCAAAAATGCTCGGTACGCCCAGACGTAAATGCACAGCATGAAACTCGTCTTCCACCAACTGCAGCGGGAAGGTGAGTTGCTGGTTGTCGAATTGCGCCTGGAGGGTGACGTGATCGTGGGCGGCCAGCCGAGTGAGCAAATCGCGAAGCTGCGCAGCGCCGTTGACGGTCAGGCTCGACGATGCATCCCGCAGGTTGAGTTGGGGGTTGTGCTGCATGTCCTGAATGAAATCCAACTCGTCCTGAGTCAGAAGCGCGTCGCGTTGCATTGATCTTGCTCAAGGGGGAGAGTGTTAAAACGCCATTATCCGCTCTAAAGACATCATTTTCTAAGTTTTGTTAGATCCGCTCGTCGCCTTGATCGCTGCCAGCTCGGCCTTGACCTGCGCCAACTCCGCCTCCAATTGCGCGACGCGCTGCTGGGCCTTGACCTGCAAGGTCACGTCCTTTTGCACGCCGACGAAATAGGTCTGCTTGTCGGCATGGTTGTACACCGTTGAAAGCGACAGCTCGTTCCAGAAGTGGCTGCCGTCCTTGCGATAGTTGCGCAGGATTTCCCGGCAGGCGCCGCCGCTGTCCAGTGCTTCGCGAATGGCCATCAGCGCCGGTTGGTCACGGTCGCCAGACTGCAGGAAGCGGCAGTCCTGATACAGGACGTCGTCCAGGGTGTAACCGGTCAGGCGCTCGAATGCCGGGTTGACGTAGATCAGCGGTTTGTCCCGGCCTTCCCGCTCGGCCACGACAATCCCGTCGTTGGAAGCGTTGACGACCATTTGCAGCAGCTTGGCGTTAATCATTGCGCGGTCCCTGGCGTGTGCTTGAACTGCCAGTTTATGGCAAGTCTTGAATGTTGCACGGCACGCGCCGAAATATTTGCCCCAGCTGGTAATATCCCAGGCTTTCGCTCAATGACAGGATCAGTATTGATGAGAGTCGCCATTCTTTCCGGCTCGGTGTACGGCACGGCTGAAGAAGTCGCCCGCCACGCTGCCGGCATCCTTACATCGGCCGGCTTCGAGGCCTGGCACAACCCGCGCGCGACCCTGGCGGACGTGTTGGCCTTTGCCCCGCAGGCGTTGCTGGCGGTGACGTCCACCACCGGCATGGGCGAACTGCCGGACAACCTGCAACCGCTGTATTCGAGCATTCGCGACCAGTTGCCCGCGGCCTGGCGCGGTTTGCCGGGCGCGGTCATCGGCCTGGGCGACGCCAGCTATGGCGATACCTTCTGCGCCGGCGGCGAGCATATGCGTGAGCTGTTCAGTGAGTTGGGCGTGCGCGAAGTGCAGCCGATGCTGCGCCTGGACGCCAGCGAAAGCGTCACCCCGGAAACCGACGCCGAGCCCTGGCTGGCCGAGTTGATCACTGCCCTGCGCGGCTGACCGGAAACTCCCGCAACAACGCCAGCCAGGCCTGGGCGGCTTTCGACAGATAGGCGCCCTCACGCCAGACAAACGCGATGTCCCAGCGCAGGAAGTCGGGCGCCTTCAGCGTGAGGCGCACCACCCCGGGCCGCACCAGCCCGCGAGCGACCACGCTGGGCAACAGCACCACGCCTTGACCGGCCGCGACCAGGGCGGCGAGAAAATCCGCCTGGCCGCTGCGGCCTCCTTCCTTCGGCGTAAAGCCCACTCGCTGACACGCCTGCGTCAAGCGGTCGTTCAAGACAAAGCTGCGCTGATACATCAGGAACGGTGTGTCTGCCAATTCTTCCAGGCGCACCTGGGCGTTCTGTGCCAAGGGGTGGTTCATCGGCAGCAAGGCATCCAGCGGCTCATCGCAGAAGTCTTGCCAGGCGAATGCTGGGTCGCTGGGTTTCAAGCTGCCGCCCACTTCCAGCTCGCCGCTCAAAATCGCCTGCTCGATACTGCGGCTGCCGCCCTCCAGCAACTGGATGGTGACGTTCGGATAGCGCCGGCGGTACTCGGCGAACAAGTCGGCAAACAGCGTATCGCCGCCCAACTGCGGCAAGCCCAGGCGCAACTCGCCACGGGTCAGGTGCTGCATGTCGTCCAGTTCACTGAGCAACTCATTCTGCAGGCGCAGCATGGCTTCGGCGCGTTGCAGCACAACCTGGCCGGCGGCAGTCAGGCGGATCTGCGAGCCGATGCGGTCGAGCAACGGCGTGCCCAGGCTGTGTTCCAGCTGTGCGACCTGTTTGCTCACGGCGGACTGGCTGATGTGCAGGGTTTTCCCGGCCTGGGTAAAACCGCCGCGGTGGATGACTTCGACAAAACTGCGCAGCTGTTTGAATTCCATCGGTGCGATTCCAGTTTGGAATAGTTGGCAGTCTAACAATTCGCTGTGGGGATGGAAGCGGTCTCTCTAAAATGGAGGCCTACGAGGACCCAAAGCCCATGAAACGTTTAAGCTTCAAACACGTCGGCCGTCTGCTGACTGAATTGGTCGTGCTGCTGGCCATCTACCTGCTCGGTACGCAACTGGTGGCCTGGTTGGCGTGGCCCATCCCCGGTGGGGTGATGGGCCTGGGCCTGTTGCTGGCGGCTTTCGCCACCGGTCTGGTCAAGCCGGCGGCCCTGCAACTGGGGGCGGGCGTGTTGATGGCGGAAATGTTGTTGTTCTTTATTCCGGCCTTGATGAGCCTGCTGGACTACGGCGGCCTGGTGCGCAATGACGGTTGGCGGATTCTGCTGGTGATCGGCTTCAGCACCCTGGCGGTCATGCTGGTGACGGCCTTCACCGTGGAACTGGTGTGTCGCTGGAAGCTGCGCCATGAAGCTTGAACTGATGCCAGTGTTCTGGCTTGCCCTGACCCTGGGCGCGTATTTCTTCAGTCGCTGGATCTACCGTCGGACCGGGCGCTACCTGTTGTCGCCGCTGATCCTGGTGCCCGCGCTGCTGCTCGCGGTGGCCGTGCCGATGCACACCGCCTATGCCGAATACGCCAGCGACACCCATTGGCTGATGCTGGTGCTGGGCCCGGTGACGGTGGCGTTCGCGGTGCCGATCTGGCAGCAGCGACGTTTGCTGGCGCGGTATTGGTCGGCCTTGCTGCTGGGGATGCTGGCCGGCAGCGCGGCGTCCATCGGCACCTCGTTCGGCCTGGCCAAGGCGCTGGCGCTGGACAGTGCGGTGACGATGTCGCTGGTGCCGCGTTCGATCACCACACCGTTTGCCATGCCGATGTCTTCTGACCTCGGCGGCGTGCCGGAACTGACGGCGGTGTTCGTGATGTTCACCGGCGTGTTCGGCGCCATGCTCGGGGGTGTGCTGCTCAAGTGGCTGCCGCTGCGCACGCCTTTGGCACGCGGGGCATTGTTTGGGGTGGGCGCGCACGGCGCGGGCGTGAGCCGGGCCCATGAAGTGGGGGGCGAAGAGGGCTCTGTCGCAGGCCTGATGATGGTGTTGACGGGGCTGCTCAACCTGTTTGCCGCGCCTTTGTTGGCGGCACTTCTCTGACGCGACTTGGACAGATTTAAACTATTCTCATGGCTGACTCGTGCGGCCATCAAGCTGGCTGCGAAGGCAACTACCTGCGCCACGACGTCTGACTACACTGACCCTTCACTTAAAAAATAATAAGAAAGTGCGTCAAGGAGGTCGTTGCCGTGAGCCTAGCCCCCGTTGTATCGCCACAGAGTGTCAAAGATCAGGTCAGCGCCGCCGAATGGCAGACGCGCGTCGATCTGGCTGCGTGCTATCGCCTGGTCGCCCTGCACGGCTGGGATGATCTGATTTTCACGCATATCTCGGCCAAGGTGCCGGGCACCGATGATTTCCTGATCAACCCCTATGGGATGATGTTTCACGAGATCACGGCGTCGAGCCTGATCAAGGTCGACCAGGCCGGCAACAAACGGATGGACAGCCCCTACGACATCAACCCGGCCGGCTACACCATCCACAGCGCGATCCACGAAGTGCGCCACGACGTGGAGTGCGTGCTGCATACCCATACGGCGGCGGGGGTTGCGGTGTCTGCGCAGAAGCAGGGCGTACTGCCGATCAGCCAGCAGTCCTTGTTTGTGTTGTCCAGCCTGGCCTATCACGCATACGAAGGCGTGGCGCTGAACCACGAGGAAAAAGCCCGTTTGCAGGCCGACCTCGGCGACAACAATTTCCTGATGCTGCACAACCATGGCCTGCTGACCTGCGGCGCGACCATCGCCGACACTTTCTTGATGATGTTCACCTTTCAGCGCGCCTGTGATATCCAAGTGCTTGCGCGCAACGGCGGGGCTGAATTGATCGCCATCGACCCGCAGATTCTCGCTGGGGCCAGGGCGATGGTGGCGGCTGTCACAAAGAGCGCCCAAGGTATGGGGGGCGCGCTGGCCTGGCCGGCGCTGCTGCGTAAATTGGACCTGCAAGATCCAGGGTATAAAAGTTGATGCCTCTCGCCGAAATTCCGCTCAGAGCCTGGCGCAAGTGCGGCCAGAGTTTTGTTTTTCGTGGCCACACCATTCGCTATTGGGTGGCCGGGCAGGGTGAGCCGCTGCTGCTGATCCATGGCTTCCCGACCGCCAGTTGGGACTGGCATTACCTGTGGCAGCCCCTGGCCCAGCGCAACCTGGTGATCGCCTGCGACATGCTCGGGTTTGGCGATTCGGCCAAGCCGCTGGATCACGACTATTGCCTGTTGGAACAGGCGGATCTGCAACAGGCGCTGCTCGACCACCTGCATGTGCGACAACCGGTGCATGTGCTGGCCCATGATTACGGGGACAGCGTCGCCCAGGAGTTATTGGCGCGGCATCACGAAGGCCGCTTCCAGATGGCCAGTTGCGTGTTCCTCAATGGCGGGTTGTTCCCCGAAACCCATCGCCTGGCCCTGGTGCAGAAACTGCTGCTCAGCCCCTTGGGCTGGATGATCGGTCGCACGTTTGGGCGCAATGCCCTGTCCGACAGCTTCAGCCAGATCTTCGGCGCACAGACCCGCCCCAGTGAGAGCGCCCTCGATGATTTCTGGAGCTTGATCGACTGTAATGACGGGCCGCGCATCCTGCATAAACTGATCAACTACATTCCCCAGCGCCGTCGCCTGCGTGAGCGTTGGGTGGGCGCCCTGCAACGTGGCGACGTGCCGCTGCGGGTGATCGACGGCGAGTTCGACCCGATTTCCGGCGCGCACATGGTCGAGCGTTACCGCCAGTTGGTGCCCCACGCCGACACGGTATTGCTGGCCAATATCGGCCACTACCCGCAGATCGAAGCGCCGGTGCAGGTGCTCAAGCATTACCTGGAGTTTCGACAGCAGATCGCGCACGCGCCGCCGCGCATGGCCTATTCCTGAAACAGGTGATCATCCTGCTGCCTTATCGCGCACCATTCAGCCGTGGCCGTATTTATTGTGACCGCAGGCGCCGTGCCTGACACTCGAGCCATTCCCATCGTCGCCATTGGAGTTCGGTATGAGTGAGTCAGTGCAGTTCCAGGATAAGGTCGTGATCGTCACCGGTGCCGGCGGCGGGTTGGGCCGGGCCCATGCGCTGCTGTTCGCCAGGCACGGGGCCAAAGTGCTGGTCAACGATCTCGGCGGTTCCACCCAGGGCGAGGGCGCCAATGCGTCGGCGGCCGACCGTGTGGTCGCACAAATCCGCGAAGCCGGCGGTATCGCCGAAGCCAACCATGATTCCGTCACCGACGGCGAGAAAATCGTACAGAACGCCCTGGATGCCTTCGGCCGTATCGACGTGGTGGTGAACAACGCCGGCATCCTGCGCGACAAGACCTTCCACAAAATGGACGACAGCGACTGGGACCTGGTTTACCGGGTGCATGTCGAAGGTGCCTACAAAGTTACCCGCGCCGCCTGGCCTCATCTGCGTGAACAAAGCTATGGGCGGGTGATTTTTACTGCGTCCACGTCGGGCATCTACGGCAATTTCGGGCAGTCCAACTACGGCATGGCCAAGCTCGGCCTGTATGGCTTGACCCGCACCCTGGCGCTGGAAGGGCGCAAGAACAACATCCTGGTCAACGCCATCGCCCCCACCGGCGGCACGCGCATGACCGAAGGCCTGATCCCGCCGCAGGTGTTCGAGCGCCTCAAGCCGGAACTGGTCAGCCCGCTGGTGGTGTACCTGGGTAGCGAGGCGTGCCAGGAAACCTCAGGCTTGTTCGAAGTGGGCGGCGGCTGGATCGGCAAGACCCGCTGGGAACGCAGCCTGGGTGTGGGCTTCGACCCGGAAGCCGGGTTCTCGCCGGACGACGTGGCCGCGCACTGGCAACAGATCTGTGACTTCGAAGGCGCGGTGCATCCCAAGGACACAATCGAGGCTTTGAAGGAGATGATGGCCAATTTGCAGAAGTTCAGCCTCTGATCATTGCCGGATACACCATCAATACTGCGGGGCGCTGACGGCGCCCCGCTTTTTTTCAGGCATAAAAAAGGCCGCTGCAAAGCAGCGGCCGAAGTAAGACGTTGGATCAAGGAGCGACAGACTCAACGTCAGTGAACACCGGTAACAGATTGAATACAGTAGCCAATCCGTCGAATTTCAGCTGTTCTCCCGAAGGGGGGAGCGGGCCGTTTGCCCTGAAAGCCAGGCAAGAATAGAGGGTTGTAACAAAATGAGTAATAGCGCTTCAGGACAAGGACTGTTACGGATATGACAACAGTCACCCCCTGGCGCCATCCACCGGCCTGATAACCCGCCATCCATGGGGCGCATGCCCCCGCGCAGAGCCGCGCCAGAGCGGCGTTAATCCTTTCGGGCGACAACACGAATACCTCCTTGGTGCGCTTATCGCTCCCGAAGGGCGGCAGTAGGGTGGGGCCTTCTGTCACTCACCGGGGAAGACGCATGACAAAAACAACAATGCGCGCCATCTTCACGCCGCAGGCGCTGGCCGCCGCGGTTGCGTTGGGATGCTGTGCCCAGGCACAGGCTGTTTCGTTCAACATCGGCGAGATCGAAGGGCAATTCGATTCCTCGCTGTCGGTCGGCGCCAGCTGGGGCATGCGCGATGCCGACAAGAAACTGGTGGGCGTGTCCAATGGCGGCACGGGGCAGGCTTCCACCGGGGATGACGGGCGACTGAACTTCAAGAAGGGCGAGACCTTCTCCAAGATCTTCAAAGGCATCCACGACCTGGAACTCAAGTACGGCGACAGCGGCGTGTTCGTGCGCGGCAAGTACTGGTACGACTTCGAACTGCAGGACGAAGACCGCGAGTTCAAGCAGATCAGCAATCATCATCGCGACGAAGGTGCGCGCTCCTCCGGCTACGAGTTGCTCGATGCGTTCGTCTATCACAACTATTCCATCGCCGACCTGCCGGGCAACGTGCGCGTCGGCAAGCAGGTGGTGAGTTGGGGCGAGAGTACGTTTATCGGTAACTCCATCAACAGCATCAACCCCATCGACGTATCGGCCTTCCGCCGCCCCGGCGCCGAGATCAAGGAAGGGCTGATACCGGTCAATATGCTGTTCGCCTCCCAGAGCCTGACCAACCAACTGACGGTAGAAGGCTTCTACCAGTTGAACTGGGAAAACACCGTGCTGGATAACTGCGGCACGTTCTTTGGTGGCGACGTGGCGGCCCACGGTTGCAACGGTAACTACACGGTCGGCAGCCCGGCGATTGCGCCGTTGCAACCGGTGGCCGCAGCGTTCGGCCAGGGCTTTGAGGTCACGCGTGAAGGCGTCGTGGTGCAGCGCGCCAAGGACCGTGATGCCCGCGATGGCGGCCAATTCGGTGCGGCCTTGCGCTGGCTGGGCGACGACACCGAGTACGGCCTGTACTTCATGAACTACCACAGCCGCACGCCGACCGTCGGCACCCTCACCGCCAACACCAACCTGGCCACCATCGGGCGCATCGTCAACACCGCCAACGCCATTGCGCCAGGCACCGGCTCGGCCCTGGCCCAGAGCACCATGCTCGGCCGTGGCCAGTACTATCTCGATTACCCGGAAGACATTCGCCTGTACGGCGCCAGCTTCTCCACCACCCTGCCCACCGGCACGGCCTGGACCGGGGAAATCAGCTACCGCCCGAATGCGCCGGTGCAACTCAACACCACCGACCTGACCCTGGCCCTGATCAACCCGATTGCCGGCAACACCGCCTCGCCGATCCACAGCTCGTTCGGCGCCGACAACGCCGGTTACCGGCGCAAGGAAATCACCCAGATCCAGAGCACCATGACTCAGTTCTTCGACCAGGTACTGGGGGCCGAACGCCTGACCCTGGTGGGAGAGGCCGCCTTCGTCCACGTCGGCGGGCTGGAAGCGAAAAGCAAACTGCGCTACGGCCGCGACTCGGTATACGGCGCCTATGGTTACGGTGGCGACACCGACGGTTTCGTCACGGCCAATTCCTGGGGTTATCGTGCCCGCGCCATCCTCGACTACAACAACGTGTTTGCCGGGGTGAACCTCAAGCCCAACCTGTCCTGGTCCCACGACGTCAACGGCTACGGCCCCAACGGCCTGTTCAACCAGGGCGCCAAGGCGATCAGCGTCGGCGTCGATGCGGACTACCGCAACACCTACACCGCCAGCCTGAGTTACACCGACTTTTTTGGTGGCGACTACAACACCCTGACCGACCGCGACTTCCTCGCCCTCAGCTTCGGCGTGAACTTCTGATTTGGCTTAAAGAAGGACAAGACTCTATGCGTAAGTTAATTGCTGTGATGGCCCTGAGTGTGTTGGCCGCCAACGTCATGGCGGCCGTGTCGCCCGAAGAAGCCGCCAAGCTCGGCACCAGCCTGACCCCGGTCGGCGCCGAAAAGGCCGGCAACGCCGATGGCTCGATCCCGGCCTGGACCGGCGGCATTCCAAAAAATGCCGGTGCGGTGGACAGCAAGGGCTTCCTCGCCGACCCGTTCGCCAATGAAAAACCGCTGTTCGTGATCACCGCCGCGACCGTCGACAAATACAAGGACAAACTCTCCGACGGCCAGGTGGCGATGTTCAAGCGTTACCCCGAGACCTACAAGATCCCGGTGTACCCGAGCCACCGCACGGTCAACCTGCCGCCGGATATCTACGAGTCGATCAAGCGCAGCGCGCTGAACGTGCATGCGATCAACGACGGCAACGGCCTGGAGAACTTCACCGGCAACCGCTACTACGCGTTCCCGATCCCCAAGAATGGCGTGGAGGTGCTGTGGAACCACATCACCCGTTACCACGGCGGCAACCTGCGGCGCATCATCACCCAGGCCACCCCGCAGACGAACGGCAGCTACACGCCGATCCGCTTTGAAGAAGAAGTCGCGGTGCCGCAGGCGATCCCGGATATCGACGCCGCCAAGGCCGCCAACGTGCTGAGTTTCTTCAAGCAATCGGTAACGGCCCCGGCGCGGCTGGCGGGCAACGTGCTGCTGGTCCACGAGACCCTCGACCAGGTCAAGGAACCGCGCCTGGCCTGGATCTACAACGCTGGTCAGCGCCGTGTGCGCCGGGCGCCGCAAGTGTCCTACGACGGCCCGGGCACCGCGTCCGACGGCCTGCGTACCACGGATAACTTCGACATGTTCTCCGGCGCCCCCGATCGCTATGACTGGAAGCTGGTGGGCAAGAAAGAGATGTACATCCCCTACAACAGCTACAAGCTCGATTCGCCGAACCTCAAGTACGACGACATCATCAAGGCCGGGCATATCAACCAGGACCTGACCCGCTATGAGCTGCACCGCGTGTGGGAAGTGGTCGGCACCGTCAAGCCGAGCGAACGGCACATCTATGCCAAGCGCCACATGTACATCGACGAAGACAGCTGGCAGGTCGCGCTGGTGGATCACTATGACGGCCGCGGCCAACTGTGGCGTGTCGCCGAAGGTCATGCACAGTTCTACTACGACCATCAGGTGCCGGCCTACACCGTGGAAACCCTGTACGACCTCATCGCCGGACGCTACATCGCCCTGGGCATGAAGAATGAGGAGAAGAGCAGTTTTGTGTTCGGGTTTGCGGCCAAGGCGGCGGACTACACGCCGGCGGCGTTGAGGGCTTCGGGCGTGCGTTGATGCCTGTTTGAAATGCAATCTTAATGTGGGAGGGGGCTTGCCCCCTCCCACATTGGGTTTTGTGCATGGCTATTAATCACTGCGTTGAATACTTCTTCAATATTCGCTGAGCACGGGGCTAGGGTAGGTGTCAGGTTGCATAACAATAAAAACGCAGGATGCAGCAATGACCGCCATGACACGCTGCCTGGACCGTCCTGGATTCATGCCACGGCTGTCCGCCCATCATCTGTTGCGCCCGCGTCTGGCCGAGCCGTTGTTGGCGGCGCAGGCGCGGGTCAAGTTGCTCTGTGCCCCGGGCGGCAGTGGCAAGAGCGCGTTGCTCGCCGAGTGCGCCTTGCAGGCGCCGGCGGGTTGTCAGGTGTACTGGCTACCGCTCAATGGCGTGCCGCTAAGCCCGCTGGATTTGTGCCGGCGCCTGGCGCACAACCTGGGCCTGGCGTTTACCGATGAAGCCACGCTGTTGCAGGATCTCAGCCGCTGGCAGACGTCGGCGTGGTTGTTTCTCGATGATTTCAGCCGTCTGCCCGCGCCCGAGCTGGACGCCTTGCTCGACCGCCTGCTCAGCGCCAGCCACCCGGCGCTGACCTGGTGGCTGGGTGCGCGGCGGCGCCCTGGGTGCAACTGGCCGCGGCTGCTGCTCGACGATGAGCTGCTGGAATGCAGCGCGGCCGAGTTGATCTTCAGCGCCGAGGAAGTCCAGGCCCTGCTCGGCGAGGCGCCGGGTCACAGCGTCGAGCGCGTGATGCGGTTCAGCGCCGGTTGGTGCGCCGGGGTTCGCATTGCCTTGCTCGGCGACGGCCATCCCGACAAGACCTTGCTCGACTACCTGCAACACGAGCTGTTCAGCACCTTGCCGGCGGAACTGGAGGAAGCCTGGCGGGTGCTGGCGCATTTGCCGCGTTTCAATGCGGGCTTGTGCGAGCACCTGTTCGGCTTTGGCGATGGCGCTCAGTACCTGCGGGACTTGCAGGCGCTCGGCGCATTTATCCAGCCCTGGGACGATGCCGCCGACTGGCTGCAAGTCTTCGCGCCGCTTGCGCAGTTGATACGGGATGAACCCTGGCCGGCCAAACGCTCCTGGCACCGACGGGCCTGCCAATGGTTCAGTGCCGAGGGCGACTGGCAAGCCGCGTTCGAGCAGGCGCTGCTGGCCGAAGAATACGAAGTGGCCGTCAGCCTGTTGCAGCACTTCAGCTTCGAAGACCTGTTCCGCCAGCAGAATGCCGTGCTGTTGTTGCGCCTGCATGAACAACACGGTGACGAGCTGATGCTGTGTTCCGCGCAGTTGGTGGGGCTGGTCACGGCCGCGTTGCTGTTCGCCGGGCGCTTCGAGCAGGCCGCGTTGTGCATCGGCCAACTGACGCGCTTCGCCCCGCAACCGTCGGCGCCGCAGCAACGCCTGTTGTTGGCGCGCTGGCAGGCGCAGTGGGGGTGGTTGCTGCATCTGGCGGGTGATGCGCAACGTTCTCGCGAGCATTTCCTCGAGGCCTTGCAGGCGTTGCCCGACAGTGCGTGGACATCACGTCTGATGTGCCTGTCGGGGTTGACCCAGCAAGCCTTGCTGCGCGGTGAGCTGGAGGCGGCCCAGACCCTGAACCGCGAAGCGCTGTGCCTGGCGCGGGCCCATGGTTCGCTGTTGCTCGAAGCCCTGCTGGAGCTGGATCACGCGCAATTGCTCGAACAGCGCGGCGCGCCGTACCGCGCGCAAAACCTGTTGGAGCAGGTGCAGGCGATGTTGCTCAAGCAGCGGCTGAAGGCTGGGCCGCTGGTCGGACGTATCGCCTTGCGGCGTGGGCATCTGGCCCTGCGCCAGGGGCAGGACGCGTTGGCTGCCGAGTGCTTCGAGACGGGCTTGAGCATGTGCCTGCACAGCCAGGACAAGCGCGTGTTGTATGGCTATCTGGGCCTTGCGTTGTTGGCGGCCAATCACGGTGATTACGCCCAGGCCTTTATCCAGTTGCGCGAGGCCGAGCGCCTGATGCAGCAGCGCCAGGTGCCGGACACGGTGTACCGCGCGGTGTTGCTGCTGGTCAGCGGGCACTTCTGGTTGCAACAGGGTCGCGCCGAATTGACGGTGGCAGCGCTGCGCCGGGTGCTCCGCCATTTCCGAGGGCCCGACGCCAAGCAGGCGCCGCCGGCCACGCTGGAATTGATCCCGCGTCTTGAATACCTGCTGGTGTTGGCCGAGGTCAAACTGGGTGTCGCCGATCAACCGCTGGCGCGGCTCAACGCACTGCTGGACGCTTCCCGCCAACGCGGCATGCTGTGCCTGGAGGCCGAATTGCACCTGGTGCTGGGTGAAGTGGCCTGGCAACTGGGCGAACCGGCGGTGGCGCGTCGTTCACTGCAACACGGCCTGGAACTGGCAGGGCGTTGCCAGGTGCAGCAAGCGATCCGCGAGCTGCGTTTACGCTCGCCCGGGCTGTTGAGTGAGCTGGGCCTGGAACCGCAGGCCTCGCCGACCGGCACGGCGGACAACCCGCTGAGCCAACGCGAGCTGGAGGTGCTGCAACTGATCGCCCTGGGCAACTCCAACCTGGAAATCGCCGGCCGCTTGTTTATCTCGCTGCACACCGTCAAGACCCACGCGCGGCGCATCCACAGCAAGCTCGGCGTGGAGCGACGCACCCAGGCGGTGGCCAAGGCCAAGACGTTGGGCTTGATGGTTTAAGCGCAGAACGCCTGACGGTATTCGCCGGGCGTCGCGCCCATGGCCTGGCGAAAGCGATGGGTGAAGTGGCTGGCGCTGGAGAAGCCGCACATCAACGCGATGTCACCCACGGGCAGGCTGCCGCTGCGCAGCAGGTTCTGCGCGCGGGCCAGGCGCCGGGCCAGCAGGTATTGATGGGGCGGCAGGCCGAAGCTTTGGCGGAACATCCGCGCAAAATGGTATTCCGACAGCGCACACATCCCGGCCAATTGCCCGAGGCTGATGGGGTCGTCCAGGTGCTGGTCGATGTAGTCCACCAACAACCGCCGCTGATGCGCCGCCAGCCCGCCTTTCAAACGCAGCCCGTCGCGCGCGCCGACTTGGCTGAGCAAGGTGTGGCTGAGCATTTCATGGGCCAGGCTGCTGGTCAGCAGGCGTTCGGCGGGCTCGTGCCAGTTGAGGGCGATCAACTGGTGAAAGCGTCGCGCCTGGCTGGGGTCTTCGAGGAAGGTGCTTTCCTGCAATTGCAGCGCGCGCGGTTCGCGGTCGAGCAGGGTGATGCAGCCCAGGGCGAATTGCGCCTGGCTGAAATACACATGGGCCAGGCGGATGTCGCCGTTGATCACCCAGGCCGACTGATGCTCGGCCGGCAGGATGCACAACTTGTCGGGCCCGCCCTTGGTGCCCGGCTGGTCGCGACGAAACGTGCCGGTGCCGCCGCCGATGTAGCAGGACAAGGTGTGATGGCCGGGCGCCTGGTAGTCCTGGGAATCGTGGTGGTTGCTCCACAACGCCGCAGACAAGCCGTCACCGAGCTCGGCGCAGGCTTCGAGGCGAGCGTGGGGCGAGCGGTTGAGGGCTTGAAAGACTTGCAGGGATTCCAGCGTTGACATGGTGTGTACTCTCCGACGCCTTGCATCCTACTCCGAGCCGCTGGCGCTGTGAGCCCGCCGTGCGACAAAAGCGCAAGAATCTGCAAGCGCCGGCCAGGGCTTGAAGGCGACACTGTGGCTCAACCAGCGGAGCCTGTTATGAACCTTTTCCTGTATTTACTCACCGTGCTGATCTGGGGCACCACCTGGATCGCCCTCAAGTGGCAACTGGGCGTGGTGGCGATTCCCGTGTCGATCGTCTATCGCTTCGCCCTGGCGGCGTTGGTGTTGTTTGTGCTGTTGCTGCTCAGCCGCAAGTTGCAGGTGATGAACCGGCGCGGGCATCTGATCTGCCTGGCCCAGGGGTTGTGCCTGTTCTGTGTGAACTTCATGTGTTTTCTCACGGCCAGCCAGTGGATTCCCAGCGGGCTGGTGGCGGTGGTGTTTTCTACGGCGACGCTGTGGAATGCCCTGAATGCGCGGGTGTTTTTTGGCCAGCGGGTCGCGCGCAATGTGTTGATGGGCGGCGGCCTTGGCTTGCTGGGCTTGGGCCTGTTGTTCTGGCCGGAGCTGGCGGGGCACACCGCGAGCCCGCAGACCTTGCTCGGGCTGGGTTTGGCGCTGTTGGGGACGATGTGTTTTTCGGCTGGCAATATGCTTTCGAGCCTGCAGCAGAAGGCGGGGTTGCGGCCGTTGACTACCAATGCCTGGGGCATGGCATATGGTGCGGTGATGTTGGCGACCTATTGCGTGGTGCGCGGTATTCCGTTCGAGATGGACTGGAGTGCGCGGTATGTCGGGGCGTTGGGGTATTTGGTGATTCCGGGGTCGGTGATTGGGTTTACGGCGTATCTGACGCTGGTCGGGCGTATGGGGCCTGAGCGGGCGGCGTATTGCACGGTGTTGTTTCCGGTGGTGGCGCTGAATGTGTCGGCGTTTGCTGAGGGGTATCAGTGGACTGCGCCGGCGTTGGTGGGGTTGGTGTTGGTGATGGTGGGGAATGTGTTGGTGTTTCGTAGGGTTAGGGTGGTTCAGGCGGGGGAGGCGGTGTTCAGGGCGAAGCAAGTCTGAGGTGGGAAGGGGGGTTAAGGTGGGAGGGGATTGCTTTAGGTGGGAGGGTGTTGCTTTAGGTGGGAGGGTGTTGCTTTAGGTGGGAGGGGGCTTGCCCCCGATAGCAGTGGGTCAGCTACAAATAAGTGACTGACCCACCGCTATCGGGGGCAAGCCCCCTCCCACATTTTCAGCATTTCAGCATTTCAGTATTTCAGTATTTATTGGGTTTGGTTGGGGGATCTGGGTTATTTGAGGCCTAGGCGTTTGGCCATGCGGCCTAGGTTGGCGCGGTCCAGGCCTAGTTCGCGGGCGGTGCTGGCCCAGTTGTGTTGGTGGCGTTCCAGGCAGGCGTTGATGACTTGGCGCTGGTAGTGTTCGGTGGCCTGGCGCAGGTCGCCGCCGGCGATGGCGGTGACTTCGGGTGGTGGGGCGATCGGCGCTGCGCTGACGTCGGGCAGGTCCAGGTCTTGGGCGCTCAGGCTGAGAATCTTCGGACGTTCGCGACAGTTTCCCAGGGCTTTCAGTGCGCTGCGTCCGATCAAATGTTCCAGCTCGCGCACATTGCCCGGCCAGTTGTAGGCCAGCAACGCGGCTTGGGCGTCGCTGGTCAGGCGCAGGCTGCCCAGGCCCATGCGCGAACGGTTCTGTTCGAGAAAGAACCCGGCCAGCAGCAACACATCGCGCCCGCGTTCGCGCAGTGCCGGCACTTGCAGCGGGTAGACGCTGAGGCGGTGGTAGAAGTCGGCACGGTAGCGGCCGTTGCGCACTTCTTCGGCCAGGTCGCGGTTGGTGGCGGCGATCAGGCGCACGTCCACTTGATGTTCCTTGTCCGAGCCCAGGCGCTGCAGTTGACCGCTTTGCAGGACGCGCAGCAGCTTGGCCTGCACCGTCAACGACAGCTCGCCGACTTCGTCCAGAAACAACGTGCCGCCGTTGGCCAGTTCGAATTTGCCCCGGCGCTCGTTCAGCGCGCCGGTGAAGGCACCGCGCACGTGGCCGAACAGCTCGCTTTCCACCAGGGTTTCCGGCAGGGCGGCGCAGTTGAGGCTGATCAGCGGCTTGTCCGCACGGGACGATGCGGCGTGGATCGCCTGGGCTACCAGTTCCTTGCCGACCCCGGTTTCGCCGGTGATCAACACGGTGAGGTCGCTGCCGCCCACCAGGTTGATCTCTTCGACCAGGCGCTTGTGGGGCTTGCTCTGGCCGATCATCTCTTTGTGCTGCTGGCCGCTGGCCTGGCGGTAGATCTCGGCACGCTGGCGTTCGTCTTCGGCGCGCAATGCCAGATGTTCAATGCGTTCGGCGACGTTGACCGTGGCGGCGGCGAGGCTGGCGAAGGCTTGCAGGGCGTCCAACTCGACCCGTTCGAAGCGCTCGGTGTCGAGGGCGTCCAGGGTCAGCAGGCCCCATGGTTTGTCATCGACATACAGCGGGCAGCCCATGCAGTCGTGAATTTCGAGGTGCCCGTGCAGGCCGTCCACCAGGCCGTCGTAGGGGTCGGGCAATTCACTGTCGCTGTCGAAACGCGTCGGGCCGGGGCTGCCGAGCAGCACGGCGAAACGCGGGTGTTCGCTGACCTTGAAGCGTCGGCCCAGGGTATCGGCGCTCAAGCCGTCCACTGCCAGCGGCACCAGCGACTCACCGTCCAGGCGCAACAGCGCGGCGGCGTCGCACGGCAGCAGGGCGCGCATGGCTTGCAACAGGCGGCGGTAACGCTCGCCTTCGGGCAGTTCGCGGGACAGGTCGGCGACCAGGGGGAGCAGGGTGGTGAGCAGCGATTGCGCAGTCATAATGACTCCTTGTAGTCCTTATGACTATAAGGCGTAGGAGGTCATACTGACTACTGGTAATTTAACTTATTGAAATTAAACGATTTATTAGTTGGCATGAATACTGAGTACTCCAAGGCAATCAGTAAAGAAGCCCAGGAGGCTCCATGCTTAGTGCCCAAGACCGTGCCATCATCAAATCCACCGTGCCCCTGCTGGAAAGCGGCGGCGAAGCGCTGATCACCCATTTCTACCGCATGATGCTCTCCGAGTACCCGGAGGTGCGCCCGCTGTTCAACCAGGCGCACCAGGTCAGCGGCGACCAGCCCCGTGCCCTGGCCAATGGTGTGTTGATGTATGCACGACATATCGACCAGTTGGATCAACTGGGTGATCTGGTGGCGAAGATCATCAACAAACACGTGGCCTTGCAGATCCTGCCGGAACATTACCCGATCGTGGGAGCCTGCCTGCTGCGTGCGATTTCCGAAGTGTTGGGCAGCGAGATTGCCACTCCCGAGGTGATGAGCGCCTGGGGCGCGGCCTACGGTCAGTTGGCGGACATCCTGATCGGCGCCGAAGCTGCGATCTATGATGAGAAAGCCCAGGCGCCGGGCGGCTGGCGGGGTGCGCGGCCGTTCAAGCTGGTCAAGCGCGTGGAGGAAAGTGCCGAAATCACGTCCTTCTATTTCGCCCCGCTGGACAACGGCCCGATCCTCGCCGCCGAGCCCGGTCAGTACATTGGTATGACGCTGCTGCTCGATGGCGAAGAAGTGCGCCGCAACTATTCCTTGTCGGCCCTCAGCGATGCCGGCCAATACCGCATCAGCGTCAAGCGTGAAGCCGGTGGGCGGGTGTCCAACTACCTGCATGATCAATTGCAGGTCGGCGCGACGATCGACCTGTTCCCGCCAGCGGGCGAGTTCACCCTGGCCGCCAGCGATAAACCGCTGGTGCTGATCAGCGGCGGGGTGGGCATCACGCCAACACTGCCGATGCTCGAAGCGGCCCTGGCCACACAGCGTCCGGTGCATTTTATCCACTGCGCGCGTAACGGCGGGGTGCATGCGTTTCGGGAATGGGTCGACGCCCTGGCGGCCAAGCATCCGCAGCTCAAGCGCTTCTACTGCTATGACGAGGACGATGGCGTGAGCCCGGCAGGCGACACCGTGGGCCTGCTGAGCCAGGAACAACTGGCGGCGTGGTTGCCTGAGCAGCGCGACCTGGATGCGTACTTCCTCGGCCCTAAAGGCTTCATGGCCGCAGTCAAGCGCCACCTCAAGGCCTTGGGCGTACCCGAAAAACAAAGCCGCTACGAATTCTTCGGCCCAGCCGCCGCCCTCGAATAACCCCCCACACACCCACACACCCACACACCTGTAGGAGCGAGCTTGCTCGCGAAGAACGTCAACGATAACGCCTGCATCCTGGATGACCGCAGCGTCTTTGAGTTTTTCGCGAGCAAGCTCGCTCCTACAAGTGGCATATTAAACGCCGCCTCAAGGCCTTGGGCGTACCCGAAAAACAAAGCCGCTACGACTTCTTCGGCCCGGCCGCCGCCCTCGAATAACCCCCCACACACCCACACACCTGTAGGAGCGAGCTTGCTCGCGAAGAACGTCAACGATAACGCCCGCATCCTGGATGAACGCAGCGTCTTTGAGTTCTTCGCGAGCAAGCTCGCTCCTACAAGTGGCGTATTAAGCGCCACCTCAAGGCCATGGGCGTACCCGAAAAACAAAGCCGCTACGACTTCTTCGGCCCGGCCGCCGCCCTCGAATAACCCCCCCACACCCACACACCCACACACCTGTAGGAGCGAGCTTGCTCGCGAAGAACGTCAACGATAACGCCCGCATCCTGGATGAACGCGGCGTCTTTAAGTTCTTCGCGAGCAAGCTCGCTCCTACAAGTGGCATATTAAACGCCACCTCAAGGCCATGGGCGTACCCGAAAAACAAAGCCGCTACGAATTCTTCGGCCCCCCCACACCCCCACACCCCCACACCCATACACCTGTAGGAGCGAGCAAGCTCGCTCCTACAAGTGGCGTATTAATCCGCCGTTAACCCCCTTCTGTTTAAACCACTCTCTGTGTGTAAACTTGCCGCCACAGGCACAACCAAACAAAGGGATACGGAGATGAGTGACGAATTGCGTTTAGGCAGGGAGCGGCGCTTTCTGGTGTTGCTGGGCATCATCTGCCTGGCGCTGATCGGCGGTGCGCTGTACATGCAGGTGGTGTTGGGCGAAGCGCCGTGCCCGCTGTGTATCCTGCAGCGCTATGCCTTGCTGTTGATTGCCGTTTTTGCGTTTATTGGTGCGGCTATGCGCAACAAAGGGGCGATCACGCTGTTTGAAGGGTTGGTGGTGCTCAGTGCCTTGGGCGGTGTGGCGGCTGCCGGTCACCATGTGTACACCCAGTTCTTCCCTGAGGTCAGTTGCGGCGTGGATGTGCTGCAACCGATCGTTGACGGCCTGCCCCTGGCCAAGGTGTTTCCGCTGGTCTTCCAGGTCGACGGCTTCTGCAGCACGCCGTACCCGCCGGTGCTCGGCCTGTCGCTGGCGCAATGGGCGCTGGTGGCGTTCGTGCTGACGGTGATCCTGGTGCCCCTGGGTATCTATCGCAATCGCCAACGCAAAGCCTGAGCCATTCATTGAAACGCCCCGGCCTTTCTTAAAGGAAAACCGGGGCGTTTTTGTTTGTAGGGATTTTTGAAGGGACAGTGACGCGGGACAATTTTGACGGCGCGCAGTGTGCGACATGTTGTCACACAGGCGCTGTCGCAGGGCGTTTCCGAGCCCTCGCAACGCCGCGTGAATTTGCCCATGGCCGTTAATGTGTGCTGTCAGTTCATCGTTTGAGCAACACCGCGAATAGCGCGCCGTTCGCGGCTTTCGGTGGTCAGCGAGTGCCCTGTTTTATGGGGGCTTGGAGCGCTTTTTCAGGCCCTTACGGCGGGTAAGGGGTGTGGCAGTTTGCCCTATAACACGGCATTTTTTGTGGTTTTTGTTGAGAATCCAACGCGATAAGATCGCGAACCTTTGCAAAATAGGTGAAGGATTATTGCTGGAATCGATAAAAATTATTTCTTTATAAGACATGGTTTATACATCGCTAGCTAACTACAATCGCCCGCACTGAATGTCCGGTGCTGTTCAATATTTGAGCATTGGAGCGGTCGAGGGGCAGATGGATGGCTCTGTGCGACCCCAGGTTCCGGCAGCCTTTCAACTATCCGCACCAAATGGAATTGGTCTGTAACAAGGCCTTTAACCACGAAATCGAATAAGAACTCACCGCAGGTCCGCGAACCGTCCAATTAGGGCGCACGGGCAGGCTCTTATTCAATCGAAGAGAAATGCCAACCCTTGGCAGGGTGAAGTGTTGGCGATCAAAACCCAACTGCATTGCGCAAGCTGCTTTAGAGGTCGTGAGATGAGTAAAAACAGGTACCCCCGATTACTAGGCTTTTTGCCGCTGCTTGGCATGATGTTAATGCTGGGAGGCTGCAAGTGGTCCTTGCTCGACCCAAAAGGACAGGTCGGTCTGGATGAACGCAACCTGATCATCACTGCCACCCTGCTGATGTTGCTGGTCGTGGTCCCTGTGATCATCATGACCTTCGCCTTCGCCTGGAAATACCGCGCGTCGAACACCAAGGCGACTTACGCGCCGAAGTGGTCGCACTCCACCAAGATTGAAATCGCGGTGTGGCTGGTTCCGATCCTCATCATCATTGCCCTGGGTTATGTGACCTACAAGTCCACCCACGCGCTGGACCCGTACCGTCCGCTGGACTCCGAGGTCAAGCCGATCAATATCGAAGTGGTCGCGCTGGACTGGAAGTGGCTGTTCATCTACCCGGACCTGGGTATCGCCACCGTCAACAAGATCGTGTTCCCGGAACATACCCCGGTTAACTTCAAGATCACCTCCGACACTGTGATGAACTCGTTCTTCATCCCAGGCCTGGGTGGCCAGATCTACGCGATGGCCGGCATGCAGACCAAGCTGCACCTGATCGCCAACCAGAAAGCTGAAATGGACGGCATCTCCGCCAACTATAGCGGCGCAGGTTTCACCGGCATGAAATTCAAAGCGATCTCGACGAGCCAGGAAGAATTCGACGCCTGGGTAGCCGAAGTCAAGGCCGCACCTAAACAGCTTGATCAAGCTGAATACGAAGCCCTTGCCAAACCAAGCCAGAACAACCCAGTCGCGCTGTACTCCACTTACACGCCTGACCTGTTTCAGAAAGTCGTCGACAAGTACGAAGGCATGAAACCAGGCAAGCCGGTCAAGCACGAGAAGAAAGAAGTGGCTGCGGTTGAAGGTTCTGACACGGGCTCGCATTCAACTGCTGGGGCAGAGGAGTAAACGATGTTTGGTAAATTAAGTTGGGATGCGGTCCCGTTCCACGAGCCGATTGTGATGATTACCATCGCCATGATCGCGCTGGGTGGTCTGGCACTGGTTGGGGGTATCACTTACTTCAAGAAGTGGACCTACTTGTGGACTGAGTGGCTGACTTCGGTCGACCACAAGAAAATCGGTGTGATGTACATCGTCGTTGCCATGGTCATGCTGCTGCGTGGTTTTGCCGACGCCATCATGATGCGTACCCAGTTGGCCATGGCCACTGAGGGCGCGCCAGGCTACCTGCCGCCTGAACACTATGACCAGATCTTCACCGCTCACGGTGTGATCATGATCATCTTTATGGCGATGCCTTTCTTCACCGGCCTGATGAACCTTGCAGTGCCGCTGCAGATCGGTGCCCGCGACGTTGCCTACCCGTTCCTGAACTCCCTGAGCTTCTGGCTGCTGGTGTCTGGCGTGGTGCTGATCAACGTGTCCCTGGGCGTCGGCGAATTCGCCAAGACCGGTTGGGTTGCGTATCCGCCATTGTCGGGCCTGAAATACAGTCCGGGCGTGGGTGTGGACTACTACATCTGGGCGCTACAGTTATCAGGGCTCGGGACGACGCTGACGGGGGTCAACTTCCTGGCCACCGTGCTGAAAATGCGCGCCCCTGGCATGAAGATGATGGACATGCCGATCTTCACCTGGACCTGCACCTGGGCCAACGTGCTGATCGTGGCTTCGTTCCCGATCCTCACCGCTACGCTGGCACTGCTGTCGCTTGACCGTTACCTGGATTTCCACATTTTCACCAACGAACTTGGTGGCAATCCAATGATGTACGTGAACCTGTTCTGGGCATGGGGTCACCCTGAGGTGTACATCCTGATCCTGCCAGCGTTCGGTATCTTCTCCGAAGTGATCTCGACCTTTACCGGCAAGCGCCTGTTCGGTCACCACTCGATGGTCTACGCCTCCGGTGCGATCTCGGTACTGGGCTTCATGGTGTGGCTGCACCACTTCTTCACCATGGGTTCGGGGGCCAGCGTCAACGCCTTCTTCGGCCTGGCGACGATGCTGATTTCGATCCCGACGGGGGTGAAGCTATTCAACTGGCTGTTCACCATCTACCACGGCCGTCTGCGTATGACCAGCCAGGTCGTGTGGACACTGGGCTTCATGGTGACCTTCGCCATCGGCGGTATGACCGGCGTACTGCTGGCCATCCCGGGTGCTGACTTCGTGCTGCACAACAGCTTGTTCGTGATCGCTCACTTCCACAACGTGATCATTGGCGGTGCGGTATTCGGTTACATCGCTGGTTTCAGCTTCTTCTTCCCGAAAGCGTTCGGCTTCAAGCTGCACGACGGTTGGGGCAAGGCTGCATTCTGGTTCTGGATCTCGGGCTTCTTCGTCGCGTTCATGCCGCTCTATGCACTGGGCTTCATGGGCATGACCCGTCGTCTGAACGCCACCACCAACCCTGAGTGGGTGCCGTACCTGTACGTCGCCATGATCGGTGCGGTGCTGATCGCGGTGGGTATCGCCTGCCAGCTGATCCAGCTGTATGTCAGCGTGCGTGATCGCAAGCAGAACATGTGCGAGTCGGGCGACCCATGGAACGGCCACACCCTGGAATGGTCGACTTCGTCGCCACCTCCGTTCTACAACTTCGCCGTGATTCCTACCGCGAACACCATCGATGCGTTCACCGAAGCCAAGGAAAACGGTACTGCGTACCAGCAGCCTAAGCACTACGAACCGATCCACATGCCAAACAACACCGCCACTGGCGTGGTGATGGGTGCGCTGTTGACCGTGTTCGGTTTCGCGATGATCTGGCACATCTGGTGGCTGGCAATCGTGAGCCTGGTGGGCACCATCGGCTACTTCATTGTCCACGCTGCACGTGATGATCAAGGCTACATGGTGCCGGTCGAAACGATCGAGCGCATCGAAGCCGAGCAGCACGCTCGCCTGGTGGCCGAGAAGAAGATCCCGGCCAACCGTGTAGAAACCTCGTTGGAACAGGCTTAAACCATGTCGAACTTAGTGACCAATGCTGGACACGCCCATGTCGATGACCATGGGCACGATGACCATCACCACGACTCGGGCCCGGTAACCGTCTACGGTTTCTGGCTCTACCTGATGACCGACTGCATCTTGTTTGCGTCGATCTTCGCGGTGTACGCGGTACTGGTAAACAACGTAGCGGGTGGCCCGGCGGGCCACGACATCTTCGAACTGCCTTACGTGCTCGGCGAAACCGCCTTGCTGTTGTTCAGTTCGATCACCTACGGCTTCGCCATGTTGTCCTTCTACAAGGGCAACAAGCAGGGCGTACTGACCTGGTTGGGCCTGACCTTCCTGTTCGGCCTGGGCTTCATCGGCATGGAGATCAACGAGTTCCACCTGCTGATCTCCGAAGGCTACGGCCCTAGCCGCAGCGGCTTCCTGTCGGCGTTCTTCACGCTGGTGGGGACCCACGGTCTGCACGTGACATCTGGCCTGATCTGGATGGCGATGATGATGTATCAGGTCAATAAACACGGCCTGACCAACACCAACAAGACTCGCCTGAACTGCCTGAGCCTGTTCTGGCACTTCCTGGATGTGGTCTGGATCTGCGTATTCACCGTCGTCTACTTGATGGGGACCCTGTAATGGCTAATGCACACTCCCATGACAGCCATGATGCGAGTCACGGCAGCGTAAAGACTTACGCTATCGGCTTCATCCTGTCGGTCATCCTGACCCTGATCCCGTTCGGCCTGGTGATGTACCCAACCTTGCCGAAGTCGATCACCTTGATGATCGTCCTGGCGTTCGCGGTGATTCAGGTCCTGGTTCACCTGGTGTACTTCCTGCACCTGGACCGCTCCGAGGCCCAGCGCGAGAACGTGATTGCGTTCGTGTTCGCAGGCCTGGTGATCGTTCTGCTGGTTGGTCTGTCGCTGTGGATCATGTTCAGCATCCACACCTACATGATGGCGAAGTGAGGTAAGACCCGATGTCGCTTAAGCACTTTATCCAAATCACCAAACCGGGGATCATTTTCGGTAACGTGCTTTCTGTGGCAGGCGGCTTCTTCCTGGCCTCCAAGGGACATGTCGATCTGGCCATCTTCCTGGCCGCCATGATCGGCACGTCCCTGGTGGTAGCTTCCGGTTGTGTGTTCAACAACTGCATCGACCGCGACATTGATATCAAGATGGAACGCACCAAGAATCGCGTGCTGGTCCAGGGCCTTATCTCCCTGAAACTGGCACTGCTGTTCGCGACCGTCCTGGGTGTTGCCGGCGTGGTGTTGTTGTACAAGGTGGCCAACCCGTTGGCGGCGCTGTTTGCCGTGATCGGCTTTGTCATCTACGTCGGCCTCTACAGCCTGTACCTCAAGCGCAAGTCGGTTCACGGCACGCTGGTGGGCAGTCTGTCGGGGGCGATGCCGCCGGTGATTGGTTATGTGGCTGTGACCAATAGCTTCGACATGGCCGCGCTGGTGCTGCTGGTGATGTTCAGCCTGTGGCAGATGCCGCATTCCTATGCCATCGCGATCTTCCGTTTCAACGACTACCTGGCTGCGTCGATTCCGGTTCTGCCGGTCAAGCGCGGCATCCAGGTGGCCAAGAAACACATCCTGCTGTACATCCTGGCCTTCCTCGTGGCGACCTTGATGTTGACCTTCAGTGGCTACGCCGGCATGAGCTACCTTGCCGTCGCCGCCGCCATGGGCATGTACTGGTTGTACATGGCCTGGACCGGTTACAAGGCGGTGGACGACACCGTCTGGGCACGCAAGCTGTTCGTGTTCTCGATCTTCACCATCACCGCGCTCAGCGTGATGATGTCCCTGGATTTCCAGGTGCCGAGAGAGCTGTTGCTGACCTACGCGCCCTGAGTGGTTCCAAGCAGTGAACAAGCCCCGCCTTCGTGAGAAGCGCGGGGCTTTTTCTTGGGCGCGGGATTAAATCGGCCGGCGCCTTTCTCGTCATACCTCACTGTACGAGCTGTGCGAATCCATTACCCGCGTACAAGGAGTTGTCACCATGATCAGCGTTAGTCGTCGGTCCCTTCTCGCCTTGGGCGCGGCCTTGCCCTTGCTCGGGCGCCTGGACTGGGCAGTCGCCAGCCCACCGCCGGCAAAGGCTGAGAAGGTGCGGCTCAACTATAACGAAAGCCCCTACGGCCCCTCGGGCGCCGCCCGCGAGGCGATGCAGGACGCGCTTGCCACGGCCGGGCGTTATCCCTACGGCCACATGTACGCCCTGGCCGCGTTGTTTGCCCGGCAGCAGGGGATTGCCGAAGCACAGGTGGCAGTGTTTTCCGGCTCCATGGCTGCGCTGCGCTATGCGGTGTTGGCGTTTACCGGCGAAAGCCGCGGCCTGGTGATGGCCACGCCGTCCTACGAGGTGCCGCGCCAGGCGGCCGAGGCGAGCCGGGCGCCGGTACAGGAAGTGAGCCTCACGGCCGAGCACGCCCACGACATCCCCGCGATGCTCGCCGCCGATCCCCAGGCGGGCATGCTCTACCTGTGCAACCCGAATAACCCCACCGGTACCCTGACGTCCACCGAGGCCATCCGCCACGCGCTGGCGAACAAACCCCAAGGCAGCGTGCTGGTGGTGGACGAGGCGTACATCGACTTCGCCGACGCCCCCAGCTGTGTCAGTTGGGTCAAGGAACACGACGACCTGCTGGTGTTGCGCACCTTCTCGAAAATCTACGGCATGGCCGGCGCGCGCGTGGGCCTGGCGATCGGCGCCCCGGCGTTGCTGGCACGCCTCGCGGTGTTCGGGGGCGATAACGTCCCTGCCGGCAGCGGCTTGCTCGGCGCGCAGGCCAGCCTCGAAGACGTCAAGCTGTTGCCGCAACGCAAGGCCCTGAACGCGCAACTGCGCGAGGAGACCGTCGCCTGGCTCAAGGCCCGTGGGTTCACCTGCACGCTGTCGCAGAGCAACTGCTTCATGATCGACGTGAAGCAACCGGCGGAGCAGGTGATCGAGAAACTGGCCGCGCAAGGTGTGATGATCGGCCGCGTATGGAAGAGTTGGCCGCAGTGGGTGCGGGTGACGGTGGGGAACAAGCACGAGATGGAGCGGTTTCGCGAGGTGTTTGCGGCGCAGGTCCAGCGCAGCGTTTAACCCAATACAAAACCAATGTGGGAGGGAGCAATCCCCCTCCCACATTGGGTTCTGCGGTACTACTGCTGCGCGATGCTGTACCCATCGAACGCGGTCTGTTGCTGCAACGCCGTGATCACGCTCTTGCGGCTCAACGGCTGTTCGGCGCCGGCGTTATCCACAAAACTCTCGACTTCCAACTCGGCGTCATCGCCTTCACCCACGAAGCTGAAACCCAGGAACTCGAACGCTTCACGGTCGACATTGAGCTTCGAGCGCGGCGTGCGCAGCGGCAGGGTGACGCTGATGCCATCCTTGCTGATCACAAACACTTCGGCTTCTTTCTTCGGCCGCGCGGCCTTGCCCTTGCCGGCGCTCGGGTTGCTGATGGCCTGGTGGGACTGGTTCAACACCTTGAGGGCCAGGCCGTAGACCAGCTCCTGAAACGCCGGGTCGTCCTTGAAGCTGGACAGGATGCGGCTGATCGAGAACTTGCTGCTCAGGTCTTCCAGGGCGATGTTGTCGGCGGCTTCGGCGTCCTTGAGCTGCTTGAGTTGGCCCATCAGGTCGTAGGCCTTGTCGTCGTCGAAGGCATCGTGGGCCTGGCGGATGGCCACGCGCAACTCGCGGATCTGGTCGCTTTCCTTGGAGGTGTGGAACGCGTCCAGCACCATCTCGCTGATGATCTTGGCCGCTGGCACATGCTGTGAAAGATTGATGGCGTTTTCGTATTCAGCTTTGGATTGCAAGGCGACTACGGATTCTTCGGCGGATTCAGCGGTGTAGGAATCGGGCATTGAAATTTCACTACTTCAGTAAACAGGGACAAAAAAGCGTCGGGCATTTTCGGCGGGGAGGGGGGGCAGGTCAAGGCAGCACAATGCCCTTATTGCGACGCAAGGCGGCCAGCGCCCGCAAAACAGACCTACGGTCAACCCGCATGCCCAACAGGCTGCCGATCACCATGCCGCCCGCCCAGGCACCGCTCGACAGTATAGATGGTGCCAGCGCCAGTGTGCTTCCCTGCAGAAAAGCGTCGGATGTTTTCAGGCGCGGACCAGGGCAGTCGGCTTCAACAGGTATTCCCCGTTAATAGTGATAACGACACATCAAGACCTGAGTCTCATCATCCTCTATGCCATAGACCAAGCGATGTTCGGCGGTGATTCGCCGAGACCAGAAGCCACTGAGGTTGTATTTGAGTGGTTCGGGGCCGTCTCTTCAAGGGCATTGAATTCCGATAGCGAGATCATCACCACGGGCTCACCTTTTTGCCGGGTGAGCAGCAACGGGATGTGATCGTCATTGACCCGATCCATTGTCTCGGAGAGATGGGCACGGGCATTGGTGTAGTTGATTGTTTCCATGGGTATATCCTCGCTTGATGGTACGAAACGTCCATAAATACGTACATGTGTTCAAGGGTTTCCTTATCAACGGTCAATGGGTGGCACCCTTACGGTTTGAGCCTGACCCACATCAAAACCCCGCAGCGCCAAACCCGTTACAACACAAAGGTCTGATGAACCCATAAAAACGACAACGGACCTGCGCCGAGGGGGCTTCCCCACGCGAGGTCATTAAAGGACTAATGCAATGGCGCTTTCTCTGTCACGCCTGGCCTTGCTGGGAGCGACGTTTGGTCTGACGCTACCCCTGCACGCCAATTCCGCCGATACCGCACTGATCGAACACGGCAAATATGTCGCGCAATTGGGCGACTGCATTGCCTGCCACACTGCCAAGCCAGGCAACGCGATGGCCGGCGGGCTGGAGCTGAGCACGCCGATGGGCACGATCTATTCGAGCAACATCACGCCGGACCGCGAGACCGGCATTGGTGCCTACAGCTTCGAACAGTTCGACCGGGTCATGCGTGAAGGTGTCACACCTGCGGGTATGAACCTGTACCCGGCGATGCCGTATCCGTCCTACGCCAAGATGAACGAGGAGGACATGCGCGCCTTGTACGCCTACCTGATGCAAGGCGTGGAACCCGTGCGGCAGGCCAACCTCGAGGCGGACATGGGCTTCCCGTTCAACCAGCGCTGGGGCCTGGCCTTGTGGAACTTCGCCTTTCTCGACAAGCAAGCGTTCCAGCCCGACCCCGGCCGTGACGCGCAGCTCAACCGTGGCGCGTATCTGGTCCAGGGCCTGGGCCACTGCGGCTCCTGTCATACCCCGCGGGGCATCGCCTTCCAGGAAAAGGCCATGAGCGATGACGGGCGCGGTGGCCAGCATTACCTGGCCGGCGAAACCGTCGAGCATTGGCGCGCCCTGAGCCTGCGCAACCTGTGGACCGTGGAAGACACCGTGCAACTGCTCAAGACCGGGCAGAACCGTTTTGCCACCGTCGCCGGCAACATGGCCGATGTGATTCACCACAGCACCCAGCATTTCAGCGACGACGACCTGACCGCGATTGCCCGCTATCTGAAATCCTTGCCGCCCGGCCCGGACGATCTGCCGATGCCGTCGGTGGCCCGCGCACCGGCCGCGCCGCCCGCCGACCTGTTCACCAGCCGTGGCGGCCTGGGTTATATGCAGTTCTGCAGCGACTGCCACCGCAGTGATGGCGCGGGGGTGAAAGGCTTGTTCCCGCCGTTGGCCGGCAACCCGAGCATCGTCTCGAACGACCCGACATCCCTGCTGCACATCACCCTCACCGGTTGGGAGACCGCACAAACGGCCACTCACCCACGGGTCTACACCATGCCCGGGTTTGCCCGGCTGGCGGACCAGGAGGTCGCTGAAATCCTCAGTTTCGTTCGCACGCGCTGGGGCAACCAGGGCACGTCGATCAGCGCCGCGCAGGTCAAGACATTGCGCGATCAGCTCAACCCGGCCACGACCGACTCCTCCACTTTCGAAACCCCGCGCCTGGCCGACCTGCTCGCGGCGCCGAACGCCGACCAGGTGGTGCGCGGCATGCGCCTGCACCTGCAAACCAAGGCATTGCTGCCCGACAACGTCGGCAACGCGCTCAATTGCACCAGTTGCCACCTCAACGCCGGCACCGTGGCGGACGGTTCGCCCTTCGTCGGCGTGTCGGCCTTCTTCCCCAGCTATGCACCGCGCGCGGGCAAGGTGGTGAGCCTGGAAGAACGCATCAACGGCTGCTTCCGGCGCTCGATGAACGGCAAACCGTTGCCGCCGCAATCGGCGGATATGCAGGCGATGGTCGCGTACTTCGACTGGATGAAGAACAACACCCGCCCCGAAGACAAGGTGGCCGGGCGCGGTGTAGGCAAGGTCGACCCGGCGATCAAACCGGACCTGGCCAATGGCAAGGCGGTCTACGCCAAGCAATGCGCGGTGTGCCATGGCGACAACGGTGAGGGCCTGGCGCGTGCCGACGGCGAGCGGGTGTACCCGCCGCTGTGGGGCGATCAGTCGTTCAATATCGGCGCCGGCATGGCACGCACCTACACGGCGGCGGCGTTCGTCAAACGCAACATGCCGATCGGCTTCCACGAGCAGTTCCCGTTGGGCCAGGGCGGTTTGTCCGACCAGGAAGCGGTGGACGTCGCAGCGTATTTCTCGGGGCAACCTCGCCCGGACTTCCCGGACAAGGTCAAAGACTGGCCCAACGGCGGCAAGCCGGTGGATGCGCGTTACTAGTCCAGTTGCTTGAGGCACGCCTGGAGGATGTCCAGGCCTTCCTCCAACACCGCCGGCTCAATGGTCAGCGGTGCCAGTAAGCGGACGATGTGCCGCGACTTGCCGCTGGGCATCAGCAGCAAGCCGGCGTCCCGCGCCAGGCTCAGCAACTGGCTCAGTTGCTGGGGCGCGGGCGTGCCGTCGGCGTGGGCCAACTCGATGCCACGCATGGCGCCGACGCCGGTCAGTCGGCCCAGGTAAGGCGACAGGCGTTGCGCGCGCCAGGTTTCGTAGCGGCGCAGGATGGCCTCTTCCTGTCGCGTGCCCCAGGCCTGCAACTGTGCATCCGTCATCACCTCCAGGGTGGCCAACGCCGCCGCGCAGGCGATGGGATTGCCCGAATATGTGCCGCCCAGCCCGCCTTTGGGCAGGTTGTCGAGTAACGCCTTGCGCCCCACCACAGCACCCAACGGCACACCGCCGGCGATGCTTTTGCCGAGCAGGATCAAGTCCGGCGTTATGCCCAGGCGCGAGAAGGCAAAACGTTGCCCGGTGCGGCCGAAACCGGACTGGATTTCATCGACGATCAGCAGGATGTTTTTCTCATCGCAGAAGCGGCGGAGGGCCTGGGCGAACGCGATATCCAGCGCGAGGAAGCCGCCTTCACCCTGCACCGGCTCAATGATGAAGCAGGCTACATCGTTAACATCGATTTCCACGCTGAACAAGCGGTCCATAGCCTTCAGCGCTTCGGCGCAGGTCACGCCGTTGTCGGCGCTGGGGTAGGGCAGGTGATACACCGGGCCCGGCAGGACACCAACTTTTTGCTTGTAGGGCGCGACCTTGCCATTCAGGTTGAGGGTGGCGAGGGTGCGGCCGTGGAAGGCGCCGTCGAAGGCGATCACCGCGGTGCGGCCGGTAGCGCCGCGCACGATCTTCAGGGCGTTTTCCGCGGCTTCCGCACCGCTGTTGGTGAGCATCCCGCTGACCGGGTAGTCCACCGGGATAAATGCACTCAGACGATCCATCAGCTCGATGTAAGGCCTGTGCGGAGCGGCGTTGAAGGCGTAGTGGGTCAGTTGGGTCGCCTGCTGGCGAATCGCCTCGACCACCGCCGGGTGGCAGTGCCCGAGGTTGAGCACGCCGATGCCGCCGACAAAGTCGATGTAGCGCTTGCCCGCGGTGTCCCAGACTTCGGCGTTCTTGCCGTGGCTGAGGCTGATGGGGTGGACGATGGAAATCGACTGGCTGATGGTTTCGCGGCTCATGAATCTCGGACTCGGCAGTGGCGGGCGTCTTTTTATCTAAGCCGTGAGCCGGGCCGGGCCGCAAACGAAATAAAGTCGCCGGGTCATTCCAAATCGGAAGGAGCGCTTGCCAAGCAGCCGTTCGGGGCCACAAACCCGCGCATTCATTCCGAGACGATGTCCTTCCCCGCCGCCTTGGAGCGATACAACGCCTGATCGGCCCGCGCCATCAGGGCGTCGGGGCCTTCACCCGCATGACGCTCCACCACCCCCAGGCTCAGGGTGATTTTGAAGTCGCCCACGGTGGGGACTTCGCTCATGCTTTGGCGAATGCGCTCGGCCAGGTTTTTTGCGCTCTCCAGGGTGCTTTTGGGCAGCACCACCACGAACTCATCGCCACCCCAGCGCGCGAGCAAGTCACCGGGGCGCACGCAGGCCTCCAGGCTCTCCACGACGCTCATCAGGGTCTGGTCGCCGACGCCGTGGCCGTGTCGATCATTGATCGGCTTGAAGTCATCGATATCCATGGCGACCAGGGCCAACGGCAGGCGAAAGCGTTGGGCGCGCTCGCATTCTTCCAGCAGCACTTTCTCCAGGCGATAACGGTTGGCCACGCGGGTCAGAGCGTCACGCTCGGCCAGGGAGCGGTTCTCGTCCAGTTGCAACTGCAGTTGCTGGTTGACCCGCGACAACTCGCGTGTGCGTTCGGCAACCAAGGCTTCAAGGGATTGGTTGCGCCGTTCGAGCTGTTCGATCGCGCACTTGCGCGTATTGATGTCGCGATGGGCGCCGACCATGCGCGCTACCGAGCCGTCGAGATTACGCGCAACCACATAGCCGCGGTCTTCGATCCACAGGTAGCTGCCGTCTTTTTTGCGGCAACGGTATTCGATTTGGTAATAGGGCGAGCGACGGTTGATGTAGTCATCGAACACCGTCATCACGCGGGAGTAGTCGTCGGGGTGGATGATGTTCTCCCAGGTGAACACGCTGTTCTCCAGGGAGTGGCGGGGGTAACCGAGCATTTCGTACCAGCCCGGGTTGCGGTAAACGAACCCCGTATTCGCGTTCCAGTCCCAGACCCCGTCGCTGACCAGTTCCATGACGGCATGCAACATGTCGGCATTGAGGTCAGTTGACGGTTTGTTGCCGGCTGTATCGTCCATGTGCGCGCTCCCTGCGTGGGCCTCAAGGCCGGTCAAATTGACGCCGATACTCCGTGGCTGGCGCTACTGTACAACGGGGCTTGCACGCTTTGAATAGAGCGACTGTGCGGTTGTCGATGTGTGGCGATGGGCCATTATTTCGGCGCCCGCATCCTCGTCGGTGCCTTCCCGTTGGCGTTGTGCTGGTAAATGGCCTCGGGCTGGCCTTGCTCGTTGAAAAATACCTGGCCGATCCCCGCCGAGTTCCACAAGCGTTCACCGGCTTCGGCGTGTTCCGGGATATGCGGCACCACCTGCATGGTGCGGCGGCGGGTGAACCAGTTGAGTGGGGAGCGCGGCGAGTAGAGCCAGCGGTTGAGGCGGTCGAACCATTCCAGCAGGCGCGGCGGGAATTCGTTCTTGATGCCGCTGCTGGTGATCTGCCAGAGCTTGGGGCCAGCGTTGCGATGGCGGATCAGCACTTCGTAGACGAACGAGTAATGCACGTCGCCCGAGAGGATGACGTAGTTACCCGGTGTGCGGGAGTGGCGGAAGATATTCAGGATCACCTGGGCGGCGCCGCGATGCGCCATCCAGTTTTCGGCGTCGACCAGCAGCGGGTAGCCGCACCAACTGAACACTTTTTGCACGGTCTCGATCAGCTTGACGCCAAAGATCGGCGCGGGGGAGACGATGATCGCCGACGGGTGGTCCAGCAGCGCTTGTTGCAGTTCGCTCAAGGCTTCCCAGTCCAGCAGGCCGGACGGTTGCTTGAGGTTGAATTCGCTGCGCCAGCGGCGGGTGCGGGTGTCGAGCACCACCAGCGCGGGGGTGGTCGGCAGCACGTAATGCCACTGTTGGAAGGCCAGCAGCGTGTCGATCAGTTGATCCTGCGCACCCGCGTTCAGGTGGTTGTGCGGTGCCTGGGCGACAAGCGCCTGGGTCTGGTTGATCAGCGGGCCAAATACCTGCGGCTGGTTGCCCCAGCCTTGGCACAGCAGGTAAGCCAGCAGCGCGTTACCGATGATGCGTTTGGAGAACGGATGGCCGTAGGCGGTTTCTTCCCACTGCGCGCTGAGGTTCCAGTCGTCGGTGATGTCGTGATCGTCGAAGATCATCAGCGTGGACAGATGGGCAAACACCCGCGCGGCGCCGGGCAGGCCGTTGCGGAAGCGATCGATCTGCACCTGTTCGCGGGCATAACGCTGTTGCGCGTCGGCGCTCAGTTGCGGCGGCTGTGGCGCGATCAGCGTCCAGGGGGTGGGGGACCAGACCAACAAATACATGGCCATCGCTTCGGCGAAGGTCACCAGATGATTGTCGGCGGTGCTGCTGGTGAAAATCGGCTTCTTCACGCCGCCGAAAAAACGCTCGCGCAAGGTCTCGTTGCTGTCCAGCGCGGGGAGCAGTTCGGCCCGTTGGTAATAACTGGCGTGATGCCCGTAGAGGCTGGCGCTGTCGTCCACCACGGCGCCTTCCAGGTATTCGTCGAACAGCCCCAGGCGCGCGATCAGCCCATGAATCGCCCGCAGCATCGGCCCGGCGACATCGTCGGCGTACACCTGGTCGCCGCTCATCATCAACAATGCCGGGCGTTGGGCCGGGGTCTGGGCGTCGGCCAGCAGGCGATCGACGCACAGCAAGCCTTCGTCCGCCGGGTGATGGGGCTTGCGGCAGGAGCCGTGGACCAGTTGATGAATACGGCTATGCAGCACGAAACTCGGCGATTGCGCGTCGCAATAGAGCAGGTGCGCTGCCCAGTGGGCGATGCCGCGCCCGTCGATCAGCAGGTCATAGCCGATCAGCGCGTCCTGGGGCAGGGCCTCGTCCAACGGGATGTCGATCAAGTGGATAAAGGCCTGGCGCCCCACCGGCACGATTTGGCACTGGCCTTGGTCCAGCACGATGTCGCGGCTCTGTTCGGCGACGTGCAGCCTGAGGGTCAAAGGCAGTTGCCGCGTCCCCACCAGCCACATTACCAGGCGCTGGGGTTCAAGGCGCCGCAGCAGCGGGCCGGCGAGGACGTCGGGCAGGGTGCCGGCGTGAGGCATAGGGTTGAAAGCTCCGCGCAGGATGATCACGAAGGTTAACCCGGCGGATGTCAGTATTGTGTTAAGGCCGGGCGGATCGAAAGGAGGAAGAGGCTGCAGGTCGGCAGCCTCTGGTTGGGCGCCTCAGATGATGTTTCCCCGACCCAGGCTGTCCAGCCCGCTCACGGCGCGGTCTTTTTTAGGCGACTGCTCGCCATTGACGTCAATGGCCGCTCCCTGAGGAGGCGTTTTTGAGGGGGAGTGGTGGTCTACCTGTGTGTTCAAGTAGGTCGGCAGAAACGAATTTTCGAAGTTCAGATGGCTGTAGAAAATATTCATCACGGTTTCCTCTGTAAGTTCGGTTTGCGGCGAACACTGTCGACGCGAACCGAACTTACAGCGGGTAAGAAGGCAGTCGCTATAAACCTATTGAGTCAAAACGAGACTACTCAGGAGTGGGAATCTTCATTCACCGTGGGCACCGTAAATCGGAGCCCACTGCCAGCCCGTCGTGACGTTGAGCAAAGCGATATCGCGAAGCTATCAATGCATCGACGCGCCCTGCCGGGTCAGTGCGGTTTGTACGCATTCGAGCAGATGTTCGGTGCTCCACGGCTTGGGCAGGAAGCGTACCGATCCCCCCAGCTGCGCCGCCAGCCCGGTGTTGCCGGACGTCAGCAGCACCGGCACCGACGGCCAGCGATGGGCCACCACGCGACTCAGGTCATAGCCGTTGAGTAAACCAGGCATCTGGATATCACTCACAATCAGGTCCACCGGGTCATCGGCCCGCTCCAGGTAGATCATGCCTTCATCCGCCGAAGGAAACGAGGTGACATGTGCGCCGAAATCCTCCAGCACGTCCACCATTAACGTGCGAATGATTTCGTCGTCTTCCAGCACTAAAATCGATGGCTGAGCCATGATCCTTACTCCACCATCAGGGTTCAGTAGGGTGGAGTGGGGCGGAGCGGATTAGGTTCGATCCGATATGCGCTGAGCGATGGATGGTCGTTTTGCGCGTCTAGGTTGCGCATTTGCCGGGTGCTGCTGCACGATACGGGCGCTTTTCCACCCACTCCCGGTCCGCTTGCTTGAGGCCGAATTGCGACGACGGGGTTACCGCCGCTGCCGCAGTTACTGGCTATGCGGTCTCGGCGGCCTGGTACTGGGGCTGATCACCGGCCTGTGCGGCCGCAAAGCAATTGTTGCCACCACGGTTGCGGTCGAGAGTGTGGTCCTCAGGCACCTGGCCCATCAACTCCACACATTGCGTGACATCGACCCGCTGGCCGTGGCCGCGATTGCCTCGATCGTCGAGGAGGAACAGCACCACCATGATCACTCTGCCGCGCAGATCGAGCGGGACGACCCGTGGTTCAGGGCGCTGGCGCCGGTGGTGACAGCGTGGACCGAAGCGGTGATCTGGATGGGCATGCGTTCCTGACAAACCGGCATAATTACCCGTATCGCCCGATGTGGAGCCCTTATGAAATACCGCGCGTTACTGACCTTCGTCCTGATCCTCAACACCGGCGCAGCCTTCGCCGCCGGCGATGCCGAAGCGGGTGGCAAGCTCTTCGCCAAAACCTGCGGCGGCTGCCATAGCATCGGCGAGGGCGCGCGCGGCGGCTTTGGCCCCGAACTCAACGGCATCATCGGCAGGCCAGCCGGCACCACTCCCGACTATCAGTATTCAGATGCGATGAAAAACTCCGGGGTGGTCTGGACCCGGGAAAAACTCGCGGCCTATATCGAGGCGCCGAAGAAGGTAGTGAGCGGCACGCGCATGATCTTCTGGGGTATCAGCGATCAGGAAAAGATCGACAACATCCTGGCCTACCTGGCGACGTTTCAACCTGAGTGATCGCCTGACCCCATGTGGGAGTTGTCGAGCCCCGGCGAGGCTGCGATGGGATCACCGCGTGACACCTGCCAGACCGCAGCGCCTGCATCGCAGCCTCGCTGGGGCTCGACAACTCCCACATAAAACCTGCGTCGTTCTGAAGCCCTTACACCGATAAGGACATCCCCTCAAATGTGGGCGCGGTGCATCAGCCCCGCCCCAAATACCTGCAATACCAAACCACCCCACCCACAACCGCCCCCACAACAGTGACCCCGTTCCCCACCAACCAAATCCCAAAGTTCCGAGTCTGCTCCGCATCCCCCTCATAAAACGGCCCAAAGTACGCCGCCACCGCCATCACCACACCGTTAAACACCCCAACAGCGACGGCAACCACCAAAAACACGAACACGACCGCCTTACATACCTTCATATAACCCTCCAAAACCATATTTCCCTGGAGTCGTGATAATCCGAGAACGTCCCTTCGATCGAGAACCCCAACTGAATTCGCGGGTAGCTCAGCCAATCCGTCAATCGCCGTCCATTCCATAAATCAATGTGGTCACCACTGCGATTGCCAAACGTCTCATTCCTCCTGCGCCAAGGTCTTTTTCTGCCCGCTGATCACGCCAGCAGGTGCTTGGAAATGATCCGCGAGATTTCAACAATCGAAGTCTTCCCCGTGAACTCGAATTTCACTTTCCCCAGCGACGAGAAGTAAATCTCCAACTCCGAATCCAGATCGAACGTCCCGGAGGTTTCCACCGAATACGCCACGATGTTTTTGTACGGCAGCGAGGTGAAGTCCTTCTTGCTGCCGGTAATCCCCTGCACGTTCACCGCGATGATGCGCTTGGTGGTGAAGACCACGCCGTCGCGCATGGCTTTGTAGGCATCGATCACTTCTTCGCCGTCCAGCAGCAGGGCGGCGACGCGTTCGGCGTATTCGTTGTTTTGCTTGAGTTTGAAGAAGCCTTTGTTGTTGAAGTCGATCATGTGCCTGTCCTGGGTGAGTGAGCCGGTAATCGCCAGCCGGTGTATGACGTTTTGCTCGTGGATCTGTATCTAACGCCCTGCTTTTCAACGCCCTACCATGGCGCCTGACACTGCAACGTCGGCGAAGGATTTCACGCCGGCAGAATAAAAATCCAGGAGCTAAACAATGCCCGATATGTCCAGCTTGCTTGCCTACGCGCTGATCTCACTCGGCATGGTGCTGACGCCCGGGCCGAACATGATTTACCTCATTTCCCGCTCGATTTGCCAGGGACGCATGGCCGGGATGATCTCCCTGGGCGGGGTGGCGTTGGGGTTTATCGTTTACATGCTGTGCGCGGCATTGGGTATCACCGCATTGGTGATGGCGGTTCCCTTGGCGTATGACGCGCTGCGGCTCGGCGGTGCGTTGTACCTGGTCTACCTGGCCTGGCAGGCGGTCAAGCCGGGTGGTCGTTCGCCTTTTCAGGTGCGGGACCTGCCCCTGGATAGCCCGCGCAAGCTGTTCATGATGGGCTTTGTGACCAACCTGCTGAATCCTAAAGTCGCGGTGATGTACCTGTCGTTGCTGCCTCAGTTCATCGACCCGAACGGCCACGGCAGTGTGCTGACGCAATCCCTGGTGCTGGGCTTCACGCAGATTTTCATCAGCGTGAGCGTCAACGCAATGATTGCCATGATGGCGGGCTCCATCGCGGTGTTTTTCGTCACCCGGCCCGGTTGGCAGGTGGTGCAGCGCTGGCTGATGGGCTCGGTGCTGATGGGCTTGGCCGTGCGGATGGCGGTTGAAGGGCGGCGCTAACCGGGCATGCGCTTTTGGCCGCGGCCGGCACGCTGATCACCGATTCACAGGATGTCTTTCAAATAGTCCTTGAGGGTGGTTAGCGGCGTGGGCAGTGCGTCGAGTTGATGGACGTTTTGCACGTCAGTCGCCAACCGCCGCAACTCCCGCCCCAGCACCGTGTGGGCGCCGCCCAATGCCTCCAGCGCCTGCACCACGCATTCCTCGATCTTGCGTTGAATCGCAGCCAAATCCCGCTGCCGCACCAGTAACCCAAACACTTCCCGCTCGTACCCGTCCATCACCAGATCGTCACGCAAGACCGGGCTGCCGCCGTCGGTCTCGTACACCAGTTTCAGTGCGAAGAGCGCAACCGCTTCCAGCGTCAATTCCATGGTCTCGCTTCCTCGGGGTTTGGTGGGGAGGGCGATGATCACTGTTCTGCGCCGGAAAAAAAAGACCCACGCGTCAGCGCTCCAGGATCAGCTCCACGCGGCGGGCGCGTGCAAAACCTAGATCAAGCGATAGGTGGGATACCGACCCGAAGTGGCCGCCCGAGAGGTGCTGCTTTCGATTGTGCAGAACGGACACATTTCTATGGTTCCCCAAACCGGGAGAAATCGGCTAAAAGCAGTCCGTCAGATTCGACCAGTAAATCAGGGGCGATTCAGACCACAGTTAGAACGATTATGCTTCGGGCGCTTAAATATGGATTTCCAATCCTGTGCCGGCCGGCAAGCCTCCAGTGATTTATGTCCGCGTGGCTCATGACACTAACTGCATGGTCATTGCGCTATATACCTTCAGCCCCTGCAGATCGCTGGCCCTTGCCTGAGTGCAACCCAGTTTGGCCAGCCAACGGTGTGCAGGGTTCTTGTCCAACGCAACCGCGTGCAGCGCTACAGGTGTAAGGCCTAATCCAATCAGTACTTGAGGGCCTTGTTCACTGACCAACAGGAATTCGTCCGCGCCCACGCCAACTGCCCGGTCCAGCCCGGCATAGAGGTTGCGCTTCCAATCAGTGATGTGCGACTGCCAACGGGCAAAATTGCCTCCCCCTTTTTGGCGGTACTCGTCGCTCTGCAATACGGCAAGCGTGTCGACTGAATGCAGGGCCAGGTAGGCCGGGCAATTGCCGCTCAAGGCTTTGAACCGCTGCGAGGAGCTGAATCCGCTCACCGAGATCAGCGCTGGCAGTTTTTCCAGGCTGTAAAACGCATTCCACTCAGCTTCGCTCGCGGGGTCAGCGTAGTTGCATTCGACTGTATAAATCATCATGTCACTTCGTTGGTTGATGTTTAATCATGCTAGTGACACGGTAATGATCCATAAAACGACTTTTCGGCACTCTTCAGTGATTAAACATCAAGGTGGAGGCCTTGACTTGAACCAGGAATGCCCATGCGTCGAAAGCTCCCGAGTAACGCTGCCCTGATGGCCTTTGAAGCCGCAGCCCGGCATGGCAGTTTCGCCCGTGCCGCAGACGAGTTGGCCCTGACTGAAGGCGCCATCAGCCGGCAGATAGGCCGTCTGGAGGCGTTTCTGGGGGTCACGTTATTCGAGCGTGTTGGCAACCGCGTGCGGCTCTTGCCCAACGGTGAGCGCTACGCGGCCCAAGTGCGCGAACTACTCGACCGGCTCGACAGGGACAGCCAGTATTTGATGGGCCAGCCCAGCGACGGCGCCAGCCTGGATATCGCCGTCAGCCCAACCTTTGCCCTGCGCTGGCTAATTCCGCGGTTGGCCGGCTTTGGCCAGCAACACCCGAATATCTGCGTGCACCTCTCGGAACGTATGGAACCGTTCGTGCTAGCCGGCAGCGGTTTTGATGCCGCCATCCATTTTGAGCACCCGGCGTGGACAGGCATGCAGACGCACCGCCTGTTGAACGAAGTGTTAATTCCGGTTTGTCACCCTGGCCTGCTGAAGCCGGGCAAGCAGGCAACGGCTCTGGATTCACTGCCGCGATTACACCGACGACAGAACCCGGATGCCTGGCAGCGTTACGCCCAGCAAACCGGGATTGTCCTGAGCAACGCCGCGATGGGCGCGCGCTACGATTTGCATGCGATGCTGATCGAAGCCGCGCTGGCGGGGCTCGGCGTGGCACTCGTACCGCGCCTGTACGTGGAAGCCGAACTGGCGCAAGGTCGGTTGGTCGCGCCATGGCCACAAGAGAGGAATGTCGCCAAGGCCTTTTGCCTCGTGCTACCCGAACCGCTTGAACTGAGCCGCGCGCCCATCCAGGTATTTGCGCGTTGGCTGTTGGAGGAAGCGCAGGTGACGTAGGGGATGCGGTGGGGCCTGTACCGGATTGGTTCAGACGCTGAGCGACTCAGAACTTCACATTGAAACCGGCATGCATCAGCGCAGTCGATGGCCACGCAGGGCACCAGGTCGAAATTCACGGTATCGCCGAACGCTTCATTGATCCGCACGCCATTGAGATAAACCGCCAGCCCCTGTGGGGTTCCTTATTCCTGGCGGGATAAATGCGTCAATGTCTGTTTGTAAAACCACGACCTATTAGTAGGGAGTTAAGACTTTTGGATGAGTTGAAGGGGCGTGCAATGTGTTTTTTTGATTTTGTGTAATAAGGAAGAGGGGGTTAGTTGGTTTAATACAGTAGTCGAGGTTTTATTTTTATGGGGGTGTAAATGCCGTTGCGGTCTACATTGATAGACGCCCGTCATCAGGCACAGAGTTTGGGACAGATTTGTGGGGCTCCCGTCGGGCCTTAACGTGCCATGACGTTGACGATTACATGCAGGATGAAGGCGGGTCCATAACAAGGCTGGCCCTGTTCATCTTCGATACGCCAGATCGACGTGAGTGTGCAGGTCTCCCTTGGGGCGCCGAACTCCACGCTGATACGTACCGGCTGGCCGGGCAGGGTGTCGGCGATGGGGATTTCGTTGTTCAGGCTGCGCAGGTGGGTGTCCATCACCACTTCCAAGGGAACGCCGGACGCGCTGCGGCGAGCGATTACGTATTCGCCGTCGACCCGTACCAATTTCCGACCGCGCCACGGGCGGGCGCCAAGGTTCTGGATCTCCCAGGTTTTCTGAAACGTCTCACCGGGCAGCACCACGGTCTGGTCTGGGGTGGTGACATCCGCGTTGAAGACAGCTATGTCGCTGGGGTCACGCAGGCCGGTGGCGCGATTAGTGGTTGCCATTGAACAGGCATCGCCCGGTGCGCCAGCCAGGTCGGCGAAGTAGCGGAATAACAGCAGCGGCGAAACCTGCAACGCCTTGGCCAGTTTGATCAGGGTGCGTACTGAGGGATCTTGTGAGGCTCCGCCGGTCAATCCGTAGAGGTAGGTTCGGGAAATACCGGCTTCTTTGGCCAAGGCTGTCAGGGGCTTTCCCAGTTCTCGGCTGCGTCGCATAACCAAGGCTCGAAGCGTATCGCGTGTTCTGATGTTCATATTCGAGTGTTGATCTCCGGTCCTTGGTGATAGTCGTCACGTTGTTCGCCAAAAAGGACAACCTGCTCGCCGCTACGTATATCGAGCGATGCACACTTGCGACCTGCTAGCGACGTGGTGAAGGACATGGATAGGTCCCTTTTGGGTTGGCTACATCCAGTGTCGTGGTTTCTCGCATGCTTGCGAACCTTGTGTGTGTTGCATTCCTTTACAATCATCTTTGGATATAGCGATGACTCAAATAAAAACGTGCTGTGAATCCATTGTTCGATCAGGCTTCGGCATCCTGCAAATGTCTGATGCCATGCTGCAGGACTACAAAAAAATTGTTGATGGATATTCAGCAATCTCTCAGGCCACTAAAGATTCATTTTCCTTTGTTCAAACGCTGCTAAATTTTTCCCGCTCGCAACCATCAATTTAAATAGTGCCATAAACGTCCGCACACCAAGTTCGGTAATCAACCGATTCAACTTCTCTAATATTCTAGCGGGTTCGAACATCCCATGCTTCTAAACTTCAACGCTCTTTACCTCGAAGGCTTGCTTTTGGGCATGGGGCTGTTCGCCGCGCCTGGTCCGAAAGACACCTTGGTCATCCGCCAAGGTGTGGGCCGGGGTCCGATCTGGGCCGTGGTTGCTATCTGCGTACTCGCCGATGTCCTACTGATCGCTGTTGGCGTCGCAGGGTTGGGTTCATTGCTGGGAAGTCGGCCGGGTGTGGTGGCGCTGTTGCTGCTGTCCGGTGCGGCGTATTTGCTTTGGTTTGGCGGTCAACGCTTGCTGGCCTGCCTACGTAACCAGTCCATGCCCAACACGCAAGGCGGTCACTCGCAACGAGGCTTGCTGCGCACAGCACTGGTGCTCGGGTTTGCCAATCCCTACGCCTGGCTTGATACCGTCGTGCTGATCGGCTCGATCGGCGCAGCCAAACCCACCGGCCAACAAGCGCTGTTCGCGAGCGGCGCGATGACGGCGTCGTTGGTGTGGTTTGTGATACTGGCGCTGGGATGTCAGCGTTTGACGCGGCTGTTCCAGGCGCCAGTGGTGTGGCGCTGGTTGGATGCGGGTGTGGCGGTGTTGATGGTGTACCTGGCCGGGATGTTGATCACTGATTCAGTGGGTGTCTTTCAGCAGGTAATCGGGGTCAGACTCTGAAGAGTCCAAAGGGCTGCGAACGCCTCAATGTCGTCTTTCACCAAGTCGGCTTGGACGTATCGCGCTGGAGAAAGAGTAATCTGCCGGTTGCGATAGGCCGAAGTCGGCCAGAAGCGGACGCTTAGTGCAGAAAATAAATCTGTCCCCCCCTTTTATTGCAAGCAGACACTGGAACAGTCCATGACAGCAGGACGGCTCATTAGGCTGCATCGCGCCCGTAGCGAATGGTCAGGTGCTTTCTGCTTCTGACAGGGCCTTGGCCACTACGGCAGGTAAGCTTCCGGGCGCCCTTATACGCATTTGCTTGTTCAAATTAAAACGACCGAACACAACCGTGATGTCAGAAACCGAGACGTCAAACTCTCGGGCGAGAAACTTAACCATATGGTCAGTCGCCCTGCCTGCTACGGGTGCGGCGGTGACGCTGATCTTGAGTTGACTTCCTTTCGCCTTGCCGATGGCATCCTTTTTGGCGCTCGGAGTTCCAAGTATGTTCAGAACTAAAGTCTCTCCATCCCACCCACAAAACGAGGACATCTCAAAGCCACGGCCGGATGATTTCTTTTTGGTAATCGCTTTTGCTTTCTTCACATGGATCCTGCGTAGGTCGGATAAAAATGCCTAACTATAAATAGACATCAATGGGTGCATAACATTTTTGGGCGGACGTGCGCTGCCGCTCTGGAGTGCAGTATTTACGAGGAGGGCGGAAGTAAAAACGGTTAGACACCATTGCAGCAATTCCTTTTGCGAACGGTGTTTAACAGTGTCGAGGGTAGCGCGGGGCTTGGAGGAAAGACAAGAGGGCAGCAGCCGTAGCACCGGCGCTTGGGGAAAAGACGAACGACTGCTTCTTGCCCGTCCCGGCCTATTGCGACCGGCAGAAGTCGACCCAAGCGGGCTTCTACACTCTCTGATTGAATAAGCTATCGTCCACCGCACGATACTGATCAACACTCGGACTTGAACGAATGACAGACAATCCTTTTCGTATTCCAACAGATGCTGAAATTGCTGACGCAGAGAGCAGGCTCAATTTTCGCTTTCCCGATGAATATATCCGCTTCCTGAAAGGTGGCAGCGATGTCGCAAACGCCGCATTTGAACCCGCGGTGATTTTGGGAGGATGCAGCCATCTGGATATCTTTGAAATTACCGAAGCCGCCTGGGCCCAGGGCCTGCCTCGGGATTGGTTGCCTTTCATTGAGGACAACAGCGACTACTTCTGCATATCGCAGGCTGGTGTTGTTCGATACTGGTCCCACAACGGAAGTACAGACGAAAGTTGGCCAACCTTTGCCGCCTGGTTCGAACAGGTCTGTATAGCCCTTGAGTAGTGTATGTACGATATCTGCGATCCATACCAGGTGTCCGCTGCTGGCCCAGAGTAAGTAAAAACGCTTCGCCAAAATTGAAGTGGGCGCATCTACGTTAAATCTGAAATTTTGAACGGCAGTCAGCGAAGGCGAATCTTTTATTCTGCTTATGATCAAGGATGAATAAACGTCGTTTCTAGGAGGTCCTGATGGCCACTGCACATGTTTTCATCGCCGTCAGCCTGGACGGCTTCATCGCCCGGCCAGATGGCGACATTGATTGGCTTTTGCAGCGTGATGATCCGACTGAAGATCATGGCTACTGCGCCTTCATTGCCGACAAGGATGTAATCGTGATGGGGCGAGGCAGCTATGAGAAGGTGCTGACCTTCGACACATGGTTCTACGACCGGCCCGTCGTGGTGCTGTCTGAACAACTGGCCGGTACGCCGGTGCCCAAGGCGTTGAAGGGCAAGCTGCGCTTCTCAAACCTCGCACCAGGGGAGCTGATGGCCGAACTGGCGAGGCAAGGCATGCATCGTGTCTATGTCGATGGCGGGCAGTTGGTGCAATCCTTCCTGCGCGATGGGTTAGTCGCCGATATGGTGATTACCACTGTTCCCGTACTGATCGGATCGGGAAGGCGATTGTTTGGGGCCCTTCAGCAGGACATTGACTTGGAACTAGTATCCAGCTGCAGCTTTGCTTCGGGGTTGGTGCAGTCTACCTATCGGTTGACGGTATGACCGGTTCGCGAGGGTGTTCGATCTAGAGCAATGAGGGGAGAGGGGGGCGGATTTATTTACCGAGGCCGATTCTCGAACGTTGGCTTTTCTTCTGGCTGGCAGTCAGTTAATGGTCGACTTCTACCGGATATGACAGGCAGAAATCGGCCAGTAGCGGACATTATTCGCTCTATGGATAATCCGACGAGCTACTTATGACTTTGAGCGGAGAAACCCATGGAGCTTCATGAGCAATTGGATCAGGTCAAGGACGCCAATACCTTTCTGGCTTTTGCCCACGCCCTGGCGGAAGACAAATCGAATGGTGACTGGGAAAACGGGACGATAGAAGCCTTCCTGGACGGAGCTATTGCATGGGCCGAGGACAGTAATTTTGGCGTCGATCAGGGGCTTCAAGGCTCCAATCCTTGGCGGCAATTCGCTAATTTTTTGTACTGCGGAAAAATATACGAGTAAACAGGTGAAGTGTTTATTCGCTTTAAGCGTTGCGTCTAGGGGGTAGCCGAACGGGCTCGGCTCCACCTCACGATCGACCGATTCTGGTCGGTCACCGCCAATTTTAACTGGCTGTATTGGGTCGAAAGCGGCCCATTCTGACGGCGAATATCTGTCTGAACGTTTCGGCTACTATAACTTCTAGCCGCTGGGCGCCATTCAAGCTTCGGGATATTGTATGAAAACTGTCGACGCAAACCGCCTGAAGATCTGGCAGGCACTTTCAGAGTTTTTTCTCGATACCGAGATCACCGACGCGACTTTTGACTATGTTGCTCGCGTAGTCCTGGAAACAGGCTATTCGCCCCAAGAAATTCACAGCATCCTTTGGAATGAAGTTTTCCCTGTGCTTGAAGGAAACCTCAAATCCATTGCAGGTGAATGGGCGGGATGGACAGATGAATGGCTGTTAGAGCATTTATCGGTATGTGAGGTCTCTACGAACAAGCTGGTTGACAGCGGCATTATTAAAGAAATCAGAAGATGCTGGGGGCAAGTGGCAGCCCGGCTTCCGCTCGCATATACCTGACTCGACTTCATCAATGCTCCTAGTGGCTACGGGCTCCTAGCGACCGTTGCTCTGGTTTGCCATCCTTGTCCTTCCACACGTGGAGGACATGTCATGAGCATCATCGCTACCCGCAGCCGTCAGCCCTGGAACAAAGGAAAATTGGTGGGCCAGAACCCCCCGCTACAACTGAGAGATATCTGGGCCATCCGAGTAAGGCTTCAAATTGCGGAAAGAACCAGGGAGCTGGCTCTCTTCGATCTGGCCATCGACAGCAAACTTCGAGCTTGCGACTTAACCATGCTCCGCGTGCGCGACGTCGTCCATGGCGAGCACGTATCATCACGAGCCATGTGATGCAGCAGAAAACGCAGCGGCCAGCGCAGTTCAAGATTACTGAACAAACACAGTCCATCTATCCACTCGCCAATACGCTCGTATCGTCAAAGGCTGGGTGAAGGCCGTTGGCCTTGATCCAGCCATGTATGGCACTCATGAGATGAGACGTACGAAGGCATCACTGATCTATCGCAGGACGAATAACCTGCAGGCGGTTCAACTGCTGCTCGACCTGTACGAAGACCTGAACGGCAAACACCGCGACATCGCCCTGGCGATCCATCAACTGAGCGAACTGGGCGTACTCCTCACCGCCAAATTGCTCGATCGTGAAACGCCTTGCCCTGGCCAACCCGCCCAACAAGCCGTCTCAGGCCACCTGCAACGGCTTGCCGCGATCAATTGACCCCAGGCCAGCTCTCCACATATTCAATAGTGAAGTCCGGATAGGAATCGACGATCTGGATCTTGTAGTCGGGGTAGCTGTCGACGGTTTGCCATTTGCCAACAGAGTCCGGCCAGGAAACCACCTTCTTTACCTTAAGGTCGGGGTACTGATTCACCACTTTCACCTTGTAGTCGGGATAGCTGTTCACGAACTGGATCTTGCCGTAAATCTTCGACACATCGACCGTCGTACCGGCGTGAGCGCAAAAAGTGCAGGTCAACAGCAAGGAAGCGAGGGCAGCTTTGAACATGAGCATTTCATCCTAAAAAATCGAAGCGTCCAGTCTATCGATATCCACGCGGGCCGTGCCGAGAAACGCCTATCCCTTCAACTCACCTGCCCGATTGCTGGCGGCGTCATCATACGGCACATACAACGGCTCGGCGATCTGGCTTGTGATGGCTTTGGTCGATTCAAGCCCCAATACAACCCCCTCAGCCTTGCCGACTGCGCGATTGAGCTCAAGCGCCATCGATGGCGTCGAGCTGCTTGGCAGCGTGAAGGCCCACGCCTTATCGCTCTAAAGTGATCACTGTAGTCCGCTATCCAAATCTAACGGTTCGGAATTCTATTTCGCGGGAAGAAAGTGACCAGCTACTCGTTTTATACTTGGCCGGTTCAGGCTTGCTCATGCAGTCATTTCACCAGCCAGCCCATAAAGCTCGATTTGTATAACAAAGCCCCACCAACCGAAAAATAACTTCAGATTAAAAATCAATTTGCCTGCCGCCGATTGGGGTTTCCATATCATTCTGACCAGCAATCATAGCCGACGCGCTAATTGCATTTTGATTCGCCCAATCACGAAGTTTTATAAACTCATCCTTACGCATTTTGCTCATTGGCACTAAGCGCGAAATAGTAGTTTCAAAATCAACCATATTCAGATCGCTTAGATCATCAGAGCCATTCATCCGCCGCGAGAACGCTTCAATCAGGGAGTCTCCAACCCAAGCTTCGATTTCAGCACCAGATAGCACAACGTCTTTACCAAAATTCGACTCGCCCCCCAAAGCAGACAATCGATCCAAATCAAATTTTTCTGGGTCACGTTTCAATTTTTTCAGATGTATTTCAAGAATCTTTTTTCTTTCTAATGATGAAGGAAAATCAACGAAAAATATTTCGTCGAATCGCCCCTTTCTCAATAACTCCGGAGGTAAGCTGTTGATGTTGTTAGCGGTAGCAAACACAAAAACAGGCGCCGTCTTTTCCTGCATCCAAGTTAACAGTGTGCCGAATACGCGTGTAGCCGTTCCACCATCAGATGCCCCTCCGGAAGAACCGGAAAGTCCTTTTTCAATTTCATCGATCCATAGGATGCAGGGCGAAACAGCTTCGGCAGTGCGTAGTGCGGAACGAATATTGGACTCTGAAGAGCCAACCACCCCTTGGAAAATTTTCCCCATGTCCAAACGTAATAAGGGCATATTCCATGACGACGATACGCATTTCGCTGTTAAAGACTTACCGCAACCAGGAACTCCAGTTAAGAGCAAACCCTTCGGAGTCCCAACACCGAACTCCTGAGCAATCTGCCCAAAACACTGGCTACGCAAGTGGAGCCATTTCTTAAGAGTTGCCAGACCTCCAACATCTTCAAGACTCACCTTTGAGTCAATGTATTCCAAGATACCTGTTTTTCGTATGATTTGTTTTTTTTCGGAAAGCAAATCTTTTACAGTATTTTCATTTACACTCAGACTGGATACCAATGAACGAGATAAGCTATTGTCAATTTCCAATCCCGTGAGGCCCAATGCAGCATCAATGAGTTTCTCTTTGGTTTCGGCAGTAAGATCAATTTTAACGCTACTATTTCCTTGCCATGAATTAACAAAATTATTTATCTGGTCCTTAACCTCATCTCTTGATGGCAAAGGAAAATCAATCAACGTGATTTCCTTTTGAAGATCGTTGGCAACTTCAAAGCTGGGGGCCACGATAATGCAATTGCTTCGATATCCGCGTGAGCGGATATTTATGGCTAAATCTCGAAGTCGACGCCGATAGACCGGATTTGATCTTGAGGTAAGGTAGTTATGAGCATCACAAAAAACAAAAATATTTTTGCTGCCTTCCTCCTTCGCCTTTTCTTCGCAAAAGTCCAAGGCCATTTTCAAATCAAAGGTTTTATCCCCAGAAACGACGCCATTTATCTGGACGCCTACCGTCGAGTTCCAAACGAACAACCGATGGCTAAGAGCCTTAGCGATTTCAGAAATTTCACTGAGTGCACGTTCCTCCTCGAAAGTTTCAATGACCAAAATCGCATAACGCGCCTTGAGGTAATCTGTTATCTGCTTGGTACGATTCATGCCTATTATCCCTATTCTTGAACTGAGTTATACATGCATCGGAAGGCCAGTTTTGGTAACGCCAGAACTTGAAACAACAAACTCGACAACTCTTCCAGTACGGAAAAAGTCAATATCGACCCTGTCGCTGGTTTTGATAATCTGCTTGTGCTGATAGGGATGTTTCGCGTTATGCCGATACCGACCAGCCAACGTCATATCAACGGCTTTAACTACTCGGATCATGGCATCATTCTGGAATATCTCTTTTGGCGTATAGCCTGTATAAAGTATCCAGTTTTTCTCACCATTGACGGCATGTATTAATTTTTCCAAGGCTGGCGCTTGGTCGAGGGGCTCCCCCCCAGAGAGGGTAACTCCAGCGATGTCCAGTGCATTTATCTTCTGTGCCAACTCATGAATAGACATCAACGTACTCGCTTCGCGAGCGTGGGTTCCCTGATTGAAGCACCCCTTACAATTCAGCGCACAGCCCTGCACCCATAATGTCAAGCGCAACCCAGGCCCGTTAACGCTGCTCAACTCCATATGATGTACATTTATTTCCATTTATAAATTCGCGCTGAGAATTTGAAGGGTTTGTTCTTCATGAACGACGGTATACTCCGGCTTCCACTCAGTCACAAGTTCCGTAGTGGGGCTAGAAAGTAGAGACTCGAGCTCTTCGGTAAGCTTTGTACAAATATCGCCTTTCACGCCATGCACTTCCTCCGTAATCTCATTGCCCGTGAAAGTGACATGAATACCGTATTCGTAGTTAGGTCCGAATTCAATCTCGAACCCTTGAAAAGTTTCTTTCACTCTTGCTGGAACACCTGATGCGTCTATGCGCCTGATGGTTTCATCGATGGCTACGCTGATGTACGCTTTCTGAAAGCTTAAAGCCAGGTCAGCCATTATTGCTTCATCGTCGGACGAAATCATTCCCCGCTCAATGAGAAGCTTGTAAGAGCCCTCCTCAATCTTGCAAACAAACAAATTGAATTTATCAGCTGTTTGGCCACAAATAGCTCTAAACTGCTGTTTGCCCATATAACCTATTTTACCCAATATCTTTTTACTGAAGTCGCTGGTAAATACGGAAACTAGATCGGTCGCTGGCTTAATGCCCATCTTGCCGAAAGCTTTGGCAATGGTCTCTTCATTAACATAAGAAAATTCAAATTTTGTACAATGAGACATTGTTAAAGCTCCAGCCTGCGACCGGGAACAACTTCTTCAACGTTCTGGATAGCGACTAATACGTCAGAGGCAACCTCAATATTGCGAATCGGTGCCACGGATGCAAGCGTAGCCTCAGGCGCAACATTTTTTGTGAGCGCAGTTGGAGTTCCAGAGTTGGCAACCACCCGACGTCTTTGTACAGCCTGTGATGCACCACTACCACAAAGGAGACTTGTATCGATCGTTTCCAATAACCTTCTGATGACCAGAATGGGATTTGATGTTAGCTTTTCATATAGGCCAATGCGCAACAACACATCACACCCATCATTGAATTGCAATTTAACAAAATAATTTTTATTTTCATCACCGATGATACCAATGCGCGAGACCTGATTAAGATCCCGCGACAGCTTGCCCCAACCATATCCATCAAACGACGCTACAATTAGTTTTGTCGCTGTTGCGGCAAAAGCATTACTACCAACGTCAAACTCGTCAGCATCAAAATTCTGGTAGCTGACTAGAACTTTTTCCCCTGCAGGAATTCCCAGAGCGGTCGCTAAATATTCATTTGTTGAATGATCGATATCTGCGTGAAACTTTAAGCTTTTTGACAAAACATAAAGACTAAAGACACATCCTACTCCATAGAATATTGCACTCAGTGCGTCTTCTGGTGCTAGGGCTACAAAAGCCACGACAATAAAAATAATGATTCCGTAGCCGTAATTTATGGCCTTCTTTGTACTGAGTTTTTTATTTCTGTAGCCCTGAAATGTTTTGCCGGGAATATACTTTTTTGAAGGTGCAAATAGCACGGCGCACACACTAAAAAAAACCAGACAAATTAGCCCCATTGCAGCCTGGCGCTTTTGCCCATTTTGCAACCCTTCGAGAAACATCCACGCACCTGTAACGATGAAAGCAGGTAAGGACGCCAGTACTGCAAGTCCCGCTGCCTTACCTTTGGTGATCATCATCATTTTCCACATCGGGATAGTTTTTATCATTCATAAACCTTCTAGAGTCGGTGCAGAAGCGCGTAGTGTGAGGATGACTGTAGAACTACTCATTGGTCTATGCTACATGATGATCTTTGGTTTATCACGCCTTAGGGATGGTCTGAAGTAGCCTTACGTTTCGTGTTAACTTCGACCACTGCCGATTTTGAAAGTGACGAGTCGATCCAAAACACTGAAATCACTCACTCCTTTCTGGCTTTTCAGCCGTTACGAGCAACTCGCAGCGGCCATTCCCCGCAGTACAGGCACGCCTCTCCTGCGTTACTCTGCAAATGTCGACGGGCCATCCACAGATTTCCGATTTTGGGCTGCCCCTAGGTCTCCTAGACACATCGCGAGTGTCCGTTTCTGGCCGATTCTGTTGAAAAAGTCGTACTCGCTTAGCCAAGGTGACCGCCTGCATCAATGAATAGCTTGCGGAGTTTTTTTCGAGCCGCCTCTGAAAGACGCGGTGAATAGCGTTGAAACTCTTCTTCGGCTGTGTCGGGCTTGCCGTTCATGGCCAATACAAACGCGTATGCAAGAGGATGTTGTATGTAGTTGTAGAAACCCAGGCCACCAGTCGACAAATGCTGCTTGACCCGCTCGAAAGCATCAGGCAGGTCGGCTATCGAACGAGCCTCGTTCCAAAACGATTCAGCTTTTGGAATTGCAGCCCGGAGGATATTGGGTGCGCGGGTTGCTATGACATCAGGTCCGTAGCTGCATGAGATATCAAACGCTCGATCTCGCACATCGAAAGTCAGATCAGGTCGTGCTGATTTTGACGTCCTGTGCCATTTGATTTCATTGCCGGAAAGATGGGGAACGAAGTCCAGTGACAGAGCCCATGACGGCGCTAGCGCGCCGCCTTTGCACTGCTCAAGGCGAAAGAGTTGGCGAATGGGAGCATTGACGCTACGAAGCCAGGACAGCGGGCCCTGAACTTCGAACCCTAACGGCTGTAAAAGTGATTCTACGGTTGGCGAAACAATTTCGTGGATTTGATCTATTCGCACTATTTCGAACGTTTTTCCCTGCATCGTCGGCCCCATGCCCAAAAGTAATCCCACTTCGACAACTACGGTCGTTGGTTCGACCTCAGATAATGGATGGAGTCTTCTTCATCTACATTCGGGAATCAAGGCACACGAAACCTCTCTCGGCGAACTGCCTTTTACATCAGCAGATGATGAACTGTCCTTTTGCAAAAGTAGCTCTCCTGATTGGTCTAAGGCAAAATCTGCCCGTCGGCCAGCGGGAGAGTACGCAGCATGATGGGACAGTTATCGAGTGGGCAGGATCGGCTGTTTTATTCGTTCAATCTTGAAGAACACATCCCAAAAAATCATCTCCTGCGTAGCATTGATCGGTGTCTCAATCTGAGCGACCTGCGCCACTACCTCGCCGATTTCTATAGCCCGATTGGGCGCCCTTCGATTGATCCTGAACTGATGATCCGCATGCTAGTCGTGGGCTATTGCTATGGCATTCGCTCCGAACGGCGCTTGTGTGAAGAGGCCCATTTGAACCTGGCGTATCGCTGGTTCTGCCGGTTGAGCCTTGAGGATGAAGTACCTAATCACTCGACGTTTTCCAAGAATCGACACGGCCGTTTCCGGGACAGCGATCTTTTTCGCTGGCTGTTTAATGAAGTGCTGCGTCGCTGCATGGACGCAGGTCTGGTCAAGGGGGAAGGCTTTGCCGTGGACGCCAGCATCATCAAGGCAGATGCGAGTCGGCAGCGCGGCGTACTTGGTGATGAGGAGGTTAACTGGAGCGACCCATCGCTCAGCACACGTGCCGTCCGCGAGTACCTCGAAGCACTCGATGAAGAGGCGCTGGCTGAAGCACTTCCCAAGCGCTTATCGCTGACTGATCCTTTATCCCGTTGGACTGCCGCCCCGGGCGGCCCAGCGTTTTTCGCTTACTCCACGAACTACCTGATTGATGTCGAGCATGGCGTGATCATGGACGTAGAACCGACACCGGCTCATCGAACGGCCGAGGTCGAGAGCACCAAAACCATGATTGATCGAGTCGAAGAGTTGTTCGACATCAAACCGGATCGCTTAATCGGCGACACCGCTTACGGCACAGCACCGATGTTGGCCTGGATGGTGGAAGAGAAAGATATCGAGCCGCATGTGCCGGTGTGGGACAAAACCGAGCGCAAGAACGACAGCTTTTCGAGTAACGATTTCCACTGGAATGAAGAGGCTGAGGAATACCGCTGCCCAGCTGGCAACGTATTACGCAGCGAATGGCGAGCCTTCAAGAACGAGCGTTCGCACGTCACCAAAGCCAACACCATCATCTTCCGATCCCGGCAGACCGACTGCGCTACGTGTCCGATGAAAGCCAAGTGCTGCCCGAACACATCATTTCGCAAGATCGCTCGCAGCGTTCATGAAGCCGCTCGTGATGTCGCTCGACGCATCGCAACGACGCCGGAATACGTGCGCTCTCGCCATGAACGTAAGAAGGTCGAAATGTTGTTTGCCCACCTCAAGCGCATCCTGAAATTGGATCGCTTGCGGCTACGTGGCATGAGTGGCGCGACGGATGAATTCACGCTGGCCGCCGCGGTGCAGAACCTGCGACGGCTGGCCAAATTTTCATCTCAAGGGCCACCAGTCACGGGATAGGTGCGCCTGCACCAAGCAAAAAACCTCAAATTAACCCAATAACAGAGCAGCAAAGGTCACCGAAGGGCCGAAAAACCACTCAATGTGGTGAGTAGGTTCTTCAGGGGTGGTCGTGTCTGAGTTCAGGCGAGCTGAAAATCCGACTTTTTCAACAGAATCGGCCGAATGCGGCCTATTCCGAATCCCCGCTCTCGCCCCATAGCTACTGGTCGTGATCGCCCGCTTTAGGCCGTAAACCATTTCGAGTGAAGAGAATTAACTCGTCTGATTTTCACCTGTGCAACTAGATCAAGGAGGGATTTTAACGAATGCGTCGTTAGAGATATGGGCTCTTATCGCTTGCTCGATTTTGCGTTATGCCATGCAGCTGCATGGCATAACGATAGTGGCTGGTGAATGCGATGCGCTCACGCCCCTAAACGATGCGGCACGCGGGAGTTGCGTTACAGCGCTCGCACTGGAATGCAGATGTCGCAACTAAACTCACCGGTGTGGGGGTCAAGTGCCGTGGTCGCAGAAAACATCTCGAAGCAAGGCCTATCGTCGCATTGTAGTCCGCTGGACGGCATCCATTCACGCGTCAGCCACATCCAGGCGTTACCTAAAACCTCAGCTTTCCCTTTGAAACTCGCTACGGCATAACGGCCGCCCGGCAGAGTTAGAATATCTACCTGGCCGCTAGCAACAAAATGAGCGGGTACTTCGACGCACGCGTCATAGCGGCACTTGTTGGCTGGAGTGAGAGACGGGTCGTCATGACCTATGCCATAACACGTTTCATCACTGAGGCCATTTGAGTGCATCCACGGGGCAATGGTGCCGCGCCAAAATTCGCCGATGGCGGGCCCATATGGTCCGATCAAACGTTGATACGCGACGCGTGCTTTTGGTAAATCAACGATACGTACATCCATGGCACAAGTTTCCGTTAGCCGATAAGAGACGTCAGATTCACCGAGCGCGGGCTCGCCTTCCTGATGGATATTGCTGAAGACCTGATCAGGATTGCTCTCTTGGTTGCCTGGTTGCTGTCCGATCGCGGACGCCTGCATTTTCAGCCGCTGAAGAGTCGTGGAGCGCCAGGTCGATGGCGTGCAGCCGAACTTGAGTTTGAAGGCTCGCGCAAACGCTTCACCCGAATGGAAGCCGGTGGCCAACGCTGTTTCAAGTACTGTTTCATGGCTACCACAGGACAGCCGGAAGGCCGCCTTCTCGAGCCGTCGACGCTGTGCATAGCTGCCAAGCGTTTCGCCCATCCATGCGGCGAAAATTCGATGAAAATGGAAGCGCGAGAAATTGGCGATGTCGGCTAACTGCGCGCCATCTAACGGCTGATCGAGGTGAGCATCGATGTAGTTGAGTACACGATTTATCCGTCGCGCGTACTCAGCGCGGGATACTTGCGCAGAAGGCTTGGTCGTCATGTTAGCTATTCTAAAAATCACCGTTCATGTGGCTGTTGAGCCGTTGAGTTCCTGCGATAACCGCAGCGCGTTCTTCGTTTCTTTCTCGGCAGCCTGCAGCTCCAGCGTAGGCCAATCTGTAGCAAAGGTACCGAGTTTGAACTGTTGGCAGAGCGCTTAAAGCGTCATGTCAATCCACGGAGACAGCACAGGACCAGGCACTTCGACGGTCATCGGGTTTGTGAAATAACGCCACCCATGTATTGATTTAAATCGCGAAAATCCTTAACGCTCCATGAGTGCGGCGATAGCTTTACTCCATTCTCTCGCAAGGTTCTTGGAATTAAGTCGCCATTTGGGCGAAGTATTATCGAAGACACAATCACGCCCGGATAATCATTTAATCGTTTTTTGAAAGCGAGCGTTGTTAGATCAGGAGTCGGCGGATTACTTTTTTTAGCCAGCGGTCCTGTTGCTTTGAGATCCATTCCATGGCACATGCTGCATCGCTGTAGATAGAGATTTTTTCCATTAGCATTATCCGCGAAGGATAGTGATGTTTGAGTCAGCGACAACATTCCTAGCGAAGCGATGAGCAATACTTTCATTGTTTTTATCTTCCTTGATGGGACCGGCGTTGATTGGACGCGATTGGGCGCGCGGGAAAGATATCAGCCATCGCGTCGGCGCACACGGTCATTTCTGATGCCCATTAAACCAACACGTTTTCCCGGAGGTAATTGGGGGTAGACCCCGGTTGTTTCCTGCATCTGGGGGAATCGGCGTCGTTCGCCAACCCCGACCGACCTAACGGAAATTTTTCGCCACAGATACTGACTTTCAACCCCAATCGCTTCTGCGCTAACTTCCTCCCCGTCGCTTCCAACCCAGCGACCGGACTTGAGAATCCGAGAAACAATAGGCGCATAGGCGCCACCATCCATTAGACTGTTGGCGCTTTTTTGTGCCGCATGTCTGTGCAATGGCGGCTATGCGTGGGAGACCTTCGGGTCTGCCGGGTTCCTATTGTCCCGGTTTCTCAGCCCGCGCATAGCTGCCACCCATTCGCATGAGAAACGAACGTGGCGGCTCTCTACATTAGGAGCTAAAACCATGAGCATTTCTGACAGGTCATACCCTCACAACCCCACCACCCACACCTCCGCCCATCCAGGAGGTGCCCAATGATCAACCCACCCCTCAACAAAACCCTCGGCGTCATCACCTTTTCCACCTGTGGCAAGCAGCCCAACCTTCACCGACTATTCCGCGTGAACGCCGGCGTGCCCATCCGCGATGCGCTGGAGCATGCCTCCGAACTTCTCCACTGTTCAAAACTGCTGACGTTGGATGCCGCCATGGACACGGGCGCGGATCGTTATGCCTGGGCGGCGCATTATTTGGGGGAGATGGCGAAGGCGGTGGTGGATGATTTGGCGAATGGGATGTTGGCCAATGGGGTGACGGAGGAGGGTGAAGTGGCAGGTAGTTAGTCTGGTGGTTTGAGGGTGTTGCGGCTGACGCTATCGCAGGCAAGCCAGCGCCCACAAGGGGCTGTGTTTCAAGTTGATGTTGCGCTGGTCGGGGATTTTGCTGGTTGCCCACTTTTCGACAGGCGAAAAAAAAGACCTTGAATTTCAAGGTCTTTTTTTAAGATGGTGCCCCGAGGGAGACTCGAACTCCCACTCCTTTCGAAAACGGATTTTGAATCCGCCGCGTCTACCAATTCCGCCATCAGGGCTCAATGGCGGCGAAGTATAGAGATGAGATTACCGTTGGTCAATCACGTTTCATGGTCAATTTTGACTATTTCCGCTAGACTTCCCGGCCCTGCTAGACGAACCCCATCATGCGCGTTGCTGACTTTACTTTTGAGCTCCCTGATTCGCTGATCGCCCGCCACCCTTTGGCCGAGCGTCGAGCCAGTCGACTGCTGACCCTGGACGGGCTCAGCGGTGCCCTCGCACACCGTCAATTCACTGATTTGCTTGAGCATTTGCGCCCAGGCGATTTGATGGTGTTCAACAATACCCGGGTGATTCCGGCGCGGCTGTTTGGCCAGAAAGCTTCCGGCGGCAAGCTGGAAATTCTGGTGGAGCGGGTGCTGGACAGCCATCGCGTGCTGGCCCATGTGCGCTCCAGCAAGTCGCCGAAACCGGGTTCGACTCTGCTGATCGATGGCGGTGGCGAGGCCGAGATGGTGGCGCGTCATGATGCGTTGTTCGAGCTCAAGTTTGCCGAGGAAGTGTTGCCGCTGCTGGAGCGCGTCGGCCATATGCCGTTGCCTCCTTATATAGACCGCCCCGACGAAGATGCGGACCGCGAGCGCTATCAGACGGTGTATTCCCAGCGCCTCGGTGCCGTCGCGGCGCCGACGGCCGGGCTGCATTTCGACCAGCCGCTGCTGGATGCGATCGCCGCCAAGGGCGTCGAGAGCGCGTATGTGACCCTGCACGTGGGGGCCGGCACGTTTCAGCCGGTGCGTGTGGATAACATCGAAGACCACCATATGCACAGCGAATGGCTGGAAGTCAGCCAGGACGTCGTGGACGCGGTCAACGCGTGCAAGGCGCGCGGCGGGCGGGTGATTGCCGTGGGCACCACCAGCGTGCGTTCCCTGGAAAGCGCGGCGCGTGATGGCGTGCTCAAGCCGTTCAGTGGCGACACCGATATCTTTATTTACCCAGGCCGGCCGTTTCATGTGGTCGATGCGCTGGTGACCAACTTCCATTTGCCGGAATCCACGCTGTTGATGCTGGTGTCGGCATTTGCCGGTTATCCGGAAACCATGGCTGCTTATCAGGCTGCCATCGACAATGGATACCGTTTTTTCAGCTACGGTGATGCGATGTTTATCACCCGTAATCCGGCGCCACGCGGCCCAGAGGAACAACTATGAGTCGTATGTCGTTTGAATTGCTGGCCACTGACGGCAAAGCCCGCCGCGGTCGTCTGACCTTTCCGCGCGGTACGGTAGAGACCCCGGCGTTCATGCCGGTGGGCACCTACGGCACCGTCAAAGGCATGCTGCCGCGCGATATCGTCGCCACCGGCGCCGAAATCATCCTCGGCAACACCTTCCACCTGTGGCTGCGCCCGGGCACGGAAGTGATCAAGAAGCACGGCGACCTGCATGACTTCATGAAGTGGCAAGGCCCGATCCTCACTGACTCGGGTGGTTTCCAGGTGTTCAGCCTGGGCGCCATGCGCAAGATCAAGGAGGAGGGCGTGACCTTCGCCTCGCCGGTCGACGGTTCCAAAGTGTTCATGGGCCCGGAAGAGTCGATGCAGGTCCAGCGCGACCTGGGCTCCGACATCGTGATGATTTTCGACGAATGCACGCCGTACCCGGCCGATGAAGACGTCGCGCGGGTTTCCATGGAGTTGTCGCTGCGTTGGGCCCAGCGCTCGAAGAACGCCCACGGCGACAACACTGCGGCGCTGTTCGGTATCGTCCAGGGCGGCATGCATGAAAGCCTGCGCAAGCGCTCGCTGGAAGGCCTGGATAAGATCGGCTTCGACGGCCTGGCCATCGGCGGTCTGTCGGTGGGTGAGCCCAAGCACGAGATGATCAAGGTGCTGGATTACCTGCCAGGCCTGATGCCTGCTGACAAACCTCGTTACCTTATGGGCGTTGGCAAACCGGAGGATCTCGTAGAGGGTGTGCGCCGCGGTGTGGACATGTTCGATTGCGTGATGCCAACCCGTAATGCCCGCAATGGGCATCTGTTCATCGATACAGGCGTGCTGAAGATCCGTAACGCGTTCCATCGCCATGATGATTCGCCGCTGGATCCCACCTGTGACTGCTATACCTGCCAGAACTTCTCCCGTGCTTATCTGCACCATCTGGACAAGTGTGGGGAAATGCTGGGTAGCATGTTGAATACCATCCACAATTTGCGTCATTACCAAGTCCTGATGGCTGGTTTGCGCGAGGCTATTCAACAGGGTACATTGGCCGCCTTCGTCGATGCCTTCTATGCCAAGCGCGGGCTCCCTGTGCCGCCCTTGGACTGAGTTTTCCGACCCTAAGATTCACTATTTGCAACTGGAGTGCTAAATGAGCTTTTTTATCTCTAACGCCATGGCTGATGCCGCTGCGCCTGCTGCTGCCGGCCCTATGGGCGGTGGTTTCGAGTGGATTTTCCTGGTCGGCTTCCTGGTCATCTTCTACCTGATGATCTGGCGTCCACAGGCCAAGCGCGCCAAAGAGCAGAAAAACCTGCTCGGCAGCCTGCAGAAAGGTGACGAAGTCGTGACCACCGGCGGTATCGCGGGCAAGATCACCAAGGTTTCCGATGCTTTCGTGGTTCTGGAAGTCTCCGACACCGTCGAAATGAAGTTCCAGAAGGGCGCCATCGCCGCCACGCTGCCTAAAGGCACGCTCAAAGCGATCTGAGTAACAACTTTTACCAATCGACGGGGCGCGCAAGGCGCCCCGCGTTATAAGCGGGCGGCGTGATGCTGAACAAATACCCTCTGTGGAAATACCTACTGATCCTGGCGGTGCTGGCGATCGGTTTTATTTATTCCGCTCCCAATCTCTATCCTGATGACCCTGCGATCCAGATCTCTGGCGCCAGCACTTCGCTGAAGGTCAATCAGGCTGACCTGGAACGCGCGAGCAAAGCGCTCACCGATGCGGGCATCCAGGTCAAAGCGGCAACGTTGGCAGCTGATGCGAAGGGCGGCTTGTTGCGCCTGACCAAGCAAGAAGACCAATTGCCGGCCAAAGACGTCGTGCGCAAGGCCATGGGTGACGACTACGTTGTCGCGCTCAACCTGGCACAGACCACGCCAAAATGGCTGCGCAGCATTGGCGCGCACCCGATGAAGCTGGGTCTGGACTTGTCCGGTGGTGTGCACTTCCTGCTGGAAGTCGACATGGACAAAGCCCTCGACGCGCGCCTGAAAGTCTACGAAGGCGACGTGAAGAGCCTGCTGCGTAAAGAGAAGTTGCGTTATCGCAGCCTGCCGCAGCTCAATGGTGCCATCCAGCTGGGCTTCTCTGACGAAGCTTCCCGCGAGCAGGCCCGTGCGCTGATCCGCAAGAACTTCAACGATTTCGACATCGTACCGGCCGACCTCAACGGTCAACCTGTACTGCGTCTGGCGATGACCCCGGCCAAGCTGGCGGAAATCCGCGAATACTCCATCAAGCAGAACTTGACCACGGTGCGTAACCGCGTCAACGAGCTGGGTGTGGCCGAGCCGATCGTTCAGCGCCAGGGCGCCAACCGCATCGTGGTTGAGCTGCCGGGCGTGCAGGATACCGCTGAAGCCAAGCGTATCCTCGGCAAGACCGCCAACCTGGAATTCCGTCTGGCCGCCGAGCCGGGTGCTTCCAAAGCCACTTCCGAGACGTTCGAGTTCCGTGAGGGCAACCGCCCTGCGGCGCAGATCGAGCGTGGCTTGATCATCACCGGCGACCAGGTGACTGACGCCAAGGCCGGTTTCGGCGAGCACGGTACGCCTGAAGTGAACATCCGCCTGGATGGCCATGGTGGCGAACTGATGAGCCGCGCCACGCGCAGCAACGTCGGGCGCAGCATGGCGGTGATCTTCATCGAGCAACGCCCGATCACCACCTACACCAAGCAAATGGTCAACGGCGTCGAGAAAGACGTGCCGGTGCAGACCTTCAAGGAAGAGAAGAAGATCATCAGCCTGGCGACCATCCAGTCGCCGCTGGGTGCTCAGTTCCGCATCACCGGCCTGAACGGCCAGGGCGAATCCTCGGAACTGGCCCTGCTGCTGCGTGCCGGTGGCCTGGCTGCGCCGATGTACTTCGCTGAAGAACGCACCATCGGCCCGAGCCTGGGTGCCGACAACATCACCAAGGGTATCGATGCGGCCTTGTGGGGCATGCTGTTCGTGTCGCTGTTCATCATCGCCATCTACCGCTTCTTCGGCATCATCGCCACCGTGGCCCTGGCGGGCAACATGGTGATGCTGCTGGCCTTGATGTCGTTGCTGGGCGCTACGCTGACCCTGCCAGGCATCGCCGGTATCGTCCTCACCATGGGGATGGCGGTGGACGCCAACGTGCTGATCTTCTCGCGGATTCGTGAAGAGATCGCCGCCGGCATGACCGTGCAGCGCGCAATCAACGAAGGCTTCGGCCGGGCATTTACCGCGATTCTCGACTCCAACCTGACCACATTGCTGGTCGGCGGGATTCTCTTTGCCATGGGCACCGGCCCGGTCAAAGGTTTTGCGGTGACCATGTCCCTCGGTATCTTTACCTCGATGTTCACGGCCATCATGGTGACCCGCGCAATGGTCAACCTGATCTTTGGCGGGCGTGACTTCAAGAAGTTGTGGATTTAAGGGGCTGCCATGTTACGTACAATCAACTTCATGGGCGTTCGCAATATTGCGTTCGGCGTCACCGTGCTCCTTACCGTTCTGGCGTTGTTCAGCTGGTTCCATAAGGGCCTGAACTACGGTCTGGACTTCACCGGCGGTACGCTCATCGAGCTGACCTACGAGAAGCCGGCCGACGTGACTCAGGTGCGCGAAGAGCTGGTCAAGGCCGGCTATCACGAAGCTATCGTGCAGAGCTTTGGTGCGACCACCGATCTGCTGGTGCGGATGCCGGGCGAAGACCCGCAACTGGGTCACCAGGTTGCCGAGGCCTTGCAGAAGGTCGGCGGTGATAACCCGGCGGCGGTCAAGCGCGTCGAGTTCGTCGGCCCGCAAGTGGGTGAAGAGCTGCGCGACCAGGGCGGCCTCGGCATGCTGATGGCGCTGGTCGGCATCATGATCTACCTGGCGTTCCGCTTTCAGTGGAAGTTCGGTGTCGGCGCCATTGTCTCGCTGATCCACGACGTGGTCGTGACCGTGGGCATCCTGGCGTACTTCCAGATCACCTTCGACCTGACCGTGCTGGCCGCGGTGCTGGCGATCATTGGTTACTCGCTCAACGACACCATCGTGGTATTCGACCGGGTTCGCGAGAACTTCCGCGTACTGCGCAAGGCGACGTTGATCGAGAACATCAACATCTCCACTACCCAGACCCTGTTGCGCACCATGGCGACGTCGATCTCCACCTTGCTGGCGATCGCAGCACTGATGATCTTCGGTGGCGACAACCTGTGGGGCTTCTCCCTGGCGCTGTTTATCGGCGTTCTGGCGGGCACCTACTCGTCGATCTACATCGCCAACGTGGTGCTGATCTGGCTGAACCTCAACAGCGAAGACCTGATCCCTCCGGCCGCGACTGGCAAGGAGGTCGACGACCGCCCTTGATGGGTGTTTGTTGATCTGCTGTTACAAAGAAGGCGCGAGTATTGAACTCGCGCCTTTTTTTTTGCTCCAAGGCTGGGTATAGCGCGGATCTTTCGGTCCGTTTGTGATGGTCAGGAGGTTCAACGTGAACAAGTCGTTACTGGTTGGTGCGGTATTGGGTGCTGTCGGTGTGACTGCCGGGGGTGCTGTTGCCACCTACAGCCTGGTAAAAAGCGGCCCTGAGTATGCGCAAGTGCTGGCGGTGCAGCCGGTGAAAACCCAGATTAAGACCCCGCGCGAGGTCTGCAAGGACGTCGCCGTGACCCGGCAGAAGCCGGTGCAGGATCAACACCAGATCGTCGGTACGGTGGTCGGTGCGCTGGCCGGTGGCCTGTTGGGCAACCAGGTCGGTGGCGGTAACGGTAAGAAGCTGGCCACCGTGGCCGGTGCGGTCGGTGGCGGTTATGCCGGTAACAAGGTGCAGGAGGGTATGCAGAACCGTGATACCTACACCACCACGCAAACCCGTTGTAACACCGTCAACGACATCAGCGACAAGGTCGTCGGTTATGACGTGCGTTACACCTTGGATGGCAAGGAAGGTTCGGTGCGTATGGACCGTGACCCGGGCGGCCAGATCCCGGTGGATAAAGAGGGGCGTCTGATCCTCGGCCAGAACCAGCAATAACCCCGGGCCTGGCACAGTTCACAATGTGGGAGGGGGCTTGCCCCCGATGGCGGTGTGTCAGTCAGCCTATCTGTAGCTGAAACTCCGCTATCGGGGGCAAGCCCCCCTCCCACAGTTGGCTTGTGGTGTTGCTGGTATTTAAGCTCACACCAAATTCCAGGCATAAAAAAAGCACCGAAGGGTGCTTTTTTGTGCTCGCTCGCTTAGCGCTTCAGCGAAGCCGGCAGGTGCGGCTGGATCGCCGTCAGCACTGCCTTGAAGCATTTGGTGTTGCCGGCTACCACGTGGCCTTTCTCCAGGAAGTCATGACCGCCGGTGAAGTCGCTCACCAGGCCGCCGGCCTCTTGGATCAGCAGGGCGCCCGCTGCCATGTCCCACTCGGACAGGCCCGATTCCCAGAAGGCATCGAAACGACCGGCGGCGACGTAGGCCAGGTCCAGGCTGGCTGCACCGGCGCGGCGGATGCCGGCGGTCTGGCCAACCAGGGCGCGGAACATACCCAGGTAGTTGTCCAGGTTGTCCATCTGGTCGTCACGGAATGGGAAGCCGGTGCCCAGCAGGGCGCCGTCCAGGCTGGTGCGGCCGCTGACGCGCAGGCGACGACCGTTCAACTGGGCGCCACGGCCACGGCTGGCGGTGAATTCTTCCTGGCGAACCGGGTCCAGCACAACGGCGTGTTCCAGGCGGCCACGGTATTTGCAGGCAATGCTCACGGCAAAGTGCGGGATACCGCGCAGGAAGTTGGTGGTGCCATCCAGTGGGTCGATGATCCACAGGTAGTCTTCGCCTTCACCGCTGCCTTTGTGCAGGCCGGTTTCTTCGCCGAGAATGCCGTGGGTCGGGTAGGCCTTGCGCAGGGCGTCGATGATTTTCTGTTCGGCGGCGCGATCCACCTCGGACACATAATCCTTGGCGTCTTTTTCGTCGACCTTGATGGTATCCAGGCGCTCGATGGAGCGGAAGATCAATTCACTGGCGCTGCGGGCGGCGCGCAGCGCGATATTCAGCATGGGCTGCATGGATGTGTCACCTAAGGTTGTTAAAGAAAGCCGAGCATTCTAGCAGAAACTTTCTTCAGGTGAAGGACGACGTTAGCTTTCATGGCATAACCTTAGGCTGTTCTGTAAGATTTGCTCCCCTTTCCCGTGTCCGAGAGCGCCTACCTTGCTGCAAAACATTCGTGTCGTCTTGGTCAATACCAGTCATCCCGGCAATATCGGCGGGGTGGCGCGAGCCATGAAAAACATGGGGCTGACGCGCCTGGTGCTGGTCGAGCCGCGCGTGTTCCCGCACCACGAGGCCGATGCCCGCGCATCCGGCGCCAATGACATCCTTGAAAAAGCCCAGGTCGTCGCCACTTTGGAAGACGCATTGGTCGGCTGCAACCTGGTGCTCGGCACCAGCGCCCGCGACCGGCGCATCCCCTGGCCTTTGCTCGATCCGCGCGAATGCGGGACCAAAGTGGTGGAAGAGGCCGTCGGCGGCGCTGAAATCGCCCTGGTGTTCGGTCGTGAAGACTCCGGCCTGACCAACGAAGAGCTGCAGCGATGTCATTATCACGTGCATATTCCATCAGACCCGGAGTTCAGCTCGCTGAACCTCGGGGCGGCGGTGCAGGTGTTGAGTTACGAAGTACGCATGGCCTGGCTGGCCGCTGAAGGGCAGCCGAGCAAGGTTGAGAAGGATGAAGTGGCGTCGACCAAGAGTGGCGAGTTGGCCACCATGGACGAGCTGGAGCGGTTCTATGAACACCTGGAGCAAACCCTGGTGGCCATCGAATTCCTCGATCCGGAAAAACCGCGGCACTTGATGGCGCGCCTGCGTCGTCTGTACGGACGCAGCTCGGTCAGCCGGGCGGAAATGAATATATTGCGTGGCATCCTCACGGAAACCCAGAAAGCGGCCCGTGGCGAGCTTCTTAAGCGGAAGGATTAAAAATGTTCGAGCGTTTGCGAGAAGATATCCAGAGTGTTTTCCACCGTGACCCGGCGGCGCGCAACGCCTTTGAAGTACTGACCTGCTACCCGGGCATGCATGCGATCTGGATTCATCGCCTGTCCGGTGCCTTGTGGGGCATGGGCTGGAAATGGCTGGCGCGGGTGGTGTCCAACTTTGGGCGCTGGTTGACCGGCATCGAGATTCACCCGGGCGCCAAGGTCGGCCGCCGCTTCTTTATCGACCATGGCATGGGCATCGTGATTGGCGAGACCGCCGAAATCGGTGACGACGTGACCCTGTACCAGGGCGTAACCCTGGGCGGCACCAGCTGGAACAAGGGCAAGCGTCACCCGACCCTGGAAAACGGTGTAGTGGTCGGGGCGGGCGCCAAGGTGCTGGGTCCGTTCACCGTGGGGGCGGGGGCCAAGGTCGGCTCCAATGCGGTGGTGACCAAGGCGGTGCCGCCGGGCGCAACCGTGGTCGGCATTCCGGGGCGCATCATCGTCAAGCCGGAAGTCGGCGATGAGCAGGAAGCCAAGCGCAAGGCCATGGCTGAGAAGATCGGCTTCGATGCCTACGGCGTCAGCGAAGACATGCCCGACCCGGTGGCCCGTGCCATCGGCCAGTTGCTCGACCACCTGCAGGCGGTAGATGGCAAGCTGGACGGCATGTGCGGCGCGCTGAAGGAACTGGGCAGTAACTATTGTGCGAAAGACCTGCCTGAGCTGCGCGAAGAGGACTTCGCCGAGATCAAAGACGAAGCCGCCACCAAGGCTGGCTGAAGCCTCGCGATCACCAAAAGTCCCCTGTGGGAAGGGGCTTGCTCCCGATAGCGGTGGGGCAGTCACCCATACATTGACTGGTCCTTCGCCATCGGGAGCAAGCCCCCTCCCACAGGTTGTTCTCCATTGGTCTTGGAATTCCTGCTTGGCCGCTGTTCCTTCTGTTCGTCCCCACCCCATCCTGCTATTATTTGCGCGCCCTTTTTACGGGTAATCCTGACTAAAGTACTAGGTCTTATAGTTGACTTAAATACTCGGGAATAGCATACTTGCTCCCATTCTGAAACACCTTGGTACTTGTCCATGAGACTGACTACAAAAGGCCGATACGCGGTGACCGCCATGCTTGACTTGGCTTTGCACGCGCAAACTGGGCCGGTGTCCCTGGCCGATATCTCCGAGCGCCAAGGCATTTCCCTGTCCTACCTCGAGCAACTGTTCGCCAAATTGCGCCGCAGCAATCTGGTCTCCAGTGTGCGTGGGCCGGGTGGTGGCTATCAACTGTCCCGCGACATGCAGGGCATCCAGGTGGCCCAGGTGATCGACGCGGTCAACGAATCCGTCGATGCCACCAAATGCCAGGGTTTGGGTGATTGCCATGCCGGCGACACCTGCCTGACCCACCACTTGTGGTGTGACTTGAGCCTGCAGATCCATGAGTTTTTGAGTGGTATCAGCTTGGCTGATCTTGTGACTCGCCGTGAGGTGCAAGAAGTAGCCCAGCGTCAGGACCAGCGCCGTTGCAACACCAAGGCGCCGCGTCTGGACAAGATTGAAGCGTCCGCCGTCGAGTGACAGCCGAAGAGCTAACGGCACGCCAGCCAGCCTGATTTAGGAGAAAGTCCATGAAATTGCCGATTTACCTTGATTACTCAGCGACCACCCCGGTTGATCCGCGTGTCGCGCAAAAGATGAGCGAATGCCTGCTGGTTGACGGAAACTTCGGCAACCCGGCGTCGCGTTCCCACGTATTCGGCTGGAAAGCCGAAGAAGCGGTTGAAAACGCTCGTCGCCAAGTCGCCGACCTGGTGGGTGCAGATCCACGCGAAATCGTCTGGACCTCCGGTGCCACCGAATCCGACAACCTGGCAATCAAGGGCGCCGCGCATTTCTACGCGACCAAAGGCAAGCACCTGATCACCACGAAGATCGAGCACAAGGCGGTCCTCGACACCATGCGCCAACTGGAGCGTGAAGGGTTCGAAGTCACCTACATCGAGCCGACCACCGACGGTATCGTGACGCCGGCGATGATCGAAGCGGCCATGCGTGAAGACACCATCCTGGTTTCCGTGATCCACGTGAACAACGAAATCGGCACCATCAACGACATCGCGGCCATCGGCGAGCTGACCCGCTCCAAAGGTGTGTTGCTGCACGTCGACGCGGCTCAGTCCACCGGCAAGGTCGACATCGACCTGTCGAAGCTGAAAGTCGACCTGATGTCGTTCTCGGCGCACAAAACCTACGGCCCCAAAGGCATCGGCGCCCTGTACGTGAGCCGCAAGCCTCGCGTGCGTATCGAAGCCACCATGCACGGCGGCGGTCACGAGCGCGGCATGCGTTCGGGCACCCTGGCGACTCACCAGATCGTCGGCATGGGCGAAGCGTTCCGTATCGCCAAGGAAGAAATGGCTGCCGAAAACGTGCGTATCAAGGGCCTGAGCGATCGCTTCTACAAGCAGGTCGAAAACCTTGAAGAGCTGTACATCAACGGCAGCATGACTGCCCGTGTACCGCACAACCTGAATTTGAGCTTCAACTACGTCGAAGGCGAGTCGCTGATCATGGCGCTCAAGGACCTGGCGGTTTCGTCCGGTTCGGCCTGCACCTCGGCCTCCCTTGAGCCGTCCTACGTACTGCGCGCCCTGGGCCGCAACGACGAACTGGCGCACAGCTCGATCCGCTTTACGTTTGGCCGTTTCACCACCGAAGAAGAAGTCGACTACGCCGCGCAGAAAGTCTGCGAGGCCGTCACCAAGCTGCGCACCTTGTCGCCGCTGTGGGACATGTACAAAGACGGCATCGACATTTCCAAGATCGAGTGGGCGGCACACTAACTATAGAAGCCGCCACCCCAGCTCTGTAGGAACGTGGCGGAAAACGCAGACGTTTTTACAGGGTTCCAGAGCGGCCCTGATGAGTGAGGATTCAGTACCATGGCTTACAGCGAAAAGGTCATCGACCACTACGAAAACCCGCGCAACGTCGGCAAGATGGACGCGGAAGACCCTGATGTCGGCACCGGCATGGTCGGCGCTCCGGCGTGCGGCGATGTGATGCGCCTGCAGATCAAGGTCAACGAACAAGGCATCATCGAAGACGCCAAGTTCAAGACTTACGGCTGCGGTTCGGCCATCGCCTCCAGCTCCCTGGCGACCGAGTGGATGAAAGGCAAGACTCTGGATGAAGCAGAGACCATCAAGAACACTCAGCTGGCCGAAGAACTGGCCTTGCCGCCAGTGAAGATTCACTGCTCCGTACTCGCAGAAGACGCCATCAAGGCGGCCGTTCGCGACTACAAGCAGAAGAAAGGCTTGATCTAAAGCATTTGGCGACGAGTAAGGAGTCAACGATGGCTATCAGCATGACAGAAGCGGCTGCGCGGCACGTGCGACGCTCCCTGGATGGGCGCGGTAAAGGTGAGGGGATTCGTCTGGGTGTTCGCACCACGGGCTGCTCCGGCCTTGCCTATGTGCTGGAGTTCGTCGACGAGGTGGTCGATGAGGACCAGGTGTTCGAAAGTCACGGCGAGAAAGTGATCATCGACCCTAAAAGCCTGACCTACCTGGACGGCACCGAACTCGATTTCGTCAAGGAAGGGTTGAACGAAGGCTTCAAGTTCAACAACCCCAACGTGCGCGGTGAATGTGGCTGCGGCGAAAGCTTCAACATCTGAGGCTACTTGTGGGCACTCCTTGTCATTTCGCTTTATTCGAGTTGCAACCGAGCTTTCGGCTGGACCTCGAGCAGCTTGCCACGCGCTACCGTGAATTGGCGCGTGGCGTGCATCCGGACCGCTTTGCCGACGCTTCCGAGCGTGAACAGCGCTTGGCGCTGGAGCAGTCGGCCAGCCTCAACGAAGCCTATCAGACCCTCAAAAGCCCCCCCAAGCGCGCGCGTTACCTGCTCGCGATGAACGGTGGTGAGTTGCCGCTGGAAGTCACGGTGCATGATCCGGACTTTCTGATGCAGCAGATGCAGTGGCGCGAGGAACTCGAAGACTTGCAGGACGAAGCCGATCTGGCGGGTGTCGCGGTCTTCAAGCGGCGTCTGAAAGTGGCCCAGGATGAGCTCAACGAAAGCTTCGCAGCCTGTTGGGACGATGCAGCGCAACGTGAGCAGGCCGAACGCCTGATGCGGCGCATGCAGTTCCTCGACAAGCTCTCCTACGAAGTGCGCCAGTTAGAAGAGCGCCTCGACGATTAACCCAGCGCTGCCCCTGTTGCACGCCTGAAAGACAGATAAGACCTGATTACCATGGCCCTACTGCAGATCGCCGAACCCGGCCAAAGTCCTCAACCGCACCAGCGTCGCCTGGCGGTCGGGATTGACTTGGGCACCACCAATTCCCTGGTCGCCGCCTTGCGCAGCGGCCTGTCCGAGCCGCTGCCCGATGCTGATGGCCAGGTGATCCTGCCGTCGGCGGTGCGCTATCACGCCGATCGCACTGAAGTCGGTGAGTCGGCCAAGCTGGCGGCGTCCACCGACCCGTTGAACACCGTGCTGTCGGTCAAGCGCTTGATGGGTCGTGGGTTGTCCGACGTCAAGCAATTGGGCGATCAACTGCCGTACCGCTTTGTCGGCGGCGAGTCGCACATGCCGTTCATCGACACCGTCCAGGGCCCGAAAAGCCCGGTGGAAGTGTCGGCCGATATCCTCAAGGTGCTGCGCCAGCGCGCAGAGACCACCCTGGGCGGCGAACTGGTGGGGGCGGTGATCACCGTGCCGGCGTATTTCGACGACGCCCAGCGCCAGGCGACCAAGGACGCGGCGAAACTCGCCGGCCTGAACGTACTGCGCCTGCTCAATGAGCCGACCGCGGCCGCCGTGGCCTATGGCCTCGACCAGCAGGCCGAAGGCCTGGTCGCCATTTACGACCTGGGCGGCGGTACCTTTGATATTTCGATCCTGCGCCTGACCGGCGGGGTCTTCGAGGTGTTGGCCACCGGCGGCGATACCGCCCTGGGCGGCGATGACTTCGACCATGCGATCGCGCGCTGGATCATCAGCAGTGCCGGTTTGTCCGATGACCTGGACCCGGGCGAGCAGCGCCATCTGCTGCAAACCGCCTGCGCCGCCAAAGAAGCCCTGACTGACGCGGCCTCTGTTGACGTTTCCTACGGCAATTGGTCGGCCCAGTTGACCCGCGAAGCCTTCGATGCGCTGATCGAGCCGATGGTCGCCCGCAGCCTCAAAGCCTGTCGCCGCGCTGTGCGTGACTCCGGCGTAGAACTCGAAGACGTGGCTGCCGTGGTCATGGTCGGTGGTTCGACCCGCGTGCCGCGCGTGCGCGAAGCCGTTGCCGAAGCGTTCGGTCGTCAGCCGCTGACAGAAATCGACCCGGATCAAGTGGTGGCCATTGGTGCTGCGATCCAGGCCGATACCCTGGCGGGCAACAAGCGCGACGGTGGCGAACTGTTGCTGCTCGACGTGATTCCGCTGTCCCTGGGCCTGGAAACCATGGGCGGCCTGATGGAGAAGGTGATTCCGCGCAACACCACCATCCCCGTCGCCCGCGCCCAGGACTTCACCACCTACAAAGACGGCCAGACGGCCATGATGATTCATGTGCTGCAGGGCGAGCGCGAGCTGATCAGCGACTGCCGCTCCCTGGCGCGCTTTGAATTGCGCGGTATCCCGGCGATGGTCGCGGGCGCGGCGAAGATTCGCGTGACCTTCCAGGTCGACGCCGATGGCCTGCTCAGTGTGGCTGCGCGTGAATTGGGCTCGGGCGTTGAGGCCAGCATCCAAGTCAAGCCGTCCTACGGCCTGACCGACGGCGAAATCGCCAAGATGCTCAAGGATTCGTTCCAGTATGCCAGTGACGACAAGGTCGCCCGCGTGCTGCGCGAGCAGCAAGTCGATGCCCAGCGCCTGCTCGAAGCGGTGCAGGGTGCCCTGGATGTCGACGGCGAACGCCTGTTGGATGCCGAAGAGCGCATGGTCATCGACCTGCAGATGCAGGAACTCGCCGAATTGATGAAAGGCTCCGATGGCTATGCCATCGAGCAGCAGACCAAGCGCCTGTCGCAAGTGACCGATGCCTTCGCTGCCCGCCGCATGAACCAGACGGTAAAAGCCGCCCTGGCGGGCCGCAACCTGAATGAAATTGAGGAATAATTGATGCCGCAGGTCATTTTTCTGCCACACGCCGAGCATTGCCCGGACGGTATGGTCGTGGAGGCTGAGACCGGCAAGTCCATCCTCGAAGTTGCCCATGACAACCACATCGAGATCGAAAGTGCCTGCGGCGGTGTCTGCGCTTGCACCACTTGTCACTGCATCATTCGCGAGGGTTTCGACTCTCTGGAAGAAGCTGACGAGTTGGAAGAAGACTTTCTTGACCGTGCCTGGGGCCTGGAGCCGACTTCTCGCCTAAGCTGTCAGGCCAAGGTCGGGACCGAAGACATCACCGTCGAAATTCCGAAATATTCGCTCAACCATGCGGCCGAAGCGCCGCATTGATTCAAGGAAGTGTCATGAGTCTTAAATGGGTTGATGTGCAAGAGATCGCTATCCTGTTGGCCGATGGCAATCCGGATATGGATCCCTACTCGCTGAACTTTGTCGCTTTGCGTGACATGGTCATGGCTTTGCCTGGGTTTGACGATGAGCGCGACCGCGGCGGTGAAAAGGTCCTGGAAGCGATCCAGACTGCCTGGAACGAAGAACAGGACTGACGCCTCCTTTACGCAGTTAGGCAATACCCAAGAACCCGCGTATAATTCGCGGGTTTAATTTTTCGCAAATTACCGTTTCTGGAGTTACACCATGGCTGTTCAACGTACTTTCTCCATCATCAAGCCTGACGCTGTTGCAAAAAACGTCATCGGCGAGATCACCACTCGTTTCGAAAAAGCCGGCCTGAAGGTTGTAGCCTCGAAACTCAAGCAACTGTCCAAGGCTGAAGCTGAAGGCTTCTACGCTGAGCACAGCGCTCGTGGCTTCTTCGGCGACCTGGTTGCCTTCATGATCTCCGGTCCTGTTGTCGTTCAGGTTCTGGAAGGCGAAAACGCTATCGCTCTGAACCGTGAGCTGATGGGCGCTACCAACCCTAAAGAAGCAGCTGCCGGCACCATCCGTGCTGATTTCGCTGATTCCATCGACGCAAACGCTGTACACGGTTCGGACTCCGAAGCCGCTGCTGCCCGCGAAATTTCGTACTTCTTCGCAGCTACTGAAGTAACCACTCGCTAAGCATTGGCTTAAGAGTGAAGGTGAATCCATGACTACATCGACTGTAAAAACCAACCTGCTGGGTCTGACTCAACAGGAAATGGAAAAATTCTTCGACTCGATCGGGGAGAAGCGTTTCCGTGCCGGTCAGGTAATGAAATGGATTCACCACTTTGGCGTCGATGATTTCGACGCCATGACGAACGTCAGCAAGGCCCTGCGCGACAAGCTCAAGGCTATTGCCGAGGTCCGTGGTCCCGAGGTTGTCAGCGAGGACATCTCCAGCGACGGCACTCGTAAGTGGGTGGTGCGCGTGGCGTCCGGCAGCTGCGTCGAGACCGTCTACATTCCCCAGGGCAAACGTGGCACCTTGTGCGTTTCGTCCCAGGCAGGCTGTGCCCTGGACTGCAGTTTCTGCTCCACCGGCAAGCAAGGCTTCAATAGCAACCTCACCGCCGCCGAAGTCATCGGCCAGGTGTGGATTGCCAACAAATCCTTTGGCAGCGTCCCGGCGACCGTCGACCGTGCCATCACCAACGTGGTGATGATGGGCATGGGTGAGCCGCTGCTGAACTTCGACAACGTGATCGCGGCCATGCACCTGATGATGGACGACCTGGGTTACGGCATCTCCAAGCGCCGTGTGACCCTGTCGACCTCCGGCGTGGTGCCGATGATCGATGAGCTGTCCAAGCACATCGACGTCTCCCTGGCGTTGTCGCTGCACGCACCCAATGACGCATTGCGTAACCAATTGGTGCCGATCAACAAGAAGTATCCGCTTAAGATGCTGCTTGAGTCTTGCCAGCGCTACATGTCGTCCCTGGGCGAAAAGCGCGTGCTGACCATCGAGTACACCTTGCTCAAGGACATCAACGACAAGGTCGAACACGCGATCGAGATGATCGAGTTGCTCAAGAACATCCCGTGCAAGATCAACCTGATTCCGTTCAACCCGTTTCCCCATTCTGGCTACGAGCGGCCGAGCAACAACGCCATCCGCCGTTTCCAGGATCAACTGCACCAGGCCGGCTTCAACGTCACCGTGCGTACCACCCGTGGTGAAGACATCGATGCCGCCTGTGGCCAATTGGTAGGACAGGTGCTGGATCGCACCCGTCGCAGCGAACGTTATATCGCCGTGCGCGAACTGAGCGCCGCCGACGATGTGCCGCAAAGCGCCGCGACTCGAACCTGAGAGAGGATCTCTATGCCCTTGCGCCTTGCGCTGCTTTTGCTTGTTACCGGTCTCGCGGCCGGTTGTGTTTCATCGGGCTATGACAGCCCTTTGCAAACCGGCAAGGGCCGCGAAGAGGCGCGAGTGGCTTATGTGCAACTGGGCTTGGGTTACCTGCGCCAGGGCATGAGCGAGCAGGCCAAGGTGCCGTTGAAAAAGGCCCTTGAACTGGACGGCGACGATGCCGAGGCCAATGGCGCACTCGCCCTGGTGTTCCAGGCCCAGGCCGAGCCTGAGTTGGCCGAGCAGTATTTCAGCAAGGCCCTGGCTTCCCGTCCTGCCGATCCCCGGCTGCTGAACAACTACGGCAGCTTCCTGTTCGAGCAGAAACGCTATGACCAGGCTTCCCGTTATTTCCAGCAAGCCAGCGCCGATACCCTCTACCCAGAGCGGTCGCGCGTGTTCGAGAACCTTGGGGTGGCCTCCAAGCGTCTCGGCCAGCGTGACCTCGCGCGCCAACACCTGGAAAAAGCCCTGCACCTGAACAGTCGCCAGCCTCGCGCTTTGCTCGAAATGGCTGAGTTGTCTTACGAAGACAGGCATTATGTGCCGGCACGTGACTATTACGAACGTTTTAGCCTGCTCAGCGGGCAAAATGCACGTAGTCTATTGCTCGGTGTGCGCCTGGCGACGGTTCATGAAGAACGCGACACGGCCGCACGTTATGGCCAGCAACTCGAACGACTCTATCCCGGTACGCCGGAATATCAGCAATACCTGTCGGAGCAATGATGAAAGCGGCGCACCCGGAAGTTGTAGCAGCTAATCGCGTAAACCCAGGCGACACCTTGCGTCAGGCCCGCGAAAGCAATGGTTGGTCGCTGGCGGAAGTGGCCCTCAAGCTCAATTTGACCACCACGTCCCTGGGCAACCTGGAAGCCGGCGCGTTCGACAAGCTGCCTGGGCATACCTTCGCCCGCGGCTATATCCGCGCCTACGCCAAATTGTTGGGTATCGACCAGGCCATCTTGGTCCAGCAATTCGACCAGGTCACCGGCACCGACTCCCAGGGCAGCAACGTCCATGGCCTGGGGCGCATCGAAGAGCCGGTGCGGGTGTCCCATACGATCCTGCGCATCGTCAGCCTGTTGCTGCTGATCGCCGTGATTGGTGGCGGTTTCGTCTGGTGGCAGGACCAGGCCTCCCAGCGCACCAAGGACCTGACCAGCAACGCCATGGAGCACGTCGAAGTCGAAAGCGCCGACGGCACCACGCAGATTCACCCGTTGGACGAGCCGGAAGACCAGGCTGTCGCCGAAGGCCAGGCTGCGCCCGAAGCGCCAGTGACGGCCGAGCAACCCGCGGCGGAATCGGCCCCGGCGGCCACCACTGCTGCGGTGCCGGCTCCAGCCGTACCGGCGCACGCCCCGGTCGTACCGGCTGCACCGGCGCACACTCCGGCGGCGCCTGTGGCGCAAGCCACCGCCCCGGTCGCTCCCGTGCAGGCGCCAGCGCCTGCCGCCGCCCCGACGGCCCCCGCGATTTCGCCGCCGACCACTCCCGTGTTGATCGCCGGTGACGGGCACGTACAAATTACCTTCGTTGCTGACTGCTGGACGCAACTCAGCGATGGCAATGGCAAAGTGCTGTTTAGCGGTCTGAAGCGTAAGGGAGATACGCTCGACCAGGGCGGCAAGCCTCCTTTGACGCTGCGTCTGGGCTTTGCCCGTGGCGCGCAAGTGGCCTACAACGGCCAGCCTGTCGACGTAGCGCCGTTCACCAGTGGCGAAACTGCTCGCCTGAAGTTGGGACAATAGTCATGCACGGCGAATCTCCAATCAAACGTCGCGTATCGCGCAAGATCTGGGTCGGCTCGGTGCCGGTGGGTGGCGACGCCCCCATCGCGGTACAGAGCATGACCAACAGCGACACCAACGATGTCGCTGCCACCGTCGCCCAGATCAACCGTCTGGAAGCCGCCGGTGTCGACATCGTGCGGGTTTCCGTACCGGATATGGATGCCGCCGAAGCCTTCGGCCGCATCAAGCAACTGGTCAAGGTGCCGCTGGTTGCCGACATCCACTTCGACTACCGGATCGCTTTGCGCGTGGCCGAACTGGGCGTCGATTGCCTGCGCATCAACCCGGGCAACATCGGTCGCGAAGACCGTGTGCGCGCAGTGGTGGATGCTGCCCGTGATCGCGGGATTCCGATCCGCATCGGCGTCAACGCCGGTTCCCTGGAAAAAGACCTGCAAAAAAAATACGGCGAGCCGACCCCGGCCGCGCTGGTTGAATCGGCGCTGCGCCACGTTGAACACCTTGAGCGTCTGAACTTCCAGGACTTCAAGGTCAGCGTAAAGGCCTCCGACGTGTTCATGGCGGTAGAAGCCTACCGCCTGCTGGCCAAGGAAATCGTGCAGCCGCTGCACCTGGGTATCACTGAAGCGGGCGGTTTGCGCTCAGGCACAGTGAAATCTGCGGTGGGTCTCGGTATGCTGCTCGCCGAAGGGATTGGCGATACTATCCGCATCTCCCTGGCGGCAGACCCGGTAGAGGAAGTGAAGGTCGGTTACGACATTCTCAAATCCCTGCATTTGCGTTCCCGTGGCATCAACTTCATTGCCTGCCCGAGCTGCTCGCGGCAGAACTTCGACGTGGTGAAAACCATGAACGAACTGGAAGGGCGCCTCGAAGACCTGCTGGTGCCGCTGGATGTCGCGGTGATCGGTTGTGTGGTCAACGGGCCGGGTGAAGCCAAGGAAGCCCATATCGGCTTGACCGGCGGCACGCCGAACCTGATTTACATCGACGGCAAGCCGTCGCAGAAACTGACGAATGACAATCTGGTGGATGAGCTCGAAAGACTGATCCGCCAGAAAGCGGCCGAAAAGGTCGAGGCTGACGCTGCAGTTATCGCGCGCGGCTGATCCAGCGAATTTAAGGAATAGATGTGAGCAAGTCTCTGCAAGCCATTCGTGGCATGAACGACATCCTTCCGGAGCAGACGCCGCTGTGGCGCTACTTCGAGAACACCGTTGCGCGTCTGCTGGATAACTACGGTTACAAACAGATCCGTATGCCGATCGTCGAGTTCACCGAGCTGTTCAAGCGCTCCATCGGTGAAGTGACCGACATCGTTGAAAAAGAGATGTACACCTTCGAAGACCGCAACGGTGATTCCCTGACCTTGCGTCCGGAAGGCACCGCCGCGTGCGTGCGCGCCGTGCTCGAGCATGGCCTCACCGGCGGTGGCCAGCCGCAGAAGCTGTGGTACATCGGGCCGATGTTCCGCCACGAGCGCCCGCAGAAAGGCCGTTATCGCCAGTTCCACCAGATCGGCCTGGAAGTGTTCAACCTCGACGGTCCGGACATCGACGCCGAACTGATCGTGCTGACCTGGCGCCTGTGGGGCCTGCTGGGCATCCGCGATGCGGTCAAGCTTGAACTCAACAGCCTGGGCACCAGTGAGTCCCGGGGCCGATATCGCATCGCCCTGGTCGAGTACCTGTCTGCCCACCTGGACAAGTTGGACGAAGACAGCCAGCGCCGTCTGAAAACCAACCCGTTGCGCGTCCTCGATACCAAGAACGCCGACACGCAGGCCGTGCTGGTCAATGCGCCGAAGATGGCCGATTACCTGGACGACGAATCCCGCACCCACTTCGAGGGGCTCAAGGCGCGCCTGGAAGCCGCCGGGATTCCTTACGTGATCAACCCGAAACTGGTGCGCGGCCTCGACTACTACAGCAAGACCGTGTTCGAGTGGGTCACCGACAAGCTCGGCGCCCAGGGCACCGTGTGTGCCGGTGGCCGTTATGATGGCCTGGTCGAGCAGATGGGCGGCAAGCCGACCCCCGGCGTGGGTTTTGCCATGGGTATCGAGCGCCTGATCCTGCTGCTGGAAACCCTGGAACAGGTTCCGGAAGAAATCTCCCGTCAGGTGGATGTGTACCTGTGCGCCTTTGGCGAGGCCGCCGAACTGGCTGCCCTGGCCCTGAGCGAAAAAGTGCGCGACCAGTTGCCGAACCTGCGCCTGCAGATCAATGCCGGCGCCGGCAGCTTCAAGAGCCAGTTCAAGAAGGCCGACAAGAGCGGTGCGCTGTACGCACTGATCCTCGGCGATGACGAATTGGCCCAGCAAGTGATAGGTTTCAAACCCCTGCGTGGCCAGGGCGAGCAACAGAACATTGCCTTTGATGCGCTCGCCGCGCACTTGGCCACCTGCGTCGTGCAGGGTTGAAGCTGTCGAACAGCCGAATTTAGCGATTAAGGAGTGTTGGGGTGTCGAGTACTGATGATGAGCAGCTGGCCGAGTTCAAGGACTGGTGGCAGCGTAACGGCAAGCCCCTGGTTACCGGCGGCCTGCTGGCTTTAGTGGTGGTGTTCGGCTGGCAAGCCTGGCACAAGTATCAGGCCAACCAGTCCCAAGGCGCCTCGATCCTCTATCAGCAATTGCTGGAAAGCACGCTGACGCCGAGCGGCAAGCCCGATCCTGCGCAAGTGGCAGACCTGGCCGGCAAGCTCAAGAGCGAATTTGGCGGTAGCACCTACGCCCAATACGGTAGCCTGTTCGTCGCGAAAGTCGCGGTCGACACCGGCAAGCTGGATGACGCCGTCGCCGAACTGAAGGCCATCGCCGACAAGCCGACCAACCCGACCCTGGGTGAAATCGCACGTCAGCGCCTGGCTCAGGTATTGGCGGCACAGAACAAGGCCGACGAAGCACTCAAACTGCTCGACGGCGACGCTGACAAGGCATTTGTAGCCACTCGCGAAGAGCTCAAGGGTGACCTGTTGGTCCAATTGGGTCGTACCGACGAAGCCAATGCTGCGTACAAAAAAGCCAAGGCGGCGCTGTCTGATGAAGCGGCGGTCGGTGGCTTACAAATCAAGCTCGACGACTTGGCCAAAGGGGATGCGTGACGTGATCCGTTGGAAACATGCAGCATTGCTGGCTCTGGCCGTTCTGGCCGCGGGTTGCAGCAGCAACAGTAAAAAAGAACTGCCTCCGGCCGAGCTGACCAGCTTCAAGGAAGAAGTGGTCCTGCAAAAGCAGTGGAGCCGCTCCATCGGTGACGGTCAGGGCGAAACCTACAACATGTTGGTACCGGCAATCGACGGTGACAACATTGTGGCCGCTGACGTGACCGGCGTGGTGATCTCCATGGATCGCATGAACGGCGACGTGAAGTGGAAGAAAGACCTCGAACTGCCTGTATCCGGCGCCGTCGGCGTGGGTTACGGCATGGTCATGCTCGGCACGCTCAAGGGCGAAGTCGTGGCGCTGGACTCCAGCACCGGTGAAGAGAAATGGCGCGCTCGCGTGACCAGTGAAGTTCTCGCACCGCCTGCCACCAACGGCGACATCGTCGTGGTGCAAACCCAGGACGACCGTGTGATCGGCCTCGACGCCAGCACCGGCGCCCAGCGTTGGTTGTACGACAGCACCCCTGCGGTGCTGACCCTGCGCGGTACCAGTGGTCCGGTTGTGACCAATAATCTGGCCGTTGCGGGCCTGTCGACCGGTAAAGTGGTCGCCCTGAATACCCAGAACGGCGTGCCGATCTGGGAAACGCGTGTGGCGATCCCGCAAGGTCGTTCGGAACTGGATCGCGTCGTCGACATCGACGGTGGCTTGCTGCTGTCCGGCGAAACCCTCTACGTCGCTACCTACCAGGGCCGTGTCGCGGCACTGGACCTGCAAAGCGGCCGCGTCAACTGGCAGCGTGATGCTTCCAGCTACGCCGGTGTCGCCCAAGGGTTTGGCAGCGTCTACGTAAGCCTGTCGTCTGGCACCGTTGAAAGTGTCGACGAACGTTCCACCACTGCGCTGTGGAGCAACGACTCTCTGGCCCGCCGTCAACTGTCGGCACCGGAAGTGTTCTCCAGCTACGTAGCGGTAGGCGACTTCGAAGGCTACCTGCACCTGCTGAGCCAGGTAGACGGTCGCTTTGTGGGTCGCGAGCGCATCGACAGCGACGGCCTGCGTGCGCGTCCGCTGGTCGTGGGTAACATGCTTTATGTGTTTGGCAACAGCGGCAAGCTGGAAGCCCTGACCATCAAGTAAAGGTTTGACTATGCTTGGGGTTACCCCCAGGCGGCCCTGCTTCATTGCTTAATGTAGGAGCGAGCTTGCTCGCGAAGGACGTCAACGCTCACGCGGGTTTCTGGATAAACGCGGCGTCCTCAGGTTTTTCGCGAGCAAGCTCGCTCCTACAGGAACCAGTGTCGGGCAGGGTATGTGGCATTTCAAATGCCGCCCCGAGCACCAGCCGCTGCCTTGCAGCGGCTTTTGTATTTTCTGAAATAACGAAGTGGAGAGCCGCATGGTTCCCGTAATCGCCCTGGTGGGCCGACCTAACGTCGGCAAGTCCACCTTGTTCAACCGCCTGACCAGGACTCGCGACGCCATTGTCGGCGACTTGTCCGGTCTGACCCGTGATCGCCAATACGGTGAGGCAAAGTGGCAAGGGCGCTCCTACATTATTGTCGACACCGGTGGTATCTCCGGTGACGAGCATGGCATGGATGAAAAGATGGCCGAGCAGTCGCTGCTGGCCATTGAAGAAGCCGATGTCGTGTTGTTCCTGGTGGACGCCCGCGCGGGCTACACCGCTGCCGACCAGATGATCGGCGAGCACCTGCGCAAGCGCAACAAGCGTTCCTACGTGGTCGCCAACAAGATCGACAACATCGATCCTGAAATGGCCCGTGCCGAATTCAGCCCGATGGGCCTGGGCGACGCGATCCCGATCGCCGGTGCCCACGGTCGCGGCATCACCCAGATGTTGGAAATCGCCCTGCGCGACTTCCCTAAGGATGACGCCGAGGAAGAAGAGGGCGAAGAAGAGGTCGTCGCCGAAGGTGAGGAAGCCAAGCGCATTCCGGGCCCGAGCGAAAAAGACGGTATCAAGATCGCCATCATCGGCCGTCCCAACGTCGGCAAGTCGACCCTGGTCAACCGTATGCTCGGTGAAGACCGGGTCATCGTGTATGACCAGCCCGGCACTACTCGCGACAGTATCTACATCCCGTTCGAGCGTAACGACGAGAAGTACACGCTGATCGACACCGCTGGTGTGCGCAAGCGCGGCAAGATCCACGAGGAAGTTGAAAAGTTCTCCGTGGTGAAAACCCTGCAGGCGATCAAAGACGCCAACGTGGTGATCTTCGTGATGGACGCCCGCGAAGGCGTGGTGGACCATGACCTCAACCTGCTGGGCTTCGCCCTTGAGGCAGGTCGGGCGCTGGTGATCGCGATCAACAAGTGGGACGGCATGACGCCGAGCGAGCGCGATTTCGTCAAGATCGAACTGCAGCGTCGTCTGTTCTTCGTCGAGTTCGCCGATATCCACTTTATCTCGGCACTGCACGGTACCGGCGTGGGCAACCTCTACGCGTCCGTACAGAACTCGTTCAAGTCCGCGGTCACCCGCTGGCCGACCAACCGTCTGACCCAGATCCTCGAAGACGCGGTCGGCGAGCACGCACCGCCGATGGTCAACAACCGCCGGATCAAACTGCGTTACGCCCACTTGGGTGGTGCCAACCCGCCGATTATCGTGATCCACGGTAACCAGATCGAGAAGGTGCCTAAATCCTACGTGCGTTACCTGGAAAACACCTACCGCCGTGTCTTGAAGCTGGTCGGTACGCCGATCCGTATCGAGTTCAAGGGTGGCGAGAACCCATACGAAGGCAACAAGAACACACTGACTGACCGTCAGGTGAACAAGAAGCGTCGTTTGATGACTCACCACAAGAAGGCCGACAAGAAGCGCCGCGACAAGCGCTGATTCCGACCTCGCAAAAAGGGCTCTTTACGGGCCCTTTTTTGTGCGCGGTGGTTTGCGCCTTGACCCGATGCAGTTGGCAGCTTAAAACTTGGGGTTCACCTGCAGGGGCCTCCGATGATCAACAGCAAGCTGCCAAATGTCGGCACGACCATTTTCACCATCATGTCGCAACTCGCTGCCGAAACCGGCGCGCTCAACCTGTCCCAGGGCTTCCCTGACTTCAATGGCCCGCAGGGTTTGCTCGATGCCGTGGGCAAGCATGTCGCCAGCGGCCATAACCAATACGCGCCGATGACCGGCCTGCCAGCCCTGCGCCAGCAAGTGGCGGCCAAGATCGCGCGCAGCTATGGCGCCACGGTCAGCCCCGACAGCGAAGTGACGATCACGCCCGGAGCCACGGCGGCGATCTTCTGCGCGATCCAGGCGGTGATCCGCAGCGGCGATGAGGTCATCGTGTTCGACCCGTGCTACGACAGCTATGAGCCTTCGGTCGAGTTGGCCGGCGGTCGCTGCGTGCATGTGCAACTGAACCTGGAAAACTTCAGCCTCGACTTTGAAAAGATCCAGGCGGCGTTGTCTGCGCGCACGCGCATGATCATCCTGAACACGCCGCATAACCCCACCGGCGCACTGATCAGCCGTGCCGAGCTGGACCTGTTGGCGGCCTTGATCCGCGACCGCGATATTTACCTGGTCAGCGATGAGGTCTACGAACATCTGGTGTTTGACGGTGTGCCTCATGTCAGCGTGCTGGCCCACGAAGAACTGTATCAACGTGCGTTCGTGGTCAGTTCCTTCGGCAAGACCTATCACGTCACCGGCTGGAAAACCGGCTACGTGGTCGCGCCACCGGCACTGACCGTCGAATTGCGCAAGGTGCATCAATATGTCAACTTCTGCGGCGTGACCCCGCTGCAGTACGCGTTGGCAGACTTCATGGCCGAACACCCGGAACACGTCGAAGAACTGCCGGCCTTTTACCAGGCCAAGCGCGACCTGTTCTGCGACCTGTTGACGCCGTCGCGTTTCAGCTTTACCCGGGTCACCGGTACTTACTTCCAACTGGTGGATTATTCAGCGATTCGCCCAGACCTGGATGACGTTGCCATGTCGTTGTGGATGACCCGCGAGCATGGCGTAGCGACGATCCCGGTTTCGGTGTTCTACCAGCATCCACCCCAAGGCCAGCGCCTGGTGCGCCTGTGCTTTGCCAAACGCGAGGAGACGCTGCAACAAGCAGCTGAGAAACTATGCGTGATCTGAATGCACTACCCGACCTGAACATCGCCCTGGTCCAGACCAGCCTGGCCTGGCACAACCGCCAGGCCAACCTCGATCACTTCGAACTGTTGCTGGAACAGGCTCGTGGCGCTGACCTGATCATCCTGCCGGAGATGTTCACCACCGGTTTCTCCATGGACTCGGCCACCCAGGCCGAACCGGAAAATGGCCCGACCCATCGCTGGCTCCAGAGCCAGGCGGCGAAGTACAACGCGGTGATCACCGGCAGTGTGATCATCCAGGCCGCTGACGGCAGCCACCGCAACCGCCTGTTATGGGCGCGGCCGGATGGCGAGGTGCTGCATTACGATAAGCGCCACCTGTTCCGCATGGCCGGCGAGCACAATCACTACACGCCCGGCGAGCGCCAGGTGCTGTTCGAGATAAAGGGCTGGCGTATTCGCCCATTGATTTGCTACGACCTGCGTTTTCCGGTGTGGAGTCGTGACGCCCAGGATACTGACCTGCTGCTGTACACCGCCAACTGGCCGGGGGCGCGACGCCAGCATTGGAACCGGTTGCTGCCAGCGCGGGCGATCGAGAACCTGTGTTATGTGGCGGCGGTGAATCGGGTGGGTACCGACGGCAAAGGCTTCGCTTATACCGGGGATAGCCAGGTGCTGGACTTCCAGGGTGAGAGCCTGTTGAGTGCGGGGGAGGCGGACGGGGTGTTTACGGTGTGCCTCAAAGCGGATGAATTGGCGGCTTACCGCAGCAAATTTCCGGCGAACCTGGATGCCGATACTTTTCAGTTTGTCTGACAGACCGCTATCGCGGGCAAGCCCACTCCCACATTCGAGCCGAACACGGTCAAAATGTGGGAGTGGGCTTGCCCGCGATGAGGCCCCAACAGACCACACACATCCAAAGCCCAACAAAAAAGGCCCCTGAGTTCTCACCCAGGGGCCTTTTGCATGTCAGCGCTCAGTGTTTACGCCGCTTTCGCTTCCAGATGGCTCAACGAGCGGTTCAGGGCGCTGAATACCGCCTTGAAGCTGGCCGTGGTGAAGTTTTCATCAATGCCCACGCCATGCACCGGACGCTCACCGTTCACTCGCAGCTCGATGTAGGCCGCAGCCTTGGCGTTGGTGCCGGCACCGATCGCGTGTTCGTTGTAGTCCATGATTTCCACACCAATCGGCAGGCTGGCGACCAGGGCTTCGAGCGCGCCGTTGCCCTTGCCGTGCCAGCGCAGGTTGGTTTCGCCCTGGCCTTTGCCCGAGACTTCCACTTCCACGGTGCTGTTACCGTTTTCTTCCTGCAGACGATGGCTGACCAGCGCGTAGGGCGTGTTGGCTTGCAGGTATTCACGCTGCAACAGCGCGTGAATCTGCGAAGCGCTCATCTCCAGGCCCACGCGGTCGGTTTCGGCCTGAACCACTTGGCTGAACTCGATCTGCATGCGACGCGGCAAGCTGATGCCGTATTCCTGCTCCAGCAGGTAGGCGATGCCGCCTTTGCCCGACTGGCTGTTCACCCGGATCACCGCCTCGTAGCTGCGGCCGATGTCGGCCGGGTCGATTGGCAAGTACGGCACTTCCCACAGGGCGTCGGGTTTCTGCTGGGCGAAGCCCTTGCGGATTGCGTCCTGGTGGGAGCCGGAGAATGCGGTGTGTACCAGGTCGCCGACATACGGGTGACGTGGATGCACCTGGATCTGGTTGCATTCCTCGACCACTTTGCGCACGCCGTCGATGTCGGAGAAGTCCAGCTCAGGGTTCACGCCCTGGGTGTAGAGGTTCAACGCCACGTTGACCAGGTCGACGTTACCGGTACGCTCGCCGTTGCCGAACAGGCAGCCTTCGACACGATCGGCGCCGGCCATCAGGCCCAATTCGGTGGCAGCTACGCCGGTGCCACGGTCGTTGTGGGTGTGCAGGCTGATGATCACGCTGTCACGACGGTTGACATGACGACCGAACCACTCGATCTGGTCGGCATAGATGTTCGGCGTGGCGCATTCAACGGTGGCCGGCAGGTTGAGGATCATCTTGTGCTCGGGCGTCGGGTTCCACACCTCGATCACTGCGTCACACACTTCCTTGGCGAATTCCAGCTCGGTGGCGCTGAAGGTCTCTGGCGAGTATTCGAACGTCCACTGGGTTTCCGGCTGCTGGGCGGCGTATTTGACGAACAGTTTGGCCGCGTTGACCGCGATGGCCTTGATCCCGTCCTTGTCCTGGTTGAACACGATGCGACGGAAGGACGGCGAGGTAGCGTTGTACAGGTGGACGATGGCTTTTTTCGCGCCGCGCAGGGATTCGAAGGTGCGCTCGATCAAGTCTTCACGGCCCTGGGTCAGCACCTGGATGGTGGTGTCCTCGGGGATGTGGTTGCCTTCGATCAGGGTGCGGACGAAGTCGAAGTCGGTTTGCGAAGCAGCCGGGAACGAGGCTTCGATTTCCTTCACGCCGACGGCGACCAGGGTCTTCCAGAAGCGCAGTTTTTTCACTGCATCCATCGGTTCGATCAGCGACTGGTTGCCATCACGCAGGTCGGAGCTGCACCAGATCGGCGCGGTGGTGATGGTTTTCGACGGCCAGGTGCGGTCCGGAATATCGATGGTCGGAAACGCGCGGTACTTCGAAGACGGGTCTTTGAGCATGCTCATCGGGAAATCCTTTGGTGGAGGGGCCGAAAAAGGGCGGCCTGCCGGAAAATTGTTATGGGGTATAAAACAAGGGACGAGGCAGATCGATTCAGCCTGGCAGTCGTGCGCTGACAAGGCACAGGCTGCGGTGCTGGCGGAGCAAAATGAGTGTGTGAGAGGTTTTCATAAGCTCAACCCTAACCGCCGGGGTGAAAGATGGCAAGTAGTCCAGAAAAATTGAGATAAGTTCTTCTGTGGGCGTAGGAAACGAGATTTTATGCTTGGTAAATAGTCTGGGGCTGGTTTTAATTGCGCAGCCTTTATCGGCTGCGCAATCGAGTCGGTCAAGGTTGAAATGCGCCGATAAAGATCGCGGGATCCACCCGTGCATCGTTCAGGCTGACATTCCAGTGCATATGCGGCCCGGTCGCGCGACCCGTCGCGCCGACCTTGCCCACCACCGCGCCGCGTGCCAGTTGCTGGCCCGGGCTGACATCGATCTTCGACATATGGCAGAACATGCTGATAAAGCCCTGGCCGTGGTCGACGAACACGGTGTTGCCGTTGAAGAAGTAGTTGCCGGTCAGGATCACCTTGCCCGCCGCCGGGGTCTTGATCGGTGTGCCGGCGGGGACGGCGAAATCCAGGCCGGAATGCGGATTGCGTTCTTCGCCGTTGAAGAAGCGACGCACGCCGAACTTGCTCGACAGCGGCCCGTTGACCGGTTTGTCCAGCAGCAGGTTGCTTGGCAGGTTAGGGCTGAAACTGCGGTAAGCCTTGATCTGCACCGCCAGCTCGGCTTCGATGCGCTTGAGTTGCGCCGGGGCGGGGTTGACCTGGCTTTTGTTCTTCAGGGTGATGCGCTGTTCCGGGTACTGCTTGTAGCCGACGATAAACGGCAGGTTGCGCCCGCCGCTGCTGATGCGTTCGTTGCCCGGTTTGACCGTCAACGGAATGCCGACAATCGCCAGCCAGTTGGCCTGTTCCTTGACCACCAGGACCGGCTTGCCCTGGTAGGTGGCTTTTGGCGCGGCCGCCGCGGGGCCGAGGTCGACGACGGCCACACCGCCGGGCACCGGCTTGTTCAAGGCCCGGATGATGAAGCTGTCGGCGTGGGCGTTGACGGTCAGGCACAGCAGCATCAACAGGCTGAAAAAACGTGGCATCGATCAATCCAATAACGAAAGGGTGACGGGTGTCAGGTGGTTGTCTTCCACCCGCACTTGCAATTGGCCTTCACCGAGGCGCGCAGTCAGGCGCTGGCCGGTGTGGGTCTGCGCGGCATTGCGAATCGCCTGGCCGCGCTCGTCGAGCAGGATGCTGTAGCCGCGGCCGAGAGTCGCCAGCGGGCTGACCACTTGCAGCGTCTGCACCTGGCTTTGCAGTTGCAGGCGGCGCGCCTTGAGGCCTTCGCGCATGGCGCGGGGCAGGCGTTCGGCGAGGCTGTCCAGGCGTTGGCGCAGCAAGGCCAGTTGGCGCCCGGGGTGTTGGCCGGCGAGGCGGGTTTCCAGGCGGATCAAGCGTTCGCGGCGGGTATTGAGGCTGCGTTCGAAGGCGCGGCGCAGACGCATGTCCAGGTCGTCCAGGCGCTGGGCCTGTTGGCGCAGACGTTCGCCGGGGTGGCGCAGGCGGCGGGCCATGCCTTCGAGGCGCAGGCGGTCGTGGCTCAGCCGGTTGCGCATCAGCATCACCAGGCGGCGGTGCAGGCTGTCGACCTGGCGCACCAGGTTGCTGGCGTCCGGAGCCAGCAGTTCTGCGGCGGCCGACGGCGTCGGCGCGCGCACGTCGGCGACAAAGTCGCTGATCGACACATCAGTCTCATGGCCGATGGCGCTGACGATCGGCGTCACGCAAGCATCCACCGCCCGGGCCACGGCTTCTTCGTTGAAGCACCAGAGGTCTTCCAGCGAGCCGCCGCCACGGGCCAGGATCAATGCGTCGAAGCCACGCGCGTCGGCCAGCTTCAGCGCGCGCACGATCTGCGCCACCGCTTCGCGACCTTGTACGGCCGTGGGGATCAAGGTGAGCTGCACCTGCGGCGCGCGGCGGCGGAACACGCTGATGATGTCGCGGATCACCGCGCCGGTCGGCGAGCTGATAATGCCGATGCGCTGCGGATGGGCCGGCAACGCCACCTTGCGGTCGGCGCTGAACAGGCCTTCGGCGCTGAGTTTTTCCTTCAGCGCATCGAAGGCCAGGCGCAGCGCGCCATCGCCGGCGGGCTCGACGGTGTCGAGGATCAGTTGATAGTCGCCACGGCCCTCGAACAGCGAGACCTTGCCGCGCACTTTCACCGCCAGGCCGTCCTTCAAGGCCTGGCGCACCCGCGCGGCGTTCTGCCGGAACAGCGCGCAACGCACTTGGGCGCCGCTGTCCTTGAGGGTGAAGTACACATGGCCGGACGCCGGGCGGGCGAGGTTGGAGATCTCGCCTTCGACCCAGATATTGGTGAACACGTCTTCCAGCAACACCCGCGCACGGCCGTTGAGTTGGCTGACAGTCAGGACCTCGCGGTCCAGGCCCAGGCGGGCGAACGGATCTTTAATCATGGAGAGGGATCTTTAATCATGGGCGGCAGTTTATAGGCATTCGCGCAAGGTTTGGCAGAATTGCTCCACCAACGCGCTCGGTGTGTGCGGGCAGGCCAGGGCCACGGTACTCAGGCAGTCCGGGTCGGCCAGGGGTAAAAAATGCACGGCGGCCGGGGCGATGTCCTGCATCGATTTTGGTAACAAGGCAATACCGAAGCCGGCCTGGATCAACTGCAACTGCGTGGTCTTGCGCGACATGACCCGTGCAGCCTTGGGGAAAAATCCGGCACGCATGCACAACTCGGCCGACAGATAGCTCAGCCCGCCGCGCTGGGGATGGGGGACCGAGATAAACGCTTCGTCCTTGAGTTGGGCCAATTCGACCGGTGCCTGGCAGCGGGCTAGCGCGTGGTTCGGCGGTACGGCCAGCAGTAACTGCTCACTGTATAAAGGCACCACACGCACGCCTTCGCGCTGGCGTAGCACCGGCAGGCGCAGTAGGCCGACGTCCAGGCGACCGTCGGCAATTTCTTCGAGTTGGGCTTCGGAGGACAGTTTGGCGATATCCATCGATACGCCGGGGCAGCGCTCCAGCCAGGTGCTGATGCCGCGCAGCAGCGCGCCGCTCATCGGCACGGTGCTCGAATGGCTCAAGCGCAGGGTGCCGACCTGGCCGTTACCCACTTGCGTCGCCATCTCGCTGGCCTTGTGCAGTTCACTCAGCAGGTTGCGCGCCCGCGGGTAGAAGGCTTCACCGGCGGCGGTCAGCCGAGGCTGGCGCGCGGTGCGTTCGAACAACGGGGTGTGCAGTTGGTTTTCCAGTTCTTTGATCTGCCGGCTCAGGGCCGATTGCGCGACAAACAGGCGCTCGGCGGCGGCGCTGAAGCTGCCGCTGTCGGCGATTTCGACGAAGTAGCGCAGTTGGCGGGTGGAAATCACACGTCATGCCTTTTCGAGATGGGTAGAGGGCTTTGAAGATATTAGTCGCAACTCTCACCGATGGCTAAAGTGATGGACATCTCTTTCAAGGAATTACCCATGAGCCCGGTTGAGCTGATGAGTCAGTGGTCGTTTGGCGGTACAGATTGGCTGGTGATCGGCCTGGGCGTTGCCGTGGCCTATATCGTGTTTGGCATCGCCGGGTTCGGTACGGCGCTGGTGGCGGGGCCGATCCTGCTTATGTTCATGCCGCTGTCGAAGATCATCCCGCTGCTGGTGTTGCTGGATTTCATCGCGGCCTTCGGCAACCTGCTGCAATCGCGACGGGATGTGAACAAGCCGGAGCTGTTGCGACTGCTGCCGTGCATGGCGATCGGTTGCACCCTGGGCGTGGTGTTTTTGCTCAACCTGCATTCGGATCTGTTGCTGTTGTTGATGGGGCTGTTTATCAGCGCCTACGCGATTTACACCTTGGCGGTGAAGGCCCGGCCGGCGCAACTGGCGGCGGGCTGGGCGGTTCCCATGGGCACCGTCGGCGGTTTGTTCGGTGCGTTGTTCGGCAGTGGCGGCTTTTTATATGCGATCTACTTGAGCAGTCGTTTGCCCAAGGACGCCGCGCGCGCCACGCAAAGTGCGTTGATCAGTTGCAGCACCGTGGTGCGCCTGAGCCTGTTCCTGATCGCCGGGGTGTATGCCGACATGCCGCTGTTGCTGCTGGCGGTTTGCCTGCTGCCGGCGATGGCCCTGGGGTTGTGGTGTGGGCGGCGGCTGACGTTGCGCATGTCCCGTGAGGCGTTTGTGCGATTGGTCACGTGGTTGGTGCTGGCCAGTGGCATTGCCTTGATTGGGCGGTACCTGAGTACTTGACCTGTGTCGGGCAGGGATTAAGCTGCCTGCCTTCAGGGCTTCTTCGCGAGCAAGCCCGCTCCCACAGTCGATCGCATTGCAAGGTGGGAGCCGGGCTTGCCCGCGACGGCGCCAGACGTCATACCGCAGGGCTCCCATGAATTCCCAAAGCATCCTTGTCCCGAAAATCTCCACCTTGCCCGTCCACGAACCCCGTGCCCGGGCGATCGTGCGCTGGCTGGTGCGCAAGAACATCATCAAGGAAGAGCTGACCACCTGCGGGCGCACCGGCAACCGCATGGCCTACGCCCTGGCCGACGGCGCCCGTGCCGTGGTGCTGCACCCGGATGCGTTGCCGTTCAACGAACCCGTCAATGGCCTGGAAATCATCTACAAGCGTTGCATCTATACACCGGCCAAGGGTTTTCTCGAAGAAGCCGGCTGCCCGGAATGCCTCAAGGAAATCGGCGAGGCGCTGTTCGACAGCCTGGAAGAGTGGATGCCCGGCCACACCGACAACTTCACCTGCCCGCTGTGTGGGCATGAGGATGACATCAACGGTTTTCTGTTCCTGCAGGAATGTGGGTTTTCCAACCTCGGATTCATCTTCAACAACTGGGCGGAGGCGGGGTTCAAGCAGAGCTTTATCGACGAATTTGCCGATTGGTTGGACCAGAAGATCAGTTGGGTCAAAGTCGAGTTGTAGGCTGCAAGCTCAACCCTTTGTAGGAGCGAGCTTGCTCGCGAAAACCGTCAACGATAATCCGGGTAGTCTGGTTAAACGCGGTGTCTTGGTGTTCTTCGCGAGCAAGCTCGCTCCTACAGAAAAGCAGCATCTTTTCTCCATCTATCAGTATTACCAAGTTTGTCAGAGTTTTACGTTGAGACCTGAGGGGTGTCTGAGTATAATGGCGCGCTTCCATTTTCCCGCTCGGGAGCCCCCGCGATGCTGCGTATCAGCCAAGAAGCTCTGACATTCGACGACATTCTCCTAGTGCCCGGTTATTCCGAGGTGCTTCCTAACGAAGTCAGTCTCAAGACCCGCCTAACCCGTGGCATCGAGCTGAATATTCCCCTGGTTTCCGCTGCCATGGATACCGTCACCGAAGCCCGTCTGGCCATCGCCATGGCTCAGGAAGGCGGTATCGGCATCATCCACAAGAACATGACCGTCGAGCAGCAAGCTGCCGAAGTGCGCAAGGTCAAGCGTTATGAAGCCGGTGTGGTGAAAGATCCGATCACCATCGACGCTGACGCCACCGTGCGCGACCTGTTCGAACTGACCCGCCTGCACAACATCTCCGGCGTTCCGGTGCTGCACAATGGCGACCTCGTCGGCATCGTCACCTCCCGTGACGTGCGTTTCGAGAACCGTCTTGAAGTCACCGTCCGCGAAGTGATGACGCCTAAAGAGCGTCTGGTCACGGTCAAGGAAGGCGCCAACAAGAACGACGTGCGCGAATTGCTGCACAAGCACCGCATCGAGCGCGTGCTGATCGTCGACGACAAGTTCGCCCTCAAGGGCATGATGACCGTCAACGACATCGAAAAAGCCAAGGCTTACCCGCTGGCCAGCAAGGATGACCAAGGTCGTCTGCGCGTCGGCGCGGCAGTCGGCACCGGTAAAGACACTGGTGATCGCGTAGCGGCCCTGGTTGCTGCCGGTGTGGACGTGGTAGTGGTCGACACCGCCCACGGTCACTCCAAGGGCGTGATCGACCGCGTTCGCTGGGTCAAACAGAATTTCCCTGAAGTCCAGGTGATCGGCGGCAACATCGCCACCGGCGCTGCCGCCAAGGCCCTGGCCGAAGCGGGCGCGGATGCGGTCAAGGTCGGTATCGGCCCTGGCTCGATCTGCACCACGCGTATCGTCGCCGGTGTGGGCGTGCCGCAAATCAGCGCCATCGCCAACGTCGCCGAGGCCCTCGAAGGCACGGGCGTTCCGTTGATCGCCGACGGCGGTATCCGGTTCTCCGGTGACCTGTCCAAGGCCATCGTCGCCGGTGCTTCCTGCGTGATGATGGGCTCGATGTTCGCCGGTACTGAAGAAGCCCCGGGCGAGATCGAACTGTTCCAGGGTCGTTCGTACAAGGCTTACCGCGGCATGGGTTCGCTGGGCGCCATGTCCCAGGCGCAAGGTTCTTCCGACCGTTACTTCCAGGACTCTTCGGCAGGCGCCGAGAAACTCGTTCCGGAAGGCATCGAAGGCCGTGTGCCGTACAAAGGCACCCTGAGCGCGATCATCCATCAACTGATGGGCGGCCTGCGTTCCTCGATGGGCTACACCGGTAGCGCCAACATCGACGAAATGCGTACCAAGCCAGAGTTCGTGCGGATCACCGGCGCCGGTATGGCCGAATCCCACGTCCATGACGTGCAGATCACCAAGGAAGCGCCAAACTACCGCGTAGGTTGAGGCTTCCAGCATAAAGTTAAGTAACCGGGGCTGTCTTATTCAGCCCCGAGTTGTTTCTGATTCATTAGACGAGACTGATCTCATGGCCCTCGACATTCACGCCCACCGTATCCTGATCCTCGATTTCGGTTCCCAGTACACCCAACTGATCGCCCGTCGCGTGCGTGAAATCGGCGTGTACTGCGAACTGCATCCGTTCGACATGGACGACGCAGCGATCCGCGAATTCGCACCGAAAGGCGTCATCCTCGCCGGCGGCCCCGAGTCGGTACACGAAGCCAACAGCCCGCGCTGCCCGCAAGCCGTATTCGACCTGGGCGTGCCCGTGTTCGGTATCTGCTATGGCATGCAGACCATGGCCGAGCAGTTGGGCGGCAAGGTTGAAGGTTCCGAGCTGCGTGAATTCGGTTATGCCCGTGTCGACGTGGTCGGCAAGAGCCGCCTGTTGGACGGCATCGAAGACCACGTCGACGCCGACGGCCTGTTCGGCCTCGACGTGTGGATGAGCCACGGTGACAAAGTCACCAAGATGCCGCAAGACTTCCACATCCTGGCCAGCACCCCGAGCTGCCCGATCGCCGGCATGTTCAACGACGAGCGTGGTTACTACGGCGTGCAGTTCCACCCGGAAGTGACCCACACCAAGCAAGGCGGGCGCATCCTGTCGCGCTTCATCCTCGACATCTGCGAGTGTGAAGCCCTGTGGACCCCGTCGAAAATCGCTGAAGACGCCATCGCCAACGTGCGTGCCCAGGTCGGCACCGACAACGTCCTGCTCGGCCTGTCCGGCGGCGTTGACTCCTCCGTGGTTGCTGCGCTGCTGCACAAGGCCATCGGTGATCAACTGACCTGCGTATTCGTCGACAACGGCCTGCTGCGCCTGCACGAAGGCGAGCAAGTGATGGCCATGTTCGCCGAGAACATGGGCGTCAAGGTGATCCGCGCCAACGCTGAAGATCAGTTCCTGAACAACCTGGCCGGCGAGTCCGACCCGGAGAAGAAGCGCAAGATCATCGGCCGCACCTTCATCGACGTATTCGATGCCCAGTCCAACAAACTGGACAACATCAAGTACCTCGCCCAAGGCACCATCTACCCCGACGTGATCGAGTCGGCTGGCGCCAAGAGCGGCAAGGCCCACGTGATCAAGTCCCACCACAACGTGGGTGGCCTGCCCGAGGAAATGAACCTCAAGCTGGTCGAACCGTTGCGTGAGCTGTTCAAGGACGAAGTCCGCCGTCTCGGCCTGGAACTGGGCCTGCCCTACGACATGGTCTACCGCCACCCATTCCCGGGCCCGGGCCTGGGCGTGCGGATCCTCGGTGAAGTGAAGAAGGAATACGCCGACCTGCTGCGTCGCGCCGACCACATCTTCATCGAAGAACTGCGCAAGGCCGACTGGTATCACAAAGTCAGCCAGGCGTTCGTAGTGTTCCAGCCGGTGAAATCGGTGGGCGTGGTCGGCGACGGCCGTCGTTACGCCTGGGTCGTGGCCCTGCGTGCGGTGGAAACCATCGACTTCATGACCGCCCGTTGGGCACACCTGCCTTACGAACTGCTGGAAACCGTCAGCGGCCGTATCATCAATGAAATCGAAGGCATCTCGCGCGTGACGTATGACGTGTCGAGCAAGCCGCCGGCGACGATTGAGTGGGAGTGAGGTTTGGTTTCAACTATCTGATTTTATTGTAAAAAATAAGAATTGAGAGTGATCTTTACTACGTTATCAATGGCGTTTTTAATGGCGCACATCTTAAGTATTTGAGAGAGCTAGATCGATACCATGTCCCGGATAAGGAATGCCGACATGGTATCGAGAACGCTTAGCCGAGCAGATGTCAGCAGTAACTGTTTGCCAGTCTCCACTTCGAGTAACTCTCCGCACGGAAGCCTTGGCCATCGATCTGTTTGGTCACGATATTGCCGTGGCTGACCACGGCGAGCACCTTTTGATTGCCGTCCCCATGTTCACCCCAGGCTCGCCGTTGATAGCGGTCTAGGTGGTGCAACCACCCGGCGCTGATGCCGCCAACACAAGTGTAGTGCCGTACCGTCCGTTGCGTAGATCGTTCATTCCCTGCTTTCTTTTGCTGATGGGTTACCGGCGGCCTTCACACACCGGCGATTCGCCGATGCGGCCTTCATTGCACAGGTCAATGTTATCTGTGCGCTTGAAACCGGAGTCTTTCATGCAATAAAACTGCGTGAGTACCTCGTCAATAGGCGTCGTGTCCCCCGTCCCTGTAAGGTTGGTATAGCCGCATGCGGTCATAGCGCTCTTGACACCCTCTTGCGAGACCCCGCTTTTTTTCCAATTGGTAAATTCCGGCGGCGGCGGTTGAAAGCCCCTACCTGTGCAGCCGATCAGTAACAACGCGCAAAAACTCAACAGCAGGTTCCTGGTAAACATGGCGTCTTCCCTGATGGTATGACTCGGAAATCATGTGATACGCCGTCGTCTGACTCTTTCTAGACAGGCCTGCGCATTCCCATGCGGAGTGTGCGAACAATCATTACCGGCGGCCTTCGCACACCGGCGATTCGCCAATGCGGCCTAGCTTGCACAGGTAGAGATTATCCCTGCACTTGAACCCTGCGTCCTTCATACAGTAGAACCGCGTCAGCACAACATGAATCGGCGAGGTGTCTCCCGCGCCATGAAGATTGGTATACCCGCAAGCACGCATGGCGTTGTCGACGCCCGATTGGGTTACCCCCTTTTTCTACCACAGTGTGTAGTCCCCGGGTGGCGGTTGAAAAGGGGTACAGCCCCCAACTACTGCCAGAAGGCTCAGGCCCAACAACTGATTTCGAGTCAGCAACATCACATTCTCCATGTCCATGAGCGCCCCGGACTGTGCCCTGTTGACCCAATATTAGCGCTGCAGAGCGCTAACGTAGCGAGGAAAAATACTGTGTAGGCGGTTTACCCAGGGCTTTCTTGAACATCGTGATGAAGGCATTAACAGAGTCATATCCCAGAATGCCCGCCACACGCTGCACGGATACCCCCTCCGCCAAATGGCTCAGTGCGATCATCAAATGCAACTGTTGGCGCCAGCGTCCGAAGCTCAGCCCGGTCGTGCTTTCTACAAGCCTGGCCAGCGTTCGTTCACTGGTTGCAAGACGAGTGGCCCACTCGCGCAACGTGGTTCGGTCGCCTGGATCTGAGAAGAGCGTATCCGCGATTTGTTTGATCTTGGGGTGGTCTGATATCGGCAAATGCAACTCTTTCAGCGGAGCATCGGAAAGCTGCTCAAGCAGCACTGCAACCAGCCGCGCTGTCTTGCCCTCGGAATGGTAAGCAGGTTCCTGTTCAGCGAGATGCAGGATCATCTCCCGAACAAGGGGCGTAATGGCAACCGTGCAGCATTCTTCAGGCATGGCTGCCGCACCGGGCTCAACGAACAGAAAGCAGGTCCGGGCGTTTCTGGTCACTCGGCAACTGTGCGGCGTGCCGCCCGGGATCCATACGGCGTGCTGGGGAGGGACAAGCCAGAGTGCATTTTGCACCTCACAGCTCACTGCGCCATGCAAAGACAGGATCAGCTGGCCTTTGCGATGATCATGCGGGCGGGCACCCGAATCATTGAGGTCAGGCGCAAGCTTGAGGGCAATCGCTGCCTGGGCGAAAAGGTCTGAATCGAAATCTTCCGGCGAGGAAACGATATTTTTTGAGCTTGGCATAATTTAGGTATCGGGTGTCTTGATATCTATATTATACGGTTCTGAAGTTCTCTACAGTTGTCTTCTTTCAAGAGGACAGATAAAGAATATGTCAGATACAAAAAACAAGTGGCATGCCATCGCGCTCGTCGCAGGCATTCTGCTTATCGCCGTGAACCTGCGCGTTCCCTTTACCAGCATCGCGCCCGTTTTGCCG
>Ga0208645_1000138_pt1 | contig 110163 bp, 101 predicted proteins | sample VirMetDEL_Sep_01_FD_184519 | JGI IMG/M metagenome (GOLD analysis project Ga0208645, IMG submission 184519) | Aqueous microbial communities from the Delaware River and Bay under freshwater to marine salinity gradient to study organic matter... | ecosystem: Environmental > Aquatic > Marine >... | reverse complement strand
CCGAACTCAGAAGTGAAAAGCGCCATCGCCGATGGTAGTGTGGGAGATCCCATGTGAGAGTAGGTCGTCGTCAAGCTTTATATTAAGAGAAATCCCATCCTGCTCAGCAGGGTGGGATTTTTTCGTTTAAGGGACGTAAAATAGCCTCTCCCACGTGTGGGGCTCTTTATAACAGACAAGCATCCCGCAAGGGGATAAGCATGTGATAATAAGTCTTCATCAAGATTTTATTAAGAAGGCCCTGATAGCTAACGCTGTCAGGGCTTTTTTTTGCCTCAAGGAAAGCTCTTCTGACGGCCTGAAGGCCGACCTGGAGTTTGGCTCAGGTTTGGTAGGTCGTGGCTTTAGTCCGGTAAGGCGTGATGTTGTCTTGGCTTGTGTCCGTTTCGCACATTCAACGCCTAATGTTGAGATCAGCAACCTCTGCTATCTCTTGAAAAATCGGTAGTTGTTTTCATCTAATCTTGCATGAAGATACTGTAAGTTGTGGTGACATATAGAATATAATGGTGTTATTCGTAGAGTCGATTGTTCTTTATTTAGGTGTTTTTTTAGATGTCGTTGTAAGAAGCTAGATATCAAGCAATATTTATTGTTCATTTTTTATGATGATAAAGCTATAAAATACAATGACATAGATGTTTTTCGGAAAAATAATTGCTTTTAAAGTGCGGTTTTATTAAAAATTGTTCAAAACTTGATTGACCCAGCGACTCAAAGCGGACTACAATCAGTTTCGTTTAAAAGAGTTGGCAATATTTATGTCCAGAGTTGCGAATATTACGTCATGTATGTTCGGTCCTGTTAAGTCATAAGTAATACCGAGTTTTTTTAGCACTATAACGTAAGCGATCTACGCTTGCGTATAAATTAACTTAACCTACAGGATAAACAGACATGTCTGACGTAGTAACTGGTACAGTAAAATTTTTCAACGAAACTAAAGGTTTCGGTTTCATCACTCAGGATTCTGGTCCTGATGTTTTTGTTCATTTCTCTGCAATCAACACTTCTGGTTTCAAAACTTTGGCTGAAGGCCAAAAAGTTGAATTCCAAGTAGCTCAAGGCAAAAAAGGCCCAGAAGCTCAAAACGTTACACCTTTATAAGGTAACGTTGCTGAGGATATACTCAGCAGTGCGAATGCTAAAAAGCGACTTTTAAGTCGCTTTTTTTGTTTTTGTAGGTTGGGTTCTCAAATGTGACATTGATTTGAACGATTAATTTTATAAACGTGAGGTGACGTTTTATGGCTGTTAAGTCATTGCAAGAGCAGTTATTGGGTGTTGGGCTCGTTGATAAAAAGAAAGTGAAAAAGCTAAAAGCTGAGACGCTTCAGCAAAAGCAAAAAATTAAAAAAGGGAAGATGGTTGCCACAGACGATAATGAGCGGCAGGAAGCTTTAAAACAGCAAAGGTTGGAAAAGGCGGAGAAAGATCGGGCGTTAAATTTAGAGCGTCAAAAGCTTGCCGATCATAAAGCTGTTCAGGGACAGATTAGGCAAATGATACAACAGAATCGTGTTCGTAAAGAAGATGGCGATATTGCTTACCATTTCACAGACAGTAAAAAAGTAAAGCAGATATATATTAGCCAAACTATGCATGACGATTTAAGTAGAGGCCGTTTGGCTATTGTTAAGCTAGATCAACAGTACGAAATTGTGCCTGAGCCTGTGGCTGTCAAGATTAATGAGCGTGATGCTTCTTACGTACTTGTTTGTAATAATCGTGTTGAAAGTGTTGATGACGATCCCTATGCCGATTTCAAAATACCCGATGATTTGATGTGGTAAAAGCATTTTTCTTCTTCTAAGAGGGTTTTTTTGCCCTCTTTGTCTTTAATTTTTCGCTTCTTATTCTTCTTAATTTTCTCTTAAGATAAGTTTTCCCTCCTTTATTGACGAAAAATTTTCGAATCAATGTATCAGTGTGTTTTTTTAAGTGCACATTTCATCGACGACATCTTTATAAGATATTGTTATTTATTGGTTTTTTATTTTTTTTATGTGAAATGATGATAGTAAATCCTTTTTATATGTAATATTTCACAAAAAAAGTACGTATAGCGGATACTTGATGCAATTAGCTTGCATAAGGTTGTCTATTTCTGTGGAAAGTTTAGATTGTTTTACTGTTGCTTGCACATATCAAGCGCCTACAAGAAAAAGCGTACAAACATTTAAAAGGGAAACGAGAATGAAAAAATCGATTATTGCTATTGCTGTATCAAGTGCAGCTCTTGCGTCTGTCTCTGCTTATGCTGCTGAAGGCTCTACAGTAGATGTTTACGGTAACATTCAGTACGCATACGCTGATAAAGATGCCGGTGGTAACTTTGAAGATAACGGTTCTACTATTGGTTTGAAAGGCGAGACTAAAATCAATGATGATTTGACGGCTTTCTTCAAATACGAATTAGAATTTGATGCGGATCAAAAATCTGGTGCTGAAGACAACGGCAAAGCAGACTTGGACCAAGCTTTTGTTGGTTTGCAAGGCGGTTTTGGTAAAGTGCAAATTGGTTCTTTTGATACCAATTATAACAATGCCATTCAAGATGCAGTTGACCAGTTTGAGTACTTAGGCTTTACAAATGCAGCAAAAACGTCTGAAGGCGATACCATTGCTTATTTCTCACCTTCAGTAAATGGCTTTGAAGTGCAAGCGGCTGTACAAGTGAAAGGTGAAGCTAGCGAAACCAACACTAATACTAACGCGAATGGTGACAAATCATCTTCTATGATGGTTGTTAAGTATTCTACTGGTATCGTGTCTGTTGCTTTGGGTTACGATTCTCGTGCCAACACTGCTGATGCGGAAGCGACCACTGGTCTAGCTATTACAGTGACTCCTTTGGAAAACTTGTCTGTAACGGCTAAATACGAGACAACAGATGGTGATACAGCCGTCAATAGTGACGGTGATTCAATCGGTAACGATACTCTTGGTCTAGCTGCTCGTTACGGTTATGGTGCAGGTGATGTGTACGCTTCTTACCAAAATGTCGACCCAGCTCTTGCTGGTACAAATGATTTTAACGAGTACGCAGCAGGCGTAACTTACAACCTAGCATCAAATATCTACGTATTTGGTGAAGTTGGTAAGTTCGAAAACGCTACTAACAGCGATACTGACACTCAAACAGCGGTTGGTGTTTACTACGGTTTCTAAGATCTTCTTATAGACGATTTTATTTACTCTAAGGCTCCTACTGCTCAATAAGGCGGGAGCCTTACGTTAAGTACGATCATTCAAGGTTCCATATATCTCTCTTGTAGGCGGATTGTTGGAACATTTTTTAGCATCAGATGGCAACATCTGGTGCTTTTTTTTGCCTTGTGTTTATGCCGTAATGCATAAATGAATAACTTGATTGTTATTTGACCAAACCCTTACACTTATGTTTCATTTATTTCGTGGCGATTTACCATGCTTAATATGAACTTTGCTCAAACAGTGTTGATTGAAACAGATAGGGTTAATTGGGTGGCCAGTCCTATGTCTGGTGTTCATAGAAAGCCATTGGCTAGAGAAGAGGCAGAACGCGGACATGCTACCAGCATAGTTCGCTATGATCCAGGTTCGGTGTTTCGGCCTCATCCACATCCTTTAGGAGAAGAGATTCTTGTGTTACAAGGCGTTTTTTCCGATGAAAAAGGCGATTTTAAAGCGGGCAGTTATTTTAGGAACCCGCCTGGTAGTAGTCATGCGCCACACAGTGTCGATGGTTGTCTTTTGCTGGTGAAATTGCATCAGTTCCAAGTTTCTGATCTTAATCAAGTGTACATAAATACACCTGATATTTGGTTTTCTAAGGTTTCCGAAATATTGCCTCTTTATCAGTTTGGTGATGAGCGAGTGTGGCTTGTTCGTATTCAAAATGGTGAGGATATATTGGGTGAATTAGACTTATCTGACTCGGTTGAGTTATTTATGATATCGGGTCAGGCCTATTACGATGATGTGCTTATTTCTTCGGAAAGTTGGTTGCGAGAGCCTAAGTTTTCATTGAGTCATTGGCGTGTTGAGTCTGATTGTTTTATTTGGCTCAAATCAGGGCATTTTTAGACTGTATCAAACTGTATATTGAGGTTTCTGTGAAGCATATTGTACCAGAGCAAAAGCGAGTATTTTTACCTATAGTGGGGCATGAGGCGTTGTTTCCTGTGGGGCGTGTTTATTGTGTTGGTCGTAATTATGCGGAGCATGCCAAAGAGATGGGAGATGATCCTGAAAGAGATCCACCGTTCTTTTTTATGAAAGACGCTTCTTGTGTCGTGCCGACCGCTTTTTCTGGTGTTACGCCGATTGCTTATCCCATGGCCAGTTCTCGGTTTGAGTATGAGGTTGAGCTCGTTGTCGCTATTGGAAAAGGCGGACGCCATTTAACCATGCCACAGGCCAGTGAGGCGATTTTAGGGTATGCCGTTGGATTGGATATGACGCGACGGGATTTGCAAGCTCAGGCAAAGCTGAAAGGGCGCCCATGGGAAGTGGGGAAGTCTTTTGATGAGTCTGCCCCAATAAGTCCTATCGTTTTAAAAAGCGATTTGCTTTCTACTGATATCTCAAAGGCAGAAATTGGCCTGAAGGTAAACGGTGATATTAAGCAAATTAGCCACATTACTCATTTAACTTGGTCGATTGAAGAAGTGATTTGCAAATTATCAGAGGTCTTCGAATTGCGCCCAGGGGACTTAATTATGACAGGTACGCCCGAGAATGTGGGTGCTGTCATTGTGGGTGACACCATGCAAGCTTGGGTTGCAGGTTTAGGAGACATAACAATAAATGTCACTGGTTAAACTCGGTAAATTTTTCTAATAGACTAGATGCTGCTGGGTGTTTGTATTCTGTTAATAGGTGAATGGCAACTTCAGCAGTACATAGCCCTATGTTTTTTTGATTTCGCCGCTTTTTATATAAAGATTTTACGCCTTGAATTTCGTAGTGCGGAAATGTTTTTAAATAAGGCGATTGATTGTATATTTTCTTAGCTTGCTGCCAGGTACCATCAATAATAATAATGTTGTCGATGGCTGGTGTTAGACTCATTAAAGATCTCTGTTGCTCATTTTCACACGGATATACTAGCAGCGTGTTGTTGGGCGAGAGGTTTAATATTGCCTCGCTTGGATTGACTCTTGACCACACGATAATGTCACTCTCGCTTTCGAGTACGTCTTTTACTATTTTTCCTGTTCCAGAGGTTTTTTTGAGTTCTTCGCTATGTGTCAGTAGCCAAATCTTCATATCTATTTTTGCTTCAGTTGAGTGAGTTAAGCGCCTGTCTGTATTGCACGCTTATTGATAGGGTATTGAATGAAATGCGTTTTAGAGGTGGTTGTTTTCATCTTGGCTTCTTGCCTTTAAGATGGTGTACACGTTTCGTGATTATACCGTTCCTGAAAGGAACTGGAAAATAAAAAAGCCCAACGCCACTTTTTTAGTATGGCATTAGGCTTTTATGAATGTCAGAGACGTTATTCTTTACCGATAGAGCCTATTTTATGGATGGCCAAATCTGCGCCGTTAAATTCGTCTTCCTCACTTAGTCTTAAGCCACTCACGGCTTTTACGGCTCCGTATACAACAAAGCCACTAAGGATTGCGACTAGAATGCCTCCAAGGCTGCCCATGAGCTGCGAGGCAAGACTGACGCCACCTAGCCCACCAAGGGCTTCGGAACCAAAGATGCCGGCGGCAATGCCTCCCCAGGCCCCACAGACACCATGTAATGGCCATACACCGAGTACATCGTCGGTATGTTTGAATTTTTGTTGAATGATGGTAAATAGGAGGGTGAAGATTGCTCCGGCAATGGCTCCTGTTGCCAAGGCGCCAATAGGGTGCATGATGTCAGAACCTGCGCAGATAGCGACCAAACCAGCTAATGGACCGTTATGGATAAAACCTGGATCGTTTTTTCCAAATAACATAGCCGCGATGATGCCTCCCACCATTGCCATTAAAGAGTTCACCGCGACTAGGCCACTGATGCCCTCTAGGGTTTGAGCGGACATGACGTTAAAGCCAAACCAACCTATGCATAAGATCCAAGCGCCTAGTGCTAAAAAAGGAATGTTTGACGGTGCAAAAGCAACAAGCTTGTCATTTCGAAAGCGTCCTTTACGAGTACCGAGTAGCAAAATGGCGGCTAAGGCGACCCAGCCGCCAAATGCATGCACTACCACCGATCCAGCAAAATCATGAAAAGGCGCGCCAAATTTTGTTTCGAGCCAGTCTTGGATACCAAAATTGCCATTCCAGACAACCCCCTCAAAGAGTGGGTAGGCAATACCTACAATAATCGCGGCAGAAATCAGCATGGGATAAAATTTGGCTCGCTCAGCAACGCCGCCGGAGATAATGGCAGGAATCGCAGCGGCAAAAGTCATTAAGAAGAAAAATTTTACCAAGCTGTAACCATGTTCTTGAGACAATACGGCAGCGCTGTCAAAAAAATTGACACCGTAAGCTATTTGATACCCGATAAAAAAATAGACAAGAGCGGAGACAGCGAAATCGGTCATGATTTTGACTAAGGCGTTAACTTGGTTTTTATGGCGGACGGTACCGACTTCTAGAAAAGCAAATCCAGCGTGCATGGCAAAAACCATGATGGCGCCGAGTAAGATAAAGAGGGTGTTTGAGCTAGATACTAGCATTTCTACTGCACTATTTGTGGGTGTCACGGATCGCTCCTAATGGTTTTTTGCACCAAAGTGGTTTGTTTTGTTTGTTTTTATGCCCTATTTTTGGGCTTTATTGTCTGTTTTATTTGCTTAAAATCCGTTTATTCTTTGGTTAAGCAATAAATGTTCCACTCTTGCTTTTTTTTGGTGCTTTATTTTGGTTTTGGCTTTTTATGCACTGTTATGGGGTGTTGAGGGTGTTTTTTGCGATTTAAACATAAATCATCCTCTGTTGTGGTTAGCAGTAAAGAGTATTACTTTTTTTAACAATACTTGTTTTTCATCTGCTTTCTATTTTGTTGTCTAGGACATATTATATTTAGAAGTATGTTATTGATGTTAATACAGATAAATATACTTAATATTACGTTCTTGCTTATTTAAGCTTGATTAAAAGACGGTTCATTAAGAACAACGAAAAATAATATGAGGTTGTTATGTCAGGTCAATTAGTATCGGGTATTGTTAAATGGTTTAATGACGAGAAAGGATTTGGGTTTATTGCACGTGATGGTGGTCCTGATGTTTTTGTTCATTTTCGTTCTATAAATGGTAATGGTCGTCGTACACTGCAAGAAGGTCAGAAAGTGACGTTTGAAGTGACTCAAGGTCAAAAGGGGCCTCAAGCGGAGAATGTTACACCTATTTAGGTGACGTTTTGATTGACTAAAAAACCATGCGTTTAATAGCTTATGTTGTGTAAGGTGTTAATGATAAGCATGGTTTTTTTATGTCTATTTTTTACAATAGGAGTGTGTTTTGTTGCCAGTGTTGTACTCTTTTCGTCGCTGTCCCTACGCTATTAGAGCTCGGTATGTTGTTGCTTTGCTTGAGGTGTCTGTACATCTAAGAGAAGTGATTTTAAAGGCAAAACCGGATGCGCTTTTGTCGCTAGGAGGGCGATCTACTGTGCCTCAGCTCATTGATGTTGATGGCACGAGATACCCTGAGAGCATAGATATTATTTTCTGGGCACTATCGAAATCCAGCAATAAGCGCCTGTCGAACCAGTTGTGGCCATCACAAACCAAGCAAAGAAATAATATGATGGCTTGGATTACCTATAACGACCGCTTTTTCAAATATTGGTTAGATCGTTATAAATATGCGGATAGGTACCCTGAGTTTTCGGAAATGTATTATCGTTCAAAAGGCGAAGTATTCTTGCAAAGACTGGAAAATCGCTTAAAACCCCAGCGTTTTTTATTTGGTGAAAAGGAAGCTTTGCCTGATGTTATGATTTTTCCATTTGTTCGTCAGTTTGCAGCCGTAAACCAAAATTGGTTTGATGAGTCTCAATATAATAATCTAAAAAGCTGGCTTGCTCACTTTGTGAGTTCGACACGTTTTCAGTCCGTTGTTATGGCCAAGTATTCTGCTTGGGAAGCGGGGCAGACAGAGGTGCCTTTCCCCGCACAGTGATGAGCCAGCTTTAATCTATTAGACCAAATGTTACCCAGTATAGGAAACCAGGGTCCGCATCGCTAGGTTGTTTCAATGGGATGAATTGACCTTGTTTGTCGACATAGGAAGAGTTAGGAAAATTTTGCTTTAACACGGCAAAATTGGTTTCAGCTAGATCACTTTTTTGCAGATCATTATAAGACTGAACGCTGATGGCTAACGCCTCTTCTACCGACTGTGTGCTTGGGTAATTCTGAATAACCTCTTGGCTGCGACGTAAGGCCGAGAGCGGCGCTTTTCTTTTTAAGTAATAGCGAGCCACTTGTAACTCGTGCCGAGCCACCATTTCACGCAGATAATACATACGCGCTTTTCCGTCTGCGGCATAGGCACTGTTAGGGAAACGAGCGGTAAAGTCCGCCAATTCGTTGAATGCCTTAGACAGTTCCTTGGAATCTCTTTCACTTGGGTCTAAGTTTAAGTAGCGAGACATAAGACTTTCAGCGCCCTTATACGTGGATAAGGCACGCATATAATACGCATAATCAACCGAGTCATGCTCAGGATTATTTTTGATGAAGCGTTCCGCCGTAGCGTGAGCAGCAATGAAGTCGCTTGCTTCCATTTGGGCGTAAATGAGATCCAATTCTGCACGTGTGCTGAATTCGCCAAAGGGGTAGCGTGAATCTAAGTCTTTCAGATGTTTTATTGCGGTGGACGGTAGATTTTCCTTCAACGCCTGCTGCGCTTTATCATAATAAACGCGTTCAGGCAGGTCTGGCTCTTGTACCTGTTTGCTAGAACAGGCCACAATTAATAAAGAAAAACTAACTATTCCAGAGAATCGGAGCAACGAGTGATGAAATCCCATGTATAATCAAAACCTTGATATGGTAGTAGATTAGCCTCAATCGGCATTTTGTAGCGTTAAATTGCGAAAGATGATGAAGTGCAAGGCGCTACACGTTTTTTCACTTTCAGACTCTATGATAAATTTAATGAGCTGAAAACAACAGACTAAAGTACATTGTATGGCAGAGCGCATAGTAAAAGAAGCCCAAGTTCCTTTCGATTTGGGTGGTAATCGATTTGATCAGATCGCAACAGAGCTGTTTAGTGACTATTCTCGTTCACGAATCCAGAGCTGGATTAAAGAGGGTGCCTTAAAGGTTGACGGCAAAGTTACGAAACCAAAAGAAAAATTATTTGGTGGTGAGCTGGTGTCACTAGACATAGTGATCGAAGCCCAAGAAGAGCATGAAGCGCAAGAAATGGCGCTAGACGTTGTTTATGAAGATGACGACATTATGATCATCAACAAGCCTGCGGGATTGGTAGTGCATCCTGCGGTGGGGAATCGTGATGGCACCTTGATGAACGCGATTCTTCATCATGCTCCTGAGACGGCTCACCTTCCTCGCGCCGGTATTGTGCATCGTTTAGATAAAGAAACCACCGGATTGATGGTTGTTGCTAAGACTTTGGCGGCGCAGACGGATCTGGTGATGCAGTTGCAAGAACGTAGTATGGGACGTGAGTACGAGGCCGTTTCGATTGGCGTTATGACAGGTGGTGGCGTGGTTGATCAACCAATTGGTCGTCATCCGCATAATCGTCAAAAACAAGCCGTAGAGCCCGTTAACGGTAAAGAGGCCGTTACTCATTATCGCTTGGTGGAGCGTTTTAAAAATCACACACATATTCGTTTGAAGCTGGAAACGGGTCGCACCCATCAAATTCGTGTGCACATGGCATTTATTCAGTATCCATTGGTAGGTGATCCTCAATATGGTGGTCGTCTAAAAATGCCAAAGGCTTGTTCCCCAGAATTACAAGCTGAGTTGAGGCACTTTCGCCGACAAGCCTTGCATGCTAAAAAGCTCGAGCTTGCTCATCCTATTACCGGGAAATGGATGGAATGGGAAATTGATTTACCCGATGATATGAAAAAACTGTTAGATGCATTGCGAAAAGATACAGTGGAATCTGGTAGTAACGATTCTGAGTATTTTTAAAAAGATACGACAATAAAAAGGCAGCTTCGGCTGCCTTTTTATTGAAACGATAATGCTTTAAAAAGCGATTTTGGAGATTTTAATGGTGTCTCAAAGTGATTCTTTCATTTGTCCAAATTGGCCAGCGCCCCCTTCGGTGCGGGCTTATGTGTCGACTCGCTTGGGTGGCGTAAGTGGTTTTCCATTTAATGAGCTTAACCTCGGAGCTCATGTGGGTGACGACATGAATCATGTGACCGAAAATCGCCGTTTGTTTGCGGATGCGATTGGTATGCCACAGTCTGTTCAATGGCTCAATCAAATCCACGGCACTGATGTGGTGTGCTTGCCTTGTCGTGATTTGCCTAGCAGTGGGGATGCGGCAGTGTCTGATCAACTGAATCAGGTGTGTGCGGTTTTAACGGCAGATTGCTTGCCCGTCTTTTTTTGTGACAAAGCGGGTACAAAAGTAGCGGTTGCCCATGCTGGCTGGCGCGGTTTATGTGCAGGTATTTTAGAGACGACCCTAGAACAGTTTGATAAACCAGAAACTGTTTTAGTGTGGTTAGGGCCAGCCATTGGTCCGAGCGCATTTGAAGTGGGTGATGACGTACGTGAGGCATTTATTGCTGAGCAGCAAGAGGCGCAATTGGCCTTTGTGGCGACAGAGAAGGGGAAATGGCTTGGAGATTTATATTTGTTAGCAAGGCAGCGACTCATGGCTAAAGGTGTGGTTGATATCTCTGGTGGTGAGTATTGTACCTTGACGGACAAAGACCGTTTTTATTCGTATCGTCGTGACGGAAAAACAGGACGTATGGCGTCTGTTATTTGGTTAGAAGGTTAATAATCTGTGCTTTATTGACGGGTGTCAAAAAAATGACACTCCTCTCTTGAAAAGTGACTAACCGCACTTATTAACTGGGAAGCGTCATTGTTTTATCTTTTTTGGTAAGGAGGTTCCCATGCGAATCGATCGTTTAACCAGTAAATTACAGCTTGCCCTTTCTGATGCGCAGTCAATCGCGCTTGGTCACGATCATGTTTACATCGAGTCTTTGCACTTGATGATGGCGTTGCTCGATCAGCAAGGCGGTAGTACTCGACCTATTTTGCAGCAAGCGGGGGTTCAGGTTGCTAAGTTTCGTGAGGGCTTAAATGATCTTTTGGCTAGATTGGCGACAGTAAAAGATCATGATGGCAATGTTCAAATGTCGCCAGAGTTGGGGCGTTTGTTAAACCTTGCCGATAAAGAAGCACAAAAGCGCAAAGACCAATATATTTCTTCTGAATTGGTCTTGATGGCGATGTTTGATGGCAAAGATGATTTAGCAAAAGCACTCAAAACCACAGGCGTAACAAAAAATGATATTGCAGCGGTGATTGATCAGGTGCGTGGTGGGGAATCCGTGAATGACCCAAATGCGGAGGAGAGCCGCCAAGCATTGGATAAATACACCGTTGATCTCACCGCAAGGGCGGCACAAGGTAAGTTGGATCCTGTGATTGGCAGAGACGACGAAATACGTCGCACGATTCAGGTTTTACAACGTCGCCGCAAGAACAACCCAGTTCTGATTGGCGAGCCTGGAGTGGGCAAAACGGCCATTGTGGAAGGTCTTGCTCAACGTATTATAAACGGTGAAGTGCCTGAAGGACTAAAGAATAAGCGTGTGTTATCGCTTGATATGGGGGCGTTAATTGCTGGCGCTAAGTATCGAGGTGAGTTTGAAGAGCGTCTTAAAGCCTTGTTAAATGAGCTGTCTAAACAGGAAGGGCAGATTATTTTATTCATTGATGAAATTCATACCATGGTTGGCGCGGGTAAATCCGAAGGTTCTATGGATGCGGGTAATATGCTCAAACCCGCCCTTGCGCGTGGTGAATTGCATTGTGTTGGGGCGACAACACTGAATGAGTACCGTCAATACATTGAGAAAGATGCCGCCCTAGAGCGACGCTTTCAAAAAGTGCTGGTGGAGGAGCCTAGCGTGCTCGATTCTGTTGCTATTTTGCGTGGTTTGAAGGAGCGCTACGAAGTTCATCACGGTGTCGATATTACCGATTCGGCCATTATTGCTGCCGCTAAGCTGTCTCAGCGCTACATTACAGACCGTCAATTACCAGACAAAGCGATCGATTTGATTGATGAAGCGGCCAGCCGTATTCGTATGGAGATGGACTCCAAGCCTGAAGATATGGATCGTCTAGAGCGTCGCTTGATTCAACTAAAAATTGAAAAAGAAGCGCTGAAGAAAGAAAAAGACAAGGCTTCCAAGCTCAGACTGGATGAATTGGACAGTGAAATTGACATGTTGCAGAAGCAGTTTTCGGATCTAGAAGAAATCTGGAATGCCGAAAAAGCTGCGGTTCAAGGTGCGCAAAAACTTAAAGAGGATTTAGAGTCGGTTCGTCATGAAATGGAAGAGGCGCGTCGTAATGGTAATTTAGCCAAAATGTCTGAATTGCAGTACGGTGTGATACCTATGCTTGAGACAGAGATAGAAAAGGCCAGTCAAGCCGAAGAAAATACCGCGACGCGTCTATTGAAGCGACGGGTTACCGAGGAAGAGATCGCAACCGTGGTTTCTCGATGGACTGGGATCCCTGTTGATAAGATGCTGGAGGGAGAGCGAGACAAGTTATTACGAATGGAAGAGGCGCTCCATGAATCGGTGATGGGACAGAATGAGGCAGTCTCAGCGGTCTCTAACGCGGTTCGTCGCTCTCGATCAGGGTTAGCTGACCCTAACAGACCAAACGGCTCTTTTCTTTTCCTAGGCCCTACTGGTGTGGGTAAAACCGAGCTTTGTAAGTCATTGGCTAAGTTTTTGTTTGATACCGAGCAAGCGATGGTGCGTATCGACATGTCTGAGTTTATGGAGAAGCACTCTGTTGCTCGTTTGATTGGGGCGCCACCGGGTTATGTTGGGTATGAGGAAGGGGGGTATTTGACGGAAGCCGTAAGACGTCGTCCTTACTCGGTATTGCTACTTGATGAGGTGGAAAAAGCGCATCCTGATGTGTTTAACATTCTTCTCCAAGTATTGGACGATGGTCGCTTAACGGATGGTCAGGGCCGCACGGTAGACTTTAAAAATACCGTTATTGTTATGACCTCTAATTTGGCTTCGGATTTGATCCAAGAGTATCAATCAGCGGATCAATATGAAGAAATTAAAGTCAAAGTTATGGAAGTGATTGGTATGCATTTTCGACCAGAGTTTATTAACCGCATTGATGAAGCCGTAGTGTTCCATCCCTTGATGAAGTCTCAAATTAAAGGCATTGCGACGGTTCAGCTCTCTCATTTGAATGAACGATTGGCTGAAATGGGCATGTCTTTAGTACTAACGGATGCAGCGGCGGACCAATTGGTTGAGATAGGTTATGACCCTGTATATGGAGCTCGGCCATTAAAACGCGCGATACAGCGATGGATCGAAAACCCTTTAGCAAATGAATTGTTAGCAGGGCACTTTGTGACTGGAGATCGGATTGTGGCAGATGTCTTTAATGGTGAAATTACCTTCTCAAAAGTCAGTTAGTTTCCTAGGTTTTAGGTTCCTATAAGACAGAAAAGCCCGCTAAAGTAATTAGCGGGCTTTTCGTTTTTTGGAGATTCGCTTTTAAAATGGGTGCTTAGAAATCCACGAAAGCGCCAATGAACACACCTGTAAACTCTACATCAAAACTTGAGCTGTCGATGTCATCAATATCTTCACTGACCTTACGGTAGCCAGCTTCGATACCAGTGAAGTAAAATGGCTGATATTTCACTTTGAAAGTGGTGTCTGTGATGCTCGCATCGCTACCGCCCCCACTTTTTAACTCACCGCCAACCGATAGGCTGGTGCCTGGGAATGTCACATAAGCTGATAGGTAGCCAAGAGGGTAAGAGTCGCTCACATCTACTGAACCAATAGAGCCATCGATACTGCGTAGTGTAAGACCAGCATCTAGATCTAACCATAAAAGACCGTCTAAGAATTCGTAGTAAAGCGTATAGTCATTATAAGAAGTATCAATTTTAGTATTGGAGCTATAAAACTTGCCTTCTAGATCTTGGTGCTGGATGCGAAAATTAGGGATAAGTGGAATAGGATGTTCTAAAGCAACACCGTAGTAGGTATTGAAATCTTCGCCATCGTTAGTGATGTAAGAGCCTGCTTCTGCAGTTAAACCAAGTACATCAGCGTGGGCAACGCTTGCGAGCAAAGCAGTCGAAAGTAAAAGTGCTGATTTCATAATTAGCGTCCATATATCATCAAGTAAAGTAAATTTTGTCTGATTATAAGTTGAAGAGAGACAAAAACCAATGAAATAAGGGGGATATGTGAAGTAATGTATAAGATATTTACATTAGATGGCTGGGGTAGCTGGATTCGAACCAACGCATGACGGGATCAAAACCCGTTGCCTTACCGCTTGGCGATACCCCAATATGTCGAATTATGGTGGCTATAACTAGATTCGAACTAGTGACCCCATCATTATGAGTGATGTGCTCTAACCAACTGAGCTATATAGCCTTGCATATATATTTTTGCTAAAAAACATCGATGGCTGGGGTAGCTGGATTCGAACCAACGCATGACGGGATCAAAACCCGTTGCCTTACCGCTTGGCGATACCCCAACATGTCGAATTATGGTGGCTATAACTAGATTCGAACTAGTGACCCCATCATTATGAGTGATGTGCTCTAACCAACTGAGCTATATAGCCATTTGTCTGTTGGCTGGGGTAGCTGGATTCGAACCAACGCATGACGGGATCAAAACCCGTTGCCTTACCGCTTGGCGATACCCCAACAGACTAACAAAAAAACAGTTTACATAAAATGATCGACTGCCTCTGTGGCGCGATATTATTCATATAACTTGTTAATGGGTCAAGTCTTTTTCTTAAAATGTTTTATTATCTCTTAAACATTAAAGCGGAAATGCATCACATCGCCGTCTTTTACGACGTAATCTTTTCCTTCTAAGCGCCATTTTCCTGCTTCTTTAGCGCCACTTTCACCCTTGTATTGAATGAAATCATTGTAACTGATCACTTCAGCACGGATGAAACCTTTTTCAAAGTCTGTGTGGATCACACCTGCGGCTTGTGGCCCCGTTGCTCCTTTTTTGATGGTCCAAGCACGGACTTCTTTAACACCTGCTGTAAAGTAGGTCTGAAGGCCCAGTAACTCATAGCCAGCGCGAATAACTCGATCCAGTCCTGGCTCTTCCATGCCCATTTCATCGAGAAACTCTTGCATCTCTTCCGCATCGAGTTCAGAAATTTCCGCTTCAAGTTGGTTGCAGATAGGGACGACCATGGCGCCTTCTGCTTCAGCAATCGCACGCACCTGATCAAGATGCGGGTTGTTTTCAAAGCCATCTTCAGCCACGTTGGCAATGTACATGGTTGGCTTCGTGGTGAGTAGATGAAGCAAACGGGCTTCTTTTTTCTCATCATCTGACATTTCCATAGCGCGAACGGGCAAGCCGTTTTCTAAATGCTCTTTGATGCGTTCAAGGAAGGCTTTATGAGCAATGGCATCTTTATTGCCGCTTTTCGCGTTTTTGGCAGTACGGAAAAGTTGCTTATCAATGGATTCGATGTCAGCAAAAATCAACTCAAGGTTAATGACTTCAATGTCTAGTTTTGGGTTGACGTGGTTGGAAACGTGAATAACGTTATCATCCTCAAAGCAGCGAACCACGTGAGCAATGGCATCGGTTTCACGAATGTTCGCGAGGAACTTGTTGCCTAGGCCTTCGCCTTTTGATGCGCCTTCTACTAGGCCGGCAATATCAACAAACTCCATCGTGGTTGCCAGTACACGTTCTGGTTTCACTATGGCAGCTAATGCGTCTAAGCGTGGGTCTGGCATAGCAACGACGCCAGCATTTGGCTCAATAGTACAGAATGGAAAGTTTTCTGCGCCAATACCTGCTTTGGTTAATGCATTAAATAGAGTCGATTTACCAACGTTAGGTAACCCAACGATGCCGCAATTAAAACCCATAGTGAGATTCCTAATAATTAAATGATTATGCTTTGAAGCTATGAAGCTGATTCATGACGGCATTTAATTTACCGCATACAATGTCATCAACATAGCGTAATGATTCGTCAATTGTTTGTTCTATTTTCGCGTAGTCTTCTGGCGCTGCTTTTTTTAAAACGTAATTAGCAACTTGGCTTGCATGGCCTGGGTGCCCTATGCCAATTCTTAGACGGCCAAATTCTCTATTGTTTGCCAGCTTTGCAATAATATCTTTTAGTCCGTTGTGTCCACCATGTCCACCACCTTGTTTTAATTTAACTGTGCCAGGGGGGATATCAAGTTCATCGTGAACTACAAGGATTTCTTCGGGAGGGATTTTGTAGAATTGACACACGGCTTGAACCGCTTTACCACTCAAATTCATATAGGTGGTAGGAATGAGAAGGTAACACTCTTCACCAGCTATATAAACTTTGCCAAATTGGCCGAAAAACTTTTTTTCTACTCGAAGAGCGCATTGACTCTGACGAGCCAATGCCTCAATCCACTGAGCGCCTGCATTGTGGCGAGTATTCTCGTACTCGCTGCCTGGGTTTCCCAAGCCGACTAATAATCTGAAACCTGCCACAATACTGCCTTCAATGATCTTAACGTTTAGACTTACCGATACGAGCGATAGGTTGGTCGTGGTCTTCGCCTTTAAGCAAAGATACAAGCTCTACGCCTTCTGGAAGGATAACATCAGACAAGTGGAAGATTTGATCCAGTTGGCCTTTGATCACGTCTACAACCAATACTTCAGGAAGATTCGCTGGCAAGCAACGTACTTCAGCCAATTTAGATTCGATAGTCAAACGACCACCTTGGCTCTTAACACCTTCACTTTGTGCTGCATTGATGAAGCTTAAAGGAACGCGAGTAGTGATTAGTTTGTCAGCTTGAGCGCGCTGAAGGTCCATGTGCATTACAGCGCCGCTTGATGGGTGGCGTTGTAGTGCTTTCACAAGAACTTGTTCCGTTTTACCTTCAACAGTTACTTCAACTAGGCCAGTCAAAAAGCCAGGAGTAGCAACGGCTTTAAGTAGCTCGTTGTCTTTGAAAGAGATAGATACTGGAGCAGTATCACCGCCATAAATAACAGCTGGCACTAGGCCTTCGTTACGAAGGCGGCGGCTCGCACCTTTACCTTCTTGAGTACGTGCTGCGGCATTAATAGATAATGACATGGTATTTTCCTAATAATTAATAAAGTTTGTGCCCAGAAATGCGACCCGTTCCGAGCGTTAGTATTTGGTTTAGGCCCCAAACATGGCACTGATGGACTCTTCGTTGCATACACGACGAACAGCCTCCGCCATAATGTCAGACATTGACAATTGGCGTATTTGAGGGCAGTTAAGCGCCTCTTGTGTTAATGGGATGGTATCAGTCACGACCAACTCATCAAGCACGGAATTTTTGATATTTTCAATGGCTTTGCCAGACAGTACTGGGTGAGTGCAGTAAGCAAGCACTTTAGCCGCACCGTGTTCTTTTAGGGCTTTTGCCGCGGCACACAGTGTTCCGCCAGTATCGCACATGTCATCTACTAGGACGCATGTTTTGCCTGCTACGTCACCAATCAAGTGCATGATTTGGGCTTCGTTAGCGCGAGGGCGACGCTTGTCGATGATGGCTAAGTCTGCATCATCTAGTAATTTTGCAAAAGCACGAGCACGAACAACGCCACCGACATCAGGTGACACAACAGTAATATTTTCGTGTCCTTGACGTTGCAAATCATCGAGCAGCAACGGTGTTGCGTAGACGTTATCGACAGGGATATCGAAAAATCCTTGTATTTGGTCTGCGTGCAGATCCACTGTTAATACGCGGTTGATGCCTACTGCGGATATCATATCGGCAACCACTTTTGCGGTAATCGGTACACGCGCAGAACGCACACGACGATCTTGGCGGGCATACCCAAAATATGGAATAACCGCAGTAACACGAGTCGCTGAGGCACGGCGTAAAGCATCGGCCATCACGATCAGTTCCATTAAATTGTCATTGCTAGGGGCACAGGTCGATTGAATAATAAAAACGTCCTTACCTCGAACGTTTTCGTTGATCTCGACCGTAATCTCACCGTCGCTAAATTTACCTACGGTTGCGTTGCCGATAGGTAGCCCTAGGCGGCGTACCACCCTACGAGCGAGTTCAGGATTTGCATTACCGGTAAAAACCATCAACTTGGACACTGTATATACCCTTTGTATTTTGTAGCGATGACTATTGGTTGGCCAAGGAAATACTGGCCGGGGAAAGTGTGTTTATACAGGCACACTAGCTCCTATTTTGCTTAATCCACTGGTTTAAGGCATCGTGTGTTGGCGAAGTGTTACAGCCACGGCAAACCCAACTTTGCCACTTTGTCGGCGTAGACGATCTTACTCGCTCAGCATCGTGCATATTATCGAATGCTAAAAACAGGCAAGCCCCGGTTCCTGTGAGCTTCGCATCACCATGATTTTTCAACCACAAATACGCTTCATTCACCTCAGGATAGTGCTGTAATACCACGTCTAAGCAATCATTATGCCCACCCAGCTTCAAGGCGTGCGATATTCTGAGGGGAGGGGTGTCTCTTGTCAAATATTTATCGGTAAAAATTTGACCAGTTGAGACATGAACATTAGGCTTAAGCAGTAAAAAATAGGGCGTGTCTAGCTCGACTTTTTGTAGCTTCTCACCCACTCCTTCGGCGAAGGCGGCAAACCCCATAACGAATACTGGAATATCTGCCCCTAGTTTAACGCTAAGCTCCGCCAGTTTTTCTAAGGATAAGTGACATTCCCAAAGCACATTTAAAGCTAACAGAGTGGTGGCTGCGTTAGAGCTGCCGCCTCCGATTCCGCCTCCCATAGGTAATTGTTTTGTGAGCATAATATCCACACCGAAGGCGGAATCTTGCCTGAATGGCGTCAGCAATTTTGCCGCTTTATAAATAAGATTATCTTCAGTGGGCAATTGCTCAATCATGGGCGAAATGGTGATTGTATTATTGCGTGTGAGCGAGAAGTCGAGGGTGTCACATAAATCAATAAACTGAAACAAGGTTTGCAGTTCGTGATAGCCGTCTTCTCGTTGTCCCGTAATGTGTAAAAATAAATTTAATTTTGCAGGAGAAGGTAGTTGCATCTTGATTACTGAATAGTCCATTGATTAATAATTAAATTGACTCGGAAAGGCGGGTTTGACACCTGCATTCTCTGTGGTAAGGATAAACCGTCAACTTTGGTAAAATTATTATAGGTGATTAGCCAGCCGTCCTGTTCGATCGTGTTAGGCAATTTACTAATAGGGTCTTGAGATATACGCGACGGGGAATTGGGCGCAGCGAGACCTCTAATCCAGTAGGTTACTTGTTCAACAGGAAACTCCCAGCCTAACTCTTGTTGTAATAAAATAGCAGGGTTGTTGCCCGTTACAATGGTATCTTCATAGGCTAAGGTAACTATCCCGTCTTGGTTTTGGTTTAGCTTGGTTGAGCCCTGCCCAAAAGGACCAACAATACTGAGTGCAAAAGTCTTTGGGTCTTTTTGCCAGTTGAAATTACCTGATACAGCGTCTTCTTGAGTGCGTATGCCCACTCTGCCGGATGTTTCCCATTTTGAGATTGCGTTGGCGTTATCAGGTGGCGGTGTTACAGGTCCTGTTGGTCTAGAACTACAGGCGCTGATAATCGTAGCAAGAGCGAAAAGGCTGAGTAAGCGATAGTTCATGATGCTGTGTCCTGTTTTGATTCTTCAAGTAACGACGGTGAAAGTCGTTTAATAGTGTCGAGCAAAAGGGGTGTGTCTGGCGATGTTTCTAAAGCGCTTTTCCAAACATCGAGAGCTTCTTTGTAATGTCGCTGTTTCCATAATGATTCACCATAGTGTGCGGCGATTTCAGCATCAGGTAAGATAGACCATGCTTTTTTTAAATAATAAGAAGATTGCTCAAATTCGCCTTTTAGGAAAAATCCCCAGCCTAGGCTGTCAATAATAGCAGGATCGCTGTCGGCTTTTTCGTAAGCCGATTCTATATACCCCATGGCTTCGTCAAGGCGTTGTGTGCGCACGAGTAGTGTGTACCCTAACGCATTAAGATACTGTGGGTTTTCAGGGTCTTTTTGCAACAGTACTTGCAGTTCGTTTTCTGTGATGGACCAGTATCCAAGCGTATCGGCTAATAAGGCTTTTTGATAGCGTAAGGCGTCAGAGTCCGGGAACTCGGTGAGTGCTTCGCTAAGCAATTCATAGGATAAACCAGCGTTCCCATTTTCTTCATGAATTTGACAGATGGCCGCAATTTGCTCAGGAATATCTTCTCGATGTGTTCGGTTTAATACCATGGCATTAATGCTGTCTTCTTTGCCTTCTTCATAGAGCCATAATGCTATTTGGCTGGTGGCATTGGTGCGCAAGGTTCCCTCGACCCTTTCCATAATCTTTATGGCTTGTGATTTTTTGCCCAGCTGAGCAAGGGCAATGGCTCTTAAAAACTCAATTTGGTCAGATAAGCCGAGCTGTCCTTTGGGAAGGTCGTTGGCAATATTTAGAGCCAATTGTGGTTTCTCGTATTCAAGCAAAGTACGCATCAGGTTGATGCCAACTTGCAACTTCTCTGGCGTGTCTAAATTTGCTTGTAGGAAGATGTCGACCGCACTCTTGGTCTGGTTGTTGTCCACAAGAAAATCCATTAAAGGTACTAATATTCGGCTATTTTGTGGAAAGCGCAGAGCGGCCGCTTCTAATGTTTTAACCGCGTCACCTACTCGTCCTAGGTTCTTTTGACTAAATGCCAATATCAAATAAAGGGCTTCGGACTTTTCGCTGTTGACACGTATCAATAACCGCTCAGCGGTCTCGATAGCGGATTCATATTCACCAGAGAGTAGTAGTATGTGCGCATAACTTAACTGCACGTATTGATTGTTTTTTGTTTCTGGTGGCAGTTCTGCTATGGCAGCTTCAATGGTACTTACTTGGTCATTGTCACGAACATGGTCTTCAAGATAAATAGGCAAAAAACGCAACGAAACTTTATACCTCATGGCATTCATTAGAAGCGTCGTGACCTCTTCTGCGCGATTGTTTTTGACCAGAACTTGTAGCTTTAATGCGTAGGCGGCTTCTGCAGTAGGAACTTTAGAGAGCCATAAGTTCGCACTTCTTTCTACATTAAGATCATTTTGCGAAACCACCGCAATATAGGTGAGCCTTTCGATCAGCGCGATGTCGCCTGATTGGTTAGCGAGATCATAAAAGGGCTCAAAGGCTTTGTTTGGGCCTTCCCGTTGCAACATAAATTCGGCACTTAGCAATTCTTTAATTTTGCCGTTGTCAGCGTTTTTTTCGCCATCGGTAAGTTGCGTGCCAAGTGGCGAAGAGTTTTGTTGGATGGCACCGTTATGACTACAAGCACTTAAAAATGGGAGTCCAATAAGCGCTAATAAAGTAAAGAGCCTTTTTGAGTACGATGTTGTGTGTGTATGGCCTAAAACAGAAGGCATGTATTTTCTCGATGCTAAATTCATATAACCCTTATGGTATCGCTAGCGGCTCGTTATGTCAGTCATAACTATAAACTAATCCTATTACTTTTATTGCTTATATGGGGTGCGCAAAAAAGTGAATTTCTCGTATAATGTGTCTTCTTTATGTAAAGAAGTCATGTTAGGGCAATGGATGCTCCTGTCATTACCTTAAATCTCGATATTTGAGAAGAGCCTTTAATGCCGCTAATTACTGTAGGTGTCAATCATAAAACCGCGCCCGTATCGATACGCGAGCGTGTGGCTTTTGCGCCTGAAAAAATGATCGACGCCTTGTCTTCTCTGATCGCTGAGAAGAGAGCCAATGAAGCCGTTATTGTGTCGACCTGTAATCGAACAGAGCTTTATTGCTCCGTTGAAGATTTTACTAAAGTCGACGATGTCATCGCATGGCTCAGTGATTATCACGGTATTGCTTTGCCAGAGTTGCAACAATATTGCTATACACATGCTGCTGATGACAGCGTACGTCACATTATGCGCGTCGCTTCAGGCCTCGATTCGCTGATTCTTGGGGAACCGCAGATTCTTGGTCAAGTAAAATCGGCGTATGCTGTATCGCAAGAAGGGGCTTGTATTGGTCCAGAGTTGGAATCGTTATTTCAACGCACTTTTTCCGTTGCTAAACGGGTGCGAACGGATACGGCGATCGGTGAAAACCCTGTGTCTATTGCGTTTGCCGCTGTTAGTTTGGCACAGCGAATTTTTGCCGACATTAGGAACAGTACGGCCTTATTGATTGGGGCGGGGCAAACCATTGAGCTGGTTGCCAGACACCTGAAAGAAAATGGCATTAAACGTATCATAGTGGCTAATCGTACCTTAGCGCGCGCTCAGATTTTAGCCAATGAACTTAATGCGGAAGCCATTATGCTGGGTGAGATAGGGGACTATCTGTCGCAAGCAGATATTGTTATTTCCTCCACCGCGAGTCAATTGCCTATTATAGGTAAGGGGATGGTTGAGCGTGCTACCTCAAAACGCCGACATTCACCTATGTTGCTCATTGATATTGCGGTACCTCGCGATATTGAGCCCGAAGTCGAAGAGGTGAACGACGCCTATCTTTATACGGTGGATGATCTTCATTCAGTGATTGAAGAAAACGTCAGAGCAAGGCAAGATGCTGCCAAAGCCGCAGAGCAAATGATTGAAGAAGGTGTGGATTCGTACCGACGAGTCGTGGAATCCCGAAAAGTTTCTGATTTGATTGTTAATTTTAGACAATCCGCGGAAGCCATAAAAAATACCGAATTAGAAAAAGCACTCAAGGGTCTTGAGATGGGACAGTCGCCAGAGCAGGTACTGAATAAACTCGCTCATGGTTTAATGAATAAGCTCATTCATGCTCCGACGCGCTATTTGCGCGATGCAGGCGCAGAGGCCGATCAACACGCATTAACCATCGCCTCAAATGTATTGGGCATTTACGAAGAAAAAGACAACTAAAAAATGAAAGAATCCATTAAATTAAAGTTAGAAAGTTTATCCGATCGTTATGACGAACTGTCAGCGCTATTAGGCGTGGCAGAAGTCATTATGGATCAAGACCTGTTTCGTGCTTACTCTAAAGAATATGCGGAACTTGAGCCAGTGGTAAAGTGTTTCAATGAGTTTCAGCAAATTGATGAAAATATTGCTGAAGCCGAGTTGATGATGACCGATTCCGATCCCGACATAAAAGAAATGGGCGTTGAAGAATACAAAGCCGGACAGGCGCAAAAAGAAGCTTTGCAATTGGTTTTGCAAAAACTGCTTTTGCCAAAAGACCCAAATGATTCGCGAAACGTATTCTTGGAGGTTCGTGCTGGCACAGGCGGTGACGAGGCGTCTATTTTTTCGGGAGATTTATTCCGCATGTATTCGCGTTATGCGGAGACTCAGGGCTGGAAAGTTGAAATCGTCAGTGCCAGTGATGGCGAACATGGCGGTTACAAAGAGGTGATTGCTCGAATCGTTGGCGATGGTGCTTATTCAAAGTTGAAATTTGAATCGGGTGCTCATCGAGTACAGCGTGTTCCAGCAACGGAATCACAGGGCCGTATTCATACCTCTGCTTGTACGGTAGCGGTCATGCCTGAGATGGACGAAGTGGATGACATTATTATCAATAAATCGGACCTTCGAATTGATACCTTTCGTGCCTCTGGTGCGGGTGGTCAGCACGTTAACAAAACCGATTCTGCTATTCGTTTGACACACATACCAACCGGTGTGGTGGTCGAGTGTCAAGAAGAACGCTCTCAACATAAAAACCGTGCTAAAGCGATGTCTCTCCTAGCGTCTCGATTGCTTGCGGCAGAGCAAGAGAAAGCCGCGAGTGAGCAATCTGAAACGCGTAAATCCTTAGTGGGAACCGGTGATCGTTCGGAGCGTATTCGAACCTACAACTACCCACAAGGGCGTGTTACGGATCATCGTATTAACTTAACGTTATACAAACTGGATGAAATTGTAGCGGGCGATTTAGATTCGTTAATTAACCCATTGGTCAATGAATTCCAAGCAGAACAGTTGGCTGCGTTAAGCGGTGATAATTAATGGGTTCTGACAATTTATAAACACGAAATAAGGTAATCATCACCCATGCGAATGGATGAACTGTTAAAAGGCGCCTATGAGCGCCTTTCTTCTGTTTCGGATACCGCCCAGTTGGATGCGCAACTGTTGCTTGCTCATGTTCTGGCTGTATCAACGTCTTATTTTTACACCTGGCCTGAAAAAATGGTCGGTAGTGATGATATTACGCGATTTAATGATCTATTAGCGCGACGAGAACAGGGGGAGCCGGTGGCGTATTTGTTGGGATATCAGGCGTTTTGGAGTCTAGATCTTGAGGTCTCTCCTTGTACTCTGATTCCTCGCGCCGACACGGAAAGATTAGTCGAAGTCGCTTTGTCTGTAGTGGATATAAGCAGAGCAAATCGTATACTCGACCTTGGTACGGGAACGGGAGCCATTGCCTTGTCGTTGGCGTCTGAGTTACCTCAATCGACGGTTATCGGTGTGGATCTTATTGAAGAGGCTGTGGCGTTGGCCAAACGTAATGCGCTGCGAAATCGCCTAACGAATGTGGCCTTTTTACAAAGCAGTTGGTTTGAGGCACTTGAAGACGCCGAGCCGTTTGATTTGATCGTATCAAATCCACCCTATATTGACCCTGATGATAAGCACTTGTCACAGGGGGATGTGCGTTTCGAACCAAAAAGTGCTTTGGTGGCAGAAAAACAGGGTATGGCTGACATTGAGCATATTATTCAGCGAGCGTCTAATTATATGGCGCCAAATGCTTATCTGGTCTTCGAGCATGGTTATGATCAAGCCGCTGCGGTTCGAGCCTGTCTAAAAAAAGCGAACTTTGTTGCGATTGAGAGTTTTCAAGACTTAGGTGGCAATGATCGTGTAACGATAGGTCAGTATAGCTAACGAAGTGAATGCTTACTAAACGCACACACTTCGTTAGCTAAGTGGTTATTTCTTAGGTTGCGCACTTTCTGGGCGAACAAACACGGGGCTGTCTTTTGTAGATTGCTGTGAGTCGTAACGGTAGCCAGCCAGATCAAATGCCTTAAGTTCATCCAGCGTGTTGCAGCGATTTTCTATCAGATAGCGTGCCATTAATCCGCGTGCTTTTTTCGCGTAGAAACTGATCACTTTAAACTGGCCATTTTTTTCATCAAGGAAGTTTGGCGTGATAAGCGGTGAGGTTAGTTTTTTCTTATTAACGGCTTTGAAATATTCGGTAGACGCCAAATTGACCAGCAACTCGTCTTTATCCAGTAGGTCATTGATCTTATTCACTAAGATATCTCCCCAAAACTGATAAAGATTTGCGCCTCTAGTATTCTTTAGGCCAGTGCCCATTTCCAAGCGATAGGCTTGCATGAGATCTAACGGTTTTAAGAGGCCATATAACCCACTTAAAATACGCAGGGACTGTTGCGCGTATTTCATGTCACTTTCACTTAAGGAGTAAGCATCGAGACCTGTGTAGACATCGCCCATAAAGGTGTAGATGGCTGGGCGACTGTTTTCTTTCGTGTGTTCCTGTTGCCACTCTTGATAGCGCGACACATTTAACGTCGCAAGCTTATCGCTCAGCTTCATAAGCGAGGCGATATCCGCGGGTGAATAGGGCCTGATGGTATCAATGAGAGCTTGAGACTCGTCTAAAAGTTCAGGTTGACTGACGAGATCGATACTGGGGGTTGAGGTTAGGTCCAGTGTTTTAGCGGGTGATATTAAAAACTTCATAAGGATTCCATTTGCCTGATCATTGCGTTTGTTAAAGATTATCCATAGAGTGCCGATAGATATCCAGACAATGCGTTAATAGAGATAATTTATGAAGAATAATCTGATACCATTTCCTTCACCTCGTCATGTTAGTGACGAAAAAGAGGCTTCTCTTGCCTCCAGTGATGAGTTAAGGGCGCTTCGAGCGGCATTCGATAAAGCTCGTGCTGACTGGGTGTTGGAGCGTGCAGAGTTGCCTGAAAATAATAAAATCTATTGTGGTTCAAAAAAATAATAAAAGAGTCTTTTGTTGTTTTTGCTTTGGGCTGCTCAATAAGGCGTTTACCCATGTTAGTGTTCCTTGTTCGTCATTCCCTGCCTTGCATGTTTGTATTTGCGATACTGGGTTTCTTGCTTCCTTCTGTATCATTGGCTTTTTTCCCTTTTTTACCCATCGTTCTTTTTACGCTGATGTCTCTGACGTTATTGGGGATGAAGCAGAACGAACTCATTAAGCGGTTATGTAGCAAACCAATTTGGTTATACGCTGTATTGCACTCCGCTGTTTGCATGGGGGTAGTTAGTGTTACTGGCTGGTGGTTGTCATTTGATGCGGATCTTTTGTTGGCCGTGGTTGCTGTGGCGGCAACCGGTTCTTTGTTTGCAACGCCAGCGATTGTTAGAGCGTTAGGTTTTGACAGCCTGCAAGCGATGGCGATGACCATTGCAACGACATTGACATTACCCATCTCCATTTTTATCGCGTTGGTCTTTTTTCAGACACAGCATGTTGAGTTAGATTGGGCGAACTATTTTATTCGCTTAGTGGTGTTTATATTTGGCCCGATGTTGTTTTCATTTCTCGTTCACCAGTTTGTTCCTAGAGATGGCTTAAACCGATTCTTAATGGCGATCTCCCCTTATACTATTTTGCTGGTATTTGCGTTTCCTTTTGGGCTTGTAGGAAGTTTTCGTGTCTTATTTGACCAAGATCCTATGATGGCATTGAATTATTTTATTATTGCGACAGCCTTGTGTTTGCTGTTCTTTGTTCTGTCATATGTTGTGTATAGAAAAAACGGCAAAGCCATTGCTTTAACGGCCGCAATTACATCAGGGAACAGGAATGTGTTACTGACTTACAGTATTGCCGGAGTGCTACTGGGACCTGCCTTTCTTCCCCTCGCTGGCGCCTTACAAATACCTACATATTTGTTACCAGTCTTTACTCGCTGGTTAAATAAAATCTTACTAAAATAAAATTAAAGATTCTATTTTCTAGTCTTATTTAGACTCTCGCCTACAATTATAAAGACAGATGCCCAGAGGGTTTGCTTAAGGATAATGGTTCTATGCGTAAAAATACTCCTGTTACGAATCAAGAAAAGACGTTTTCAAAAGAAGAAAAACTGGTTTCTACCACCGATTTGCAAGGCAATATTATTCATTGTAATGAGGCTTTTATTAAAATCAGTGGCTTTGAAAAAAAGGAATTAATTGGTAGCCCTCATAACATTGTGCGTCACCCTGATATGCCTGAAGAAGCATTTCGAGTCATGTGGGAAACGCTAAAACAAGGAAAAGCCTGGATGGGGCTCGTCAAAAACCGCTGTAAAAATGGCGATTTTTACTGGGTTGATGCTTATGTAACACCGGTAACCGATTCAGGAAAAGTGGTTGGTTATGAATCGGTAAGAACTGTTCCTAAACGTGAATATGTAGCAAGAGCTGAGAAAGTATATAGACGCATTGCTCTCGGTAAGCGTGTCATGCCAAGTGTATTTGCGTCTTGGAAGTTTGTGTTGCCAGCTATCAGTCTTGTGGTGGCTGGAGCTGCTGCCAGCATTAATATTACGTATGGTGCAATTGTCTTAGCCATCGCAAGTTTGCTGGCAAATGGTCTATTCTGGCTCGATCACTCTCGATTGCAGACCATTTTAAGAAAACGTTTGTCGACATCCTTTTTGCATCCTTTAGCCGGTGTGACTTATTCGGACAGCGCGTTGGATATTGCTATAATAGATGTTGGAGTGAAAAGTTTGCTGTCTAGAATGGATGCCATCCGAACTCGTTTCGAAGATGAATCCTTAAAAGTGTCTGAGCAATCCAAAGTTGGCCTAGCGTTAACCGTTGATACCACGAAAGGAATGTTAAGCCAACAGCACGAAACGCAAGACGTTGCAGCGGCGATGCAACAAATGACCACGACGATAAATGACGTTGCCCAGCATGTGCAAATGACAGCTGACAGCGCTAAGTCTTCTTTTGAATCTGCCAAAGTAGGGCAGAAAGTGGTGCAGGAAACGCGTCAGTCTATTCGTCAGTTAAGTGAAACGGTGACGGACATTAGTACTACGGTACAAGAGTTGGCAAATCATTCGGAGAAAATAGCTCAAGTGGCACAAATGATTGACCAGATTGCAGAGCAAACTAACTTGTTGGCGCTAAACGCAGCGATAGAAGCGGCACGTGCTGGTGAGCACGGACGTGGTTTCGCGGTAGTCGCTGATGAAGTTCGTCAGTTAGCACAAAGAACCCAAGGCTCAACCAAAGATATCCACCATATTATAGAGACCTTACGCAGCGGCGCTCAAAATTCTGTGGTGATCGCGAATCAAGGCAAGCAAGATGCGGTAGAAGGTTTAGACAAGATAGCGGAAATGGAAGCCTCGTTTGAAACAATCGTTGGCGCTGTGTCTAATATTAGTGATATGGCAATGCAAATGTCGGCTGCGGTCGAAGAGCAGGCGCAAGTATCAGAAGATATTAATAAACAGGTGGTACGTATCTCCGACCTATCAATAGAGAGCTCTGAAAAATCCACTCTATCCAGCGAGAGCATCCGTGTTTTGCAAGGTGTTGCTGATAATATGCACGAATTAGTGATTCGTTTTAAATAGCGATTCAATGAATTTGTGTGCATCAAGAAACGCCGTTACTCAAGTAACGGCGCTTTTACAGGGAGGTAAATTACGGCAAGGGTAAGGGTTTTAATTGATTGCTGGCATAACGCAAGTTGATCATCATTAGTTCTTGGCTTGCTTTAGTGTCCCCCATGGCTTTTAGCAAGCGGCTTAATTCTGCAAGTGCTTCACTTTGTGTGTCCAGCGACAAGGCTTGTTCATAATAGTCTCTCGCTTTACCCCATAACATCATAGATTGGCTTAGACGGCCGCAGACAAGGTATAAGTTTGCGCTGGACGGTTCTTTTTTTAACCAATTTTCACAGTTGTTTAATCGCTTTTTAATGTTATCTAGCTGGATATTGCCGTATTCATAAATCAACGCATCGGACCATTTATGATTTAAGCTATGGCGAATAAAGCTTTCTGCCTTTGTGTCATCGCCAAAGTGAATCAAGGTTTGAGCGTACAATTGTCGCATTCTGTCATCTTGTGACAAGGTGTCTAGTTTGTTCCATAAACTTTCCACTTCCGCCACGAGATCTTTTTTGTTTTGTCCGAGCTTGTTGCGAAATTTGATTTTATCAAGCAAGGCTAAAAAAGCATTTCTTTCCAGTTCAAGCATATTGTCGTCGTCAAAGATGCCGTCTTTTTTGAGTGTAGGGGTAAGAGACAGTAAGGCATCCCAGTCTTTAAGTTGGGTGTATACAGTGACAAGCATTTTTAAGACTTGTTTGTGTTTTGGTTTGAGTTTTTGTAAGCGCAAAAGAGAGGCGAGTGCTCCTTCATAATGTTGCTGCTTTATCTGAATTTGGCTTTGTGCAAAGCCGATAGCAAATTCCGCTTCTGGCGTTGACTTGTGTGCTAAGCGAAGCAGTGCTTTTGAGCGCTCGGGTTCGTCTTGCTCGCTGGCGGCATAGGCGGCACTGATATAATTTATCAGCGGATAAGGCACCTTTTCAGCGCTATTGGTCAGCAACTTTTCAGCCTTGTTCCAGTTTCCTCCTACCAGCTCTAGCATGCCTCGAATGGTATTACGAGACGCTCGTTTTTGCGCTAAATTCCCCGTGACTTTGGCTAAAGAGTTACTGGGTCTTAGTAAAACAAATAAAATACGCTTTACCCAGCTCATAACAAAGAGAGTGATGATCATAGCGATGATCAAAACCCACAAACTGGTTTCAAGAGTGACACCATTATAAGCGATAAGGACATAACCACTGTCTTGACGCATGAGCAGACCTAAGACTCCACCTACCGCCATCATGATAACCAGCAAAAAGAGAAGTTTTCTCATGATTTATCTCCAGGCTCTAGTGGTGTTATGGTGCGAGTTTCCATGTCGACTTGAGACGATATGCTGTCTGTTACCACGTCATCGTTTCCGCGTTGACTCCATGCCTTCATTAACTCTTTCATGGCCACTAGTGAATCTCTTGGCATGGGAAGCTCGGGCGCTGGGTTTAATTCTTGCAGTGTGGTTAGGCTAGCCAAAAATGAAACAACTTGGTTAGATTGAGTTTCAAAATGCTCTGTGGTGGCATTGGCGACACGCGATAAGGCCTGTTGATAAATAACCGGCTCGCCTTTTATAAGCGCGACTTGGGCTATGTCCAATTGCAGCTGAATACCTGTTACTAGTTGCTGATATTGTGCTGGTGGAAGAAGTGCGGTGATGGGTTTGTGATGGTAATTAATCACCACCAATGAACGAATAGACTGCCAAAAGCTCCCCAGTGCCGAAGCGATTTTCCCTGTTGCTGTGTCGATAGTGGAATTCTCTGTGGTGACTTTTTCTGCGACATTGGCTTGCCATTCTTTTGATGGTTCCCTTTGAGGCAAGGATTTAACATTGTCGTATAACGCATTTAGTTTGAGGTAAGCGCCTTCTAAATCAAACTGACTGAGAGACTTTAACGCTTGAATGTCTTTAGCAAGGGCTTTGCGTGTTGCAAAAACGATAGGGTCTTCTAGTGCATTAAGAATGTCGTCCGCGTTGCTAAGAAGCGTGACTGCACCGCTGTTATCTGACTCAAGTAATAAACGTTGATTGGCCAGACGTATTAAGTATTCTGCTTCAGCTAATTTCCAATCTTCTTTCGTGGTGTGACTAATTCGGTTGAGCTTAGTTTCAAGCGTGGTCAGTTTGTCGTTTTGTTGTATTTGTGCTGCAGAGAATTGCTCAGTTTGTTTTTGGAGAGTGTGTTCTGAACGAGAAATCTGTTCAATCAGCTGGTTCAGTTGCGCTTTATTAACGGTGTTTGTGTCGATTTTGTTGTCGAGGTTGGTTTGTGCCTCGACCAGCATAGCGATCTCTTTTGGCAGTGTGCTTTGCGTGCTTTGATAATATAGCCATCCACTTGTTGCCAAAGCAATAAGCGAAATGCCGAGTGAAACGGAGGCAAACACGGCGTTATACGATAAAGGTTGCGTCTTTGTTTCAGCGGCCGTTGTCGTGTCACTGGATGGAGAATCGGTCTCAGCCGGTGTCTGAATAGCTTCAATAGCGCCGTCTACCTGTTGATCTTGCTTGTTGTTTTCAGTCATGCTGTTTTCCTATGTGAAATTCCGTCGCTTTGATCAAGCTATTATCGTCAGCGCCCTCTGCGCAAGAGGCATGTATCCACCCCATTTCTTTTGCTTGCTGATTGACTCTACTACTTGGTGTCAATATAGGGAGCGTTTTCCACTCGGGCTTATGTTGTGTTGCGTACTCTGAAAGATGATGTAAGCCTTCTCCACTGGTTACCCATATTAAATGTATATCGGGTAACATGAAAAAAGTTTGAGCCGTGTAGTGCGGTTTTTTTCTTTCATAGAGAGAAAGATAACGGACTTTTGCCCCTCTTTCTTCCAGCTTATCGCCTAATTCTGGCCTACCACCTAGACCTCGAATAATTAATACTCTTTGGTCTTTCATTTTGGCGGGTTTTAGCCATTCAAGTAGTGTTTCTGTCGTATGTCCAGGATTTGAAATCGCTGGAATGCCAGCGTCCAAAAGCGCTTGTGTTGTGCCTTGTCCGATACCAATCCAATGCACGCCGACAGGCAGCATGGGCCAACAGGCATCTAGCCAATCCGCCGCCAGTCGTGCGGCATTTTTACTGACAAAAATGACATATTGAAACGTATCAATATCAAAAACCTGTGACCGTATGGCGGCTTTTTGCTGCGCGTCTTCTACGGAGACTATTTCCAGCATAGGTAAAGGAACCGCTGTCCAGCCATGGGCAAGAATACGTTCACAACTGAACGTATTTTCTGGTTCGGGTCGAGTGATAAGAATATGACAGTCTTGCACCAATGTTTCGCCTATTTTATCTATTTGTATAAGGCGTCAAGAATGACGTCAGCGCCACGAGCCAGTAAGTTGTCAGCTAATTGTACGCCAAGCGACTTGGCATCGTCTTTGTGACCACGGATTTCGCCTTCGATCATGGTTTTGCCGTCTGGGCTACCCACCAATCCTCTTAGCCAAATCGTGTCGTCCTCTAAGATGGCAAAACACGCAATCGGCGCTTGGCAACCGCCGTTAAGACGCTCGTTTACGGCGCGCTCTGCGGTGACGCGAATGGCCGTTTCTTCGTGTTGCAACGGGGCTAATAGCTGAATGGTTTGCATGTCATCGGAACGGCATTCAATGCCCATAGCGCCTTGGCCGCCAGCCGGGAGGCTGGTTTCTGCTGGAATTCTTTGTTTAATGCGGTCAAACATTTCAAGGCGAACCAAGCCAGCGGTTGCCAGAATAATGGCATCATACTCGCCATCATCCATTCTTCTTAGACGTGTATTCACATTGCCACGCAGATCTTTAATAACAAGGTCTGGACGATTCATGCGTAGCTGACAAGAGCGGCGTAAGCTGGATGTGCCAACAACCGCACCTTGTGGTAGTTCTTCTAGAGAGGTGACTTTATTCGATACAAAGGCATCGCTTGGGTCTTCGCGTTCGCAGATGACAGCTAAGCCTAGTCCTTCTGGAAAAGCCATTGGCACGTCTTTCATAGAGTGCACAGCAATGTCGGCGCGGCCATCCATTAGAGCGCTTTCGAGTTCTTTGACAAAGAGTCCTTTGCCACCAATTTTGGAAAGGGGAGAGTCTAAAATCTGATCGCCTTTTGTGGTCATGCCAAGCAATTCAACGATCATCTCTGGATAGAGGCTTTCTAGTTGCGCCTTGACATTATTGGCTTGCCAAAGGGCCAGCTGGCTTTCTCGGGTTGCGATCACAATTTTATCTTTCACTGCATCTCCTCATGACGTGTCGATGGATCAATATCTTACCATTGTTTGTGCTAATGATACTCGCTAAGGCGTACCTCGTCATCTTTCAATGCTTTATAAGTCGAGGCGCTTAATGTACTCTTGGCAACTGTTTGAATTTGTGTGGGAACCAACCGAATGACGGATACTAATAAAACCACGAACCAGCAATGGGGTGGTCGTTTTTCTGAGCCTGTTGATGCGTTTGTTGCGCGTTTTACTGCATCTGTTGAATTTGATCAACGTATGGCGAAACAGGATATTCAAGGGTCAATTGCCCATGGCAAAATGCTCGCGAGCGTGGGTGTTTTGACAGAAGAAGAACGAGATCAGATCATTCAGGGATTGACTGAAATCGAGGGTGAAATTGCCCGTGGCGAGTTTGAATGGTCGGTTGAGCTTGAAGATGTTCACATGAATATTGAAGCGCGTTTGACTCAAAAAATTGGCATTACCGGTAAAAAACTGCATACGGGGCGTTCACGCAATGACCAAGTGGCGACGGATATTCGTCTTTACATGCGTGACGAAGTGGATTTCTTACTAGAGGAAATCACTCGCCTGCAACAAGGGATTTTGAGTTTGGCAGAGAAAGAAGCCAATACCATTATGCCGGGTTTTACGCATTTGCAAACGGCTCAGCCTGTGACCTTTGGTCACCATTTAATGGCTTGGTACGAAATGATGCAGCGCGATTATGAACGTTTAGTGGATTGTCGTAAACGCATTAATATTTTACCGCTTGGCGCCGCTGCGCTTGCTGGTACGACGTACCCAATTGACCGTCATATGACCGCCGAGTTGTTAGGCTTTGAACGCCCAACTTACAACTCGTTGGATTCAGTCAGTGATCGAGACTTTGCCATCGAATTCACCGCCACAGCCTCGATTATTATGATGCACATGTCCCGTTGGGCAGAAGAAATGGTGATGTGGGTGTCGGCTCAGTTTAACTTTATTTACCTGCCAGACCGTTTCTGCACCGGCTCTTCTATCATGCCGCAGAAGAAAAACCCTGATGTGCCTGAGTTAGTGCGCGGTAAAACGGGTCGCGTATACGGTCATTTGATGGGGTTGCTAACTCTGATGAAGTCACAGTGCTTAGCGTACAACAAAGACAACCAAGAAGACAAAGAGCCGCTGTTTGACACAGTGGATACGTTGAAAGGTTCCTTGCGTGCTTTTGCCGACATGATTCCAGCCATTGAATCCCGCAAAGAGCATATGTACGAAGCGGCGCGCCGTGGATTTTCGACAGCAACCGATTTGGCAGACTATCTCGTTCGTCATGGCGTTGCTTTCCGTGATGCCCATGAAGTGGTCGGTAAAGCCGTCGGCTACGGTGTAAAAACCGGCAAAGACTTGTCTGAAATGACCCTAGAAGAACTGCAGTCTTTTGGTAGTATGATCGAAGCTGATGTGTTTGATGTATTGACACTTGAAGGCTCGGTTGCCGCTCGTAATCACATTGGCGGAACCGCCCCTGCGCAAGTACTACAAGCGGTAGAACGTGCTAAAGCAGATCTTGCGACAAGATAAATACGTCTCAGGTCGTGCCATAAGTCGTAAATGATGTAGACATATGAACGAAAAAAGCGAGCTTCGGTTCGCTTTTTTGTTTTTGCGGGTTGGCCTTTAGGACAACAACCTAAGGGAAACTATTATCAATGCCTAATATGCGTGAATCAATCCGTGAGGGAATGGAGGTATTAGGCACTTGATATCCTTATCGATGCTTATTATCCGATTACTTTACATTCATTCATGTTGTTCGAACAATGATTGGATTATGTGTGAATAAACTTTTATTAGCAAAAATTTCTAGCAGGTCAAAGATAGGCTAGAAATTAAGAAAAAATCAAACTATACTTTCACTGTGAGCTACTAGGATAGTGGGTGAAAGCCTCCCTTGTAGACAATTGAAAAAAGCCCGAATCTCTTGGATGCGGGCTTTTTTATATCAAAATAAGCGCAATGACATTAAGCCAGATTAAGCAAAACGAAATTTTTTGATTTGATCGCTTAAGGCGTCTGTCATGTCAGTGATCATTTTACTGCTTTGTGAAACATGACGAGAGTCTTCCAGCACTTTTTCTGAGACGGTTCGGATTCCCATTAAACTGTGGTTTATTTCTTCTGCCACCGCGCCTTGTTGTTCTGCCGCTGAAGCAATTTGCATGCTACGGCCAGACACGTCATCAATTTGTTCTAAGATGGTTTTTAGATTTTCAACGGCCATGCCGAGACTGTGTGCCCCTTGGCTGGCTTGCTGAGTACTGGCAGACATGGAGGAGGAAGCCGCTTTTGATTGCTCTTGAAGTTTCTCAATAATGGCTCGAATTTCAACCGTTGATCCTTGGGTACGGCTAGCAAGAGTACGAACTTCATCTGCGACAACAGCAAAGCCGCGTCCAGTTTCGCCTGCGCGAGCGGCTTCAATGGCGGCGTTTAATGCTAATAAATTGGTTTGTTCTGAAATGGCGCCAATCACACCAAGCACAGAGTCAATGTCGTTTGTTTGTGCGAGTAATTGGTTAATGACTTCGTTGGCACTGATCATTTTTTGCGTCAAATCTTGAATATTGTTGTTGGTTGTATTGAGGTCATGATTGCTTTTTTGAGTTGTGTTATGCGCTGACTGAGACAGGTCAGCCGTATCCTTAGCGTGTTGAGCCACTTGATTAATCGACTGAGACATTTCATTCATGGCAGAAGAAAGTTGCTCAACTTCGAGGAATTGTTGATTCATGCCTTGTTGCGTTTGCATAGAGTTACTTTGCATGGTTACACAAACCGTTTGCAGTTCTACAATGGCATGGGCCACTCTTGTGAGTGTGGTGTTAAGCGATGCCGAGACGGTATTGGCGGCACTGGCCAGTAAGCCAATTTCATCGCCACGGGCCAAACTCAGCTGCTGGGTCATATCACCCTCTGCAATGTGCTGTAGATGAGTCGTCACCAGCTTTAGTGGGCGAGTAATGTTTCTTACTGTTATCACACTTAAGATTAAGGCAAGCAGAATTAAGCTTGATTCAATGACCGCAGATTGAGTAAAGGTTGACCAAAAATCCGCCTTTACATCACTGTAAAAAACACCGCTACCAATCAACCAGCCCCAAGGTTGGTAGCCTTTTACATAAGAGATTTTCTCTTCCGGTGTCGTCACATTGGGGCCTAAATAAGCGTATTCAACATAGCCTTCATTTTGTTTCTTAACCACATCAACCATGGCTTGCCATTGATGTTTACCATTAGGATCGGTCACATTTTTCATGTTTTTGCCGTTCAATTCAGGCTTTAAAGGGTGCATGACTAAGTTTGTGTCCAGGTCATTTACCCAAAAATAACCATCGTCACCAAAGCGCAATGCAGATAAGGCTGCTAAGGCTTGTTTTTTGGCTTCTTCTTCACCTAGGATCGGGGCTTGTGTTGCATAGTAGACGAGTAATGAATGGGCGTTACTTACCTGTTCTTTAACTTGTAGTTTACGGTTGTCGAGTTGCTCCTTATACAAACCGCTGTAAGCAATGCCTTCAAATATCACCAGAAGGGCCACCAGTGTACTGATCAATATCCACAATTTCTGACTCACTTTAAGATTGGTAAGGGGCATATTGTTTCATCCTAGTCATATGTTTTTGAATTACATGGGTATTCAAGCAAGATATTAGCCAAGGTGTGTGACTGGCTGATGAAAAATACGTACTGAGTCGAATAGGTGATTTTTGTCTTGCTTGTTGTGGCACAGGTGATGCTTTTAAAGTAGGCGTTACGTCAGGAAGAAGAACTCTGATGACTTCTTTTGGTGCGACATGACATTTGTTGTTTTATGAGACATTATTGACCTTAGTTAAGCTCATTAAACAGATGTCGACTTCTTCATTTTGATCTCTCAAAACGGACCCAACTATGCCATCTTTAGATTTAGACGAGTTAATTGTGTTACGTAAAACCCTTCATCAGCATCCTGAACTGTCTAATCAGGAGCAAGCCACGGCGGTTCGAATTCTTAATGCGTTTCAAGCTTTCTCGTCGGATGAGGTTATTACCGATCTCGGCGGGACTGGGCTGGCGTTTGTATTCAATGGCGCAGATAGCGGACTAACCACCTTGATTCGTAGTGAGTTGGATGCCTTACCGATTGAAGAAACCAACAATTTTGACCATCGTTCACAGGTAAAAGGCGTGTCTCATAAATGCGGTCATGATGGGCACATGAGCATTGTTACCGCACTGGGGGCGGAATTGGCGAGAAATCGCCCACAGAAGGGGCGAGTAGTGCTGTGTTTCCAACCAGCAGAAGAAACCGGTATGGGAGCGATTCAAGTCGTAAAAGATGCGCGTTTTGTCGATCTTATGCCTGATTATGCTTTTGCATTGCACAATTACCCTAGTCTAGAACTAGGTAAGGTTGCGGTTCGAGCGGGCACGTTTAACTGCGCTTCGAGGGGCATGATTATCCGTTTAAAAGGCAAAACGTCTCATGCAGCGCATCCTGAGAATGGTATTAGTCCGGCGAATGCCATGTGTAAGATCATCCAAGAATTAAACTCGTTACCAGCAAACATTCGACAACAAGCCGCACTAGGGCGAAACTGGGTAACCGTAATTCATGCTAAGTTGGGGGAAATTGCCTTTGGAACGTCTCCAGGTGACGCTGTGGTCATGGTGACGTTGCGCAGTGAAAGTAATGAGGGGATGCACACTCTGGTCGAGGAAGCCGAGCGATTTTCTCAAGCGGTGGCAAAAAGTGAAAACCTAAGCATTTCGTTTGAATACGATGATGTGTTTCAAGCCAGCGTGAACTCTCAGCTAGGTTGTGATTTGGTGGTCAGTGCCTGTGAAGCCACGCAAACACCTTTTGTCTTGCTTGATGAGCCAATGCGTTGGTCAGAAGACTTTGGTCAGTTTACTGCCACAGCCAAAGAGGGCGCGATGTTTGCTTTGGGTGCTGGGCAATCCAGTCCACAATTGCATAATCCTGATTATGACTTCCCTGATGCTTTGATTCCTATTGGGAGCGACTTGTTTTTAGATATTATTAGAAAAATCAATGGTTTGGAGATGTTAGTATGATCCATTATCGCACTGCGACTTTAGCCGAGCTTGCTGATGTAAAAGCTTTACTTTGGGATCAAGGTCCTAATCAATGGAACTATCTAACCGAAGAGGGCGTTGAGGCTGAATTTGCTTTGGTTGAGCAAGGTTCGGCGTTGGTCATGGTAGCTGTGGATAATGAGCAGATTATTGGTTTTGCAGTGCTGATGGACGGTGAGGTGGGCCTCGATACCCTTTCTCAGTATTGTACGTTAAGTGAGATTAGTTATATCGGTGATGTTGTGGTGTCTAGTGTGTATGCGGGGCAGGGGATTGCGACGAGACTACTGCAGCTTTGTATTGAAAAATCCAAGAAGAAAGGCGCTCATGCAGTATGGATCGAGCGACATGAAGAAAATTTAGCTTCTGCTGGCATGATGAGAAAAGCCGGTTTTCAAGTTGTCGACACATTTTATGATCCAGACAAACGATCCGCAGGCTCAAGAAACACCTCTATTCTCTGTTATACAATACCTTGATGTTGTCCTAGCCCATTATTCGTAAGATAAATTCGTTGAACAAAGGAACTGTGAAGGCTGTATCTCCATGGTTTGGAGCCCAAACCATGCCTTTTTTAATTAAGCTGTTTCTTACCGGTGCAACATCTGATGATTTTTTCTTCATTAAGTCGGCAATGTCTCCAGAGCGATGCGGTCCTGCACCTAGTGTAGCCATGGCATGAATGTAAAGTTTTTCGTTTGGCGTGAGCCTATCGAATCGCACCCGGAAGAAACTTTCATCCATTGCCGCAATGGTTAATTCTGTTGCAGCTAGAACATCATTTTTTGTTATCGGGCTCTGTTTTGCGACATCCCATGTATGGCTTCCCCATTCTTGGATGAAGTACGGGTAGCCTTTCGTTCTATTAATAATCTCTACAACGGCGTCTTCTTCATAGTCAACTTTTTCAGCTTTTGCAGGTTCAACAATAGCTTTTGTTGCTGATGAGTCATCAAGCGCGCCAATTTCAGGATAGTTAAATAATCGTTCTGCGTAGGATTTGGAGTTGCCAGCTAAACCACGAAGTTGAGGTAATCCCGCACCGACTAATGTAACGGGAAGTTTTAATTGTGCACATCGGTGTAAGGCAGTAATCAATGCTGCAAATTGCTCTTGTTTGACGTATTGAAGTTCATCAATAAACAGAACTAAAGCTGTATCTGCGTCTTTGGCTGTTTTGCCAACTTCAATCATTAATGCAGTCAAGTCCGCTTCTAAATCACCATTGTCAGCAAGACCCGCTTCTGGATTATGATCAAATCCAACTTCAATATCTGAGTAAGTTATTTTTAATGATTTCGCAAATCCTGCCAGCGCTTTAAGTGCTCGTATTGCTGCATCTTTTGATTTTTCTAAACGGCTCAACTTTAGTAATGCTAGTCTTAACTGCGGACTTATGAGAGCTGGAAGCGATCTATTTTCCGGAGCTTCAATAAAAATAATATGAGAGCCGCCAATTTCGGCGTCCCTAGACATTTGCTCAAGTAAAACGGTTTTACCTACGCCTCTAAGCCCGACAAGTAACATGCTTTTTGCAGGTTTGCCGCGCATGATTCTTGTTATGGTGATGTTTAGGCTATTTCTTAATTCATCTCTGCCTGCTAGTTCATAAGGAGGTGTTCCAGCGCCAGGAGAATATGGATTAGTGATAGGATCCATTATATATACCTAGTTTATAAAAGTTATCAAATCATAATAACTCTTGTAATTTTGCTATTCAATTTATATTTTAAGCGTCACCCCGAGCCTTATTGTCAGGTTGAGAGATTCGCAGATAGGGGGATTTCTGAACTATTACGCAATACGTCTACGCTTGGGTGATATCTTTAAACGCTTGAAATTGCGATAAATACACTTTGCCAGTGAGGTGTTGCAAAAATCCACTACACTCTAGATGATCCATAACGGGGCCTTTCACTTCTGAAAGCGAAAGTTTAATGTTCAAGCTGCTAAGCTGAAGGTTTAAGGCTTCGAGCATTTCTAGGGCGCTGAAATCAATTTCATTTACCGCACTACATTGAATAACCACATGATTTATCTCTTTGCGCTGACTGATGGTGTCAATGATGTGATCTTCCAAAAAAGTCGCATTGGCAAAGAACAAGCTTTCATCGGGACGTAAACAGAGTAAGTGAGGAGAGGTTTCCACTTCGTAGCGTTTTACATTGCGGAAGTGCTCTGAGCCTTTAATTAAGCCAACTTCGGCCACGTGTGGCTTCGAAGTACGATACAAATGCAAGGCAATGGACAATGCCACGCCAGAAGCCACGCCGACTTCCACACCCAGTAATAAAGTAATCACAATAGTCGCGAGCACGGCATAGAAATCACTGCGAGAAAACAGCCACGTCTTTTTTAAGATAGAGAAATCGATCAAGGTAGTGACCGCCACAATGATGGTCGCTGCCAATGTGGCCTTAGGCAAAAAGTACAGCATCGGCGTTAATAATAAAGATGCAATCATAATGCCGAGAGCCGTCATGATGCTGGCAAGCTGAGTCACAGCACCGGCATCAAAGTTCACAACAGAACGAGAGAACCCACCTGTCACCGGAAAACCACCTGATATCCCTGAGGCGATGTTGGCGGCACCTAAGCCGATCAGTTCTTGGTTCGGTTTGACTTTTTCCCGTCTTTTGGCACCTAGTGTTTTCCCTACGGAAATAGATTCCACATAGCCAATGATTGAAATCATTAACGCAGGCAAAGCGAGTTCTTTAACCAATTCCAGCGATGGTAGGGTAAATATCAAACTCGGCAGTCCTGCCGGAATGTGTCCTGTTATCGCTACGCCATGAGATTGCAAGTCATACAGATAGACAATCGCAAGACTAGAAATAACGCCTAAAATGGGGGCGGTTTTCGCTAAAGAGGCCGCGGATGTTTCTGGCACTTTTAGCATGATCAAAACTCGCTTGGCGTGACGACGAGCCAGTAGCAAAAATACGATCACAGAAACGCCAATCACAAAGGTTGTGGTTTTGAATTGTCCGATGTTTTCCAACATGGACAACAATTGTGTAACGACGTTGTCGCCATGGGCTTGAATGCCCAGAATGTGCTTTAACTGACCCAAAGCAATGATGATTCCTGATGCGGTAATAAAGCCTGAAATCACCGAATGAGAAAGAAAATTAGTGACCATGCCGAGTTTCATTACACCCATGATCATCAACATCACACCAGATAGGAGAGCAAGAGTGATGGCACCTGTCAGGTAACTTGCTGTGCCTTGTTCGGCAATGACGGCAAGTGCCGTCGCCGTCATCAGTGACGCCACAGCAACAGGGCCAACAGATAAAGTGGTGCTTGTTCCAAACAGTGCGTATAAAACCAAAGGTAAAATACTGGAGTATAAGCCCACTTCTGGCGGCACCCCAGCCAGCATGGCGTAAGCCAGCGACTGAGGAATCAGCAACATAGTGACGATGAAAGCCGCCGTGGCGTCTTGGCTGAACTGGCTACGATTATAGGTCGTTAACCAAGACAAGGCAGGAATGAAACGAGTAATGGTCATCTTAAGTCTCTCATTACTTACGCATTGTCGGTTTAACGAACCATTCATGGCCTTTCAGCATACCGTGCCAGTAGAACGGAGGCAGTAAATCTTCTTTGAGCATCCAAGCAAGATAGGTGGGTTTGGTGCCATCGTTAAGCCATTTCGGGAAGGTGGGTAGTAGCTTTCCGCCGTAACCAAATTCCGCTAAAACAATCTTGCCGCGCTCTACAGTCAGTGGGCAGGAGCCGTACCCATCGTAAATGGCGTTTATTGTCTTTCCATCAATGGCATCGGCAATGTTTTGTGCTACGACTGGCGCTTGTTTACGAGCCGCTGCCATGGTTTTTGCGTTTGGTGTGTTGCTGACATCACCCAGTGACCAAATATTTTTGAACTGGGTGTGTTGCAAGGTTTCCTTATCCACATCTACCCAACCTGCCGCATCCACCAATGGGCTATTGCGGATAAAGTCTGGTGCCGTCTGAGGTGGACAAACATGCAGCATATCGAACTCGGTCTCAATGATGGTTTTTTCACCGTCTTTGTTTGTGGTGGCGAAATAGGCGCGTTTATTCGGGCCGTCCACTTTGACTAAGTTGTGAGTGAAGTGAGTATTCACTTGATACTTTTGAATATAACTTTCCAAAGCAGGAACATAGTCAGCAACGCCAAATAGTACCGCCCCAGCGTTGTAAAATGAGACATGGATGTCTTTCAGTTTGTCGTTTTTCAGCCAATGGTCACAAGACAAATACATGGCTTTTTGTGGTGCGCCTGCGCATTTGATTGGCATGGGCGGCTGGCTGAATACGGCTTTGCCACCCTTTAGATTTTTCACCAGTTCCCATGTATAAGGCGCCAAGTTGTAACGATAGTTTGATGTGACACCGTTGCGACCAAGAGTATCAGATAAGCCCTCAATGGCATCCCAATTAAGTTTAATGCCCGCCGCTACGACCAAATATTGATAGGCAATGATTTGGCCGTTTTCGAGCATAACTTGATTGTCATTCGGCAAGAAGGTTTGTACGGCTTCTTTTAGCCATGTGGTGTGGGCGGGAATCACGTCGGCCATGTTGCGGCGCGTATTGGCTGCTTTAAACACACCACCGCCCACCAGCGTCCAGCCAGGCTGGTAAAAATGGCTGTCGGCTGGATCAATCAAACAAATTTTCAAATCGGGTTTACGCTTTAACAAACTGGCAGCGGTCGAAATACCCGCCGAGCCTGCACCAACCACGACAACATCATATCGAGCATCTGCCTTACTGCTGTTTATAGGAGCGCTTGCCATCGATTCTTGGGCGGCCTGCCAAATTTGGCTTGAGCGATTACCCGTTCGACAGTAGGCGTGAATATTATCCGCATCTTTAATGGCGGCTTGAAACGCTGCGACATCGGCTGCAGTCATTTGCCCGCCAGCAAAAGGGATATGTTCAGCGTGAAGGTTCTTTTCTTTCGCATAGGCGGCCACTTCAGAAAACGGCAGTTGCCCTTCTTCTTCCCCATCGGGTCGGTTACAGATGATAAGCGTAACGCCCGAAGCGGCTAACGTGTCTATGTCTTCTAAGCGAATTTGTTCAGAAACGGAATAGTTGTCTGTGATTATTTTGCGTAACATGGTTGTTCTCTCTTTTTATCATGTCACCGACTAAAGTGAGGCGACTTATTGTTTTTGTTGGTAAGAGTTACGATTTATTTAAACGCATTCAACGGAATTTTTAAGTAAGACAAACCATTATTGTCTGGCTCTGGCATATGTCCTGCTCTCATGTTGATTTGTAGTGACGGCAAAATAAGGCGAGGCATGCCCAAGGTTTTGTCACGAGCTTCCCGCAACTCAACAAAGGTTTCTTTGCTGATGCCTTTTTTGACATGAATGTTTAATTCGCGTTGTGCTTTTACCGTGGTTTCGTATTCCAACTCACGGCCATTTGGACAATAGTCGTGACACATGAAGATACGGTGATCTTCTGGCAAGGCTAAAATTTTCTGAACGGAATCGAACAAGGTTCCCGCATCGCCACCGGGGAAGTCAGCACGGGCCGTACCCGCATCTGGCATAAACAAGGTGTCACCAACAAAAACAGCATCGCCTAACACGTGAGTGAAGCAGGCTGGTGTATGACCCGGTGTGTGAAGGGCGGTGCATTGCATTTCACCAATGGTGAATTGCTCTCCATCTTTGAATAAATAATCGAATTGAGAACCGTCATGTAAAAAGTCAGTGCCTTCGTTAAACACTTTGGCAAAGGTGTCTTGGACTGTGGTGATTTGCTCGCCAATACCGATTTTTCCACCTACTTTGCTTTGAATGTAAGGCGCAGCAGAAAGATGGTCGGCATGGACGTGGGTTTCAATAAGCCATTCCACTTTGAGTTTGTGTGTGGTGACGTATTCAATAATGTCGTCTGCACCTTTGTAAGATGTGCCGCCAGAAGCGTAATCAAAATCGAGTACGCTATCGACAATGGCGCAGCTAGAAGACGCTGGATCTTTAACCACATAGGAAAAGGTGTTGGAGTCTTTATCGAAAAACGCCGCTACTTCAGGTTTGGTAGTCATTGTGTTTGTCATGTTTCACCTCGTATCTAATTTTCCATACACTCAAATGATTGGCTCATTTGCTGGATTAATAATTCTAATAGAGCAGAAAGTGTGCCAAGGTTTCGGTTTTTTATTAAGTTATTGAAACTTATATATTTAATTTGAAAATAAAAATTTCTAATTAAATTAGAATTGACTAATGTAGAGTTGATTGTCATATTTGGCTTAATTTTTTGACAGAAATGGCAATCTCTTTATGAACATCATCGCGTCTGATTCTTCTTCTTTTGATGGTCTAGCCAGTATGTTGGAAGGCTACGACTGCCCAGCCATTTTAGTATCGGTGGATTATCGAATTCTTGCCATTAATCAGCACTACCGAGACGAATTTGGAGAGGTTCCGTTACAGCAAAATAAACGCTGTTTTGAGGTTTCCCATGGCTATAGTGTTCCCTGTGATGAAGCGGGGGAAGATTGTCCTTTGTCGGCGACCCTGCAATCTGGTCGCAAAGAGCGAGTGCTGCATATACATCAAACCCCCAGAGGTAAAGAGCATGTTGATGTAGAAATGTTGCCGATTCATGATGAACAAGGCCAATTACTATTTTTTGTTGAGTTATTACGTTCTGTGTCAGTGGCGAGCGTACAAGACAGCAGCAAAAAGCTGGTGGGTTCGAGCAAAGCGTTTAACCAGATGTTGGAAAAAATCACCCGAGTGAGCCACAGCGATGCATCTGTCTTATTGTTAGGGGAATCGGGGAGTGGTAAAGAATTGGTGGCCCATGCGCTTCATCAAGGCAGTCATAGAGCCAATAATTCTATGGTGACTTTAGAGTGCGCAGGGCTGACAGATTCTTTATTCGAAAGTGAATTATTTGGTCATGTAAAAGGCTCGTTCACTGGAGCACATAGCAACCGTGTTGGCTTAGTTGAATTGGCTAATGGCGGCACACTGTTTTTGGACGAAATTGGTGATGTACCCTTATCAATGCAAGTGAAACTATTGCGACTCATTGAAACGGGCTCTTTTCGCCCAGTGGGTTCCTCAAGTGTAAAACATACCAATTTCAGACTTGTCTGCGCGACCCATAAAAATCTCGCGCACATGGTGAAAGCCGGAGAGTTTCGCCAAGATTTGTATTATCGAATTAATGTGTTTCCTATTCATGTGCCTTCTTTGCGCGAGCGACAAGACGACCTAGTCTTGTTAACCAACACCTTGTTAAAGCGCATTAGTCAACGCAAGGAATATCACTTGACTGATTCGGCGATGCAGGTGTTAAAACAGTATGATTTCCCAGGCAATATTCGAGAATTAAGCAATATTTTAAATCGCGCCATTCTGTTAACGGACACAAATTTGATTGAACGCAGTACGATTCAAGAGTGTTTAAATATTGACCGAGAGCTTGATCCCACAACGGAAAGGTTATCTGTCTCCAATGTAACGCACTGGGGGGAAGGTCAAGACTGGGTGGACTTAAAAACCGCAGAAAGGCGTTACCTGTCAGAACTGATGGCATTTTACCAAGATGACAAAGAGCAAGTCGCCAAAATCGCTGGCATTAGTTTGAGATCCTTGTATCGGAAGTTAGAGTAAGACGATTATGATCGTCCTACCCCAGTTTTTTCTTGAAGCGTAATGACGCGATGATGATTCCACCGACAGTAAAGAGCCCTAGCCATAAGGCATCTTTGCCTAATAAAAGTAGGTTGGCATCTCGTAATGCAATGGCGCGGATCATGCGCATAAAGTGGGTGACTGGCAGGGCTTCGGCTATCCATTGGGCAGCGACTGGCATGGCATCGTAAGGAAACATAAATCCCGAAAGCAATATTGATGGCAAGAGAATAAAGATGGTCATCTGCATGGCTTGTAATTGTGTTTTGGCAATAGTGGATAGCACCAGTCCAAGGGTTAAGCTGGCAAAAATGAACAAAATGGAGCTGCCGAGTAGTGACAGAAGGTTGCCTTTAATAGGCACAGAAAACATCCAATGGCCCACACTTAAAATAATGGCGACTTGTAATAGTCCGACTAAAACGTAAGGCGCTATTTTCCCTATCATGAGTTCGATAGAACGCACTGGCGTGGTGATGAGAAATTCCATATTGCCGTGTTCATGTTCTCTAACGATGGCGGATGACGTAAATAAAATCATTGTCATGGTTAGAATCACCGCGACCAACCCCGGAACAATATTCACCACAGTTCTTTGCTCTGGATTGAAGTATTGCACCACTTCGAAACTCGGCACAGTTCGTGTTGTACTATGGTTTGCCACTTCGTCTAAGGGCATATTGCGCAATGCTCTGATACTTGAAGCTATGACAGTATCCGAGCCATCGACTATCCATTGGCCTATTGGCAGAGTAAGTGGTGAGTCAGTCTGTTTATGATCATAGAGTGGGTGGTTGAATAGGCGACGAGTCATATCGGCTGGCAAATACAGTACGGCTCTAATGTCGCCTTTGGTGATCGCGATTTCGGCTTCTTTTATGGAGCGATAACGAGCAATAAAGTCGACGGATTGCGTGGCTACCAGCGCTTGTTCGACGGCTCGGCTTTCTGATGTTTGGCTGAGGTCGACAAGGCCGACAGGAATGTGTCTGGCGTCGGTATTAATGGCGTAGCCAAACAGCATAAGTTGTACCAGCGGTATCATGATAATCATGCCAAAGGTCATTCTATCGCGGGAAAGCTGTTTCAGCTCCTTAATGAAAATGGCATAGATTCTGATCCATATGCTAATCCCCATGGCGTCCTCCGGTGCAGGTAACAAACACGTCTTCAAGGCTAGGACGCGCTAGAAGGGTTTCTCTGCCATGGCTGAGTTCAGATATGAAGAGCAGAGGGTTTTGCACACTTTTCTTTACTAGTACTCTTAGATGCGCACCAATTTGTGCGGCAGAGAGAATGTCGGGGTGCTGGGTTAGAGTCTGTTTGAGTTGTCTTAGCTTGTTGCCGCTGACTTCCACAACGGTGGCAGGCATAGCATTCATCAAGGCTTGAGGAGAGCCATCAGCGCGTTTATTACCTTCTTCCATAATCGCCAAGGCGTGACAGCGCTCGGCTTCATCCATGTAATGGGTGGATACTAAAATAGTCGTACCCGCGGCACAAAGGTCGAACAATCTTTCCCAGAATTCGCGACGATTTTCTGGGTCAACTGCAGAGGTTGGTTCATCGAGAAATAACAACTCAGGAGAATGTAGCGTGGCGCAGGCCAGAGCGAGGCGCTGTTTTTGTCCACCACTCATGGAGCCTGCAAATTGTTTTGCTTGTTTTTCTAAATCGTATAACGCGAGCAATTCCTCGATGCGGGCTTTTTTGCGCTTTCCAGCAAAGCCATAAATGGCACCGACAAAATTTAGATTTTCTCGCACGGTTAGGTTGTCGTATAAAGAGAATTTTTGTGTCATGTAACCGATGCGTGTTTTTAGCGACTCTTCGTGACCTAATAGCGGTTTGCCCAAAATAGTGACGTCGCCTTCGCTGGCTTCTAATAAGCCTGTGAGCAGTCGGATGCTGGTGGATTTTCCGCAGCCATTGGGACCAAGAAAGCCATAAATGCTGCCTTTAGGGATGTTTAAATCCAGCTTATTTACCGCAATGTTATCGCCAAAACGTTTGGTTAATCCTTTGGCTTCAATGGCGTATTCTACTTGATCGGATCCGCTGAAAATCATGGTAAACGCACCTCAACGGCAAGTCCTGTCGGTAGCTTGTCCGCATCGATGAGAGCGATATCGGTTAAATACATGAGACGCGCTCTGTCTCGTTCATTGAGCGCATAAAATGGCGTATAAGCAGGTTGTGAGCGGATATTTCGTACACGACCTTTGATGGGCGATTCGATGCCGTCAGCAAACACTTCAATAGCGTCGCCAGTTTTGATCTTGGTTAATGCGCTGGCAGGCAAATACACTCTTGCATAAGGATGACCAGAAGACAGCAAGCTAATTAACTGAGTGCCTGCGGTAACACGATCTCCTTCGTGCCAAGGTAGCGTATCAATCGTGCCATCAATGGGGGCTTTGATGGTGAGGTCTTCACGGGCTTTGGTCTGCCATTCAAGGGCGGCCTGTGCGGCTTGCACCTTAGCATTGGCTTGGGCAATGTCTTCTTCACGGGCGCCATTTTTTAATTCTAACCATTGATCATGAGCTTGCTGTGCCTTGGCTTTGTTGCTGTCTCTAGCGGCTTTGGCCGCATCAAAATCGGCTTTGCCAACCACATTGCTTTGATAGAGTTTTTCGATGCGCTGGTATTTAAGCTCTGCTTCTTTACTGGCTGCTTGAGTGGCTTCTAACGCGGCGAGTGAAGCGCTTAATTGTTCTGGTCGTGTGCCAGCCGTTAATACGCTAAGAGCGGCATTGGCTTGAGCAAGCTCGGCTTCGCGTTGGGCAATAAGAGCATCGACACTGCGTGTGTCTAACCTTAGCAAAATATCGCTTTGGGAGACTTGCTGCCCTTCGCTGACGTTTACTAAAACAATCTGTTCTGCGGTGGGAGCCGATAAGGTGATTCTATCGCGCTCAATATTGCCCATAGCATAAGTCGACTCTTCTGACTGACAGGCAGTAAGCAAAGTTAACAGAAGAGTGAATAATACAATATGGCATGTTTTCATTATTGCTCACCTTTGGTGTCGTTGGATGATGGTTGTGGTGATGGAAAGGTGAAAAGTCCTTGTTCTAACAATGTTTGGTTGTGTTCTGCTAGATTTAATAACCAGTCTTCTTTGAGTTCGACTCCAAGTTGTTGCTGAAGGTATTTTGGTGCCAACACAGGAAAAATCATTAAGCTGACAAAACTAAGGCGAATCCATGTTGGATTAAGGTTTGGATTAATTTGCTTTTGCTTTTCAAACGCCTCGATCCATTTTTCTGATCGTTTCAATATGTTGTCGATAATACCCGTCAAAATACCAAACGCTTCGGGGTTATCTTGTTGGTTTATCACCTGCAAAATCAATTTTGGTAGCATGGGATTGTTGGCAATCATGCGGTAGTAGGTTTGCATCAGTAACAATGGATTAGGCGGTGTTTTGGGGTCAATATCGGCTTGGAATTGTTCGATAACCGGAGCCAAGGTTTCTTGTATGGTTGCTTCGAATAAACCTGCTTTTGAACCGAAGTAGTAACGAATCATAGCCGCATCTACTCCCGCCGAGAGGGCGATTTTTCGAGTCGATACCTTGTCAAAACCCTGTTCAGAGAAACAACGCTTGGCGGCAGCAATTAAACTACTGCGAGCGGAATCTTGATGCTTATCAGACTGTTTAGGGCGACCCATTCGGGTGGTCATTGTTGGCTCCAATTATTAATTCATCTGGTGATGAATATAGGCCATATATCCACAATGAGTTACTAAGATAATTCCTCAAAATGTCATTTAGTGAGGGATTTAACGTTAAAGCCTCTTCGCTTTTTATTGGATTACTGTGACTGTATTAGAGAAAAGATAGGTGAATATTTGAATTCACCTATCTTGGTAGCTAGCTAGGGATTGCTCAAGCAAACTGAAACTGTTTGATTTTGCGGCTTAGTTCGTTTGTCATTTGTGCAATCATGGCGCTGCCTTCCGACACTTGTCGGGAGTCTTCGAGTACTTTTTCCGACACTTCACGAATGCCCATTAAGTTATGATTGATTTCTTCGGCCACGGTACCTTGTTGCTCCGCAGCAGAGGCGATCTGATGGCTACGCGCTGATACATCATCAACCTGTCTTAGCATATTTTTTAAGTTTTCTGCAGCGACGTGCATTCTGTCGGCACCACTTTCTGCTTGACGTGTGCTGGTGGCCATCGAGGTGGACGCTTCTTTGGATTGATGTTGAAGCTTTTCGATGATGCTGCGTATTTCGACAGTAGAGCCTTGAGTTCGGCTGGCTAACGAACGTACTTCATCCGCCACGACGGCAAAACCACGGCCAAGTTCACCCGCTCGCGCGGCTTCAATGGCGGCGTTTAAAGCAAGCAGATTGGTTTGCTCAGAAATGTCACCGATCACACCCAATACAGAGTCAATGTCGCCCGTTTGCTCCAACAGTTTAACAATGACATCGTTAGCGCCTTCGATGTTTTTGGTCAAACTTTGAATGTCTTCGTTTGTAGCGTCCAAATCTTGGCTACTTTGGCGTGTGATGGTTTGCACCATTTGTGTTGCATCGGCGGTGTCTTTGGCGTGTTGTGCCACGTCTCGAATGGAATAAGACATTTCATTCATGGCGGTGGCGAGTAATTCGACTTCTTGAAACTGGTTATCCATACCTTGTTTAGTATGCAAACTGTTGCCTTGCAGTTGCACGCAGACGGCTTGTAGTTCTGTAATAGCGTGATCCACTTCCAGTAAGGTGTCATTTAATGAGTTGGATACGTGATTGGCCGCATTGGCCAAAATACCAATTTCATCGTCACGTTGCATGTCTAATTGCTTGGTCATGTCACCCTCTGCGATGTGTTGCAAATGTTCTGTTACGGTTTTCAACGGGCGAGTAATGTTGCGAACAATGGTTACACTGCTGATTAGGGCAAGTAATATGAGAATGAATTCGATGCTGGCCGATTGCTTAATGGTCGCCCAGAAAATGTCTGTTACGCTGCTGTACAACACGCCGCTGCCAATGACCCAACCCCAAGGTTGATAGCCTTTTACATAAGATACCTTGTCCTCTGAATGCGCGACCTGCGGCCCTTTATAAGCGTATTCTACATAACCTTCACCGTGTTTTTTTACCTCAGATACCATCGCTTGCCAGTGGGAAAAACCATTCGCGTCCGTGACATTCGCCATGTTTTTGCCTTCGTCTTGCGGTTTAAAAGGATGCATGAGCAGTTTGGTTTGCATGTCATTCACCCAGAAGTAGCCATCGTCGCCAAAGCGTAGTGCAGACAAGGCCGCTAGAGCGGATTGTTTGGCCTGATCGTCTCCAATCACAGAGGCTTGGTCTCCATAGTATTTGACGAGAGAATACGCGCTGTCTACTTGCTCTTTGACTTGCAGTTGTCTGGCGCTTAACAGTTCACTGTGTAGCTCGCTGTAGGCAATGGCACTAAAGACGATAAGTAATGTGACTAAGGCGCTAATAAGCCCCCAAAGTTTATAGCTTACTTTTATTGAGCTGAGCTTCATATGACATCCCTTCAAGGTGTGAGTTTGTTTTATAAGCAGGGATTATGGGCCTGAGTCCTGAAAAGAATTGTGATCGAAATCAAAACAAAGACACTTTGCTTGATATTTCTCTAAGATCCTCAGCATGAGGATATTGTCGGGTTGAATACAGGCTTATTGGTTCCTATGGCATCATTATTGCTAGATTTTATCTAAGATAAATCAAATCAACAGGACGGGTTCCTGTTAGGCAAAGGCGCCTGAATCGACAGCAATCACGTTGTTGTGGATTCAGGCGCCTTTTTTTGTACGGCATTGGAGAGACAGGAACATGAAGTGGCTTACTTATCCGGCATTTTTATTGCTGCACACCCTAGGCATTATCGGCATGCTGCGGACTTTACTGGTGATTGGTCTAGTCGGTGGAGGTATTCGATTTGTCACATCCTCGCCGCTAGTTGAGTGGCTATGGGGGATATTGGTGTATTTCGCGATGGCCAGCTTGTGGCTTATTTTGCAAGAGATCGGCCAATTGCAGCGTTACTGTGAAACAACCGCTTCAAATCGCTCCAACGACTCTGTGCGAGTTGGGCAATGGCGGCTTCTTCAGCCGGTGAGTCGTGGATTCCAGCAGTGGCTGAACCATGAACAGCGTCAACAACAATTATTGCAACAGCGCCTGGATGAAATATCTCACTCCTCCCATGAACTCGAACAAAGTGCCGCGTTGGTGACTCGTAATGCCGAAGGGCAAAGTGATTCGGCGACTGTGGCCGCGGCGGCCGTTGAAGAATTGAATGTGAGCATTATGCAAGTGGCATCCCTAGCAGCGGACTCGCGACAGAGCAGTGTGGTCGCCAGCGAGCAGCTGGCTGATGGTATTGCTCAGCTCACCAATTTGGTGCGACAGGTGTCTGATATGGCGCAGCAAGCGATCAGTACCGATGCGTTGATCCGTCAACTAAGTAGCAGCTCCCATACCATCAATGAAATGTCTGGCACCATTCGTGGTATTGCTGACCAAACCAATCTGTTGGCGCTGAACGCCGCCATTGAAGCCGCGCGAGCGGGCGAGAGTGGTCGAGGTTTTGCTGTGGTGGCCGATGAAGTGCGGCGTTTGGCCATGCACAGCCAAGAGTCTGCCACGGAAATCAGTCGCAACATTGAATCCGTGCAACGACATATTCAACAGGCCGCCGCTCAGGTGTCTGATCTGACAGAATTGGCGAATCAAAGTGCCGAGCGTTCAGAAAAGGTTCGTACTCTGTTAAATCAGGTCCAGCAGCACACCCAGCAACTTACCGCACAAGTCGATCAAGTGGCCGTCAGCACTGAACAGCAGGGGCAAGCGGTAGCAGAAATTGCGGAACTGGCGGATCGGGTTCGTCGCGGCAATGCCGACAATCTGCATGCGGCCGATCAAGCCCGCACCATCGCTCATCATCTGGCTCATTTGACAGGATAATTGGTATGAACAGTATTGATTCCGCACTCCCGCTCTTGTTCACGGTTTTGATCATCATGGCGTTGATGTTTTATGGACTGCATCGGCGCTTGCAACAGAAAAAACACTTACATCTGCAATCGAATGTTCGGCAATTGGCGGTACTGCGCGTCTTGATTGCCGAGTTTCAGCGTCATCGAGGTCTTAGTAATGGTGTACTCTGTGGCGACACCAGCATGAGTCAAGCGCTTGCGACGACGCGACAAAGCTTAGATCAGCACATCCATGTCGCACAAGCGTTTGACAGCACCCATCGAGAGGCGTGGAAAAGTTTGATTGATCATTGGTCGCGGATGCGCGAAGGGCGCAGTCATGATCGTGTGAACAATTTGATGCAGCATCACTTAATCATCCGTAATAGTATTTTTCTAATGGAAGATGTGGCCAGCGAAATTGATTTGACACAAGGTTTACCGGCGTTGGGCTATTTGCCTTGTATCTGGCATGAGGTGATTCAGGCGGCAGAGTGGGCCGGGCAGGCGCGAGCATTGGGGACGGGGATCGCAGCGGCGGGACACAGCAGTGTCGAGCAGCGTGTAAGAATGCATTTTCTCTATCAAAAAATTGAATTGTTGGCGGGCCAGGCTTTCAGCACACTGCAACAACATGCCCAAGCGTATCCGCAGATGGCAGCGTTTCGGTTGTCGCATTGCGAGCAAGTCGTGATGGATTTTCTGCGCTGTATAAAGCAGGAGCTACTCGGTTCAGAAGTCCCTGTGATTGCGGCTAACACCTATTTTCAACAGGCCACTCAGGCCATTGATGAATTGTTGGCCTTAGTGGATACGGCATTGGATCAGTTACAACAGCAACACGGAAAAGAGTGATAACGCTTACGTCCTTTCAATGCATTTTGCTAGTATCCTATGCACCACGGTTTTTATAAGGAAGTGCTATGCAATATTCGGTTCTTATTACAGGTTGTTCGTCAGGTATTGGCTTAGCAGCCGCCAAAATGCTTCAAGAGCGTGATTTTCTGGTGGTGGCGAGTTGTCGCAAACAAGAAGACGTTGCCGCGTTGCAAGCACAGGGCATTAAACATGTTGTGCAGCTGGACCTAGCGGATTCGGCTTCGATAGAAAAGGGCTTGCAAGACACCTTGGCCATTACTCATGGTGAGCTTTTTGCCCTGTTTAACAACGGTGCTTATGGTCAGCCAGGGGCCGTTGAAGATTTGCCTGTGGACGCGTTGCGTGCGCAGTTTGAATGTAATGTCTTTGGCACGCATGAACTGACCACCAAGGTGCTGAAAGTGATGCTGGCCCAAGGATACGGACGCATTGTGAACAACAGTTCAGTACTGGGCTTAGTGGCCGCACCGTTCCGTGGTGCCTACAATGCCAGTAAGTTTGCTTTAGAAGGCTTAACCGATACCTTGCGTTTAGAGCTATTCGACACGCCTATTAAAGTGAGTTTGATCGAGCCTGGCCCAATCGAAAGCCGCTTTCGTGCCAATGCGTTGTTGGCTTTGCAAAACAATATCGACATGGACAATAGTCGCCATAAAAAGGGTTATGAAGACGCAATAGCAAGGTTGAGTAAAGAAGGCGTGACGTCATCACAAACCCTGCCCGCCAGTGCGGTGGTGAAGAAGCTGATTCATGCCTTGGAATCAACGCGCCCAAGAGCGCGTTATTATGTCACTTTACCAACCTATGGTGCGGTGTTGATGAAACGCGTCCTTCCAACGTGCTTGTTGGATTGGGTTATGCGTCGTCAAGGCGCGTGATGAAGCGTTTTTAGCCAATCGGACATCGCAGACAGATAAGCAGCACGAGCCGGCTCATGGGATAGGTATAAGTCATGAAAGCCTTGCACAATACTCACTTGCGTGAGATGGGTGAAGGTTTTCTTGGCGGCTTGCTGCATGCTGTCGACATCCAAAACCCCATCGCCTTGTTGGACGTCTTCAATCGTCAACTTGCCTATGGTGCTAACAGCCGAATGGCATAACAGGGTCGGGATCTTGATACGCTGATTGGCTAGATTGCGCTGGGCATGAATCACTTCTCTTAACCAATGAAAAGACAAATCAAAACCTTGAGCCGGTTTCCAATCTAAGCGGTAATCCCATTCGCCACCAAAAGCGCAATGTATGGTTTTCGCGTAGAGCGAGATTTTTTTTGCGCGTAAATAGGAAAAAGGCAACAAAGAGACCAAGACGCGAATAGGCCAGCTAACGCGATTGAGTACCTTAGGTGGAAAGGGTAAGGCAAGAAATGGGCTATTGAGTATGAGTCCAACCACTTCAGGAAACGCTTGGTTGTAATGACTTTCCCTTTCTGACAAAGCATAAGGTTGTGCCAGATAAGTGGACACCACTAAGCCACCAGTGGAGTGCCCGAGTATGACAACCTGATTGACACCATCTTGTCTTATGGTGGCCAAAGCAATGTCCAAATCTTGACCGTATTGTTCTATCGATTCGCACCAATTAGGCGGAGTCGAAGGGCGAATCGAGCGGCCGTAGCCCTGTAGATCGAGGGCATAAAAACGATAGCCCAAATCGACAAAGTGTTCAGCTAAACCGGTTTGAAAAAAATAATCCGTGTAGCCGTGTACATACAAAATGGCATTGGTCGCGTCAGGATTGCCAATATGGTGAATGAGTGTGGTGTAGACTTGGGTTTTGGGACCCGCAAAGGAAAAGGTTCTGGCGCGAAAATGGGCACCCAATAGGTCTTCACAATCGCTCACTTGCTGCCAGTCTTGTCCTATTGGTGCGCTCATAGCGGTGCTCTCAAGTGGTTACTTAAACAGGTTGTCACCCAGTTGGTCGATGGTTAACTTGGCCTTACGCAGCGTTATCTCAATGCATTCGTCACGGTTTGGCATCAAATCCGAACGAATAAACTTGTGAGTCTTTTGCGCTTCGCCTTCTCCTTTGGTGATGGTGGCGGCGACGCGATATTGCCCACCCTCATTCATGGGGGCTGGTACAATGGAAAACCCTTTGTGCTCGACCGCGTCTTCTGTTTTTTCAGGGGCGCTTTCACCGCCTGCAAATAGCCCCTTGAGGCTAGATAAGATACCCATTGATGTTTTCTCCTACTGATTTTGCTCTATTTTTCGGGGATTTGTGGTAATAGTCAAATCTCGACGTATGATTTATTTTTCAACGTTAACAGAATTACCACAGGATAAGTATTCTGTCGAAGAAAAGTCCCATTATAATGTGTTGCTAGCGTTTCCGTTTAATCAGGATATGGGTTTGGACAAAATCATGAGCACTATTACTCAAGTAGCCACCTTGGCGGGGGTTTCTAAAGCCACGGTTTCTCGCGTGTTAAGTGGTGTGACGCCAGTGAAGGAAGAAACTCGATCCCGAGTATTGGCCGCCATTGAAACCTTGTCTTACAGTCCAAATCAGGCTGCTCGATCTTTGGCAAGCAACAAAACCTATACCATAGGTTTGGTGGCATCGCGCATTGATACCGCTTATTACGGGCCCGCGGCGAGTGGGGTGGAAAGGGCATTACGCGGGGGCGACCGCCATGTGATCATTGCGAGTGGCAATGGTTCTTTGGAAGGGGAGCGAGAGGCGGTTGATTTCCTGATCAAACGACAAGTCGACGCGCTGGTATTGGTAACGAACTTTTTATCAGAAGAAGAAGTCGCGGGCATCAATGAACGCTGCCCTGTCTTTGTGCTGAATCAGCAATTTCCAGGCGGAGAAGGGCACAGTATTGCGTTTGATAACTTTGCTGGGGGCGAAATGGCCACCCAGTATCTTATTGATAAGGGACATCAAAAGATTGCCACGGTGACAGGTCCGCTCTGGAAACACGATGCCTATCAACGCTATTTAGGCTGTCAAAAAGCGCTGCAAAATGCCAATCTGCCTCTACATTGTCAGTATGAGGGCAATTTCAGTGCACACTCTGGTATGGCTCAGATGGAGGCTATTTTAGCGCTGAAAGATCGACCTACTGCGGTATTTTTTGCCAATGATATTATGGCGATGGGAGCGCTTCATGTGTGCGCTCAACAAGGTATCAAGGTACCCGATGACATGGCTATTATAGGATTTGATGATCTTGATATGTCCAAATATTATGCGCCCAGCATAACGACCATAAAATTACCCTTGTACGACATGGCAGAAGCCGCAGCCTATCTGCTTTTAAATACCATTTACGCGACAAAACACCCGATTAAACACCGTTTTTCCCCTGAGCTCGTTGTTCGCCAATCGGCGTGATAACCGTTTTCTGTTATTCAAAAAATGCGTAAAAAATATTGACGAGTCCATTTTATTGGCTAATATTTGTTCATGAAAGCGGTTTCATTTCAAGTTTTACCGTTTCAGCTTAAGTCTCTTGAGAGGGAGATTTGAGGACAAAAACCCAATAGAGGATAAAAATAATATGATGGGTAAAAAACTGTTTACTGCCACTTTAGGGGCAGGGGTTATGAGTGTGTCGGTTCAAGCCGCAGATTTAGAAGTGATTCATTGGTGGACATCGGGTGGGGAACAAAAAGCCGTGACGGTGTTAGCGGAAGAGTTCGATAAACTGGGCAATGATAAATGGGTCGATACTGCCGTTGCGCTGGGCGAAAACGCACGAGCATTGACCATGCAGCGTATTCTCGGCGGTGATGCCCCTGGAGCCGCACAATTCAATACCTCTCGTCAGTTCGAAGAATTGATTGAAGAGGGTCTGCTTCTTGATCTCACTCCGGTAGCTGAAAAAGAAGGCTGGACTGATTTTATTCGTCCTTCCAGTATTTTAAATCCCTGTATGAAAGACGGCGGCATTTATTGTGTGCCAGTCAATATTCATTCGGCACAGTGGCTTTGGACCAATAAGAAAGTCTTTGCCGATGTGGGAGTGAAAGAACCCAACACATGGGAAGAATTTTTGAGCGTTGCCCCAAAAATCCGTGAGGCAGGTTACATTCCTTTAGCCTTTGGTGGTCAGGGTTGGCAGGAACGCCATGTCTTTGACGTGGTGCTTATTGGGGTGACAGATGAAGCATTCTGGAATCGTCTGTGGAAAGACAAGAGTGTGGACGCGGCGGGCAGTGCGCAAATGCGCAAAGTCTTCGAGACATTTGGGGCGCTAAGACAATTTACCGATGCGGGAGCACCGGGTCGAAATTGGAACGATGCTACCAACATGGTGATCACAGGCAAAGCAGCGGCGCAGGTCATGGGGGACTGGGCGCGTGGTGAATTTGCCGCAGCGGATAAGGTCGCTGAAGTGGATTACGGCTGTATCCCAGGTCCCTCTAAACGCCCTTATCTTACATTGGGGGGCGATGCGTTTATCTTCCCTAAATCTTCTGATAAAAACCTCGAAGCGGCGCAAATGAAGCTGGCTTCGATGATGTTAAGCCCTTATATTCAAGCGAAATTCAATAATACCAAAGGTTCTTTGCCTGTACGTGCGGATGTCGATTTAAGTGTCGCAGATGCCTGTATGAAAAAAGGCTTAGCCCTGTTGGACGATCCTAAGGCGTCTATCACGCCAGCGAATGCCTATATTACGGAAGATACTAATGGGCAGATACAAGATTTAGTCTCTACTTTTTGGAATGAGCCCAGTATGTCTGTCGACAATGCCCTAGCTGTTTTTAAAGGCATTATCGAAGACGCTGAGTAATCTTCTCGTCGATGAATGATCACCGGTTTTTTCTGCAAGACCATGCTTAGCAGGTGGTACTGGTGGTCACTTCTTGCGTTCCAAAAGGAGTAAAAATATGGCTACTTCAACAAAAATGTCGATACCGCGACGCGCTAAACGTGTGCAAATTTCGTCTTTGCTGGCCAGTACACCGATGGCGATTGTGGCGATTGGTGTGTTCGTTGTGTGTGTCGGTTATTCCGTGATGCTGTCATTCACAAAATCCCGTCTGTTTCCCAACTTTAACTGGGTTGGGTTAGATCAATATGAACGCCTGTGGGGGACGTCTCGCTGGGTCGTGTCCGTCGAGAACTTATTAATATACGGCGTGTTATTTATTGTTTTGTGTCTGATTTCTGGCTTTTTTATGGCGGTCTTTCTGGATCAGAAAGTTCGTTTCGAAAGTGGTTTTCGAACCCTATTTCTGTATCCCTATGCCATGTCTTTGGTGGTAACCGGCTTGGTCTGGCAGTGGATGATGGAACCTTCTTTGGGGATTCAAAATGTGGTTCAGCGAATGGGGTGGTCGTCCTTTGAATTCGCGCCCTTGGTCGACCCTCAATACGCCATTTATGGGGTGCTGATCGCGGCGGTGTGGCAGTCTTCTGGTCTGGTTATGGCGTTAATGCTGGCCGGTTTACGCGGTATCGACGGGGAAATTTGGAAAGCAGCACGAGTAGATGGCATACCGACATGGCAAACCTACCTGTTTATTGTGCTGCCAATGATGCGTCCGGTGATGATCACGTCGGTGGTGTTGCTTGCCGTGGGCGTGGTGCGGGTTTATGACCTAATTGTCGCGCAAACTGGCGGTGGCCCGGGGATGTCGACAGAGATGCCCGCCAAGTTCGTGATTGATCACATTACTGCCCGTGGCAATGTGGGCTTGGGGATGGCGGCGGCGACCATGATGCTACTTCCTGTGCTCTTGGTCATTGGTCCTTGGATTTATCGCGAATATGTTCGTCCAACGAAGCATTAGGAGTCGATCATGGAACAGATTCAGTTAATGGGCCCACAGGGGCCTAAACCAAAGCAAACCTCTATTTCTCGGGTTGGGGTGTATGTGTTTTTAGTGAGCGCGGCGATTTTCTTTTGTATTCCGTTGTACGTGATGTTGGTGACATCGTTAAAAGGTATGCCAGAAATTCGTTTGGGAGAGCTTTTTGCGTTACCTGGCGACCCAAGCTTCGCGGCTTGGGTAAAAGCCTGGAGTGAAGCGTGCTCTGGCGTCGAATGCAATGGTATTCAAACGGGGTTTTGGAACTCGGTAAAAATCACTATTCCGAGCGTCGCCATCTCTATCATTCTTGGGTCTATTAATGGTTATGCCTTGTCGTTCTGGCGTTTTAAGGGATCTAACTTGCTGTTTGGTCTACTGCTATTTGGTGCTTTTGTGCCTTTTCAGGTGGTGATTTTTCCGTTGATTATTTTTCTGCGTGAAGTGGGGCTTTATGGTTCTTTGACGGGAATTATTTTGATCCACACTATTTTCGGCATGCCGATCATGACCTTGTTGTTTCGCAATTACTTCGCCTCGTTGCCAGATGAATTGTTCAAAGCGGCACGAGTCGATGGGGCAAATTTTTGGCAGATCTTTTTTCAAATCATGATGCCACTCTCCATTCCAGTGACCGTGGTGGCGGTGATTTTGCAAACCACAGGGATTTGGAATGATTATTTATTGGGGCTGATTTTTGCGGGTCGAGACAATTTACCAATGACGGTGCAGTTGAACAACATAGTGGCCACCACCTTTGGGGTGCGTGAGTACAACGTGAACATGGCAGCGACCATTCTGACAGCAATCGTGCCGTTAGCGATTTACTTGTTGTCTGGTAAATATTTTGTGCGTGGCATTGCCGCTGGCGCGGTTAAGGGGTAAGTGATGAACAGTGTCTCAATTAAAGAATTGGATCTTAAGTATCAAGATGCGCATGTGTTAAAGCATCTAAATCTAGACATTCAAAAGGGCGAATTTTTGGTGCTCTTGGGGTCATCCGGCTGTGGTAAGTCCACCTTGCTTAACTGTATCGCTGGTTTATTGGACATTACGGCGGGGCAAATTTGGATTAATGATCGCAATGTTACCTGGGAAGAGCCCAAAGATCGCGGTATAGGCATGGTGTTTCAGTCTTATGCTTTGTATCCACAAATGACCGTAGAAAAGAATTTATCCTTTGGTCTAAAAGTGAAAGGCATGGCGAAAGAGGAGATTCGCCAACGAGTGGACCGCGCGGCGAAAATTCTACAAATAGAGCCGCTATTGCAGCGTAAACCCTCCGAACTGTCTGGCGGACAGCGTCAGCGAGTGGCGATAGGGCGAGCGTTAGTACGAGATGTGGAGGTGTTTTTATTCGATGAGCCTTTATCGAATTTAGACGCTAAGTTACGTGCGGATTTGCGGGTAGAAATTAAGCGTCTGCATCAAAAATTAAAAAACACCATGGTGTATGTAACGCATGATCAAGTAGAGGCGCTTACGTTGGCGGATCGCATTGCCATCATGAAAGACGGTGAGATTCAGCAACTGAGTACACCAGCCAATATTTACCATAAGCCCTGTAACCTATTTGTTGCACAGTTTATTGGCTCGCCAAGTATGAATTTATTGGAAGGCCGCATCGTGGGCGAAAATTTTGTCTATCAAGATTATCGCGTCCACTTAATGGGCTATGAGTTTATCGATCAAGGCGATCACGACACGTCTGCGTATTTAGGCATTCGTCCTGAGCATTTGGCGCTTGAGCCCCGTGAGGGTTATGTGCAATTGGCCACGGCCACGATAGATATCTTGGAACCAATGGGCGATGAAACCATCGTGTGGTTTGATTTTATGAACCGCAAGTGGTCCGTCAAAGTCCATGGCGATCATCAACTGACCTGGGGCGCTGACATCGACATTTATCTCGATCCTAAGAAAGCCCACCTGTTCTCTAAGCAAAGTGAAGTACGGCTTTAACGTCACCAATCGTAAACATAACAATAAAAAGGAAGACACATGAACGAATTTTCATTTCAGCTTTACAGCGCTCGCAATACACAGTCTCTTGATGAGGTATTCGCTCTTTTACACCGAGCAGGTTATCGGCAAGTAGAAGGATATGGCGGTTTATACGCGCATTTGGATGAGTTGAAACACTTATTAGCCAAACATGATCTGACCATGCCAACTGGACACTTTGATTTGGGTATGTTGGAAAACAACATAGCCCAAGCCTTATACATTGCGAAAACCTTGAATATGCACACCATTATTTGTCCTTTCATCATGCCGGAGCAACGCCCTGATAGCGCTCAAGGTTGGTTTGAACTTGGGCAGCGTTTAGAGGCGATCAGAGAAAGAACCATCAATGCGGGGTTTGAATTTGCTTGGCACAATCACCACTTTGAGTTTGAACCTTTAGCGGATGGCTCTTTGCCAATGACTTGGATCCTAGAAGGCGGTCCAAATATCAAATGGGAAATGGACGTATCTTGGGTGGTTAAAGGTGGGCAAGATCCCGCTGCATGGCTCACCCAATATCGTGACCGTATTTGTGCTGTGCATTTAAAAGACATCGCCCCTGAAGGGGAGTGCCAAGATGAAGATGGTTGGGCGGATTTTACTCATGGCATCTTACCTTGGAAAGACTGGTGGCCCGTGGTGCGTGCAACCCCCGCCAATGCGTTTGTGATGGAGCATGATAATCCTAATGATTTATCGCGCTTTGCTAACCGTGCCCTAACAGGGGCGCAAGCCTTAGTGAAAGGAGCGACAGTATGAAAACGATTTTGAATGTAGGGCTAATTGGTTGCGGCAATATTTCTGATAGCTATTTGTCTTTGGCGCCGCAGTTCTGTGGTTTTAACATTGTAGCCTGTGCGGATCTCAACGCAGAGTTAGCGGCGACGAAGGCACAAAAATACGGCATTGAGTCGCGTAGTGTTGATGCCTTATTGGCCTCCCAAGATATTGATATTATTGTCAATTTGACCATCCCAGCAGCGCACTATGGTGTGAGTATGCAAGCATTAGAGGCTGGCAAACACGTTTACTCAGAGAAGCCTTTGGTGCTAAGCCTTGAAGAAGGGCAAAAAATGAAAGCGCTTTCACTAAAAAAAGGACTCAAAGTGGGCAGTGCGCCCGATACCTTTATGGGTGGCTCTCATCAGTTTGCGCGACACCTGTTAGATAAGGGGGAGATTGGTGAGGTGTATTCTGGTACGTGTCATGTGATGAGCGCCGGAATGGAAAGCTGGCACCCCAATCCAGACTTTTTCTTTAAAGCGGGTGGCGGTCCAATCCTCGATTTGGGGCCTTATTACATTGCGAACTTGATCCAGCTATTAGGACCTGTGGAGTCCGTAATGGCCAAAACATCGATTCCTCGTAAGCAGCGTAAAATCACCAGTCAGCCACGATCTGGCGAGATGATAGAAGTAGAAACCCCCACAACAATTCACGCCATTTTGACGTTCCAAAATGGCGCGGTTATTACCTTGGGAGCCAGCTGGGACGTGCAAGCCCATCAACATTCTCACATGGAGTTATATGGCAGCAAAGGGTCTATGTATTTGCCTGACCCTAACTTTTTTGGTGGCAAAGTGTCATTGATCCAAGAGGGCCGTGAAGTACCTTTAAAAGCGTGGAATCATCCATTTGGAACACCAAATCAAATTCATGGTGAGTTAGCCAAGGCAAATTATCGCACCGCAGGTTTGGCGGAAATGGTAATGGCCATTCACATGGGGCGTGATCATATGTGTTCCCTCGACAGAGCCTTACATGGAGTAGAAGTGATGACGGCGATTTTGGCATCAGGCGAAAGTGGACAATCCATCAAGATGACGACCCATTGTGACCGCCCGCGTGCGCTTGATCCTGAGGCGGCTAATGCCCTGCTTGCGGCGTGTTTTTAGGAGGACATTATGAAGACGATACAAGGACCAGCGATTTTTTTGGCGCAGTTTGTCGGGGATGAAGCCCCTTTTAACAGTTTCGATGCGATTTGTGGTTGGGTGGCCTCTTTGGGGTATAAAGGCGTGCAAGTGCCTACTTGGGATAAACGTTTGATGGACCTAGAACGCGCCGCCAATAGCCAAGATTATTGTGATCAGTTGATCGCAACGGCCGCCAAACATGGTGTAGTGATATCAGAATTGTCCACTCATTTACAGGGGCAGCTGGTGGCGGTTCATCCCGCCTATGATGCCGCCTTCGACGGCTTTGCCGATCCGAGTGTGCGGGGCAATCCGGATGCGCGACAGGCTTGGGCAGTGGAACAACTCAAAATGGCTGCCAAAGCCTCCAAGCGTCTTGGGTTGACGGCCCATGCCACTTTTTCTGGTGCCTTAGCATGGCCATATTTTTACCCTTGGCCGCAGCGCCCAGCGGGGCTAGTTGAAGAAGCGTTTGCGGAACTTGGCCGCCGCTGGAAGCCCATTCTCGATGCGTTTGACGAAGCGGGTGTGGATCTGTGTTATGAAGTTCATCCCGGTGAAGACCTACACGACGGCGTGACTTTCGAGCGTTTCCTCGCGGAGGTAGATCATCATCCACGGGCGAACATTCTTTATGATCCGAGCCACTTCGTATTACAGCATTTGGACTATCTGGCCTTTATCGACCATTACCATGCACGTATTAAGATGTTCCACGTCAAAGATGCAGAGCTGACGCTAAATGGCAAATGTGGCGTCTATGGCGGTTTTCAAAACTGGGTGGATCGCCCCGGCCGTTTTCGCTCCATTGGCGATGGTCAGGTGGATTTTAACGGTATTTTCTCCAAGCTTACCGCCTACGATTTTGCGGGTTGGGCGGTATTGGAATGGGAGTGTTGTTTAAAGCACCCTGAAGACGGTGCCCGTGAAGGCGCGCAACGTATCCAAGATTTTATTATCCGCGTGACGGACAAAGCCTTTGATGATTTTGCTGACAGTGGCGTGGATGCAAAAGCGAATCGACGCATGCTGGGATTGGAGTAATACAATGACTGAAACAACAAAACGTCGACTACGTCTTGGTATGGTAGGTGGCGGTGAAGGCGCATTTATTGGCGAAGTGCATCGTTTTGCGGCCCGTCTAGATGATTGTTACGAACTGGTCGCGGGGGCGTTATCGAGTCAGCACGACAAAGCCGAACGATCGGCCAAGGCACTTGGTATGGCACGGTTCTACGTGGATTTTGAAGATATGGCGCGTCAGGAAAGTGAGCGTGAAGACGGCATTGACGTGGTGTCAATTGTGACGCCCAATCACCTGCATGCACCGGTGGCGATGGCGTTTCTACAACGAGGCATTCACGTCATTTGCGATAAACCTCTCACCGCGACGCTTGCTGAGGCAAAAGCATTGTCTCAAGTGGCAGAAGCAAGCCAAGCGCAGTTTTTACTAACTCATAATTATTCTGCTTATCCCATGGTGCGTGAAGCCCGGGCCATGGTCAAAGCCGGAAAACTTGGACGCATTCGTTCTATCCAAGTGGAATACGCACAAGATTGGCTAACCCATGCCTTAGAACAAACCGGCAATAAACAAGCCGTCTGGCGCTCGGACCCTGCTCAAGCTGGGCTGGCCGGTTGTGTGGGCGACATCGGCAGTCATGCGTATCAATTGGCGTGTTTTGTGGGCCATACACAGGCTAAAGAGGTCTTGGCGGATTTGTCTAGTTGGGGGGAAGGACGCCAGTTGGATGATGAAGCGAATATTTTGCTGCGCTTTGAGAACGGTGCAAAAGGGCACTTATGGGCCAGTCAAGTCGCACCCGGCAATGAGAATGCCTTGTCACTCAGAATATATGGCGATAAAGCCGGAATAGAATGGCATCAGGAATCGCCTAATGAGCTGATTTATTCTGTGTTAGGTGAAGCAAGCCAACGCCTTCGACGTGGCAATGGTTATTTAAGCGAAGCGGCAACATCGATTTCTCGTATTCCTTCGGGTCATCCAGAAGGCTATTTAGAAGCGTTCGCAAACTTATATCGTGAATTTGCACAGCAGCTGCTGACAGCAACGCCTCATCCTGACTTGCCCACCATGGCAATGGGATTACATGGAATGCGTTTCATTACCGCCAGCGTGTATTCGAGTCAAAACAATGGTCTTTGGGTTCCATTAACAGAGTCATAATGAGAGGCAAAACCTGCAGACAAGCGGAATGAGCTGCAATATCTGTAAGCGGCTTTTTTCGGCTTGCTGTATACTCTCGGATAAATGGTTAATTGAGTCATAGGAATAAACAGATATGGTCGGCACACAAGTGAATAACCCTCTACATGGCGTGAAACTGGAAAAAATTGTCTCGGATTTAGTAGAGCATTATGGCTGGGAAGCGTTAGCGATGCGCATCAATATAAACTGTTTCAAAAGTGATCCATCGGTGAAGTCGAGCTTGAAATTTTTGCGTAAAACACCTTGGGCTAGGGAAAAGGTAGAAGCGCTTTTTCTAGAGACCTTTCATTAAAAACAGACTCTGTTTCGACCCTCGCGCTTGGCTTGATAAAGTTTTTCGTCGGCAGCGCGAAGAACGTCAGTCAAGGTTTGTTCGGGCTGTAGCGAACTGATGCCAATACTCACCGTGAGCTTGATGTCCTCTTGATGGCTATGGAAGGTTTCCTCTTCTATCGCTTGTCTTATTTTTTCCGCCTCTTCTTTTGCTTTTTGGTGATCAAGGTCCTTTAGTAAAACAACAAACTCTTCGCCACCAAGGCGGTAAACCTCTTTGACTTGAATGGATTGGCTAAGAAGGCTTGCAACCCTGATGAGCACGGTGTCACCAATATCATGGCCAAACTTGTCATTGATGTCTTTGAAGCGATCAATATCGATCAGTAGTGCATGTGTCTTACTCAATTGCTCTTGAATGAGAGCAAAATCGGTTTTTAGTGCGTGACGATTACACACTCCTGTTAAAGCATCTTGCAAGGCCAGAGAGTGTAAAAAAGAACTGACTTTTCGACGTTGTACTTCGTAGAGATGGCACACCAACCAGATGGCAATGTAGACCAAGCTAAAATTAAACAGTGTGCGATAGGGCATATAGAGGTTGGTGTCGGCACGTGTAAACAATATTATTGCCGACAGCGTCATCACAAGCGCGCTGAAGTAAAATCCTTTTCTTAAACCAAATAAACTGTAATACCAGATGGGTAACGCCAGACACCAAAAAATAGAGCCCGCGACCAGATCCATCATCGACGCTGAGAGTAAAATATTAACGGTTAATATCACCATTAAGGCATATCGATGCCAAGATCGGTATTGCTGTTTCAGCGAAGCGTAAAAACAATAACCACCAAATAGCGCCGCAAAAAGCTGAATAACCCCAAGGTCTAGCTTTTGCATTAACAGCATGTTGAGCAAAAAATAAACACTGTGCAGTGCACAGAGAAGGGCGCTGAGCCATTTATGTAATACCTCTGGAGGGACAGAGGTGTGTGGGTACTGCCTAGCACTCATGGATAGACTCGTTCAAAAAAATAGAATAGATAAAGCACTAAATAGCTTCAGTAATACTCATCGATCCATAATGAACTAAATTACGCCCTTTATTTTTGGCCGAGTAAAGGTTTTTATCGGCGGCACGTAAAAATTCTCGGAATGTTTGTCCCTTTTTAAGCTGAGCGATACCAATACTGACCGTGATTTTAATATTTTGTTGGTGCGTTCTAAAGACGGTATTTTCCACACTTTTACGGATGGACTCGGCAAAGTCGAACGCCTGTGTGGCGGAATGCTCGTTAAGCACAATAAGAAACTCTTCCCCACCAATCCGATAAACATTGTGGCTTTGAATGCAATATTGCAGCAATTCGGCAATTTCAACCAATACTTGGTCGCCAACATCATGCCCAAATTCGTCGTTTACGCTTTTAAAATGGTCAATATCAAGGATTAATAAGCGTGTTTCTTCTTGTGCGGATTGAAACGAGTCGTCTGACTGCTTGTTGAACCCGTCAAAAAAAACCTTTAATGCATGACGATTTTGCGCCCCCGTAAGAGGGTCTTGAAAGGCCATTTTGTAGAGCAATAGGCTACTTTTTGCGTATTGAGTTTCATACAAATAGCAAATGGCATAAGAGAAAAAATAGGCAAGTACGAAATTAAGAACCGATCGGTATGGAAGATAGTTTTCGGTTGCAGATTTCAGAAACAGCATCGTCAGTACGGGAAACGACAAGACTATGGTAAAGACTAATCCCTGTTTGGCTCCGGCCAACAAGCAGTACAAGGGAGGTAGGAGTAGCAGCCAGTAGATGGAGCCTGCTCTTAAATCCGCTAAGTAAAAGGCGGAAAATGTGGTCACGGTCAGGGAAAAGATCAGAGCAAAGCGGTGCCATTTTTCGATCTTTTTTTGCTGGGCAGCGGCAAAAAAATAAAGACTCAAAGCTCCGAAAATACCGTCTACCATACCGATAGTGATTTGGTCTAACAGGGCAATGTTCAGAAAACAGAAGAAAAACATGAGACCGCTACTGGTTAGACTTAACCATTTATGCAGAGTGTCTCTGGTTTCCAACAGTAAGAAGTTTGTTTGAGTCGTCATATTGCCATTTTCTGCATGTAAAATAATCAGTAAAGGATTTTGAGCGACATATTCTCTCTTAAAAATATAGATGAGTTAGATTTATTTTAGTAACAATTTGTTATCAATCGCAGTGAAGTCATCGGCCGCCTGAATCAAAGATTGCGCTGTTAACGATTCCACACCGTACACCTCAACTTTGGTATGATATTTTTCCCTGAGAGTGGACACAAGAATGTCAAAATCGCCATCGCCCGACAACAGCACCAAGACATCGCTATCTTTACCGTGTTCTATGCCATCGATGGCGATACCTACATCCCAATCACCTTTGGCGGAGCCATCAGAGCGTTGAATAAAGGGCTTTAGCTTTACTTCAAAACCGATGGCTCTGAGAATGTTTTGAAACTGACGTTGTTTTTCATCGCCTCTGTCTATGGCGTAGGCAATGGCTTTGACCACATGACGACCTTCGGTGGCTTGTTGCCAAAAGCGGTTGTAGTCGAAAGAGCGCCCAAAGGCTTGTTTCGTGGTGTAATAGACATTTTGCACATCGACTAAAATAGTCACATTGGTCATGGTATTCCCAAGTTGTATGAGTGAAAAAGAGAAGAAAATAACACGTTACAAGTATTTGTATTGAAAAGAAATCATAAAACGAGACAAGGCAAGGGCGATAAATTTTAAAATATCCCCATTATGCTTATCAGACACATTTTTATGGAATAACGGAGTGACTCATTATGTCAGGATTTGAACCCGATCATCAGTTTAGGTCCCTTACACCGAGGGAAGAGAATGCCAAAAGCAATGTGGTGATCGCGTATATTTTTATGTTGTTAGGTATCTTTACAGGAGTGTTTTGGCTGATTGGCGCGATTTGGGCCATGGTAAAAGTAAGCGACGCTCGCAGCACAAAGTTTGAAGACCATTACGCAAATATTATCAGTACTTTTTGGTGGGGGATTTTCTGGGGGATCATTGGGGTAGTACTCGCCTTATTTTTTATTGGCTACTTCATCTTGTTCGCTGTCTGGGTGTGGTCGATCTTTAGAATGGTAAAAGGGATTGCCAGAGCCACGTCGAATCAGTCGTACCGTGACATGTTCAACCCCTTTTAGGCGAAGTGAATCATCAATGGCTCTGTCTAGTTAATGGCTCTGTCTAGTTAATGGCTCTGTCTAGTTAATGACTCTGTATAGTGATTCGGTTGTTTTTATAGAGCGAGCCCTCGCTTGCTAGTAACGTCAGCTCTTTGACACTAATAGGCGAGGAAGGCAACAAAGACAGAGTCAGCTGCTTAGGGGTCTCTAAAAAAGTTTGTACCGACGTTGCAATCTGCTTGGCTTCTGGTGAGTTAGCAGGCGCTAATCCTAATGCTTGACTGGCGAACATCAAGGCACCCTCTAACTCTACCGGATTGCTTTGGTAAGAACCTGAGGGCGGAAACAAGCGGTGGATTAAACCGGACTCTTCGTATTGTATCTCTAAAGATCGCAATTCAATGGCGTCACCATAAATAATGGGTAGCGCTTCTGGTTGACCTAGCGCGAAGGACGCGAGTATGTCAGAGCGAAGGTCTGATGGTGTAAATTCATGATCTAACAGACGAATGTTAGACATTAGTGTCAGCTTACCGGCATCTTTTATGTCTAGTTTGAGCTCAGAAACGATGCCTTCGTCTTGAATGGTGGAAGAAAAAGAGCCTTTGCCCAATAGTGTGTCCATCCCTGCTGAGCGCATTAATGCTCTCGTTTCCCTTGATAAGCTATCAATGGGGCTTTCCTGTATCCAGAAATCAATGTCTAGATTGGGGTGCTTAATAAGATAGCTATTGAAGGAAATGCGCGCGAATATGAGTATTGGCGAGTTCTCTTCGCCAATTTTTACCCCTTCAAGTGACGGTGTCAGAGTAAAAGGATTAAAATAGACTTGCTGATAATGCACAAATTGGCTCAGCCCCGTGCGCTCTAATTGTTCTTGGATTTTTTGTTCGGCGTATTGTGCACCGTAGCGTTGAACCACATACAGTCCTAGTATGGCGAAACAAGACAGTAAGATAAAATACGTTAGGACCTTGCCTAAAAGAGTTTGAAACTTTGAAGTTGTGTTCAATGTCATAGTCCAGTCTGAAAATTAACGGGCGAAACGGGTCAACTAATGCATGATGGTCATTCTGTCGTTAGGCGAGATTCTATCGGAAAATGCGTATCATGGACAAAATTTAGCTTTTATTTATTCACAAGGAGTGCGTTATTTCATCTTTGATTCCCTCACAAGAGGATTTATGGTTTCTGCCATTAGGCGGCACGGGCGAGATCGGCATGAACATGAACCTTTATGGCCACGATGGTCAATGGCTAATGGTTGATTGCGGTGTGTCCTTTAACGAGCCGCTCACGCCGGATGATCTGCGCACGGCCGAAATTGTTTGCGCTGATCCGCGTTTCATCACCGAACAAAAAGAACGTTTGGCTGGCATTGTTATTACCCATGCCCATGAAGATCATGTGGGCGCTTTGCCTTTTTTGTGGCGGCGTTTTAAATGCCCTGTTTACACGACCGCCTTCACAGCAGAAGTGTTGCGTCGAAAACTGGCCCAAGTCGGCTTAACCGACCAAGTGCCGATTATTGAAGTGAAAGCAAACGAAACCAAAAAAATTGGCGTCTTCAATGTCAAATGGTTGGAATTAACCCATTCTGTACCAGAGCCCTATGCGATGACGATCGACACGCCTGTCGGTAAGATTTTTCATACGGGGGATTGGAAAATCGACAAAAAACCGATTTTAGGCGAGGCTTTTTCTCCAGCCGCGTTTAAAGCCTTGGCCAAAGAAAACATTCTTGCCATGGTATGCGACTCCACCAATGCACTCAAAGACGGTTTTTCACCCTCCGAAACCGACTGCTATCAGGGGCTATTAACTACCATAGCGGCAGAAAAAAACCGCGTTGTGGTGGGATGTTTCAGCAGCAATGTTGCGCGTTTAGTGGCATTAGGACAAATCGCCAAAGAGACGGGGCGATATCTTGCTTTGATTGGACGATCGCTGACCAACATGGTCAGTGCGGCGCGTGTAACAGGCCATTGGCCGGAGGGGTTGCCGATTATCGACGCCGCGCACCTAGGGTATCTACCAAGGGAAGAAGTGTTGGCCGTGGCAACTGGAAGCCAAGGCGAACCAAGAGCAACCCTGAATCGACTGGCGGCGGATAATTGTTTTGATTTGAGTCTTGAAGCCGATGATTTGGTGATTTTCAGTGCCATGCGTATTCCGGGCAACGAGCAAGCGATTGATCGACTGGCCGAGCAGTTTAAAGGTCGAAAAATTCGCACCTTGCAAGCCCATGAAACTGACTTAACCATTCATGTGAGCGGACATCCTTGTCGCGAAGAACTCAAACAGCTTTATACCTGGGTGCAACCACAATTGGCCATTCCCGTTCATGGCGAGCCAAAACATCTGGATGCTAACGCCGATGTCGCCAAACTCAGTCATGTGCCCAATCAACTGGTTGGTCGAAATGGCGACTTATACCAGCTTGCGCCAAACATGAGTATTCGACGTCAGCAAGTAAAAGTCGGCCGGATTGCATTGCTAAGGTAGTAAAAGTCCGATTAAGGTTTAGTGCTGATATCATGGCAATTATAAAAGGGCTTCTGACTGACCTTGGCTTTCGAAAATAGAGGCCCCTTGCTCTACTAACAGATTTTTTAAGTTCTTTACCGGTAGTGATAAGTAACTGTCTTTGCGGCTAATGACATTATATTGCCTCTGCATATTAAGTTCAGGGATCGGAACTTCTTTTAGATGCAGTCCTGACGTGCTTGGAAAGTTTAAATTACGCCTTGATATAAAGCTGAGTAGATCGGTTTGCATGATGACGGATGGAATCATCAAGAGTAAATTGGTTTCAATCTGTACTTCGGGTTTGGGTAAGCCATTGAGTTCAAAGGCTCGGTCTAACCATTGTCTACTCATAACAGATGGCGGTGCTAATACCCATTTATGCTGACTAAGTTTATTTAAACTACTCTCTTCCTGAAACACTCTGTGGGAGCTATTGGCTACGACGACCATGGTATCTTGGTAGAAAGGAATCCATTCAAAGTTTTCGTGTAGATCAGCGTTTAGTCCAATGACTAAATCAATTTCACGCCTCTCCAGTTGTTCGTACAAAACGTCTGTCTGTCCTATCACGGCTTTTAATTGCACGTCAGGAAAATTTTTTGTCAGTATTTTGGTGATGGGAAGTATCAGGTGGTGAGCTGCTGTTGGAACAACGCCGAGCCTAATTTGTCCATGCTCATTACTGTCGAACTCTTTTATTTCCTTAACGATATCATTGGCGTTGTTTAGTATTTTGTGGGACCTCAGGAGCAAAAGTTCTCCAGAAGGGCTGAGTTTTATGTTTCGGCCATTCTTAATAAATAGCTGCGTATTTAGGCTTCTTTCTAGGCGGCGAACACTTTCCGTTAAGGCGGGTTGTGTTTTGTGGAGTTGAGTAGCGGCCTTACCAACATGACCTAATGTGGCAATACACTGAAAGTAATAAAGGTCTCGCAAATCTAATTGATCAAATATATTTATCATTTTTAAAAAAATAACGATTAGTATTTATCAATGATATCTAATATTAATTCTTAAAGACAGCTTAAAGAGATATACCTCTTTACTGTTAAACTTATAAAAATAATGTTTAAAAAGGTCACACCATTATGTCATTGCTTAAAACTGTCCTCACAGGAGCAGTCTTTTCGTCTATGTTTGTCTCCTTAGGCGCTAATGCTGCAAATTATCCAACACATCCTATCACTATGGTTGTTCCTTACGGTGCAGGTGGAACTACGGATATTTCTGCTCGTAAGCTTTCCAGTTTGGCTGAAGCTGAGCTAGGGCAGCCTATCGTTGTTGAGAACCGCCCAGGTGGCAGTGGCACCAACGCTATGCGTGCTGTGGCTAACGCGAAAAAAGATGGTTATACGCTGATTGCAACGACCTCTTCCCCTCTGTTTGTCACGCCGGCTGTTCGTCCAGTTGGTTATGATTCTGTGAAAGATTTTACGCCAATCCTCAATTATTCAGGTCCATATCATGGCGTGTTGGTGCAAGCTGATAGTCCGTACAAATCTTTTGATGAATTAATGGCCGCTGCTAAGTCTGGCACATCTATTAGCTATGGTACGGCTGGTGCCATGGGCGGACCACATTTGTCCTTTGAATTAATTGCCCGTGAAAATAAAGCCAAACTTAAACATGTACCTTTCAGTGGTGCGGGGGCGGCAACAGCGGCATTGTTAGGTGGTCATGTTGATGTGGCACTTGTGCCTGCTTATCGTGATCTGGTTTTAGATTCAAAACTCAGATTGTTAGGCGTGTTAGATGACAGTCGTGACTCAGACTTTACATCTGTTCCAACGCTAAAAGAGGCTGGATACGATGTTGAGTTCCCGTCCGTGGTTGGTGTGATGGCGCCAGCTGGAACAGATCCTAAAATCGTTGCCAAGCTTGAAGCGACTTTTACAAAAGTGGCTAACTCTGACGAATTTAAAGAGTTTATGACTAAGTTAAATCAGCCAGTTAGGGTAATGACGGGTAAGAAACTCGGGGAAACTATTAAGATGAACCTTGAGACTTTTCGTGAAGTTGCTAAAGAGTTGAGTCAGAAGTAATGAATTTGTCCATTTCAAAGCTATTGGCAAAAAGTGGCTTGCAGTCACTTATTTGTCTGATGTTAGCTGTTTTCGCAGGGCTGGGACTTTGCTTGCTTGATTCGCAAGTGCAAGTCTTTAGCTTTGGTGATTCTTCGTTCGATGCACGGTTTTTTCCGCGCATCGTGCTTGTTCTCATTCTGGTTTTAGCTTTGTTGTCAGGCATAGCTAGAGCGAAAAAAATGGATGAGCCAATTGGCTCTGTTGTCGGATGGGGACGGGTGTTTCTTGTTGTTGGGGTTATTAGCTTGGCATTATGGTTTATGCTGAGTGTTGGCTTTTTACTTAGCGCATTTGTGGTCGCTAGTGTGACAGCGTTTATCCTTGGTGAGCGAGATATTAAGTTATATGTCGGCCTCCCTCTTATTATTGCTGCAATCGTAACCTTTGGGGCCAAATTTGGCCTCACCATTCCTTTACCATAATCCTGTAAGCGGAGTTTTATTAACATGTTACTTGATGCTTTGAATGCATTAATGGATATCTGGGTATTGGTTGCCGCGGTTGTTGGGATAGTAACGGGTATTATTATTGGCGCGATTCCAGGGCTTGGGCCGACTATGGCTATTGCTCTCTTGATTCCAGTTACTTTTACTATGCCTCCAATACCAGCGATTACCTTGTTACTTGGTGTTTATCAAGGTGCGATTTTCGGTGGTTCAATTTCTGCGATCTTATTAAATGTGCCTGGTACACCTTCTTCTGCTGCGACAGCTATTGATGGCCATGCTATGGCCAAAAGAGGAGAGGGTGGACGTGCTTTACGTATTGCGCTTTATGCCAGTGTAGCGGGCAATATATTCAGTTGTCTCGTTTTGATTGTATTGGCGGAGCCGCTTGCCTCTATGGCGTTGAATTTTGGCCCAGCTGAAATGGCCGCGCTGATGTTTTTTGCCCTTCTTGTCATTGTCTTGTTCGGTGGCGGGGTTCGTTTAGATGCAGCCTTGATGGTGTTACTAGGCGTGTTTGCTGGCATCGTAGGGTTAGACCCAATCGAAGGGACGCCACGTTTTACCTTTGATAGTTTTGCAATGGAGAACGGTTTGCAGCTGATTCCTGTATTGGTTGGGCTGTTTGCTATGTCTGAAGTGTTTCTGAAGTTGTTTGAGCGTCGCAGTGCAAATCAAGGGGACATGGACATACCGGAAATTTTGCCAAGCAAGGTGCGTTTTATTGATATGTGGCGCATGCGAGCGACTTTGCTTTGGTCATCTTTGATTGGCACTTTTGTGGGAATTTTGCCTGGTATTGGCTCGACCGTTCCTGCGTTTATGAGCTATAGCTTAGCGCGAGCTCGTTCAAAACAGCCGAATAAATTTGGTGAAGGGGCGGATGAAGGTGTTGCGGCTCCAGAGGCAGCCAATAATGCGGTGACGGGTGGTGCGCTGATACCAACCTTGGCTTTGGGGATTCCAGGTGATGCAGTGACGGCGGTGATTCTTGGTGCCTTTATGTTGCAAGGGTTAGCACCGGGACCATTTTTATTCCGTGATTATGGAATTGAAGTGTATGCCATCTTCGAAGCTCTGATCTTGTCCTCAATCCCAACCATTATTTTTGGTTTGTTGCTGTTTAAAATTGCAGTGCATGTCATACGCATTCAGCCGCGCCATTTGTTCCCAACCATCACCATACTGGCTTTATTGGGCGCCTTTTCCGTGAACAATAGCCTAGTTGATGTTTGGGTTATGTTAGGGGCGGGTTTTGTTGGATTTCTTTTACGTCGTAGTGGTTTTCCATTGCCTCCGCTTCTTATTGGGTTGATTCTTGGTACACCTCTTGAACAAAGTGTTCGCCAAGCTTTGTTAACCAGTAATGGCAGTTTGGATATTTTCTGGCACTCAAATATTGCTTTATCAATATTTGCTTTAACGGCAATTTGTATAGTGATCAGTGTAGCGATTTCAGTATTTAAAAATAAGCGTCATCAAGGGTGGTCTGATGTCTGATTTCATCCTATGTGATAGCCACATGCATGTTTTTAGACATGATGGGGTGATCAAATCTTCTAAGTATGTTGCACCTGCGAAAGATCTGTCTGATTTCATTATAGAGGCAACCACAAAAGACATGGGTCGAGCTGTGGTTATACAAGCGTCTATTGATGGAACGGACAATTCTAGGTTGCTAAAGACGCTGTTACATCACGATCAATTGTCGTTACGTGGTGTCGCCATGATTGATGAGCAAAGTGGCGATCTTGAGACACTTGCCCGTGCAGGAGTGCGGGCGCTGAGGGTTCAGGATAGGACACGGCTTGGTATTAATGATCTAGACCGCTTGCCAGAGCTTGCTGCAAAAGGGGCTGAAGTAGATTGGCATGTGGAAATTAATACCGAACCGGCTCGCTATGATCGCCTGAGATCGCTTTTGAACAGGCTTCCTGCTGGCCAATCGGTAGTGCTCGATCATTTTGGGCATTGCGATCCGCTTGACCTCGAGCAACGCACTCAGCTATGTCGTTTGCTTGATACGGGGCGCGTATGGATCAAGCTGGCGCCGACTCGGGTGAGCCAGCAAGTTGGTCGCTACCAAGATTTAACCTCCATCGTTCAGACTTTAGCGGGTCAATATACGGAACGTTGTCTGTGGGGCAGTGACTGGCCTCATGTGATGACGGCGGAACCTTTACCCAAAACCACTGACATGCTGAATTTTTATAAAGATGTGCTGACGACTGAACAGTTTATTGCCTGTTTCAGTCGCAATCCAGCCACGCTTTATCGATTTTAGATAGCACAAAGCGCGGTTGCGTTTAAAGGAATCGAATGTCTCATTCTTCTAATTCAACTCATCAAGACAAAATGTTGGAAGCTTGGCAACAACGCATGTTGGTTAACTCGCCAAACCCTAATCCTAACAAGGAATGGCTGTCACAAGTGGAAGAGGCGCCATTATTTCCTGAATTACCGATAGTCGATGCACATCATCATCTATGGGATCGCTCTGGATTTCGGTATTTATTGGAAGAATACGCGGATGACATCGGTTTTAGTGGCCGCAATGTGGTGGCTTCTGTTTTTGTGCAATGCCGCTCCATGTATCGCCAAGATGGGCCGGAGAGGATGAAGCCGGTTGGAGAAGTGGAGTTTGTCCGTGGCATAGCAGCGCAAGCTCGCAGTGGTTATTACGGCAAAACAAAAGTGGCTGCGGCCATTGTTGGTGGTGCGGATTTGTTATTAGGGCAAGAAGTCGTGCCTGTACTGGATGCCATGCAAGAAGCAGGAGGGCATTTGTTTAAAGGCGTGCGAACGCCTGTTGCTGCACACTCTGATCCTGTTATTCGTTCCAACCCTGTGCCAGTGCCAGAAGGGCTTATGCTCACAAAGGCGTTCATCGCTGGGGCTGAGCAGTTGGTGCAGCGAGACCTATTATTGGATTTGTGGGTGTATCAAATCCAATTGACGGAAGTGTCTAGGCTAGCAAAAGCCCTGCCTAACCTAAGGATTGTCATCAACCATGCCGGTGGTCCATTAGGTCTTGGGTCGTATCAATTTGATCGCGAGCGGCATTTTGCTGATTGGCGAACTGCGCTTACTGAATTGGCGGATTGCCCTAATGTGTTTATTAAATTGGGGGGCTTTGGTATGCCGATAATGGGTTTTGAATTCCATTTAAAATCGCGTCCGCCTACTTCGGTTGAGTTGGCTAGTTATATCGCTCCTTATATCAATACTTGTATTGAGTTGTTTGGTCTTGAGCGTTGTATGTTTGAGAGCAATTTTCCAGTTGATAAAGGCAGTTATTCCTATGGTGTGTTGTGGAATGCATTTTGTCGAGTCGCTGAGCACTGGACTGTTCAAGCTCGAGATCAAGTGTTTCAGGCAACCGCAAGTCGCCTATACCAAATCGATAGAGAAAAATGATTCTAGTAAGTGTTTTGTAACAAGGTAAGACAGTAAAAAAATGGGCATGAATGAAGTCATTTACTGCCTGATTATTCACATAAAATAAATCTAAAAGGTGAAACATGAAAAAACTGAAACCAACTTCGATGATCTCTGCAATAGTATTGGCTACCTCGCTCTCTGCCTCTTTGAGTTTTGCCAGCGAATACCCCGAAAAATCGGTGGAAGTGGTGGTGGGCTATTCTGCTGGTGGCGGAACAGATGTCATGGCACGAACCATTGCTACGCATTTGGAAAACTATCTTGGCAAAGACGCGGCATTGGTGGTGAAAAATTACCCTGGTGCAGGTGGTCAAATCGGTTTCACAAAAGTGGCGACATCAGATGCAGATGGTTATACCTTAGGCACAATGAATCTTCCGGCTGCATTAGCTTTGACTTATGATCTTAAAGCCGATTACGACGCTGACAGTTTTACGTGGTTGGCGAATTTTGTTTCCGATCCTAATACCTTGGTGGTTAGTAAAGACTCTGGCATCACGTCTGTTGAGCAGTTAATTCAAGTCGCACAGCAGAAGCAGGGAGCGATGACGGTAGGCTTGGCAGCACTCGGTGGCAATGATCACTTTTCGGCGATTCAATTTGCTAAAGCGGCCAACATCAAGCTAATTCATGTTCCGTTTAAAGGCGCAGCCATGGCTCGCACTTCGATTATGGGTGGACATGTCAATATGGGAACCATGGCATTCAGTCAAACGGTTGGTTTTGATAACGAGCTTCGTGTCTTAGCCGTCCTATCCGATGAGCGTTTGCCCCAAGCGCCAAATATTCCAACCGCTAAGGAACTTGGTTACAACGTGGTCATGGGATCCTATCGTGGTTTGGTAGCTCCTGCTGGTCTGCCTGAAGCTACTCTTAAAAAGTTAAAAGTAGCGCTTGATAAACTTTCAGAGGATCCTGAATTTCTTGAGGATATGAAAAACCGCGGCACGCCTGTTCAATACAATAGTGGTGTTGCTTATGAATCTTTAGCGAAAGAGCAAAATGAAATCGCCAAAAAGATTTGGCAAGAAACGCCTTGGAAATAATTTACCGTTAAAGCTAGACGAGGGTTTTGCCCCAAGGTCCTCGTTTTGTTCATCAGATCTTCTTTAAGCCATCCCATTGACTCTTGGAATCCCCTGAGGACCGCATTGTTCTGCCAGATGATTATGTAACTCTTCGATAATCACTTTTCTAGGGTTGTTGAGGCGTTCCACTATGCCTATTTTTCGTGAAATTTGTGGTGAGCCAAATTCGATTCTTTTTAGGCTGGCCATTTCTGGCTCCTGAAGAAACATATGCGGAACAATGGTTATGCCTAAGCCGCTGCGAACACAGGTTATGAGCGCATTGATAGTATCCATCTCTGCGACATCATTGGTAATCACGCCCAAAGCTGAAAGCTCGGTATCAATCACATTTGCCAAGGGGACTGCACTTTTAAAGCGAATGAAAGGGTACTCATTGAGCATTTCTTTCAGCGGGAGTACTGCCATATCTTCTGGTAAAACCACCCAAAGTGGCTCGTCTAAAAATGGCTGCCAATTCAAATGCTGAGGAATGCTAATGTGCTCAGCAATGATGGCGGCATCCAAGTGTCCTGATGCGACATCTGAAACTAGTTGAGAAGACAAGCCGATGCGCAGATTTGTTTTTAAATCTGGGTATTTTGAACGCATTTTGACCATAGCACCTGGTACAACATTGACCGCGCTTGAGCGCACAGAACCAATCATCAAGGTTCCAGAGATTAAATCTCCTCGTAAAGAGAGCTTGGTATCTTCTTCCAATCGCATGATTTTGTTTGCCATTTCAACCACTTGCAAGCCTTGTGGTGTGAAAGTGGGTGGGCGAGTGCTCCGATCAAATAACTCTGTTCTAAGTTCTTGTTCTAAAGAAACAACTTGCTGGCCAACCGCGGCAGCGGTCAAATTTACTTTCTCTGCGGCTTGAGAAAAAGTGCCGTACTTGTGGATAGCAAGCAAAGTTTTCAGATGTCTTGTGTTCATATATAAAGAAAACCTTTATTAAAGGTAAAGAATTATTCGATATATTAAAGCAAATCTTTTTTGTAGTCTATTTGTATAAGTTTTAAAGCGTTTTTACATAACGTTCTAACGTTTTCTCTAACAGCTTTTCTATACGATGATAAAAACAATATGACAACGAAAAATATCCTTGTTACGGGCCCTAATTTGGCGCCTAGTGCGATAAAATTTTTAGAGGAAAAGGGTTATACCCCTATTCATACTCCTCCTTATGCGGACAGCGAAGTGATTGCTGGTCTACTCCGTGAAACGCAAGCGGTCGGTATTATCTCCCGGATGGGACGACTAGATGCTGATACCCTCAATGCGGGTCTTCCTTACTTAAAAGTCATTGCCAAACATGGTGTCGGTGTAGACAACATAGATATTGAAGCCGCTGCGCAACGTAACCTTCCGGTAGTGGTGGCTACGGGGGCAAATGCAATATCTGTGGCTGAGCACTCCATTGCATTGATGCTTTCTACGGTGAAGCGAGTGTTGCCTCTAGATAAGAGTCTTCGAGCAGGTCGCTGGGAAAAACCTGGGTTCTCTGGTGTTGAACTGGCGAATAAAAATATGGGCTTATTTGGTATGGGGGCAATCGCCCAAGCCACAGCGAAGATGGCGAAAGGTTTCGGACTGAACTTATTTGGTTATGACCCATATGCCAATGATGCTGTGTTTGCTGAATATGGCGTAACCCGCTGTGACAGCATTGAAGCCTTGCTCGAGAAAAGTCATGTGCTAAGTCTACATTGCCCTTTAACCGAGCAAACTCGCGCGATTATTAATGCCGAAAATATTGCCCGTATGCCAAAGGGCAGTTACATCGTGAATACCGCTCGTGGTGGTTTGATTGATGAAGCGGCCTTAGTTGCCGCAATTCAATCTGGTCATCTTGCTGGTGCAGGACTTGACACCTTTGCGGTAGAGCCACCAACAGCGGATCACCCATTTCTAAAAGAAGAGGCCATTGTTGTGACCCCACATATTGGTGGTGTGACAACAGAAGGTAGTACTCGTGTCAGTGAAGATGCCGTTGCGGGTGTCGTGGCGATTGTTGAGGGTGGCCGTTTACCTGCACATCGCATTATTAACCGCAAATTGTTAGCAGACCCAGCACAGTTTGTGCAGCAAGGAGAATAAAAATGTCTATTGGTTTTCAAATATTGAAGCGTGAGCGTAAAGCGTCAGAAGAAATGATTAAAGCCTTTACAGGTCTTCCTGTGGCAAACGTTTCTGACTCAATGAACCGTATTTTTGCTGCGGGCCCGACACTGCGCCCAATGCACGCGTCTGGCGCCATGATTGGTTCTGCTATCACAGTGAAATCTCGCCCAGGTGATAACTTGATGCTGCATAAAGCCATTGATATGGCTGAGCCAGGCGACGTGATTGTGGTTGATGCAGGTGGTGATTTAAGCAACGCCTTAATGGGGGAGCTGATGTTGGCTCACGCTATTAATCGTGGTGTTGCTGGCTTTGTACTTAACGGCGCTATCCGTGATTTGGATGCCTTTGTAGCAAGCAACCTGCCGACATTCGCAGCAGGTGTAACCCACCGTGGTCCATACAAAGATGGCCCGGGTGAAATCAATGTGCCGATCAGTATTGATGGCATGGTAATTAACCCAGGCGACATCGTGATTGGTGATTGTGATGGTGTTTTAGCCGTGCCACTAGAGCATGCAGAAGCCATTCTAGCCAGCACAATGGAAAAACAAGACAAAGAAGTGAAGCAAATGGCCGCAATCAAAGCGGGTACGAATGATCGTAGCTGGGTTGATGTGGCTCTTAAAGAAAAAGGCTGCAAATTCCCAGAATAAGCAGCAAGTTATTAGTTGGTCGTTTTAGTTAAAAGGGCTAGCTATTAGCGTGTTTGAGTCTGAGTAAAGACTCAAACATTCAGGGGGATCGCTCCTAATTAAATTTAAAAACCTCGGAGAAGACGCATGTTCAATTATAAAAAGAAAGCTGCGCTTATGAGTGCCTTGTTATTCGCATCGGGTGCTGTATTGGCTGATTACCCAGAAAAAACCATCACTTTAATCGTTGGTTTTTCTGCGGGTGGTGGTACGGATGTGATGGCACGTAATATTGCCCCATATGTTGAAAAATACCTTGGTAATGATGCCAGCATAGTCGTTAAAAACGTTCCTGGTGCTAGTGGGCAGATTGGTATTACCGAAGTCGCCCATTCTGATCCTGATGGCTACACCATTGGTACCTACAACCTTCCTGGTATGATGGCGCGCACATTAGATAGAGATACTAAATATTCAGCAGACAGTTTTACTTACCTTGCCAATATCGTTAGCGATCCAAACGTTATCGTGACTTCTAAAAAATCTGGGATTACTAATGCCAATGAATTTATTGAAGCGGCTAAAAAAACGCCAAAATCTATTACCGTTGGCATGTCAAGTCTAGGTGGTGATGATCATCTTGGTCTAACTAAGTTTCAAAATATCACCAATACAGAATACACCATCATTCCTTTTAAAGGCTCTTCTGGTGCACGTACCGCAGTAATGGGTGGGCATGTTGCCGCTGCCGTTTTGAATATTTCTGAAGTGGCGGCTTTTAAAGATGAGTTGAATGTCATTGGTGTTGCCCAGGCAAAACGTTCTGAGTTTGCTCCAGATGTTGAAACCTTTAAAGAGCAAGGCGTGGAGTTTTATAACGGCGCATTGCGTGGTTTTGTTGCACCGGCAGGTTTACCAAAAGAGGTAGAGTTAAAACTTCTAGAGGCGTTTAACCGTGCGGCCAACGATCCTGAATTATTAGCCAAAATGAAGGCAACCGCTAACCCTGTTGAGGCGTCTATCGGACCTGATTTTAAACTGCTAAATGATGAATTGTATAAATTGGCGAAACAAGCGTGGGAAACCACACCTTGGAAATAACGTACAGAGTGCGGAGGATTGCCTCCGCACCATAATTTACCTAATAGGTAGTGGCTTGTGATGAATAATAACAATACAAATCCATTGTTGCGGCCGATGATAGTAATTGCATTTTGCATTCTTATCGCATCAGCTGCGTTCCTTCTCCCAGCGTTAGAGCTGACAGGTAATGCTTCCTTGTTACCCGTTGCTATGCTTATCGCGCTGATGGTGTTGTCCGTTATCTTGGTGATAACAGATATTAAAAAGGCTCGAACGAATAAGACGCCTAATAAACCAGCTCTTCAATCCCCAGGACGTGTATTTGGTGCACTACTATCGGTTTTTGTATTTGTCACCAGTGTCGATCTTTTCGGGTTTTATTTGGCTACCGCTATTTTTGTGCCAGTGGCTGCGTATCTTTTTGGTTGTCGAAGCCTAAAGGTTTTGGTGGCTTCTGATGTGATTGTTGTTGCTGGTATTTATTTAATCTTTGGCATGGCGATGGCTAAAGATTTTCCTATGGGTTCCATTTGGTAGAGGTGACAGATTATGTATATGGATCTAATTTCAGCTCTTCCGAGCGTACTCACGTTTGATAATTTTTTTGCCGTTGTTATTGGTGTTCTATCTGGTATTGCTGTAGGGGCTATGCCGGGCCTTAGTGCAACGATGGCTATCTCTGTTTTGGTGCCTTTTACGTTTGGCCTAGACCCATTGGTGGCATTAGGATTGATGGCCGGTATTTACAATGGTGCTATGTACGGTGGTGCGATTCCAGCAGTATTGCTGCGTATACCGGGCACACCTGCTGCAGTAGCAACCAGTTTTGATGGTTACCCTATGGCCCAACAAGGTCGTGGTGGTTTTGCATTACAGGTTGCGGTGGTGTCTTCCGCTATTGGTGGTATTGCTAGTGCTCTAGCTTTGATGTTGCTTGCGCCACCGCTAGCAAAAGTAACGCTATTATTTGGGCCTTCAGAAGTTTTTTGGATCGCTGTATTTGGTTTGTGCAGTATTATCTTCTTGCTAGGTGAAAGTCCAATAAAAGGTTTGATTAGTGCTTGCTTTGGTATTTTTGTCTCCATGGTTGGTGCTGATCCTATTACCAGTGAAGACCGTTTTACTTTTGGACAGCTTGAGTTGCTAGATGGCATCAACATGGTTATTTTGTTAGTTGGTCTTTACGCCATGCCACCGGTAATCGACTTGCTTGAGCAGCCACTAGAAACGAAAGAAGCGGGTAAAGCGCTCAAAACAGAATCCTTGATACGCAGCTTGCCGAAAATGTTCCGCTTCTGGAAAACTTGGCTTCGTTCCTCTTTCATTGGGATCTGGATTGGTATTTTGCCAGGTGCTGGCGGTTCAATGGCAGCCTTCATGGCTTACAATGAAGCGCGCCGTACAAGCAACAATCCAAACGAGTGGGGCCAAGGTGAACCTGAAGGCGTTGCCGCAGCTGAAACGGCGAATAATGCTGATACTGCATCGGCACTTATCCCTGCATTGACGCTAGGTATTCCAGGTACTGCAGTCGCCGCGGTGATGTTGGGCGGTCTATTAGTACATGGTTTACAGCCAGGTCCAATGTTATTCCGCGATAATCCGGATATTGTTTTCGGTTTTATGTGGCAGTTCTTGTTCGGTGCTATTTTGTTGATTTTCCTTGGTGGTTCATTAGCAACCAATAGCTTCTCCCATCTATTAAAACTTCCTCGTCCAGTATTGGGATCTATCATCATTGTGTTGATGTTTATCGGGGTGTACTCAATTAACGAACGTATGTTCGATGTTTACCTAATGTTGGGATTTGGCCTAATTGGCTATGTCATGGATAAGTTTAAATTTCCATTACCTCCTGTGGTATTGGGTTTGATCTTAGGTGGCTTTGCTGAAGAAAACCTACGCTTAACGCTGTTGATTGGTCAGGGACAATGGTCTGCATTATTTGCTAACACTACGAGCTTAGTGTTGGTGGCTATGACTGTCGCGGTCGTTGTTGGCCCTATGATCAAGCGCCGTCTTGTCAGAAATCGTCAATCTAAGGGGGAATGAGCATTGAGTTGGTAAGGGCTAGCTTCTAAGTGAGGTGGCCCTTGCTTTAGTTAATGGTCAAGCACCTTTCCTAGTTTTGTTAACAATAATAAATAGAGCGAAAATGCTACGGAGACTTATATGACTTTAAAAATGATTGTTGCCAGTGCCATTATGGCTTGTACTGTTGCTGCTCATGCTACTAGTTGGACTGGTTATACTTATTCATCAGTATCAACGACGGCGGCGGTGAAAGGTATGAATCGCATTAGTGAGCGCGTTGCTGCTGAGACTAATGGTGATTTAGATATCAAAATTCATCTCGGTAAAACCCTGCAAATTAAATCCTCTGATATAACTCAAGCAGTAGGCGATGGTATTGTAGATTTTGCCGCGGACTTCTTCTTTTCTGGTAACGTACCGATTGCTCGCGTACTGAATCTGCCAATGTTAATTAATAATGATCAAGAGTGGCAAAAAGCCTATGCGGCGATGCAACCCATGCTTGAAGAAGCCTTCGCGCAGCAAGATGTTGTGTTACTAGGAGGTTACCGTTATCCACAGCAGGTCTTTTTTACCACTTTCCCGGTTAATCAGTTGACTGATATCAAAGGTCGTAAAATCCGTGTGACCTCACCGGAGCAAGGCCATTTTGTTGAAGCTTTTGGTGGTTTGCCTATCACTCTATCAGGCAGTGAAGTGCCTACCGCCCTTGAGCGTGGCGTGATTGATGGAGTGTTGACAGCCAGTGCTGGTGGTGCGAAGACGTGGCATGAGTTCTTATCAAATAATTACCGTTTTGCTGTGAATTATGGCAACTCCATGATCATTGCAAATACGGATTCGTTTGCAGATTTAGACAAGGAAGACCAAGCAAAACTCCGTACCATTGTTTCGGAAGAAGGCGAGAAAATTTCGGCCGAATTCATTGAAGATGAAAAAGCGCAAATGGCTTTTCAGCAGTCGATGGGGATGACCATTATGATGGCAGCAAACGGAGATGCCGAAAAGGCAAGTGATTTGTTGCGTCCATACTGGTCTGAGTGGGCAAAAGAGAATGGCCCTGAATACGAAGAAGCATTGGCATTAGTTCTAAAAGCGATTGGTAAATAATATGCATTCCGAGCAAACTTTGAAAGGTGTGGCGCCCGCTGCACCTGTTTTTAATTTTCTGGGCAAAAGCATTAATCTACTTTCTTCAGTCATGCTTTGTACTTTGGTCACACTAGTGTCACTAGAGGTTTTTCTGCGATCAGTGTTTGGTTATTCATTTGGCTTTGTTGAAGAGGTGACAGGGTATTTAGTCGTCGCGCTTACCTTATTTGGGGCGGCAATGGCTGTGCGAGCAAACTCTTTGTTCCAAGTACAAATGGTGTTCGATATCTTACCCTATAAGCTAAGAAGGTTGTTTGGTATGGCATTTACTCTGATTGCTATTGTGATTTGTGTGGTATTGGCCTTGAAGACATTCGACTTAGTAGAGAGTTCTTTTAGCCGAGGAAAGTTTGCTCCAACTGTATTGCGCACACCTTTATGGATACCGCAAACGCTTTTACCGTTAGGTTTTACTGTTATTGGGGTGTTCTTAGCGGAACATCTACTTATTCTGTTCCGTATGAAAGAAGGCCATAACTAATGGAAGGCATTTTAATATTTGGTCTTCTTGTAGGACTTATTATTGGTGGGATGTGGGTGCAGTTTGCTGTTGCCAGTGCTGGACTCGCATACCTCTGGGCAATTAAGGGCTTTGCCGGTTGGAAAGCCTTGGGTATAGTGAGCTGGGGATCTGCCAATAGCTTTACCCTTGCGGCTATTCCACTATTTATTCTAATGGCGGAAATCTTATTAGGGTCAGGATTAAGTTCTCGGCTTTACAAGGGGGTATCGCCATTCGTGCGTCGCTTACCTGGTGGTTTGTTGCATACCAATATTGCGGGAAGCGGTATTTTTGCTGCTATTTCAGGGGGCAGTGCGCCAACGGCCGCAGCGATGTCGACCGTAGCGTTGCCAGAATTGTCATCACGTGGTTATAACGTTCGTTTGGTCTCTGGTTCATTAGCGGCTGGGGGAACGTTAGGTATTTTGATCCCACCTTCGATCACCATGATCATTTATTCAACTTTTACAGAGACGTCTATTGCTCAGTTATTTTCGGCAGGTATGTTGCCGGGGATTTTGTTGGCGTTGTTCTATATGGGTTTGATTATGATTCGGTGCATTATGAATCCAAGCTTAGCGCCAGCCGATAAAAGCAAATTGACGTTTAAAGAGTTGTATACTGCTGCGCTTGATGTACTGCCATTCTTAATGCTGATTTTTATGGTTTTGGGCAGTATTTATGGCGGTATTGCCACGCCAACAGAAGCCGGAGCAGTGGGCGTTTTAGGTGCCATGCTAATCGCGGGCATATATAAACGTTTGAATCTTACTCTGCTGCAGAATGCGTTATCCCGCACGATCAAAATGAGCGGTAATATTCTTTTTATCGTTTTCACTTCCATGATTTTTGCTTACGCAACGGCCTTGTCTGGAGCGGGTGAAACCTTGGTGAACTACTTACAAGATGCTGATGTTTCACGCATTGCCTTTCTCATTATTGTGATGGTGATTTTTGCTATCTTGGGCTGTTTTATGGAAGGCCTAGGGATGATAGCGATTATTGTACCTGTGATTTTTCCTGCGTTGATCGCATTGGATATTAACCTTATTTGGTTCGGTGTGTTTGTGGTTATTTTGGTGGAGCTGGGGCAGCTCACGCCACCATTGGGAGTGATCTTGTTTGTGGTTGCTAGCTCTTCTGACAAGGTTAAAGTAGAAGATGTTGTCCTAGGAACTCTGCCATTTTTTATTGTGATAGTAGGGTTTCTTTTCCTATTAATGGCGTTTCCTGAGATTGCTTTGTATTTACCTTCATTAACAACAGGTTGATAACATGACGTATCCTCTTCTAGAACCCGCTGTATTTGATGCAGACGTTTTTACTGAGTTACCTGAATCTTTACGTCGTCCCAATGCGACTTCTTATTGGGCGACTCGTAATAAACGTGGCGCTACGGTAGACAGTTTTATTGAAGGTCCATCGTTTGACCGAGATGGCAATTTATACTTTGTTGATATTCCATTTGGTCGCATTATGCGAGCGGATCCAGTAGGAAATGTATCGCAAATTGCGGAATACGATGGTCAACCTAATGGTTTAAAAATTCATAAAGATGGGCGAATTTTCATTGCTGATTTTCAGAATGGCATCATGCAACTGGACCCAAAGACTGGGGAAGTTAAAACCGTCTTGAAGGACTGTGATTCCGAAGGCTTTAAAGGCTGCAATGATTTGCACTTTGGCCCTGATGGTTCCCTGTATTTCACGGATCAAGGCCAGACTGGCCTACATGATCCCACTGGTCGAGTATACCGTTGGCAGCCTGAGACAGGTGAATTGACTTGTCTAATTGATACAGCCCCTAGCCCAAATGGCTTGGTATTAGATGTAAACAGCCATGTTTTGTATTTAGCGGTAACACGAGCGAATGCTGTATGGCGATTACCATTATCTGAAAGTGGTCGTGTTAACAAAGCCGGCTTGTTCCTGCAATTTAATGGCGGTCGTGCGGGTCCTGATGGTTTGGCACTCACGGCTCAAAATGGTGTTGTTGTTTGTCAAACAGGCATGGGGTTGGTTTGGATTCATGATAATTTAGGGCGGCCAATTGCCATTGTTCGATCTCCGCAAGGTTTGGGTACGACTAACTGTGCTTTCGGTGGCAAAGGTTTACGCACCTTGTTTATCACTGAATCAGATACAGGAACCATCCTAAAAGTGGAGTTTCCGGAAGATCTGAATATTTCAGGATATCCCATGTACTCAGGTTATCTGGGAAGTTAATCATGATGAGCGGTGCGATTTGTACGGGCAAATGATCGTCAAATTGCCCGCTCATCTAGTTTAGCCATCCGTACGTGATGTTTGCTTTTCATTGGAAAGATTAAACGTCGGCGCAAATACCGTTTTTCCAGGTTTGCCGGGGATTTCCTTGGCAAGCCTTGGCACCAAATAACCAGGCAGTTCTGCTGCGACTTTGCCCATCAATTGTTGTGCTTCTTCAATAGCAATATCAAAGTGCGCGGCCCCTTCGACTGGGTCTAAGGTGAACATGTAGTAAGGCAAGATGCCGGCATCGAATACGGCTTCGCTCAGGTTGACTTGGGCTTCTACAGAGTCGTTAACGCCTTTCAATAACACACCTTGGTTAAGCAGAGTAACGCCCGCTCTTTTTAGCTTATAAGCGGCGTGAGCGAGTTCTTCATCCATTTCATTGGCATGATTAATATGCCACACCATGACAATGTCTAATCGACTGGCGTTAATCCACGCCAGCATGTCATCACAAACACGGTCAGGAATCACCACAGGCAAACGTGAATGAATGCGCAGGCGTTTTATTTGTGGCAGTGCATCCAACTTACGGACTTTGTCAACGAGTAGGGAATCTTTCATCATCAAAGGATCGCCGCCACTCAAGATGACTTCGTTAATTTCCGGGTGATTTTTTAAGTAGTCGATTACCGAGTCCCATTCCGCTTGCGCCAGCTGATTGTCTCCGTAAGGAAAGTGACGACGGAAACAATAACGACAGTTCACTGCGCAAGTACCCGTGGTGATCACCAATAAGCGGCGTTTGTACTTATGCACGATGGCTTTTTGCGGATTATGATCGGCTTCTTCGAGAGGGTCTTTTGTATAGCCTGCCACTTTTTGCATCTCTGCAAGGCTGGGTAAAACTTGCAACAGTAGCGGATCGTTTGGATTGCCATATTCAATGCGTGACAAATAAGGGCGAGGCACCAAGAGCTTGAAACTGTTATGTGCCTCAACGCCGTGCAAAGCAAGACTTTTTGGCAGACCTAAATGCTCAACCAGTTCTGGTAAAGAGGTGATCGCCTGTGAAAGATGTTGCGACCAGTTTAATTTGTTCTTCGTTTGAATCGGGATCACGTCAAATATCTGCAAAATTGTGTTCATTTGGGTTATGATTGCGCCAACTTATCTTGGCCTACTCGGCCAGTGGCTCTTAGAGATCTTTGCAAACGCTCTTTTTATTGGTCTATTTAAAGGCTTTAAATGACATAAAAAGAGGTTCGCAGAGATCTTGGGACTGACATGATACGCCAGTCAGAGCTTTTTCTCTAAAAATATACTGTGAGGATGTATGGCTAATATTTCTACCAGCGAAATGCGCAGCGGTTCTAAAGTAATGGTCGACGGCGATCCATGTGCGATCATTGACAACGAACACGTTAAACCAGGAAAGGGTCAAGCCTTTAACCGCATCAAGCTGCGTAATTTAAAAACCGGTCGCGTTTGGGAACGTACTTTTAAGTCTGGTGACAGCTTAGAAACGGCAGATGTTATGGATACCGATATGGAGTATTTGTACACGGATGGCGAATTCTGGCACTTCATGTCAGTAGATGGTTCATTTGAACAACACGCTGCCGATGAAACCGCGGTCGGTGAGACGATTAAGTGGCTAAAAGAGCAAGAAAGATACGTTGTTACTTTGTACAACGGTGCGCCATTGGCGGTATCTGCGCCGAACTTCATTGAACTGGAAGTAAAAGAAACCGACCCAGGTGTTAAAGGCGATACCGCGAACGGTGGCTCTAAACCGGCTACTTTAGTGACCGGTGCGGTTGTAAAAGTGCCGCTATTTATCAATATTGGTGAAGTATTACGTATTGATACGCGTACTGGCGAATACGTTTCTCGCGCAACGGGTAAATAATACCGGATGTAGCGTCATGAACAAGAAAGCCTCGATAGGAAACCATCGGGGCTTTTTTATATCAAAAGTGTTAACCCTCTCTCAGTGGTGTTTTTTTATGTAATTTGCCCTAATAAGCTGGTACTGTTTTGGCTCTTTAATCTATTTTATTTTGGGGCTGTTGCGTGATGTTGCAAGGAATTCACACCTTCCGGAGTCGAATTACTTTATTAACGGGAGGATTGTTACTGTCTCTCAGCTTAGTGTTAGTGACGTCGTCTTATTATGTAGCGTCGACCCGCCTCTCCAATGCCAGTGGTGAGTACCTGGTTGGCATTAGTCAGTCTATTTCGAACATGCTTACGGCGAATTTAATAGAGCGTGAACGGGAGATCATACTGCTGAGTAAACGGCTTTCCTTGTACCAGAGTCACAATTTGGCAGAGTTGGAGCAGACCATTAATCAGGTGAAAAACTCTTATAAACATTATGCGTGGATAGGGTTTGCCAGCCCGGAAGGGGTGGTATTAGCGTCGGGCGATGGTTTGTTGAAAGGGGCGGATGTTAGCCAACGACCTTGGTTTATTAATGGACGATCTGGTCCTTTTATTGGCGACCTCCACAAAGCTTTATTGCTCGAGTCATTGTTGCCCAAACAAGAAGATGGTGCTCCTATTCGCTTTGTGGACTTTTCAGCGCCCGTCATCAATGAACAGGGTAAATTAGAAGGCGTTGTGGCCACTCATGCGAATTGGCTTTGGGCGAAAGAGGTGTTGTCTTCTTCTTTTACGGCCGCCTCTAAAACCAAAGAAATCGACATGTTTATTATCAATAATGACGGTGATGTCTTGTATCCAGACAATCATCTTGGCGATATTTTTGTTCCTAAAACGTTACCCAAAGACGGCCAATTTGAATCCCTTATTTGGCTGGATGGCAAAGATTATCTCACCAGTACCGCATTTGTTGACTCACCTGAATCGACCAATCTAGGCTGGCGTATTGTGGTCCGTCAACCTGTTGCTATCGCCATGTCAACGGTTAACGAGTTGTATAAGCTATTACTGACGCTCGGTATTATATCTACTTTATTTTGCATGATTTTGGCATATCGATTGGCGGGGGCTCTAAGTTTTCCTTTGGAGCGGCTGGCGGGAACGGCTAATCGTATCCAACAAGGTGATAGAAATGTCACCTTTCAAGAAGACAGTCAGTCGCATGAAGTCACCAGTTTGAGTCGTTCATTACAAGACATGATGTCGTCATTATTGGATCGAGAGCAGACGCTATTGCAATTGAACACGACCCTAGAAGCAAAAGTACAATCGAGAACCGCGCAATTAGAAGCCACCAATCAATCTTTGAAAGCCATCGTCCGCCAAGATCGTTTGACCAAAGTGTACAATAGACTGGCGCTAGATGAAGAACTGCTAAAAGAATATGAATTAGCGCGCGAGTCAGGCAATCCATACGCGGTTATCATGGTAGACGCGGATCACTTTAAAAAGGTTAATGACCAGTATGGTCACACCGTTGGGGATACGGTTCTTAAGAAAATGGCTGCCGTATTAGAAAGTATCGTTGGTAGCAAGGGCATGGTAGCGCGATTTGGTGGCGAAGAATTCACAGTGCTCTTGCCTAATACGCAGATTGAGAACGCGCAACACTTGGCTGAAACGCTGCGCGAAAAAGTTGCCGATACCGAAATGTATACAAGCTTATATGTCACTGCTAGCTTAGGTGTTGCCTTGTTTAAAATGACAGACGATCATTACGAGCAAGTGCTAAATAGAGCCGATGCAGCCTTATATGAAGCGAAAGGCACGGGTCGTAACCGAGTCGTGGTAAGCGATTAACCAGCAGCAAAGTCTGTTAGGGTAGAAGGGGTTAGCACACAGCAACAATAAAAGGGAAAACAAAAGGGAAAAACGCCCCGGCTGCTGGCCAAGGTGACTAGTAAATTTGGTTGTTCAGCCGAAAGACGTGATCTGTGATAGACACGCCTTATCGGCCAAAAAACGTCCCGAATTAGTTCTGTGCAGGTCGTTGGTACCAAGGCGATACCATGTCGGTTATGCCGTATAAGCTGTTGCGTTTATTTAGCATTTGGCCACCGTCGCGGGTGATAGGTTGCCAGTTCAGGTAGCCTCGGCTGTTAGTCGGTTTAAGTGAGACAGTGTCGAATGGAATAGACAGATAAAACCCTTTGGTGAAGCTGCCTTCGCCGAAATCTTCTGCAGACATATTGGTTCGGCTGGCGTAAGCACCGATGATCATGCCGCTGTCAAATTGCTTAGAAAAGTCAAAGCGTGCGCCAACGTCGGCGGCCAGAAATTTCCCCATGTCGATACGGAACAGGGTGTCCTCTAAAAACGACCATTCAGGTTGATAATAAAAAGACAAATGCCCCGTCGTGCCTCTGGCCAGTACTTTGGTTCCATTGCCGTAGGCGTTTTCATCAGCAAAAACACCAAATACCGAGTTAGGGTCACGCTGAGAAATTGCGTTGACGTCTGCACCAATAGCCCAGTTGGAGTTCGGTTGACGATACAAGACTTCCGTGCCGAACCCAGCAAACATGGTTTCTAAATAACCACCATAAACTTGCTGATACCAATTACGTCCGTAGTGGTCAAACCAGGTCAGTTGCAGGTTATTTAAATTGGCGTCGTTGTCGCGTACATAGGCTCGCACAAGGGTACGAACACGGTAGTTAGATGTGCCGTCTGAGGGGGTGTCGAAATTCAGCTTATCGTAATTGTCTAATAGATTAATCGACACAGAGCTGGATAATTCCAGATTTCGGCTAAGCCAATATGACGCGCCCCCTTTCATGGTAAGACTGTAGATATAAAAACTTTCTGGGCCACCAAAAGATTGGCTTAAGTGCGGAGCAAAACCATAACTAAAGCGTTCAACATTGTCATACAACGGATCATCATGAATGTCTTCTGGTGGCAGCTCGATAATGGCGTCTTTAATAGAGGGATTAAAGTAATCCACCGCCGCGACTTTACGATAAGCCTGTGCTGATACCTTGGTCGACTTCACCGGAATATTTTGTGATTCTTCAATGATTTTGTAAGCGCTCACGTTGGTTGGCAAGTGGTTTGCCATGACGGCTGCGGCTCTTTCGGTGGCGACATCTCGATCACGGTATTTTGTTTGTTGTGTGACAAAGGTGACTGCGTCGTTTTGTTGATACACTCGGCTGGTTTTGTAGCCAGCTACGTCTTCTAATTCACGATCCAGAGCGGGCCAATCCACATCATTTAATGTGGCGGGTTGATCATTGCCCATCGCAGGGGGCGCGCTGTCTATCCAGGGGCTTTTCAGAGTATTAAGATTGGTGGATAACACAAAGCCCAGTGCCAGCGTCGTGCCGCGTTCATAACTTAAACGCAAATCAAAGCCATCGCTGACTTCATACACCGCCCCAAAGTTCCAAGGGCTTTTTGGTGTCATGTCCACACCGCCACGAATGACGGGAACGTCTTGGCTGTAGTCGTTGCCATCGTATTCCAGTTTTAAACGCAAAGGCTCGTAAGGGGTCTGATATTCCACCCCCGCGAACAAGGACGCTGGGCCTGTAAACCAGCGTTGGTAGTCGATGGAGCCGCCATTATCTTGAGTATCTGAAATACGTTCACAGAAGCGGTCAGCCGCATTACACAGTGGGTTACTCACGTTGCCCCGCGTACCGAAATAGCCCCAGCCTAGCCCGAGTGTAACGTCAAATTCACCATAGTGATCGGTCGAAAAGCGTTTGGTCGCCGCAAGAAATTCGCCATCAAACAGCCCAGTACCACCAAGATCGCGCAAGCCGACGGACACTTCTGGCCGCCATTGGTTTTCTCTTAATAGCCTTAACTTAGCATCAATGCCTTTATCTGCTAGTTTTGTGTCACCGCTAAAGCTTTCCCTGTCGCTGTACAGCAGATCCTCCACTTGGGTATAACGCAGCGTGGTTTCTAACCAAGGCATCAGCTGCAAAGACACACTGTAAAAGGTGTATTCACTGTTGTCATTATAGCCAAAACTGAACGCGCCTTCTTCGGCCATGCGGCCAGATGGCATTTGGATCAAACCAACGCCACCAAGATCTGTCTGAGAGGGGGTAAGTTGTGGTCCTTGGAAAGGAAGGGAAAAATAGGCCGTGTCTTCTGCATGCAGCGTGCTACTCAGTAAAACACCGCAACCTGTAGCAAGACCTGTGACAACAGTCGTCAAAGAGAAACGTTTAAATGACATTATAGCTCCAAGCGAAAAGCAAACAGATGGGCGACATTGGCATTCAAATCGCGGTATTCATCGGGGAGGTTTGGTAGCCCAATAAACACCATGGCGCCTGGGCTGAGAAAATATAAGGTGTTTTTCCACTGCAAATCTTTGGCTTGGTAAATGCTCCGGTCCGCCTGAATAATCCAAACCGAATCATAGGGCTGCTGCGCTTTGGTTACGCCAGAGAATGATGCCAAGTAGTCGCGAAGTTCCCCACTTTTATTCAAGGGAATCGTCTTAACCAGATCCTGTACAGCGTTAAACACAGTAATATGGTTCGGGCGTTTTGGCAGTGACAGTGAGTACTCACCTTTGATCATAGGATTGAGCTTGGGCTTAATGCGAACCTTATTAAGATCTAAGACCGCATCCTCACGATAAACCAAATGCAACCGATTGAGGTAATGTACGATATGTTTCGCAGCCGGTGTGTTGACCGCCGCCAGTTGGCGTAAAACCGTGCGTTTTTGGTTGGTGACAATAGACTGTTTATTCGGATTGATCAGTGCACTGCCAAGAGGGTATATCGGGTATTGCGACTGAGAATAAGCATCTTGCAAAATCTGAGAAAAGCGTACTTCTTGCGGATAAGACAGGGTAACTTGATTGTGCAGTAGCGTAATGAGGGCGTTATCGGCTTTGGCATTTTGTGACAAAGTAGCGAAACACAGCATGTAAGTCAGAAATAGCCCTTTTAGATAAGGCGTCGTAGAAAACGGCATCATAATGGCGAATCCTCGTTGTCGGTATCGGGCGTTGTGGCGGTGACATTATTAAACGGTTCAATAAAGGGTTTCACCATCAGCATTTCCACCTTGTCCATGTTAGGCCCTAAATATTGGATGCTTTTCACCACAAAAGGGCGAACCGTTGGCGTGGCGGGGGTTAGCCAAAAAAGATTGGTAAAGTGCGCATCTAGATTATCAAACGTGACGCTTTCAGCGATCTGCTCGGCGTCTTGGCGCCATAGCTCGGTTATCACAGTGTCCATGCCAAGCGAACGGGAGGCGACTTGGGCGGTAAAGCCATAACGATAACCAGGAGACCAATCGTATCTGGCCGTCCATGATGTTGTGCTATTGGGTTTGGGAAGTGTATTGATAAACGGGTCGGAAAGGTTGTCATTGCCAGTAAAAGAAGCCAAGGCTTCTAAGTTATCGCTGGTAAAACCCGTCGTATGAATAATACGGCCGTTTTCAGTGACAATACTACCAGAATCCTGACTTAACCAAGTCAGTCTATAGGTCTGTGTGGTGGGGTTATAATCCACAAAGGTTAGAATTAAAAGCAAAGGACGAGTATCGTTAACAGTGACCAAGGTACTGGCATAAGGTAAAGACGTAATGTACTCAGGGGTAATGGCGTTGTCTAAGCCGATCACTGCTTTTGCTGAGTCTAGGCTGCTTTTAAAGTTGGCCGAACAGCCTGTTAAAATCAATGTAAAAATAAAAAAAGGAAAATGGAGGTTATAAAAAAAAGAGCGCATGAAACAACCAATGCAAATTAAGGAAAAAGAAAAGCCACCTAATGGGTATTAGGTGGCTTGGAGGTATTAATCTGTATTAGTGGTCGTACTAGGAGTCGTACCTGATGCCACACTGTCAGTAGTCACGCCAACCGCAACACCTACAGCAACGGCTGCTGCTGCTACTGCAGCAGCAGCTAAGCCACCTACCGCTGCGCTAGCCGCTGCACCTATACCAGCAGCGGCTGCACCTGCACCAGCAGCGGCTGCACCTGCACCAGCAGCACCAGCTCCTGCGCCAGCAGCACCAGCTCCTGCGCCCGCACCAGCTCCTGCGCCTGCACCAGCGCCTGTTCCAGCACCAGCACCAGCACCAGCCGCTTCACCATACGCTTGGCTAGCTAGGCCAAGTGCTACGATTGTAGCAATTGTTACAAGTTTCATAATATTTCCTTATCATTTAAACATCGATGTTTGAAGAATAGTCTTCACACCCGATTTTAGAGCAAGAATTGTGACAATGTAAGTTGGGGGAAGGGATATTGTTAATTTTTTAATCATTTTTTTGGCACTTTTTAACCGTTAGGCTAGGTTTGCAACATTAAAAATACACCTTATTTGGTAAAACCCCCTTGTTTGGCATAAAAAATCAATTGTAAGAAAGTGTTCAGAAAATGCCTTGCTTTGTGAAAGCATTGCGTAAGCTGTCTTTATTTTTGTCATGATTTACGACATTATGGGCGGCATCTTAATAATAGTCTGATACGAAGCATGCTCATGAAAGCGTTAACTCGATCGATACAAGGAAATGTGAGCTATTAATGTCCTCGCCTAATGTCAACAAAGTTTTGTCTCCGAATGCCACTAACCCCAGCGTTTTCGGGCACAGCCGTGTAAGCTGTGGTCCTGTTAACAAGGCTTTCAGCAAGTTGTTACTGGTGCCTTTTTTAATGGGGGCGTCTGTGGTCAGCTTGGCGTCGCCTTGGTTAGAAGCCAATGACCCTTTTTTACGTTCTTCGTTATTACTTTTGTCTGACAGCGGTCAAATATCTTCGCCAGTGAATCATTATCCCATGCGTTGGTCTTTATTTGGTGATGACTTAACCTATACAGATAATAGCCGTGATGTTTTATTGGTTGCCAACCAGCAGCTACTTTACACCCTAAACACAGCCAGATTGAACCGTGGTAATCGCCTGTTCAAAGTTGTCAATGGATCGAGTCCCGCTTTGCTGTCGGGTTTTGGTCAGTTTAATGAAGATGAAAAGGGCATATACACTAGTGTGGAAAACTTGGGGAACGTGTTCTCTTACCGTCTGACAGCGGGTTACAGCGAATACCAAGACGATACCAGTCTCAACGTGGACGACAGCTATCTAGCTTACAGTGCGGGAGCGTGGCTCTGGTCTATTGGTAATGTGGACCGTTGGTGGGGACAAGGTTGGCAGCACAATCTTATTCTTGGTTCATACGCCAAAGCCGCTCCTGACGTGAGCGTGAGTTATATAGGTGAAAACGCGCTGTTGGGGGTATGGAGCATCGAAAGCATCGTAGCACAACCGGCCGGCTCTGATTACGATTACCACAGTGCAACTCGTTTGGTATCAAAGCCGCTCTCGCTATTTGAATACGGTATTACCTATCAGGCTTGGTTTTCTGACATTGATTCGATACAAGACGAAAAACAGCTCGCGCTGGATGCGAAGCTGACCTTACCTAGCATGGCCAGTTTTTATCACAGCGTGTATGCCGAAGCCGCCTCAACTTCCACTGAGTCTGAGTTAGGTGCCTGGTTATTGGGTTGGACGGGCAGCTTCCCGCTGGGGGAAAACGTTGCCCGTATTGTGTTGGAATCGCAACAAACGACCGACGCCCATGATGCCACGTCATGGCTGTCGGGGCGTTATCCGTCCATTACCGACAAGGTTGCCAATACAAGCTATGAGCTAGACGACAGCGTTTCCGTTGCCTTGTATTTGCAGCTTAAAAACGATCATCAGATAGGTTTAAGCTACCAGAACTCGACCCTAGATGACGAAACCATAAAAACCAGCCAGTTCACTTATAACTTGCCAGCACTTGCCGGAATGGTGCGAGTAGGGGCGGGTTATCAACGTACGGGTAACAGTGATAAGCAAAGCAATATATGGGCTGGCTATGAGTTTCGTTTTTAAACACGACTCATAAAAACAGCATTTGAATGAACAGCAATCGAATTTTAATTGAACCTAAATAGACCACAGTATGCGATTCAAAAAACGACTCTTACCAATACTAATGATGACGCTAGCGGGAAATCTGCTTGCTTTCACACCGACTGCAGAGCAGATTAGCCAGTTTCAAAATTTGCCTCAGGCGCAACAAGAAGCGCTGGCCCGTCAATACGGTGTGGATCTTGGGTCTTTGACCGGAGGCTCAGCGAATACAGGAGCGGCCCCCGTGCAACAGGCGCCGGTGTTAGAGCCCGTTGTGAGCGAAGCAAAGCCGGAGCCTGCCGCTCAAGGCGCGGCAGACAGCAGTGATGGCTTGCCTCAGTTTGGTTACGATGTGTTTGGTAACAATAGTCTAGGTCTAACCATAGTGGATAATTTGCCTGTGCCGCTCGATTATCAAATGGGCCCTGGTGATGTGATCAGCGTGCAGATTTTTGGTAAAAGCAATCAGAATCTATCGTTAACCATAGACAGAGATGGCTCGATTAACCTTCCCGACATTGGCCCTGTGGCCGTAGCAGGGCAAACATTCGCCCAGTTACGCCAGCAGCTTAATGATGTAATTAAAAACAAAACCATCGGCGTAGATGTGTCTGTCACCATGGGCGCCATGCGCACCATGCAAGTCTATATCGTGGGGGAAGCCATACAACCCGGCGCCTACAATGTAAACGGTTTAACGACTATTACCCAAGCGCTGATCGCCAGCGGTGGCGTGAAAAAATCCGGCAGTTTGCGTCGTATTAAATTAATGCGCAAAGGCCAAGTGGTGTCAGAGTTTGACCTATACGATTTATTGCTTAAAGGTGACACCTCAAAAGACCTGCGTCTTTCATCCGGTGACACGCTTTTTATCCCGCTTCGTGACAACCGCCTCACAATAGAGGGCCAAGTGGCCCGCCCTGCGGTATATGAAACCAAAGGCGACACCACACTGGGGCAATTGTTGTCGTTAGCCGGTGGGGCAAAACCCCAAGCCTATTTGTCACGCGTTACAGTGCGCCGAGCCACGGCAACAGGATTGCAGCTGTTTGACTTGGACCTTGCGACATCAGCAGGACGCAGTTTTAAACTACAAAATGGCGACAAGGTAAACTTATCCGCGGCTTCCACATCCTTACGCAATGCTGTTGCTGTGCGCGGTGAAGTGGTCAGGCAAGGTGCGCTGAACTTTACGCCAGGCATGAAGGTGAGCGACGCCATTGGCTCCATTGACGATGGTCTAAAGCAAACCGCCGATCTTAACTACGCCCTATTGGTGCGTGAAATAAACGCTAATAAAAACATTGAAATTTATCAATTCAACTTGTTAGACGCCATGACCCAGCAGAATTCTGCGGCCAACTTAACGCTACAAGAAAAAGACCAAATTTTCGTATTTGATAACGGTCTTGCACAAGGCTATTGGTTCGGTTCTTATGCAAACAGCAAAGCTAAGCCGTCTGGGATAGACAACAACCGTGAAACAGTGGACGTAGAAACTGGGGCAGTCGTTGAACAAGATGAAAGCGCAACACTGAACATTGCTGGGGCGGAAGTAGCGTCCGACGCCGCAGAACTGCGCAAAGCCAGCCGAGAGGCCTTGCTTAGACCCATTATGGACAGATTAAAAGAGCAAGCCAGTTACGGCAATCCAGCAAAACTGATTGAAGTGTCCGGTGCGGTCAAATTCCCAGGTCTGTACCCCTTGCCGAAAAATGCCAATGTGGCCTCTTTACTCGCCGCCGCAGGTGGTCTGACACAAGATGCCTACCTGACATCAGCCGAGCTAACGCGCCGCAAAACCGAAGGCGATAGGTCAGCGTTTGATCGTATTAACTTTTCGTTAAAAGATGCCATCAGTGGTAAATACCCATTGGCCTTGAGCGCCCAAGACCATTTGATCGTAAAATCCCAGCCAGGCTGGCAAGAAGGCATGGTTGTTGAGCTACAAGGGGAATTTGTTTTCCCTGGTACTTATACCTTTAGACGCGGTGAAACCTTAAAAGACGTAGTAGAACGGGCCGGTGGTTTTACCGAGTTTGCGTATCCTTCTGGGGCGGTATTTAGCCGTGACAGCTTGAAGCGTCAGGAAGCAGAAAGACTGAAATTTATCAACGCACAACTCAAACAAGAAATCAGCGCCATGTCGTTGCGTCGTCAAGGGTCAGCCTCGGTGTCAGACCCTGCACAGGCCATTGCCGTAGTGGATCAGCTGGATAATGTGGTGCCACTAGGGCGTTTGGTAATAGACCTGAACGACGCAATGAAAGGCGACATTCTAGCAAACTTGATGTTAGAAAAAGGTGACAAGCTGTTTGTGCCAGCCTTGAACCCCGTGGTCAGCGTCGTGGGCGAAGTGCAATTTGCCTCGAACCACACTTATAACCCAGTATTAACCGTAGAAGAGTACATTGCTTCGGCAGGCGGCACGAAACGTCAAGCAGACACAGACCGTATTTACATTGTCAAAGCCAATGGCTCGGTTGAATTGCCAAACAACTCTTTCTGGTTTAGCCGTAATTATGCGCCGTTGGAACCAGGTGATACCATCATAGTACCGATCAACACCGACTACCTAGATGGCTTGAGCACCTTATCGACGGCAACTCAAATACTCTACCAGATTGGTGTAGCCTGGAGTGCGATCAAAGATTGATCTAACACACCGACATAAGGGTTAAAAAAGGGCGCGCCCACATGCCAGTCAGCTAAGCATATTGCGAACCGACTGGCATGACTTTACCCCCTATAACCAGCCTTTTTTCTATGCCGTGCACACTATAAAGCGAAGAATGACAATGAACGATAAGTACAACTTTCCTTCCCAACCGTATCCGCACCACGATGACGAAATAGACCTAAAAGAGCTGTTCATAGCGCTTTGGAAGGGCAAATGGATCATCCTATTTACCACCTTCGTGTTCGCCGTAGGCGGCGTGCTGTACGCACTATCTCAACCCAATACCTACAAAGCTGAAGCCGTATTGGCCTCGGCCAACGATAACCAATCCGGTGGTTTAGCCGGCATGGCCGCACAATTTGGTGGTCTAGCGTCTTTAGCTGGCATCAACTTAGGTGGCGGTGGCACAGACAGCAAAGCCATGGCGCTAGCAGTATTGCAGTCTCGTCAATTTATCAACGCCTTTATCAACAAATACGACCTACTGGTTCCCCTAATGGCAGGGGAGAAATGGGAGCCAACCCAGGACAGACTGATCATTAATCCAGAACTTTATGACGAACAAAAACAACAATGGGTCAGGGAAGTTGAGCCTGGAAAATCGCCAATACCAACCGATTGGGAAGCTTACAAAGAGTTCAAAAAACTGATCGCCGTATCCGAGAGCAAAGACAACGGCCTAGTGACCCTGTCCATCACCCATTTGTCACCCACCATCGCCAAAGAGTGGGTGGACGGGTTAGTGACAGACCTAAACGCCTGGGTGAAAAAAGAGTCACTGGATGAAACACGCCGCAACATAGGTTATTTAGAAGAGCAAATCCAAAAAACCAGCATATCCGACATGCAATCCGTCTTTTATCAACTGATAGAAGAGCAAACCAAAAACCTCATGCTGGCTCAGGTGCAAGACGAATTCGCCTTTAAAACCATCGACCCAGCCGTCATACCAGAAGAAAAAGCCGGCCCCAAACGCGCCCTCATCTGTGTACTCGCCACACTACTTGGCGGCATGCTCGGCATGGGCATCGTACTCATCCGCTTCGCCTTCACCAAAAAAGACTAACCCACAACCGGCACTCCATATGTCAGATTCGCCGAAGCACGAGGCGTAATCTGACATTCCCACCCGCATCATCAAACGGCACATTACACATCGTTCATGATGTCCTACGAAAACACCAACCACATGATCCACACCAACCCACCCCGTAGGTCAGATGAGACGAGGCACGAGGCGTAATCTGACATTCCCAACCCGCATCATCAAACGGCACATTACGCTCCGCTCATGATGCCCTACAAAAAAACAACGTCATCAAACGGCATATTACACTTCGTTCATGATGCCCTACGAAAAACCAATGTCATCAAACGGCACATTACACTTCGTTCATGATGCCCTACGAAAAAAACAACGTCATCAAACGGCACATTACGCTCCGCTCATGATGCCCTACAAAAAAACAACGTCATCAAACGGCACATTACACTTCGTTCATGATGCCCTACGAAAAAAACAACGTCATCAAACGGCACATTACGCTCCGCTCATGATGCCCTACGAAAAAAAACAACGTCATCAAACGGCACATTACGCTTCGTTCATGATGCCCTACAAAAAAACAACGTCATCAAACGGCACATCACACTTCGTTCATGATGCCCTACGAAACCATACGTTATTTCATCTGCATAAAACGATCAGCGGCTTTGGCTAAAAAATCCGACCGATCTTTAAACTCATGATGAAATCCAACATAGGCATCAACTCGAGCCAATAGCGGTTCGGATAAAGTAATGTTGACGCGCTTTTGTTTACCTTTTAAACCTTCGACAGGCACTTCAATGGCTAACCATTCGGTAAACTCTGGGTACTTAGCACGATAATCAACAAACCCAGTATTTAATGTTGATAGCATATGTCCATCCGCTATCACCTCTTCGGCCATCAAAAGAATGACCTCTTTGGCGCGATACAATACTTCTTCTTGTTTATCGGCTGCAGAGATACAGCCGTATCCTAATTCCTCAAATACTGGAACAATAATGCCCCATGCTGTGTTGTTGTCTTGTGGGCGCTCTATACCAACCATAAATAACATAACCACCTCGTTCGCTGTTGGTGTTGTTAAGGTACTGATTAAATTCCTGCCATTTTTTTATGCTTTCTAATGTACCAATCGGAAGGTGTTTTTTGGGGTGAGGTACGGAAAATTTCTTTCCTGTTATGGGAGAAAATCATATCTGATGGTCTCCTTTACCATGCCTGACAAACACACATCCATTGTCTTTGAGTTGCTTAATAAGATCCTTCGAGTTCATTTTTGCATCCTTGTTTTGAACTGGTGTTACTTGGATCAATATAAAATTATACACACGCGTAAGTATAATTCTATGTTTATTTTATTTCTTAAGGCACCACAACTTCACACGCTGGATGGGCTATTTCAATCAATCCCTTTAAGGTTTGTTTGGCATTGTCGTCCCCATGCACCAAATGCACTTTCTTCGGTGGGACACACATACGCTTAATAAAATTCAACAAATCCCGTTGCCCGGCGTGGGCGGAATAACCGCTTATCTGCTGTACCTTGGCATGAATAGCATAACGCTCTCCATCGAACATCACATAACCATTTGGCTTGTCGTGATATCGCAAAATATCCCGTCCTGGCGTCTCCGCGGCCTGATAGCCCACAAACAGCACGTCGTTACGTTGATCGCCCAATAACGCCTTCAAATAATTCACAATACGACCGCCGGCACACATACCAGAAGCCGCAATCACAATAGCAGGGCGGGTTTGGCGTTGTAGATAAGACACAGTTTGCAGATGAGTGGCGTGGTCGTCTATCGTGGTGACTTGATCAAAACTCAACGGATGCCGCCCCGCCTTCACGCGGCGTTTGGCTTCCGCATCCCAATAAGGTTCCAGAGACCGATACACCTCAGTAAAGCGGCTCGCTAATGGGGAATCGATAATAATATCAATGTCTTCCCAATGTAATGGAACACCAGAACGTGTCTTGCTCACGGCTTTTTGCCTATTCTGGTGAATAATATGCTCTAACTCATAGAGCAATTCCTGGGTGCGGCCAATACTAAACGCCGGAATCAACACCGTACCCGAATCACTCAACGCATGTTCTAAACTTTGCTGCAACTTTTGACGGCGCGTTGCACGGTTTTCATGGTTTCTATCGCCATAAGTGCTTTCTAAAACCAACTGATCGGCGCGATAAGGTGATTGCGGCGCAGGCAGCAAAGGCGAATAGGGCGCGCCCAAATCCCCCGAAAACACCACATCGTGATACCTTTTTCCAGCGGCTTTTAACTGAGGATTAGTGACCCGAAACGTCACATACGCCGACCCCAAAATATGCCCCGCCCGACACAAACGCACCTGTACGCTGGAACCTTTTCCAACCAGCGGAACGCTTGTCCAGGTTTTATACTCCAACGGCACCAACTGCGATGCCAAACGCGCCAAACACGCCTCAATAATACTAGCATTGCGCGTTACACCCACCTTCAGCGCGTCTTCAATCACCAAAGGCAACAACTCGGCACTGGGCTTAGAGCAATAAATCGGCCCCGTAAACCCCGCGGCCAACAAATACGGCAAACGCCCAACATGATCGATATGCACATGGGTAATCACCAACGCCTGCACGGCCGACAGATCAAAATCGATTTCTAAACGACTAGAATCCGCCCCAGACCCAGACGTCTCCGCCCCCTGAAACAAGCCAATATCCACCAATACAGACTGACCCGAATCAACAAACAACTCATGACAAGACCCAGTCACACCCTGAACCGCACCGTGGTGCTTAATATCCAACATACAAATCCCTCTGCATTATTTTTTAAACAAGTATCAAGGGTATACCATCAACCAGACCAACATCAAACCAACTATACACACCAACCACCCGTAGGTCAGATGAGACGAGGTACGAGGCGCTTATCTGTAAAAAATAGTGACATTCCCAACCAACATCCCCAACCGGCACATTACACTTCGTTCATGATGCCCTACAAAAAAAACAACCAACCCGTAGGTCAGATGAGACGAGGTACGAGGCGCTTATCTGTAAAAAATAGTGACATTCCCACCCGCATCATCAAACGGCACATTACGCTCCGCTCATGATGCCCTACGAAACCACCAACCACATGATCCACACCAACCCACCCCGTAGGTCAGATAAGACGAGGCACGAGGCGCTTATCTGTAAAAAATAGTGACATTCCCAACCCGCATCACCAACCGGCACATTACGCTCTGCTCATGATGCCCTACGAAAAAACCAACATCATCAAACGGCACATTACACTTCGTTCATGATGCCCTACGAAACCATCACGAAATCAACCACATGATCCACACCAACCAACCCGTAGGTCAGATGAGACGAGGTACGAGGCGCTTATCTGTAAAAAATAGTGACATTCCCAACCCGCATCACCAAACGGCACATTACACTTCGTTCATGATGCCCTACGAAAAACCAATGTTGTCAAACGGCACATTACACTTCGTTCATGATGCCCTACGAAACCATCACGAAATCAACCACATGATCCACACCAACCACCCGTAGGTCAGATGAGACGAGGTACGAGGCGTAATCTGACATTTTGAAGAAGGGTAGGGTCCGGTCTTTCGTTGTGTGTTAATCAAATAAGGTTTAGCATCAAAGGCTGAACTTTTCATTCGCTGTCAAAAAACAGGTTTTTAACATTTCATGCCGTATTCGCCGCCATTTCTGCTTACTCACACTATGATGAACCTAGTGTCTGATATTTCAGAGAAAATAGGTAAATGGACCGCAGTGAATAAAAATGAGCTGGTACCGCATCTTAGAAAAGCGAACCGTATACGTACTATTCAAGCATCCTTGGCTGTTGAACAAAATTCCTTATCCGTTGAGCAAGTCACTGCATTAGTAAACGGAAAATCTGTGTTTGGATCGCCGAAAGAAATCCAAGAAATTCATAATGCGTTTGCCGTTTATGAATCTATGGGGGAGTGGTCATCGACGAATGGCGATGATTTGCTTCAGGCGCATGGTCTTATGATGAGAGGGCTGATGAGTGACGCGGGACAGTGGCGAAATGGTGGCGCTGGCATATATCGCGGTGAAAAACTGGTACATATGGCTCCGCCAGCCAACCAGATTCCGCGATTAATGATACAACTATTGGCTTGGCTAGAATCAACCGATTCCCACCCGCTCATTGCGTCAGCGGCCTTTCACTACGAATTTGAATTTATTCACCCGTTTAGCGATGGCAATGGACGAATGGGGCGTTTCTGGCAAACGCTTATTTTGACTGAATGGCACCCCTTGCTCGCCTTTTTACCTGTAGAGACTGTTATTAAAGCGCGTCAAGAAAAGTACTACCAAACATTGAGAGAAGCCGATACTCGGTGTGATTGCACTCAATTCATAGAGTTCCTTCTGACCGCGATGAGCGATTCATTAAATGAAGCAATGTCAGTGGAACAAAAAACGCGGGTAAAAACGCAGGTTAAAACGCGGGTAAAAACAACTGACCAGATTCTTGATATCCTTGAAATATCGCCGAGTCTTGCGCTTGCAGATGTCGCAATCCATATAGATCGTTCATTGAGTGCCGTTGAAAGAGCTGTAGCTAAGCTAAAAAAAGAAGGCAAACTTGAATACCAAGGATCAAAACGTAATGGTACTTGGATAGTTCTACGATAATAAATACACCAACACCGGACAACGGTCGTGCCTCTCTCATCCGGCCTAGGTGACCATCGTTATCCCCAAACGGTTGTCTAGCATTGACTCCCTCATAATAAACCGTATATTCCAATGGCAAAGACGAAACAAAAAAGGCTGCTCCATTGCAACAACCGAAAGAAGTGATTGAAACCGTAAAAGAACTCGCCAGTCATGACGATAGGATTGCCGCGCTCTGGCTTTATGGTTCCAGGAGCAATGGATCGGCTCACGCAGGCAGTGATTATGATTTTGCTGCCCTATTTAGTGACTACATAAGCGATCCTTTAGATCGTCGTCTAAGGCCTGAATTGCTTGCATTGGATTGGGTAAAATTACTTGGTGTAAAAGAAAGCCTAATCAGTGTCATAGATATCCAAATTGCGCCGATCCCGCTTGCTATGAACGCCATTTCAGGGCAACAGCTTTGCTGCAACAACCACAGTGCTCGTTTAATCGCTGAAGGTGTTATCATGTCCAAGGCAGAAATAGACTACCACTACCATCTAACACACTATTAAGGCTCAACAATGGCAGACTCTTACTACCTATCTTCGGTACGTCAAATGCCAAGGTGTATAAAGCAGAGCTAGAAGAGCTCCGCCAAATACTACAAACTCGAAACCTAAGCACGTTTGAATACCGAGCATGCGAGCGTAGTTTGCAAATAAGCATTGAAGTAGCGATAGGCGTTGCCAAACATTGCGCAAAAATCGCCAGAGGAACGTCTCCCGTAGACGCTTACCAGTCATTTGAAGTGCTCTCCCAGCAAGGCTTTATACCATTAGAAAAACTCGTCAACTGGCGTAAAGTCATTGGGCTAAGAAACGCCTTAGTACACGACTACCTAAACATAGACCCCACTATTGTTCGATCTGTCATCACCAACCAATATTATCAAGACATCTTCGACTTTATAGACACAGGACTCATCGAACTTGAAAAAAATACCCCGTAGGTCTTGTGTCTTGTAGGTCAGATGAGACGAGGCACGAGGCGCTTATCTGTAAAAAATAGTGACATTCCCAACCAACGTCATCAACCGGCACATTACACTCCGCTCATGATGCCCGACGAAACCAACATATCCATATAACCAAAAAAACTTACAAACGCTTACTTTACAAACATTTTTCAAACACATTGTTTGCATAATGTTATAGCCTGAATTATCATCGTTCACCAATTGAACACCCTCCCAAGCTGCCTTATGTAATCCAAGGATAAGGGATGGGGTGAGTAAACTTTTGTTTGAAAACACAATCAATAACACCGGAGGGAAACGCATGGACTGCACTCACACATCTTCATACTTGCCATTGCGCCTACCAATGGTGACTTTTTATTGCTCAAACACACCCCGCAGCCCTCTCAACCCCACACCACAAAGAGAGACGGCATGCTAGACGACGAATACCGCTACAAAATCCTAAAAGAGCTGCAACAAGACCCAAACATGAGCCAACGCGCTCTAGCCAAACGTTTGGAGATCAGCCTGGGTAAAACCAACTACTGCCTAAATGCCCTCATCGAAAAAGGCATGATAAAAGCCGACAATTTTAAAAACAGCACCAACAAAATGGGCTACCTATACCTACTGACACCAAAAGGCATAGAAGAAAAAATTGCCCTCACACAACGCTTTTTACAACGAAAACTAAAAGAACACGAAGCTCTAGAAAAAGAAATAGAACAACTGCGCCAAGAAGTAAAAACATAACGTGTTACTTGTAGGTCGGCCTTTAGGCCGTCAAAAGATGTGCCACGACAAATCACTGCATTATGTAGGTTGCGCCTTGTAGGTCAGATGAGACGAGGCACGAGGCGTTATCTGACGCATGATGCGTGCTCTGACAATAAACGACGTCACTATAAACACGTCGTCATCTGGCAAATGACTTTATATATTATGGAAAACACAATGAAAAAATACAAAATCGCCATTGCCGGAACCGGCTACGTTGGCCTATCAAACGCCATGTTGCTGGCACAGCACAATGATGTCATGGCGGTGGACATTGTTCCTGAAAAAGTCGCCATGCTGAACAACAAACAGTCACCGATTGTCGACACGGAAATAGAAGATTTTTTAGCCAATAAAACACTGAACTTTACCGCGACGTTAGACAAGCAAGCCGCCTATAAAGACGCGGATTTTGTGATTATTGCCACGCCAACGGATTACGACCCTAATACCAACTACTTCAATACCAAGTCGGTCGAAAGCGTCATCCAAGACGTATTGGCGATTAACCCCAATGCGGCCATGGTGATTAAATCCACCGTACCAGTGGGCTACACGAAAAGCGTGAATGAGAAATTCAACACGTCGAATATTTTCTTTTCGCCTGAATTTCTACGAGAAGGCAAAGCCCTTCACGACAACTTGTATCCGTCTCGAATCATAGTCGGGGAGCGCTCACCAAGAGCGGAAGTCTTTGCGGGCTTGCTGAAACAGGGCGCTCTAAAAGACGAGATTGATATCCTCTTTACCGACAGCACAGAAGCTGAAGCCGTTAAACTGTTTTCCAATACCTATTTGGCCCTTCGTGTTGCCTATTTCAATGAGTTAGATACTTATTGTGAATCTCATGGCCTAGACACCAAGCAAATTATTGACGGCGTGTCATTAGACCCGCGCATTGGCAACCACTACAACAACCCAAGCTTTGGTTACGGTGGCTATTGTTTACCAAAAGACACCAAACAGCTCTTGGCGAATTATCAAGACGTGCCAAACAACCTGATCCGTGCGATTGTGGATTCGAATTCCACCCGTAAAGATTTCATTGCCGAGTCTGTTCTTAAACGTAACCCGAAAGTGGTGGGGATTTATCGACTGGTGATGAAAACCGGCAGCGACAACTTTAGGGCCTCGGCCATTCAAGGCATCATGAAACGCATCAAGGCCAAAGGCATTGAAGTGGTCATATATGAGCCAGTGTTAGAGGAAACGGAATTCTTCCGCTCGAAAGTCATAAAAGATCTAGAAGAATTTAAAAACGTAGCGGATGTGATTATCGCCAACAGACAAGACAAAGTGCTGAGTGATGTGGTGGATAAAGTGTATACACGGGATTTGTTTGGGAATGACTAGATTTTGACTATCGCGCATAGAGTTAAATTATTTAATTGCTTTTAATTACGAAATAATGGAAACGAAACAATGAAGAAAAAAGCCCTTATCACCGGTGTAACAGGCCAAGACGGTTCTTATCTAGCGGAGTTTTTGTTGGCAAAAGGGTATGAAGTGCATGGTATTAAGCGTCGTGCGTCTTCTTTTAATACTCAACGAGTGGATCACATTTATCAAGATCCTCATGTGGACAATGCGAACTTTATTCTTCATTACGGTGATTTGACTGACTCTTCTAATTTGACGCGCATTTTGCAAGAAGTGAAGCCAGATGAGGTGTATAACTTGGGGGCTCAGTCTCACGTAGCGGTGTCGTTTGAATCCCCTGAGTACACAGCGGATGTGGATGCCATGGGCA